>Ga0075421_100002155_pt1 | contig 23363 bp, 17 predicted proteins | sample SoiMetdeltSBSDD5_FD_75292 | JGI IMG/M metagenome (GOLD analysis project Ga0075421, IMG submission 75292) | Bulk soil microbial communities from a Populus tree surrounding site in Tennessee, USA - Soil MetaG P. deltoides SBSDD5 | ecosystem: Environmental > Terrestrial > Soil > Tree plantation...
CCGCGCGGCGGCGATCGTCGCGGCCACGCGCGAGCGGCGCATGCCGCCGTGGAAGCCGGAGCCCGGCCATGGCGAGTTTCTCGACGAGCGCCGGCTGACCGGCGATGACATCGGCGTGTTCGCGCGTTGGGTCGAGGATGGACTCATCGAAGGCGACCGAGCGCATCTGCCTGCGCCGCCGTCGTGGACGGGTCAATGGCAACTCGGCACGCCCGACCTGATCGTCGAAACCGCGTCCTACACGCTGCCTGCATCGACCGACGACATCTATCGAAACTTCGTGTTGCCGATCGAGATCTCGACGGCGCGGTACGTTCGTGCGTGGGAGTTCCTTCCAGGCTCCTCGTCCGTTCACCACGCGACCATGCACTTCGATCGAACGCGCTCGTCGCGGCGTTTGGACGCGCAGGATCCCGAGCCCGGCTACGACGGGCTCGTCCCGCATTCAGCGATGAGCCCGGACGGTTATTTCCTCGGCTGGCTGCCTGGACTCACATCGAATGTCGCGCCCGACGGTATGGCCTGGCCGCTCGAAGCAGGCGCCGACCTGGTCATGATGCTGCACCTCAAGCCAGGCAGCAGCAGCGAAACGATTCGACCGAAGCTCGGACTCTACTTCAGCGACCGGCCGCCGCGTCTGCGGCCGACGCTGATCCGCCTGACACGGCAGCACATGGACATACCACCTGGTGAGCGCAGATATGTGGTCACCGACACCTTCCGCGTGGACGTCGATGTGGACCTGTATACGATTCAGCCCCACGCGCACCTTCTCGCGACGGAGATCGCGAGCGACGCGATACTGCCCGATGGCACGCGCCGATCGTTGATCTACATCCGCGACTGGGACTTCAACTGGCAGGGCGTCTTCAGGTACGCGCGCCCACAGTTCCTGCCCGCCGGCACGACGATCACGTTCCAGTTCACCTACGACAATTCGGCGGCGAACGACCGCAATCCTCATCATCCGCCGCGTCGCGTCGGCTACGGGCAGCGGACGACCGACGAGATGGCCGAGCTCTGGCTGCAGGTGGTGACGCGCAACCCCGCCGACGCGACGCGCCTCGCTCGCGCCGCACGCGAGCACATCGTGCGTGAGGACATCGTCGGCACCGAGAAGCGGCTCGAGACCGATCCCGACAACGCCGCGCTGCACGACGACGTGGCGCTGCTGCACGCCGAAGCCGGGCATCTCGACGGCACCGTCGAACACTTCGCGCAGACCGTCCGGATCCGTCCCGGATCCGCCGCGGCGCACTACAACCTCGGGAACGCGCTGTTTCGAACGGGGCGCCGCAGCGAGGCCATCGCGTCGCTGCGCAAGGCGCTGGCGATTCAATCGGACTATGCGCTGGCGCACGACGGACTCGGCGTCGCCTTGTACGCCGAGGGCCGCGTCAGCGAAGCGATCGAACACTATCAGCGGGCCGTTCAGCTCGACCCGCGCAACCACGAGGCGAGATCTCATCTGGCCGTCGCCCTCAGGGCCATCGGCCGCGTGCGCGAGGCAGATCAATTGATGACGGTCGATCGGTGATCGCATTACTGGAGGAGATATGTACAGCCGACTCCTGAAGGTGTTCGTCGTGCTCGGGTCCCTCCTCATTCCGGGACTTGCCGCAGGTCAAAGCGCGATTGCGGGGGTCGCGCGCGACGCCACCGGTGGCGTCCTGCCAGGTGTCACAGTGGAGGTCTCGAGCCCGGCACTCATCGAGAAGACACGATCGACGGTCACGGATCAGGCCGGCCAATACCGCGTGGTCGATCTGCGTCCAGGCACGTATGCGGTCACCTTCACACTCCAGGGGTTCAACACCGTCAAACGTGAAGGCGTGGTGCTCGACGCCAACTTCACCGCGCCGGTCCACGCCGACATGCGCGTCGGATCGATCACCGAAACCGTGACGGTCACCGGTGAATCGCCGATCGTCGACGTCCAGAACACGATGCGGCGCGAGACGGTCAATCGCGAGCTGCTCGACACGATTCCGACCGGCCGTGATTTCCAGACCATCGGCAACGTGCTGCCTGGCGTGACGATGGGGCGCTTCGACGTCGGCGGCAGCTCCACCGCGCAGTCAGGCACGCTCGTGGCGTTCGGCAGCCGCGGCGCGGATTTCCAGCTGAAGATCGACGGCATGCACGCCAACAACAGCTTCGGCGAAGGCTGGTTCAACGGCATCTATCACAACGAGGCGATCTTCCAGGAGATGTCCTACACCGTGTCCGGCGGAAACGCCGAGAACCAGGCCGCCGGCGTCTCGGTGAACATGGTCCCGAGAACCGGCGGCAACGTGTTCGCGTACGAGTTCCTCGGCACCTACGCGAACGACAGCCTCCAGGGCGCGAACATCGATGATGCGCTGCGCGTGCGAGGGTTCAATCCGGCCGCGGGCGGACTGGCCAAGCTGTGGGATCTCAACGGCAACGTCGGCGGACCGCTGATGCGCGACAAGCTGTGGTTCTTCGTGTCGGGCCGCTATTGGGGCTTCGCCGAAAACGTGCCGAACGTCTTCTGGGGACAGTCCGATCCGCGCGTGACGCCGCCGAACGCCGAGCAGGCATCCGACGATACCAACCTCAAGTCCGGCGACGTGCGGCTCACCACGCAGATCCGCAGCACACGTTTGACGGGAAGCTACAGCAACGGTCCACGGTGGCGCCGGCACTTCGGGATCGAGAATCGCGGCGGCTCGCCTGAGTCGTTCGCGCAGTATCCCAACGACTCCTCGGTCACCCAGGTCAAGGCGACGACGACGCTGAGCAGCAAGATGTTGTTCGAGGCCGGCTTCTCGCGCGTGTGGTGGTATGCCGTGCTCGAGGCACAGCCTGATACCAGACAGGCGACGTGCCTCGTCGCCTTCGCGTTGTGTGCGGCCGGCACGGACTACGGCGATATCCGCAAGCGCGATCTGACGCTCGGCTGGAACTACAACGCGCCGACGACGTTCAACTCGACGTTCGCGTCGCCGCGGAATTCCTACATGTCGAGCCTGGCGTATGTCACGGGCGGCCACAACCTCAAGGTCGGCCTGATGTGGGACACCGGCTACCGCCGCATCGTGACGCCGATGAACAACGGCGGACTCCAGCAGCAATACCGCCTCGGCGTCGCCGACTCGGTGCAATTGCAGACGGTTCCCTCGGTACAGGACACGAGCATCGATCGAGAGATCGGGGCCTATGTGCAGGACTCGTGGACGTTCGGACGCATCACGCTGAATCCCGGCCTGCGGCTGGAACATATCAAGGGCTCGGTTCGCGATCAGACAGCGCCGGCCGGACGCTTCCTGCCGGAGCGCGTCTTCACGCAGGCCGACTACGTCGATGTGCCGAGCTTCACTGACGTGAGTCCGCGCTTCGGCGTCGCCTACGATCTCTTTGGCAACGGCAGGACCGCGCTGAAGGCCAACTTCGGGAAGTACGTGCAGTCGTTCTCGTCGAACCTGGGCGACGACTACAACCCGATGGGCGGCGGCACCGATACGCGCACGTGGCGCGACGCCAACGGTGACGACATCGCGCAGGAAGATGAGCTCGGCCCGTCGACGAATCTCAATTTCGGCAAGCCGACCAACGTCACGAGACCGGACGCGGATCTGGAACGGCCGTATCAGCTGCTCTACAGCGCCGGCGTGCAGCAGGAGCTGCTCCCCGGACTGTCAGGGTCGCTGAACTACTACCATCGCAAGTACTACCGCGAGTTCTGGGTGGACAACGTCGCGACGACGCATGCCGACTATTCGACGATTCCCATCGCCGATCCGCGCGGCAACGGCGAGACGATCCAGATCTACAGCATCGCCTCGACCAAGCTCGGCGTGATCGACAACATGCGGCTGAACTCGGCCGAGAACGGCCGCGAGTACCACGGCATCGATCTGTCGCTCAACGCACGGTTCCAGAACGGCACGCAGATCCAGGGCGGCGTCACCAACGGGAAGCTGCATGAGCACATCTGCCAGGTAGACGATCCGAACCGGCTGCGCTACTGCGACGCGCGGTATCCGTTCGTCAGTCACTACAAACTGAGCGGCACGTATCCGTTGCCGTATGGCTTCCGTTTGAGCGGCGTGTTCCAGAGCGTGCCCGGCACCCAGAGCGCGCGAGACGGCTCGAACGTCGGCAAGGATCTCAACGTGACGTATTCAGTCGGACGGGCGATTGCGCCGGGCCTGACGCAGACGACCGTGAACGTGCGTCTGAACGAGCCCGGCACGGTGTTTCTCGATCGCGTCAATCAACTCGACTTCGCCGTGGCGCGCGATTTCCGCGCCGGCCGTTTCGTCGTGCGGCCGCAGTTCGACTTCTTCAACGCGCTCAACAACAACGCCATTACGCAGGTGAATGAGTCGTACGGGACGCCGGCACAGATGGCACAGCAGTTCGGACCCGACATCTTTCAGCCGCAGAGCATCCTGAACCCGCGGTTGATCCGGTTCAATGTGAGAGTGTCGTACTAGGGCGCGGAGGGAGCGGAGGGCGCGGAGAGAAAACAATCGCGGAGGGCGCTGAGACGCAGAGGGCCGCGGAGGCGGGTCACGCGTGCACATCGGCCGCGGGTGGACCCGCGCTGCGCGCGGCATGGATCGAGAGGGCCTCCAGGAACACAAGCCGGTCGATGCATGTGGCTTGTGTTCCTGGAGGCCCTCTCGATCCATGCGCCGGCCTACAAGGCCGGCGGTCCACCAGCGGCCTCGGCGGCGCTCTGCCTCTCGGCGAACTCTGCGATTGGCTTGGCTCTGCGCACTCTGCTTCCTCTGAGCGCCTCGCCCCCCGAGTATGATGCCAACACGATGAGCGTCGATGTGTCAGACAGCGTCGCCGCGATGGCGGATTTCGTCGCCAACGCGACGGTGCCGGCCGATGCCCGCAAGCGGGCTGCCGTCGCCTTCACCGACACGATTGGCGTGACGCTCGCTGGCGTCGCTGAACCTGCCGCACGGATCGCGCAGTCGCTCGCCGCCGATGAAGGCACAGGCGAGTGCCGCGTGTTGGGAACGGCCCTCACGACGAACGCGGGTTCGGCAGCATTCGCCAACGGCGTGGCCGCGCACGCACTCGACTACGACGACATGTGCTTCGTGTCGCTCGCCCATCCGAGCTGCGTGCTCGTGCCGGCGATCCTGGCCGCAGGCGAGATCGCACAGGCAAGCGCACGAACGCTGCTCGACGCCTACGTCGTGGGCTTCGAGATCGAGTGCCGGCTCGGCCAGGTGATGAACCCACGCCACTATCATCAGCGTGGCTGGCACTGCACGTCGTCGATCGGCACGTTGGGCGCCGCGGCAGCGGTATCGCGTGTCCTTGGTCTCGATCCGCACGCCGCCCGGCACGCGCTCGGCATCGCCGCGTCATCCGCGTGCGGGCTGAAGGAGAACATGGGCAGCATGGTCAAACCGCTGCACGCCGGCATGGCCGCCCGCAACGGCGTGACCGCGGCGCGGCTGGCGCAGCGCGGGTTCACGGCCAGCCCTCACGCGATCGATGGGCCGCAGGGGTATCTCGCGGCGATGGACAGCGAACACTCGTCGCTGGACGCGAGCGTCGCCGATCTCGCCGCGCGCTGGGAGATCAACGACACGGGTGTGACGGTGAAGCTGTACCCGTCGTGCGCGGCGACACACCCGCCCCTCGACGCGCTCACCGCCATTGTCCGCCGCGAAGGATGCGCGCCGGATCAGGTCGCCGCCATCGACGTCGAGGCCGACTCGATGACGATGCGGCTGTTGATCCATCCGAATCCCGCCACGGGACTCGAAGCAAAGTTCAGCATGCCGTTCTGCGCGGCCGCTGCCGTCGTCTACCGGCGGATCGGCATCGATACGTTTGATGTCGGCACGATCCGCAACCCGGGAGTACAGGCGCTGATGCCGCGAGTCACATTGCGGGCGAACCACGCGTTCGACGCGGCAGCGCCCCTCTCGCAGGCGCGAGTGACGGTGCGTCTCGACGACGGCCGCGAATGGTCGGAGCACGCGGACGGCGCGCGCGGCTACCCGGGACGTCTCACCAGCGAGGAATTGTCCGCGAAGTTCGCCGACTGCGCCGGCCGCACGTTGACGGCCACCGCCGCCTCGTCCGCGTGGACGGCTCTCTCAACGCTCGAGAGCATCACGGATGTGCGAGCGTTGACTGCTCTGCTCGCCGCACGATAGCCGGGCTGAAAACAATCACACGCCCATCGCTCGAGCTCTCAGGACACCCTGGGTGGGCGTGGCCATTGCATCGTGGTGCTGACATATTGCGAGCGCGACTCATGCACACGACTGAACTCTCGAACACCATGACCACCTTGTTCAACGAATTGGTGAACGGTCCGCCGGCGGACGCCTACATGCTGAACGCCGGCGACGAAGGGCTGCTCCGATCGCTCGACAAGTTGTCGGCCAACGCCGCCTCGGCGCTGACACCGACCGGATCGTCGATCGCGGCGCACGTCGATCACCTGCGCTATGGCCTGTCACTGATGAATCGATGGGCCGCCGGAGAGAACCTCTTCAGCAACGCCGACTGGAGCGTCAGCTGGAAAAAGACGACGGTGTCGGACGAGGAGTGGAAGACACGGCGCGCGGAGCTGCGCACCGAAGCCACTCGCTGGCTCGACGCCCTGCGCACGCCTCGGGAGGTCCAGGAAACTGAGTTGAACGGCGTGATTGGCAGCATCGCCCACCTCGCCTATCACCTCGGTGCGATCCGGCAGATCAATCAGATCACGCGAGGGCCCGCGGCAGACATGCGTTGAGGCGTGGTGATCGTCACATAGCGTCGCTTCCTCAGCCTCGGCGCGTGCCGCCAGATATACCGGCGGCGGCCCGGCGAAACAGATCGCGTCCCGGACTTGTCACGAACGCCCACTTCAGGATCTTGACGGGCAGCGGAAGACGCGGCGGCTGCCCCTGAACCGGAGCGGCGAACCACTGCGCGAGCGTCCGCTGCGGGTCCTCACGCAACTCGTCGACCTGCGCGACGCGATGGACGCACCCTACCGTGCAGAACGGCGCGCAATCCTTGACGCGGTGATACTCACGGCGCAGATCGTCCGTGCCGTACTGGTCGAGTGGGATGCCGGGATGGCCGCGCTGCTGCGAACACCAATGGACCAGGCCGTCTTCACAGACGTAGAGATACCGGGCGCCGGCACGGCACTGCCAGTCGTTGGGTTGTCCGTTAGCGAGGTTCTTCTGGAAGCGGTTGTAGTTTGCGTAGTCGAATGCCGACTTCCCCAACGCCACCACACGCTCGAGAATCACCCGCTGCGGCTCGTCGAGCTGCAGCAGCTTCCCGCTGCCGTCGTGGATGATCCCGACCGTCGTGGAGAACCCGAGCTCGCGGGCCCGGCGCGCGACGGCCAGCGCATCCTCGGGATGGTTGATGCCGCTGCCGACGACCGAGTTCACCGTGACATCGAACTCGGCGATCTGTGCGAGCGACACCAGCTTCTGGTCGAGGACCTTGAGGCTCTTCTTGGAGACATCGTCTGGCACGACGTTGTCGATGCTGATCTGCAGATGATCGAGCCCGGCCCGATTCAGACGCGCGATGCGATCGCGAGTCAGCAGATACCCATTGGTGATGAGCGTGGCAATCGCGCCTCGCCGCCGGATGTGGCCGATGATCCGGTCGAGCTCAGGGTGCAGCAGCGGCTCTCCGCCGCTCAACGTGATGACGCCGGTGCCAAGCGTGACGAGCTGGTCGATCCGCCGCAGCACGTCTGAGGTTCCGACAGGCGCCGAGCGGTCGTCGTACTCGTTGCAGTACGTGCACGACAGGTTGCAGCGGCGGATGGGGATGAGATGCGCCGCAATCGGGCGATAGCGAAATCGAAGCGACCGGACCAGCATCCGGGCTTCGCGAACACGCCGATTCGCCCGCCGAATCCCTCGCCGCAGTCGAACCAGGGTCATGGTCCTGAATCTGCGCTGATCTTCGCACACGGAGATGACCAAGCCGAGCCGCACGCTGACCGCGCTGGTCGTTCAGCACGAGGCCTGCGATACGATCGCGCCGCATGAACCCTCCGCCCTCCGTAGTGTCCGGCTTTAGCCGGACTAATTCGATATGACCACCTCGAGCTCACGCGCAGACTTTCCCGAACACGTAGACGAGAACCGCCGCATCTGGAACGCGAACGCCCGCTGGTGGGACGATCGCATCGGCGACGGCAACGACTTTCAGACCCTCCTGATCGAGCCGCCGACCGAGCGCCTGCTGAACGTGTCTGCTGCAGACACCATTCTGGATGTCGCGTGCGGCGCCGGAAGGTTTGCGCGGCGCATGGCATCGCTTGGCGCGAAGGTCGTCGGCATCGATACGAGCACCGAGTTCATTGCTCGAGCGCGCCAGCGCACACCGGACGACAACGCGATCGAGTATCGAGTCCTCGACGCCGCGAGCCTCGACGAGCTGCGGTCGCTCGGCGAGAACCGTTTCACCAAGGCTGTGTGCACGATGGCCCTGATGGACATGCCCGAGATCGCGCCCCTGTTCCAGGCTCTCTCACGGCTGCTGCCACGGGATGGCCGATTCGTGTTCTCGGTCACGCACCCTTGCTTCCATTCCGCGGACGTTCAGCGGTTCGCCGAGATGTATGAGGAGGGACCGGGCCGGCACGTCACCCGCACGGGCGTGAAAGTGTCGTCCTACCTGTCCCCGTCGGCACGCAAGACCGAAGGCATCATCGGCCAGCCCGAGCCGCAGTTCTTCTTTCATCGACCGCTCAGTCAGCTGTTCCGACATGGATTCGACGCCGGCTTTGTCGTGGACGGGTTCGAAGAGCCTGGCTTTCAACCGGCGGAGACGCCGAAGGCGGGAGTCAGATGGCGCGACATGGCGGACATACCGCCGATTCTCGTGGTGCGAATGAGACTCGTTTAAGACGGGGTTACTGGGCGGCCAACGCGCGTACAAGATCGGTGGCGGCCTCAGGTAGCGTTCGCGTGCCGTCCATGTATGTCGGCCAGATGCGCGCCGCGGCGTCGCGGAACTGATCGGGGAAGAGTTTTTGCGCGTAGAGGTACGGCGTGTACGGCGGTTCACCGGCCCGCGCGAAGGCGCGGCGCACGGCCTCACCGGTGATGAAGAAGTGCACGGCGTGGACGGGATCCATCCTCGGAAGTGTCGCTCCCGACGCCTTGACGGCCGACGCGAGCGCGGTGCCCAGCGGTGATTGCGGGCCGGTCAGCAGATGAACCGCCTCGTGGAACGCGACTTCGAGAGCGGCGCGATCCTGATTGCCCGTATTCGTGCTGGATATTCGGATGTGACCGATGTCGGAATCGGTCCCCGCGGTATTCGCCCCTCCGAAGCCGGCGCTCTCGACGATGTCGACGCGGATCGGCAACGCGGTCCACGGCGTCTGAAACAGACGCACGAACTCCTCGGCGAGCGGCGTCTCGTATCGATCGAGCAGCGGTTTCACGCGCTCGATCCATCGCCGATTCAACGCGTCCTGCGCCGGCCAGCGGCATGTGACGTAGGCAGGCGTTGCCGCCTCGCGAACCGCGGTGATTTCGTCGAGATACTGCAGGTTCGCCTTGTCGTCCATGCCGTAGCGCTGCGAGAGGCCGGCAAGCTTGAACCGGAGCAGCACGATTTGAAAGTTCGTGGCTTTGCTGTCCGTGTAGTACTCGACCGCTCGCTCCCATCGCTCGCGCTCGGCGGAGGGCAAGCCGTCCAGACACGCCCGCTCGGGTCCCGACGCGAATGGCTCCGGCCGCTTCGCCCGCCTGGCGCCTGCGGCGGAGACAAGCGCGTCGTTGACGTTGTTGGAGAGATCGCTGTAGAACGCGAAGTGCTTCGTCGTCAGGACGAGCGACGACCGTGAGTCCTGCGCCGCCGCTACCCCCGGCGCGAGCAGCGTCACGATGACCACGAGCCAGGCGCGGGTCACGGTTGCGTCGAACGCGTGTTCTGCAGGAGCGTCGCGATCTCTTTGGAGCGATCGCCGCGGCCGGCGGCAACCAGGTCGATTGGCGACTTGCCCATATCGTCGACGATGTCGGTCCTGGCGCCGTGCTCGAGCAGATACTTCACGACGGCGGTTCGTCCACTCTCCGCGGCAACGAACAGCGCGGTTTGGCCCTGACGTCCGGTCATGGTGTTGGTGCGGGCAATGCGCGCGGTCAGGCTCGTGACGTCGGTGATGCGGGCGTTCACGTCCGCTCCGGCCTTGCGCAAAATCTCCATCGTCTCGACGGACATGGACGCGACGTTTTCGGGCACGCCTGGACCCAGTACTCCGCCGCCGGTGCGCGTGCCGATGCCGGCCGCGGCCATGAACGGCGTCACGCCCGATGCGTTCGGCAGATCGGCCAGCGCGCCGTGCTCGAGCAGCAGCCGGACGACGTCGTTGTCGAAGGTCTGCGCGGCGCGAATGAGCGGTGTCGCACCGGTGGTGAGGAGATCGTCCCTGAAGCGATTGTCACGTCCGCCGCGGCTCGGCTCCTTGAAGGCGAGCTGCGGGTTCGCATTCACCCCGGCGGCGAGCACGGCCTTGATGAACTCGAGCGACTCCGGCGATCGCGATCCCGCGCGGCTATCGAGTCCGCCGCGCATCGTCACCGCGACGTAGAGCGGCGTTCTCCCCCACCAGTCCCAGGTGTGCGGGTTGGCGCCGCGATCGAGCAGATGCCGCGCCACGGCGGGATAGCCGTTGTCGAGCGCCATGATCATCGGCGTCATGCCGTCAGGATTGGGACGATCCTTGTCGGCCCCGGCGTCGAGCATCGCCTTGACGCAGCCTAGACAGCCGGCGCGTGCGGCGTAGAGCAGCGGCGTCAGCCCACCGGTCGGCCGATATTGCACGCGAGGCTCGCTGGTGATCTGCGTCTCCCACTCGTTGGTCTGCGCGCGCACCGTGAGGTCGGCCCCTTTCGAGATGAGGAACTCGACCATCTCGGGATGGTTTTGCGCCGCCGCCCACATCACCGCCGTCTGATTGCGGAAACGTTCGCGCTGGTTGACGTCGGCGCCGCGCTGGGCGAGCAGCCTGGCGAGCGCCACGTTGCCCGTGCGTGCGGCCAGCATGATGGGCGTCTGTCCATCTTCGTTCGCCACGTTGGCGTCGGCGCCGGCTTCGAGCAGCATCTCGGTGATCTCGAGATTCGCCACGCGCACCGCTTCGCTCAGCGGACTCGCGCCGTAGCGGTTGACCGCATTGACGCGCGCGCCTTTCTTCAGCAGCGTCTGCACCAGCTCGCGATCGAATCGATACACGGCCCAATGCAGCGGGGTCGTCCCGTCGGCTTGTGCCCGATTGACGTCGGTGCCTTTCGCGACGAGCTGCAGCGCGGCGGCTCGATCGCCAGCCTGGATGCGATCGGCGAGCTGCGCATGCGCGCTGGCCGCGAAGGCAAGCCAGATCACCAGCCCGACGTAGTGTCCGGCTTTAGCCGGACGCCCGACGTAGTGTCCGGCTTTAGCCGGACGCCCGACGTAGTGTCCGGCTTTAGCCGGACAATGGCGCAACTTGTCAAACCACATTGGCGTCCAGCTTGTTGTGATGCGCCCACAGTCCTTTGTGGACGTCATGGAGAAACTTCTTCGGATCCTTCCACGTCCGCGCCAGGCCGCTCATCACACCCGACTTCAGCATGTCCTCGACGTAGTCACCCTCGCGCACGCGATCGACCGTCCGGTCGTAGATGGTTTTCAGCACGTCGCGCTCGATCTGCAGCTCGGCGCGCGTCATCACCGGACCGAAGCCGGGCACGATACGCGTGTTGCCGTCGCTCATCTTGAGCAGGCGGTCGATCGCATCGACCCGGCCGCCAATCCACGCACCGGTCAGGTAGTCGAGCTCCGGGTCGCGCACCGGCGACGCGACGTCGCCCACGGCCAGGACGTTCGAGTCGCGGAAGAACACGTAGATGTCGCCGCTGGTGTGCGCTTCGAGCAGATAGCCGTACTCGATGCGCTCGCTGCCGGCGGTCATCGATCCCTCGACGTAGAACGTCTTGTTCGGCTGCGCCTCTTTCGGACGCGGCTGCCGGTATCGATCCTCGGCGGGTATCCAGGTCGGCGTCGCCATCCACAGCCGCGTGTTCTCGTGAGCGACGATGGTGGCGCCGTTTTGACGAAAAATTTCGTTGGCGCCGGTGTTCTCCACGTGCCAGTGTGTGTTGAACAGCGTGGTCACGCCTTGTCCGCCGGAGCCGTGGGCGAGGCGGAAAGCGTCGGGCGTCAACGTTCGCAGCGAGGCCATCAACGCATCGCGGCGGTCGGGAGCGCCGCTGTCCACCAGCACGAGTCCATCGGGCGCGGAAAGCGCAACGACGTTGGTGCCGCCGGTGGTGACGAGCGACAACCGATCACTCAGCGAGGCGAGACCTGTCGGCTGTGCAGTGCTGGCCTGCTGCTTCGCAGTGGTTCGACGCGGGAGGACGAGGCTGCCGAGCAGGCTGGTCACAACGCCGGTGAGGAGTTGTCTGCGCTCGATCATCGCCGGCCGGTAGTATGCGCCATTTCGAGCTTGTGGGAGCCATCGATACGGAGGGGACATGCGACGCGTTCGGCCCGGGCTCATCCTCATCGCCATCATCGCTCTGCCGGCGCTCGGCTACGGCCAGTGGGTGCGATACCCAACTGCCGGCGCCCCGCGAAACGCGGACGGGACGACGAATCTGAACGCCCCCGCGCCGCGCCTGCCGGACGGCAAGCCCGACTTCTCGGGGATCTGGCACGTGGCCGTGCGCAACCCGTGCAACGCGGCTCTCAACCGCTTCAGCGGCTGCACCGAAATCGGCGGGTCGCCGCTGGCGCGCAACATCGGCGCACAACTGCCCGGCGGCCTGCCGTATCAACCATGGGCAGCCAGGCTCCAGAAAGAGCGAGCGGCCGATGACAGCCGGGACGATCCACACGTCCGCTGTCTCCCCGACAACCCGCCGCGTCACTGGGGACTGCCACATCTCAACAAACTCGTGCACACACCAAAGCTGCTGGTCGTGCTGTACGAGGTGAACGCGATGTATCGCCAGATCTTCACCGATGGACGTCCGCTGCCGGAGGATCCAACACCCGGCTGGATGGGGTACTCCACGGCGCGCTGGGAAGGTGACACGCTCGTCGTTCAGACCGCCGGCTTCCGCGACGAGCTGTGGATGGACCTCGGTGGCAGCCCGATGAGCGATGCGGCGAAGCTGACGGAGCGGATTCGCCGCCCGAACTACGGGACGCTCGAAATCGAGATCACCGTCGACGACCCCAAGGTGTACACGCGGCCGTTTACCGTGCGCATGGACCAGACGATCGAGCCCGACACGGAACTGATCGACGAGATCTGTCTGGAGAACGAGAAGTCGTACGAGCGAATGATCCGATCGCGCTCAGCGAAGTAATCCGGTCAGGCGCGCCCCGCAGTACCATGTGGTCATCCCTGGTGTGAACCATCGGTACGGGAGGGGTTATGCGGCGCGTCCGGCTCGGATTGATCCTCGTGACCATCGTCGTGATGCCGGCGCCCGGCATGGCCCAGTGGCTGCGTCATCCCACGGAGGGCGTGCCGAAGACAGCAGACGGCAAGCCGGATCTGACCGCCGCCACGCCGCGGCTGCCAGACGGCAAGCCAGACTTCTCAGGCCTGTGGCACGCCGCGAATCCCAACCGATGCGTGCCCGGCCTCAGCCGATTTGTCGAGTGCGGAGCGGAGATCGGCGGGTCGCCGCTCGGCGGCAATCTGGGGCGGAACCTGCCGGGCGGACTTCCCTATCAACCGCACGCCGCGAAGCTCGCGCAGTCGCGCCGCGCCGACGACAGCCGCGACGATCCGCACGTGCGCTGCCTGCCCGACAACCCGCCGCGGCATTGGACGCTGCCGCATCTCACCAAGGCGATCCACACGCCGAAGCTGCTGGTGCTGCTGTATGAAGTGAACGCGATGTACCGGCAGATCTTCATCGACGGGCGGCCGCTGCCCGAGGATCGCAATCCCAGCTGGAACGGATACTCGACCGCCCGCTGGGACGGCGACACGCTCGTCGTCACCACCGCCGGCTTCCGCGACGATCTGTGGATCGACACCGGCGGCAGCCCGATGAGCGACGCCGCCACCATGACCGAACGGATCCGCCGGCCAAACTTCGGCACGCTCGAAATCGAGCTGACGATCGACGATCCGAAGAACTACACGAAGCCGTTCACAGTCAATCTGACGCAGAACATCGAGCTCGACACGGATTTGATCGACGAGTTCTGTCTGGAGAACGAGAAGTCGTACGAGCGGATGATCAGATCGCGGGATAAGTAGGAATCAGCAGCCGGGAACCAGGAATCAGGGCTGGGCCAGGATTTGAGGCGTCAGTCACTGAGGCCTCAGGCCCGAATCCTCGCGCCTTGCCCAGCCCTGAATCCAGATTCCTGGCAGGTGAATCCTATACCTCGCCGATGATCCCCGTACTATCGCCAAACGAATCCTGCTTCGCGTTGATCTTGTCGAGAATCGTGAGATGGACATTGGCGAGCGGCGTCGGCTCGCGCAGCTCGACATGCTGACCGCCCTTCAGCGTGCCGTTGCCGCCGCCGACGAGGAGCGTCGGCAGCGGGTGACCGTTGTGACGGTCGCTGTTCGACATGTTCGAGCCGTAGAGGAACATCGAGTGATCGAGCAGCGAGCCGTCGCCGTCGGGAATCGCTGACAGCTTCTTCACGAACGCGGCGAAGCGCTCCACGTGCCACGTCTGAATCTTCACGAGCTTCTCGATCCGGCTCAGATCGTTGGCGTGATGAGACACGGGATGGAACGAGTCGGAGACGCCGATGTGGTTGTAGGTGCGGTTCGTGCCTTCGGCAACCATGATGTACGACGCCACGCGCGTCAGGTCTGCCTGATAGGCAAGCGCGATCAGATCGAACAGCAGATCGACCTGCGACCCGAACGCGTTCAGCTCGCCGATCGGCGCCTCGGGCACGTTGATGCTGGACAGGTCGCGGCTCGAGGCCAGCTGCACGCGCCGTTCGATCTCGCGCACGGTCTCGACGTAGTTGTCGAGAATGGCCCGGTCGCCGGCGCCCAGATCGCGCCGCATCGCGCCGATGCGATCGCGAACGCGGTCGAGCAGGCTCCTGGTCTGATCCGAGATCGCCGTGCGCTCCTGCGGCGTGTCGCCTTCGCCGAACAGCTGCACGAAGACCTTGCGCGGGTTGTGCTCCATCGGCAGCGGCGAGTGCGCGTCGCGGAACGACAGCGTGGTGTTGTAGAAGCACGCCGAGCCGCTGCAGGCCGCCGCCTGCTGCGTGGTCTCGGCCGCCACTTCGAGCGACGGCAGCGTCGTGTTCTGGCCGATCTGCCCGGCGACGACCTGATCGAGCGTCGCCGACATGCTCGCGCCGCGCGATCCGCGATCCGGCTTCGTGCCGCTCAACCACGTTGCCGGCGCCAGGCTGTGAACGCCGCCGACCATGGCGTTGTTCTGCAGATTGCCGAATGATGTGACGTACTTCTTGTGCGGCTCGAGCGACGCGAGAATCGGGCTCAATGTGAAATCGGCGCCGGCGCCGCGGGGCGTCCAGCGATCCATCTGCGGGCCGTGCACCGTGTTGCCCATGATCGCGCCGTGCGGGATGTAGAAGAACCCCATGCGCATCTTCGGCGCGGCCGCCGTCTGCGCCAGCGCGGTTGCGGCTGGAATCATCGCGTCGAGCAGCGGCAGCGCGAGCGTCACCCCGGCGCCCTTCAGGACGGTGCGGCGAGAGAGATGCTTCCTGGTGAGGAACATAGTCAGTCCTTCGCACTCTGCATTCTGAACGCATCGCTCGTCACGATGCCCGACACGATCGCCGACAGCCGGTAATCCTGCGTCGCCGCGCGGCGGACGACGGCGCGGACCTGGGGCATGTCGAAGTACTCGAGCTCCCTGCCCACGGCGTACATCATGAGTTTCTCGGTGAAGGCGCGTACGAAGAGATCGCGGCCGCCAAACAGCGCCTCGCGAAGCTCGGACGGTCCGTCGACCGGGCGGCCGTTCGGCAGTACCGTTTTGGCGTCGATGGGCGCGTTCGCCTCGAGATCCTTGTCGCGCCACCGGCCGATGGCGTCGTAGTTCTCCATCGCCAGACCGATCGGATCGATCACGCCGTGGCACTGATTGCAGCCCGGCTTCGAACGATGACTCTCGAGCCGCGCGCGGAGCGTTTTCGGCGGCGCACCTTTGGGCTGTGACAGGTCGGTGTCAACGTCGGGCGGAGGCGGCGTCGGCGGCGTGCCCATCAGCTTGTCCATGATCCATGCGCCGCGCAGCACCGGCGACGTGCGATCGCCGTACGACGTCTTGAGCAGCACGGCACCCTTCCCGAGCAGTCCCTGGCGCTGCGGGTTGGTGAGCGTGACGCGACGGAACTGCGGTCCGAGCACCGAGCCGATGCCGTAATGCTTCGCGAGCCGCTCGTTGAGAAACGTGTGATCGGCGGTGAGCAGGTCGCCGACGTTGCGGTCCTCGAGCAGCACGCTCCCGACGAAGGACTCGACCTCGAATGCCAGGTCCTTCCGCAACTGATCGTTGAAGGTCGGAAACAGGTTGGGATCGGGCTCGGCCTCGCGAAGGTTGTCGAGGTCCATCCATTTCAGCGCGAAGTTGCGGACCAGACTCGACGCGCGCCGGTCCTTCAACATGCGCAGCGCCTCGGCCTGCAGCGCTTCAGATGTGTGCAGCTTCCCCGCCGCCGCGGTCTTCAGCAGCGCCTCGTCCGGTCCCTGGCTCCACAGGAAGAACGACAGGCGCGAGGCGAGCTCGAGATCGCTCAGCGGGAACGCCGCGCCGGAGGTAGAGCCCGCCTTCGAGCGGCCCTCGGGCGTCTTGATCGCGCGGAACAGGAAATCGGGGCTGACGAGGATCGCGGCAACCATCTGCTCGACGCCGCCATCAAAGCCGCCGGCGCGTCCGGCATCGAAGTAGGGCATCAGCGCATCGATGTCGGCGTTCGTGACCGGACGCCGGAACGCGCCGCGGGCAAGGTGCTCGGCTATACGGCGAGCGCACGCCTTGTCCTGGGCCGCGGGGCCGTCCTTGGGGACGGGCTGGCACACGAAAATCCTGCGCCGGCTCGGCGTCTCCGACACACCAGGTGAGTTGAACGGGCCCTCGACACGCACGCCGCCGATCACACGCGGCGCACGATCGCCGCGGCTGAACTCGTCGCCGGGCAGGAACCCGACGAATTCATCCGACTCGATGCGTGCCCGTTCGACGAACGTGACGCCCACATCGTAGGTACCGGCCTTCACCTGCACCGGAATGCTGGTGAAGCGCTTCATGATCGCCGCCCGCGCCGGCGCGCCGCCCTGATCGATCACCTTCAGGTCCTCGGCGCCGCCCAGCGACTCGCGAAACACTTCGCGGCCATCGACGACCATGATCACGGTGTGGCGCGTCTCGACCGCACGGGTATAGAGATCGATGCCCAGATCGCCGATCGAGAAGCGATACTCGCCGTCGGCCGGGAACGTGTGCCGGAATTTCATGCCGCCGCGCGTGCCCAGCGGGAGACCGTCCACGTGGGTTGGCTGATCGGCGGTGAGCGGCTGCGGATAGTACGCGCTGGCGAGCTTCGGCCTGGCCTCGCCCACGGCGAGCTTTGCCGCGACTCGGGCGGCGGCGACGTACTGATCGAGAAACGCGGGCGAGATGCTCAGCGCCGCGGCGATGTTGTCGAAGCCGTGGACTTCGATCTCCGCCGGCAGCAGTGATTCGGCATCGAGCTCGATGCCCAGGAGATCGTTGACGGCCGCGCCGAACTCGGTCCGCGTCAGACGCTGGATGGGAACGTGTCCGGCGATCGGCCGCCTGACGGCGGCCGCTGCGTCAGGCGGCCTGTCCAGCTCTGACTCCATCCACGCGACGAACGCGTCGACCTCTTTCTGATCCGGCTGACGGCTACCCGGCGGCGGCATCTGCCGGCCGCGCAGCTTGCGAAGCGCCTTCTCCCAGATCTCGGCCTGTTCGTGAACTGCATCGAGGTTGACGGTATCGAATGCCATGCCGCCCGCCTTGGCCTTCGAGTTGTGACATCCGACGCAGTACGTGTCGACCGTCCTGCGCGCCTGCGCCGGGCCGGAGGAGGACGGCGATCCCGAGCCGCTTTCCGGCCGCACCTGCGCCACCGCGGTGGCCATGGCGGCGACGGCAAGACCAGTACAGAGCCAGGCGGCCCGCTTCACGAACGAGATGATACGGCATCAGCCGGCTCTCGGGCGCCCTGACCGCCGTGCTTTCCTTCGGCGAATTCCTCGATCATCTTGCCGGTGAACGCGGGCAGATCCGACGGCCGCCGCGACGACACGACGCCGCGGTCCACGACGACCTCCTCGTCCACCCAGCGTGCCCCGGCATTTACCAGGTCGGTCTTCAGCGATGGGTACGAGGTGAGCCGGAGTCCCCGCACGACATCGGCCTCGATGAGCGTCCACGATCCATGGCAGATCACGGCAATCGGCTTCCCCTCGTCAAAGAAGCGCCTGACAAACTCAACTGCTTTCTGGTCCATCCGCAAATGGTCGGGATTCATGACGCCGCCGGGCAGCAACAGCGCGTCGTAGTCCTCCGGCCGCGCCTGGTCGAGCGACCGATCCACCCGCACTTCTTCGCCCCAGTGGGTGCGGTCCCAGCCACGAACCGCCTCTGCCTCTGGCGAGACGATGTGCACGGTGGCTCCTGCCGCTGTGAGCGCCTGCTGAGGCGCGGATAGCTCCACCTGTTCAAACCCCTTCGCGACCAGCGCGGCCACACGTATTCCAGCGAGCGGTTCTGCCATGGTGCCCTCCCGAGACGAGCTTCTTGCCCGGTTTCAAACCAGTGGCGTGGCTGCAACGTCGATTCCAGTAGGAGCCTGGTGCCACGTTTGCACCCAGAACTCCTTCAGACGAGTCCAAAAGTACGTGATGGCTACGAAGCAGTCGTCCGCCTCTCAACCGCGCGCCCGCCGCCCCTCGGGGCGACGGGGGTCGCTCATCGATTGGCGAGACCCCGATCGGAACAACGACGTGCTGGACTGGCGCCGCCGTGCGCACGAGTTCGGCCTGGTCCCCGTGGACACCTGGAACGACGAAGGTGATCCGCCCTCCCCTGGTCTCGCCCAGGCTCCGGACCGCCTGCTGCACGAAGAGGAACCCGAGGCATTCGAGGACCAGCCGCTCGACGAGATGGAGCGCGACGAGGTCGAGCCCGAGGAAGTCGAGGAGTCGCCTCAGGCAGGCGTTCCCGAGGTCGAGATCGATCTCGTTCGCACCTATCTCACCAACATCGCGCGGCGAAAGCTGCTGACCGCCCGCGAGGAGCAGGAGATCGGCCGCCGGATCGAGCTCGCGCGGGGCGAGCTGCTCGGCGAGATCGGCACGATTCCCAGTGCGCTGCAGACGCTGGTGGCGCTGGAAGAGTCGGTGAAGCGCGGCACCGCGCCGGCCGCGGAGCTGATTCTCCTGCCCGATGGCGGCGAACTCGAGCCCGCGAAGGTCGAGCCGGTGATCAAGGCCTTCGGCCGAATCCGCCGGCAGCAGCGGCGCATCAACGACTGGCGACATCGATGCGAAGACCGCCGTTCATCCGCTGACACGCGAGCCGCGGCACGCGTCGAGGTCGCCGATGCCTACGAGCAGATTGCCGTCATCCTCAGAGATCTGCCGATCCGGCCGTCGCTGATCGATAACGTCCTCGACGAGCTGCGTAGAATCGACGCGGAATTCGAACGCATGGCCCATGACCGGCCGGGTCGCGAATCGGCGAACGCGCGGCGCGTGCTCGAGTCGCACGTCGGAGTCTCACGACGCCAGTTCCGCCAGCGGTTCGCACGCGTGCGTGCACGTGAGGAAGCGCTGGTCGACGCGAAGCGTCAGTTGATCGAACCCAACCTCCGTCTCGTCGTCTCGATCGCGAAGCGCTACCTCGGACGCGGGCTCACGCTGCTCGACCTGATTCAGGAAGGCAATATCGGGCTGATGAAAGCCGTCGACCGATTCCAGTTCCGACGCGGCTTCAAGTTCTCCACGTACGCGACGTGGTGGATCCGGCAGGCAGTCGGACGCGCGGTGGCCGACTACGGGCGGACGATTCGTCTGCCCGTGCACACCATCGAGGCGCTCAACAAAGTGACCCACGGCCGCCGCGACCTGTCGGCGCGGCTCGGGCGCGACCCGAGGCCCGAAGAACTCGCCCGGCATCTCGGCATGGCGCCGGGCAAACTGCAGCTGCTGCTCGACGCATCTAAGCTGCCCACCTCACTCGATGCCGCGGTCGGTGAAGATGAGGAATCGACCCTCGGAACACTGTTGCGCGATCAGGCGACGCCGACGCCCGAGGAACAAGCGATTCGCGGCCAGATGGCTGACGAGGTCGAGCGCGCGATGGCACCGCTCAACGACCGCGAGCGCGAGGTGCTGCGTCTTCGGTACGGCCTCGGGCTCGACCGCGAGCTCACGCTCGAAGAGATCGGCCGCCGGTTGTCGGTCACACGCGAGCGGGTACGTCAGATCGAGGCGCGGGCGCTGGCCAAGCTCCGCGCTTCCCGCAACAGCGCCGCGTAGTCAGGCGGGTCTGAAGACCCGCCTCTACGAAATCCTGGGTTCTGATTCCTGATTCCCGAGCCCTGATTCCTGAGATAGAGTGTGTGCGCGCGTTGTGCGGCTCAGCCGCACGAAAGAGCTGTGGATGAGGAGCATATATGTGCGATCAGGATCATTTTGAGCAGGATCGACTGGAGGCCGAGGCACGCGGATTGGTGACGCGGCGGCAGTTCGGCGCCCTCGTGGGCGTCGGCGTGGCGATGATGCTGCCGAAGGTCGTCAATGCCGTGGCGGTCACCGAGCAGGACGTGACGATCAAGACGCCCGACGGCAACTGCGACGCCTACTTCGTGCACGTCGCCAGCGGCACCGCGCCGGCCGTGCTGGTGTGGCCCGACATCTTCGGGCTGCGCCCGGCGTTCCGGCAGATGGGCAAACGGCTCGCCGAGACCGGCTATTCGGTGCTCGTCGTGAATCCGTTTTATCGCCAGCAGAAGGCGCCCACCGCGACCAAGGGCGCGGCAACGCCAATCCCCGAGCTGCTGCCGTTGGCCAAGCAGCTGAGCCCGACCACGCACATGACCGACGCCAAGGCGTTCACGGCGTGGCTCGACTCTCAGTCATCGGTCGCCAAGAACCGCAAGATCGGCACCCAGGGCTACTGCATGGGTGGGCCGATGGCGTTCCGTACCGCGGCCGCCAATCCCGACCGCGTCGGTGCGGTCGCCTCGTTCCATGGCGGCGGTCTGGTCACCAAGGAACCCGACAGCCCGCATCTGCTCGTATCGAAGACCAAGGCGGCGCTGCTCGTCGCGATCGCCGCGAACGACGACATGCGCTCGCCGGATGAGAAGAACGTGCTGAAAGAGACGTTCTCGAAGTCCGGCAACCCCGCGGAGATCGAAGTGTACGCGGGCGCGCATGGCTGGTGCCCGCCGGACTCGACCGTCTACAAGATGGACGATGCCGAGAAGGCGTGGACCAGATTGCTGGAGCTGTACAAGAAGCTGTAACGCCCACGTAGTACGACCCGTCTCGTGCGTCTCGATGGCGATCCTCAGCCGATGATCGTCATCGAGATGCCGATCGTCTTCTGGCCCGTCACATGCTTTCGAAGCTTGGACCCGTTCCTAGCTAGCTAGCGGAGGCATGAGATGGCAACGACGACCGAACCTGTTCTCCAGATCAAGACACTCTCTCCGACTCTCACTGTCGACGATCTTCAGAAGAGCATCAGCTTTTTCGAGCGACTCGGCTTTGCCGTCGACGAGCGATGGGAGGACAACGGCGCACTGATCGGCGTGATGCTGCGCGCCGGCACGGCACAGATCGGTTTGAACCAGGATGACTGGCAGAAAGGGCGCGACCGGCAGAAAGGGCTCGGCATGCGCCTCTATCTCGACACGACTCAGGACATCGATCAACTCGCCGCCCGCGCCAGGAAGGCGGGCATCACCCTCGACTCGGAACCGTATGACACCGAATGGGGCACCCGCGCCTTCGGCGTGACCGAACCAAGCGGATTCAAGTTCACGATTTCGTCAGCAGCCTAGGCACGCCTCAGCCGCGTTCTGGATTAGGATCCCGCGCATGAAGCACATGCGCTGGATCCTTCCTCTCCTCTTCATCGTTACGACGTCGGCGGCGCCGACCCTGCCGCAGCAGGGCGTATCTGCCATTTCAGCGGTCCTCAAAACCGCGATCGATCGCGGTGATGTTCCCGGTGTCGCCGTCGCGGTCGTCAACAAGGACGGACAGCTTTATAACGAAGGGTTCGGCAAGAGCCGCACGCTGACCAACACGCCCATGGCGAAGGACACGATCTTCAACATGGCGTCGATGACCAAGCCGGTGACCTCGGTCGCCATCATGATCCTCGTCGACGAAGGTAAGTTGAAGTTGGACGACGAGGTCGCGACGTATCTGCCGAAGTGGAAGAACCCGCTGGTCATCAGCAAATTCAACGAGGCCGACGGCCGCTACGAGACCCGTCCCGCGAAGCGGCCGATCACGATCCGTCACCTGCTGACCCACACGTCCGGCATCGGCTACGGATTCTCGAGCCCGGTGCTGGCCAAGATCATCGAAAAGACCAAGACGCCGGAGCTCGATCTTCCGCTGCTCTTCGATCCGGGTGACAGCTGGGCCTACGGCGCCAGCACCCGCGTCCTCGGCCATGTCGTCGAGGCGATTTCCGGACAGAAGATCGACGCGTTCCTCGACTCGCGCATTCTGTCGCCGCTCGGCATGCGCGATACGAGCTATCTCGTGCCGACCGCGAAATACCCGCGTGTCGTGGCGGTGAGCGCGCGCGGCGGCGACGGGAAGTTCATCGAACGGCCGATGCCGGCCACGATCCCTGCAGCCGTGCAAGGCGACGGCGGTCTCTACGGAACGGCCAGCGACTACGGATTGTTCCTGCGCATGCTGCTCAACCGGGGCACGCTGAACGGCAAGCGCATCCTGACCGAGAAGTCGGCACGAGCGATGCTGGAGAGCGCCACCGGGAGCGTCGTCGTGAAAGAGCAGCAGTCACCGAATCAAGGGCTGTCTCGAAACTTCCCGCTCGGCGCCGGCAAGGACAAGTGGGGCCTCGGCTTCCAGCTCGCGGCGGAGAAACAGGCCAACCGGCGCTCACCAGGCAGCGGCACGTGGGCCGGCATCTTCAACACACACTTCTTCATCGACCCGAGCAAAGAGATTGGCGTTATCGTCATGATGCAGACGCTGCCCTTCTACGACGAGGCTTCGATGAAGGTGTATGCCGGCGTCGAAGAAGCGGTCTACTCACATCTGAAGTAGGAGTTGACGATGCCCGCGATGCGCGTCTTCGCACTGTCGTTGGTGATACTGCTGGTCTGGTCACGTCCGG
>Ga0075421_100002158_pt1 | contig 23346 bp, 17 predicted proteins | sample SoiMetdeltSBSDD5_FD_75292 | JGI IMG/M metagenome (GOLD analysis project Ga0075421, IMG submission 75292) | Bulk soil microbial communities from a Populus tree surrounding site in Tennessee, USA - Soil MetaG P. deltoides SBSDD5 | ecosystem: Environmental > Terrestrial > Soil > Tree plantation...
AACATCGCAACATCGCGACTTCTCGCGTGCGATCTTCTCGCGACCTTCTCGTGTGCAGGACCCTTGCGAGTTGGGAGTTGGTTCTTTGGGAGTTGATGCTATGCCGCCTGCCGCGCGGGTTCCAGAACCGCGCGCAGATCGAGTCCATCCGGCGCTGGCAGGCTCTGCGTGATGTGACGCGCGTAGCCGCCCGACGACTCGCGCTCCGACGTGTCGACCTGACGAGTGGGTTTGTAGGTGTCCTCGTCGATCAACGCGAGCATCGGATGCAGTGGCTCGCGCCCGTTCGTTTGCACGACCAGCCCCAACTCATTGCGATTGGTGCGCACCACCGAGCCCACGGGGAAGAAGGTGATGGTGCTCACGAATTTCTTCACCAGGCCGGTGTTCAGCTTTTCGCCTGCCATGCGCGCCAGGATCAGGCACGCCCGTTCCGGCGGCGTCGGTGCCTGGTAGGTCCGCGCTCCCGTGATGGCTTCGTAGATATCGGCCACTGACACGATCTGGCTCATCGGGTGGGGGATCGCTTCGCCGAGGTCGGGATACCCGCCGCCTTTCACGCTGCGGTGATGTTCGAGCGCCACGGTTGGCGTGAGTGGCTGCAGTCCTTCCGTCTGGATCAGAATCTCGGCACCAAGCGTCGTGTGCGCCTCGATCATCCGGCGCTCGCCCTTGTCCAATGCTCCGGGCTTTCTCACGATGTCCAACGGGATCTGGGTCTTGCCGACGTCATGCAGGAGCGCCGCTTCGACCAGTGCCGCCAGCTTCAGTTCGTCGAGCCCCACCTGCTTGCCCAGCAGCAGGCTGAGCATCGCGACGTTGACGGAGTGACAGTATGTGAGGTTCTCGTATTGCTTGACCGCGAGGATCTGCCCGAGAGCGGCGTTGCTGCGCGCGACCTTGTAGATCAGGAGCTGTACCAGATCGCGCACGGTGACGACGTCGAGCGGCTTGCCCGACGCGGTGTTCTCCCACGTCTGCTGCGCCATCATGAGCGATTCGGCATAGTCGGGATCGAGCGGACCGGTGGGTGCGTCGGCCCACTGCTGCGCACGCCAACGCGTATCGAGCGGCAGCAATCGGCCGAGGCTGATGTGCTGAACATTTCGGGCGGCAAGCTGCGAAGCCATCGAGTCACTGGACTCGGTGTATTGCCACAGGAACTCGGCGACGGCGAGGAGCTCGTCGCGCTGCACGCCTTCATGGACGTGAATGCTGTCGATCCCGAGCGCCGAGAGCTGTGACAGCAACTGCTGGTTGGCGTGGTGTTCGCTGGTTGACGCCACGCCGTCGAGGAAGATGTCGCCGCGGATGACGTCGATGCGAATGGGGCTGCCCGAACGGAGGAGCACGGCGATCCCTTCGTCGAGCTCTCGCAGCTTCTGCGCGATCATCGGATGCCCGGCCGGATACGATCCCGTCAGCTTGCGCAAGCTGGCGAGGCCGCGAAGAACGGCAAGCGGATCGAGCGGCGATGCGTGTGGCGGCGTGCTCATCGCGCGCGATGCTCCCTGGCCTTGAGCGCCACCTGGACGAGGCTTGGTTTCCAGAATCTGAATCGAAGCCCTTCGAGCTTGGTGAGCGCGTCGTCGAGCCCCTGCACGCGCGACTGCGTGGCGCGATCGATGAGCCGAGCCGCGGTCTGGGGATGACTGAAGACGAACTCGCGCGAGCGCAGGAGCTCACGCACTTGGGTCGCGGTCTGGGCCGGCGGGAAATGCCAGAGGGCGTCTTCGGCGGCCGTGTGCCGATCGTCTCGCATCTCTCGAATCTGGCGCGCGACCAGGGTCGCCGCGGTGGGTGTGCCGATACGCGCGAGTGCGCGCATCGCTTCGCGTGACACTTGCACGTCGTTGTGCTCGGCGAGCCGGCCAACCGGTGCTTCATGGCCCGCTCCTGCATAACCGAGGATCTTGACAATCACACGAGCGGCCGTGGGTCCACAGGAGTCGAGCTCCGCGATCAGGGCGGGGGCCAGTGTCGGCGCCATGTCGCAGATCACCGGCACGAGCGCCCGCGCCTTGACCTCGTGTGCCGATCGATTCATCAACTCGGTCAATCCCGGCGCGAGCGCGTTACCGAATGCGGCCAGCATCTGGCGAGCGATCACGCGGCCCTCGTCATCGCGTTCGTGCATCGTGGCGATCGACAGCAGGCGCGTCGGAGTGCAGTAATCGCTCATCGCCTTGGCGATCACGTCGGCAACATCGGGCCGCCGGGACCTCATTTCGTCGCCGAGACGATGGTATCCCTCGACTGTGGAAATCACGTCATTCCACCGTCCGGCGCGTTCGAGGGTGGTCATCAAATCGAAGGCCCGGCGCAGGAAGGCTTCCACCAGGTTGGGATTTCGCTCGATGCGCACGAGCTGTGACGCGCAGAGCAACTGGGCCATCGGCACGTCGGTTGCCGCGATACCGCCGTGGACATCGGAGACCGCGACATCGGCCTGCGCGTCCATCGAGAGATCGAATGCCGCGAACTCGGAGAAGTCGTTCTCGCGCGTCGCATCAACGCGAATGAGCTGGCGCGCGTGGCGTTCGACGCCGGAGGATCCAAGGCTGACGTCGTCGGCATCGCCGTCGTGCGCCCTGCGCATGCGCTCTTCGATGAGTGGCACCAGCGCCGCGCGTCGATCGGTCGACAGATCGAGGCGGTTGAGCGCCGCGGACAGTACTTCGGGCGCGGCAGTCTCGAGGTCCAACAGGAGGCAGATCGACTCGGCGAGATCCATATCCGGGAAGTCGCGCAAGACTCTGCCGTTGGCGTCGCCGTCGAGCAGGCCCGGAAGGATCGTTCGCTGCAACAGGTTGTTACGGCGGTCCGCGTCGAGATTCAGCACCGCTCGAGCGAGCTTGCCGAACATGACTTGCGCCAGTCGGGGGTCGAGGGCGGAGAACAGCCGAGTGACGTCGCTGTACTTCCGCTCTAGCGCTGTCTGCTTTGCGTCTGGTCCGCTGACTTCATCGTCGGTGAGGCGCACCAGCATCGTCGCGATGTCGGCGGGATCGTCGACGAGCACGACGAGATCGAGGAGTGAGACCTGCGAGAGTCCCTTCTGCGACGGATCGGTGCGGACCCATCCGCGATCGGGCGGATAGAGATAGCTGACAGGCGCATCAGGCTGCGCCAGTTCGAGCTGCCTCTGGCGTTCGTGATTCAGCAGGTCTGTCGTATGCGCGGCGGGAACGCCGACCTCCATCACGACCGGACGCTGAGCCATCTCGGGAACGATGGCGCCAACACCATGTTCGGCGAGGCGTTCAGCGAAGGTGACGTCCGACGCCTGCGAGTCCTCCGATTCGACGAGATCGATACAGAAGCGCGAGAGGTCGCGCGGCGAGGCACCGCATTCGATTTCGAGCGCCGCCACTCGCAGCTTGAACAGCCGCCGCGTCAACTCGTGCTCCACGACAGTGCCCGCGCCGATGTGCGCCTCGTCAACGATCAAGTGTTGTGGCGCCACACGCGATGCCACGCGATCGCGGTGCTGGATGGACTTGAGCGCCTCGTGACAGGCCATGACCGCGTCGATACAGAGCGGACTCGTCGATGGGTAGGTGTGAAATTGACGGACCGCGCGAGCGAGCAGCTGCAGCGCGCCCTCAACCGCAGTCAGATCCGCGGTGCCCGTCTTTCTCTTCTGGGTTGGCTTCTCGGTCGACAAGCTGGATCTGTTATCGGCCCGACGTTGTCCAGCCTGACACCCTATCTCACGTTTTTCGAAGACGGTGGCGAAGTGTTACTTAGTGCAATTCAGTGCGGAATGGTGACTACCCGGGTATGCCGACGGATTGGGCAAATCCGAGCGGCCTGTCCTCGCCGCCCCGGTCCCGCCTATTTGCCCGCTGGCTCGTCCTGGGTCGGACCGGCGTCGAACGAGGACCCCGCGAATACCTGACGGCCGTCGGGAAGCTTCACGGTTCTGGCGTTGGCGACGCGCGGCGCGAGCTTCGACAGAAAGCCTTCGATCGTGACAACGTGACCTTGCCGCAACGAATTCCGGTTCCATCCGCGTCGCATCAACCCATTTGGCGGCCCGAGCTCGAAGTCCCAATTGACGACGTTCCCCTTTTCGTCCTTGACGTCGATGTAAATGCGCGCGTGCGGGTTCGTCCATTCCAGCTTGGTCACCGTGCCGGTCAACGTGATCGGCTTGTCGCGATCGTATTCAGCGGCGAACGAATGGTGAGCACTCGCTGGGGCTGCTGCAGTGATCACTGCGACGCTGGCAACAAGAAGAAGAGTTCTCATGAACGCATCCCTGCCTTACTGCGGTTCCAAGTTCCTAGTTCCAGGTTCGTGTTCAGCGTTCGCGTTCGTTGTTCACGGTTCCATGTTCGCGTTCTGAGTTCACCCGTATGGTTCCGCCCTGCTACTAGAACGCTGAACCTCGAACCCGGAACCCGAACCTCGAACAAGAACCCGGAACTCGGAACGCGGAACCGGGAACTTCTTGAGTGGCAGATGATACTCTGATGCCCTCATTGCGTGGAATCAGCGGAGGCTGATGTGAAGTCCTTCATCCCGGTTGTTGTACTCGTAGCAGTGATCGTGGCCTCGCCGTCGCTCGTGGCTCAGTGGGACGTCCGCATGCCTCCGAACGTTCCGCGCAATGCCAAAGGAGAGCCCGATCTCAACGGACCGGTGCCCAAAACCGCCGATGGCAAGCCCGACTTGTCAGGAGTGTGGCAGGGCATGGGCGCCCTCGGCGGTGGGCAGGCTGCCCCGGCCGAGCCGCCGCCCGGCCCCCCAGTCGCGGCATTTCGCGACGTCGCGCAGAACCTCAAGGAAGGCCTGCCGCTCAAGCCCGAGGGTGCGGCGGTCCTCAAAGAGCGGCGGGACAACAACAGCAAGGACAACCCGGAGGCGCATTGCCTGCCGATGGGCATCATGCAGTTCCACACGCAGGGCGCTCCGCGGAAGTTCATTCAGACGCCAGGCATCCTCGTGATCCTCTATGAAGCGAGCTCCGGTCTCCGCCAGATCTTCACCGACGGCCGGGCGCTGCCCAATAACGATCCGCAGCCGTGGTGGTACGGCTACTCGGTCGGTAAATGGGAAGGCGACATGCTGGTCGTAGAGACGACGGGTTTCAGGGATGGCGGATGGCTGGACATCAACGGCACACCGCTGAGCGACCGCGCGAAGCTCACGGAACGATTCCGTCGCGTGAGCTACGGCCGGCTTGAAATCGACATCACCGTCGATGATGAGAAGTTCTATACGCGACCGTGGACCGTCCGCGTGAACCAGCGGATCATGCCGGACCAGGAGCTGATCGAGTTCATCTGCCTCGAGAATCAGCGATTCTCCCCGCAGTAGCATTCCGCCCGCGGCGCTACCAGTGCGCGGGCTTGTCAACTCCCAACCCCCAACATCCAATTCCCAAGAATTCCGGTTTGGGAGTTGGGAGTTCGAGGTTGGGCGTTAGTTACGATTTCTCCACGTTGATGTAATAGAGGTCGGTCGCGACCTCCATCGCCTCTTTCCCAAGCGGCGTCTGCATGATTTTCCAATCGGTCGTCGGCTCGATGATCGTCCAGTCACCTGGACGGCCGACGCGCACCGGCATGGCGAACGCGCGCTCATCGGTCTTCCAGCGATAGGCCATGCTCCCCGGTTCGTTGAAGGCAAGCTGCAGCGTCGGCAGCGCAGAGCGCCGGAGGTATTGATCGAAGATCGGGGTCCACTCGTGTGCCGTGCGCGAGTTGAAGAAGCGCACGATGTCCTCGGTCATGATGTTCCGGTATTTGAACTGCTGATACACGTCGCGCACCAGCCCCCACCAGATCGCATCGTCGTTCACGACGCTGCGCAGCGTGTTCAGGAACAACGTGCCCTTGAAATACATGTCTTGCTGGGGCTGGCGATGGATCCCGCGCTGCGTGACGATCGGCTCCCGGTTCTGGACCTTCGACTTGTAGCTGTTGACGTAACGGATGGCATCATCGTGACCGAACAGCTTCTCGACATAGAGGCTTTCGAGGTAGGTCGTCCATCCCTCGTGGATCCACATGTCGGACACATCCGCGGCCGAGACCGCGTTGCCAAACCATTCGTGGCCGCTCTCGTGAACGATGATGAAATCGAACTTGAGACTGATGCCGATACCGGTCCAGTCGCGATTGAGATATCCGTTGACGAAGCCGTTGCCGTAGGTGACCGCGCTCTGATGCTCCATGCCCGAGTACGGCACTTCGATCAATTTGAAGCCGTCTTTCTCGAAGGGGTACTCGCCGAAGTAGCTGCGAAACGCTTCGAGCATGGGCTTCGCCTGCGCAAACTGGACCTTCGCCTTGTCCAGGTTCTGCGGCAGCACATAGAAATCGAGCGGCAGGTCGCCGAGCTTGTCGGAAAAATGCTCGTAGCGAGCGATGTTCAGCGAGACATTGTAGTTATTGATCGGGTATTGAACGAGCCAGTCCCAGCGCGTGTAGCCGTCGCCGAGATCGGCCTTGCCCATGAAGCGGCCGTTCGACACGTCCATGAGATCGTTCGGTACGGCGACGCTGATCTGCATGCGCTCCACTTCGTCGCGCCACTGATCCTTGTTGGGCCACCAGACCCTCGCGCCTTCGTCTTCGCACGCGGTTGTGATCCAGTGATGTCCCGCGCTGTCGGTGCGGAAGGCCATGCCGCCAAAGCGGCCCTGTTCCTGCGGCAGGCCGGAGTAGTGGAAGTCGATCGTGTATTCGCGTCCCGAGCGCAGCGTGGATGGAAAGTCGACGTAGACCGTGTCGAGATCGCGCTCGTACTTCAGCGGCGTCGATTCGTGCAGGATTCGATCGATGGCGAGACTCGCCGCGAGATCGAGCTGGATGCGTGTGTCATCAGCGAGCATCCGGAAGCGAATCGTGTTCTTGCCGGAAATCGATTTCTTTTCAGGATCCACCCGGATGTCGAGGTGGTAAAAGAGCAGATCGTTGTTTGCGCGGTAACGTCCGTACTGCCCGCGCAACAGGTCCGCACGGGTCGGCGGCCCTTGAGTGGACGGTGGTGTCGGCGGCGCTTGTGCCTGCTGACCGCGGATATCCGCTGTCCACAGCGGCAGCGTGAGCGCAAGCATCAGAACGGCAGCGGCGGGAATTCGACACAACGACACGCCACAATCATGCCTCAACCGAGGTCCGAGTAGCCGCTGACATACAATCCGCCTAACGGAGGGTGCGATGGCTGACGCGTTCGCCGGGTTTCCACGCGCGGCGACTGAGTTCTTCCGTGAGCTCGCGCGCAACAACAACCGCGACTGGTTTCAGGCCCACAAGGACGTCTACGAACAGTCATGTCGTGAACCGTTGAAGGCCCTCGTCGCGGAGCTCGATCCAGTCGGCACGCCGCAGATCTCGCGCATCAATCGCGACATGCGCTTCTCTCGAGACGGAGCGCCGTACAAGACGCACATCGCTGCCGGTGTGCTGGGAACGTACATCAATCTGTCAGCCGAGGGTCTCTATGTCGGGACCGGAATGTATCGACCCGAGCCCGCAGTGCTTCAGAAGTTCCGCTCCGCGATCGATGCGGACCAATCAGGACGTGAGCTCGCCAAGGTGGTGAGCACCATCCGCCGGAAAGGCTACATGGTCGGCACGCACGAGTCGGTCAACTCGGCGCCTCGCGGGTATGCCGCCGACCATCCGCGGATCGAGCTCCTGCGCATGAAGGACATCCACGCGGGGAAGACGATCGAACCGGGTCCGGTGCTGGCGTCGAGGAAGGCTGTTGCCGCGGTAAAGAAGGTGATGGACGACGTGCGCCCGTTGGCCGCGTGGATCGGTCGATATGTATAAAGGGTCAGACCCCTTGAGTGAAACCGTATCAAGGGGTCTGACCCCACCGTCACCCGGTGTTCCGCATCCCCGCCGCAATTCCATTGACGGTCACCACGAAGGCGTCGTGTAGCCGCGGGTCGTGGTCTCCCTGACGAAGGCGACGCACCATTTCGATCTGCACCAGGTTGATCGGATCCACGTACGGATTCCGCACGTCAATCGAGCGCCGCAACACAGGGTTTCCCTCCAGGAGATAGTGATGCCCCGTGACATGTAGAAGCGCGGATGCCGCGCGCGCCAGCCGGTCGCGAAGCTCCTCCCCGAGCGGACGAAGCGCGTCGGCCACGAGCTGGCGATCGTACTCGGCCGCGATGCGGGCGTCGGCTTTGGCAAGCACCATCTCGAACAGGTCCATCGCCGATCTGAAGTGCGGCCACTCGCGATACATCGTCTGCAGCAGTTCGATCTCCCCGCGCTCGAACGCACGATCCAGCGCCTCTTCCAAGCCGAGCCATGAGGCGAGCAACAGGCGTGTCTGCGTCCACGCGAACTGCCAGGGAATGGCGCGCAACCCCTCGAGCCCGGTGCCGTTCTGTCTGCGCGCCGGCCGGCTCCCGATGTTGACCTCTTCGAGCTCGGCTTGCGGCGTCGACGCGCGAAAGTACTCGATGAAGGACGGATGCTCGGCGACGATGCGCCGATAGGCGGCGCAGGCGTCACTCGAAAGTCGCTCCATGCACTCGCGCCATTGCGAGAGTGGCGCTGACGAAGGGGCCAACCAGGACTCGAGCGTACCGCTGGTGTAGACCTCGAGTGTCCGGTGCGCGATCTCGGGTAAGCCGAAGAGCGCCTGAATCATTTCGCCTTGCTCGGTCACGCGAAGCCGCCCGTCTATCGTGCCGGAGGGCTGCGATTGCAACGCGAGATACGTCGGCCCGCCGCCGCGACCAACGCTGCCGCCACGGCCGTGAAAGAGCAACGGGCGGATGCCGTGTCGACGACAGGAATTGACGATGGCTTCCTGGGCTTTGAAAAGCTCCCAGCCCGCGCTCAGCCTGCCGACGTCCTTGGCGGAGTCCGAGTAGCCGACCATGACCTCCTGCTGTCCGTGAATGCGCTCGCGATACCACTCGATCGCGAATAGCCGGTCGAGAATCTGCGGCGCTCGTCGGAGATCGGCGCCCGTCTCGAGCAATGGAACAACGCGCAACGGGCGCGTCACGCCGAGAACCTTCTGCAGCAACTCGACGGCGAGGACATCTGACGCGTTGTGCGTCATCGTCACGACATAGCTGCCAAGAGACTCGGGGGGCGTGAGCGCGATCATGCGGAAGGTATCGAGCACGTCCGCGACGCCGCGCGACGCGGCCAGGTTCATCGGAACGAGCGGCCGCGGATTTGGCAGCTCACGGATCAGGAACTCGAGGCGTCGTGCTTCGTCCCAATCCGCGTACGATCCAATGCCGATGGCTTGCGTGATGGTGTCGAGCGCGTCCGTGTGGCGGTCCGACGCTTGTCGAATATCGAGTCGCGCCAGCGTCACCCCGAAGGTGGCGACACGTCGCAGAACATCCGTCAACCGGCCGCCGGCAATCAGTTCGTTCCCAGTCTCGACGAGCGAGGCGTAGCAAAGCTGCAGCGGCTCGGCCAGTTGCGTTTTCTCCAGCAAGACATTGGACCCCGGATCCCGAGTCCCGGATCCCGAATCCCGAGTCCCGGATTCCGAATCCCCGATCCCGGGTTCCTGTTCGAGACACCGTTCGATCCACGCGCGGGTGTCGACGAGCTGCGTTCGCAACTGACGGAGCAGTTCACGATAGGGTTCGCGCCCATCGCCGACGCGTGCCCGCAGCGCGGGCGTCGCCTGCGTCATCGAGAGCTCGTCGCGAAGCGCGATCACTTCTTTCAAATAGAGGTCGGCCGCGACCCATCGGGAGAGAAGCGCTGCCCGGCGCGTGACGTCGGGTGTCACGCTGGGATTGCCATCGCGATCGCCGCCGATCCAGGACCCGAAGCGCACCGGTGAGACGTCGAGGGGAAGTGACCGCCTCGTCGCCGACGTCAGCGCCCGATCGACGCCTCTGAGGAAACGGGGCAGGGCATCCCACAAGCTCTGCTCGAACACGATGAGACCGCCCTTGACTTCATCAATCGGCGTGAGCCGCTGATGCCGCACTTCGTCAGTCGTCCAGGCCGACAAAATTTCGCGCCGAAGCGCCGCGTGAAGTTCGGCCCGCTCGGGGACGGTGAGATCCGGCCGATCGCCTTCGGCCAGCAGCCCTGCCACGCGGTTGTGTTTGTGGATCAACGTACGCCGTGAGACTTCAGTCGGATGCGCTGTCAGCACCAACTCGATTCCCAGTGCACACATCGCGTCGTGCAGAGCGTCAGGCGACACGCCGCGGGCGAGCAGTCGCGCAAACGTCTCGTCCGACGATCCGCGTTGCGGTGACGAGCCCGGGTCGCGCAGATAGGCCCGGCGACGACGGATGCGATGATGCTGCTCGGCGACGTTGGCCAGGTTCAGGAAGTGGGTGAAGGCGCGCGCGAGCGGAATGGCGGCGTCGACCGGCAGTTGTTCGAACTCCGCGGCGAGCGCCTGGAAGTCGCGATCGGCGCGCGCCCGTGACGTCTTCGCTGCCGCGCGGACGCGCTCGACGGTCTCGAGCAGCCACGCGCCCTCGTGCGCGCGCAGCGTGTCCCCCAGGAGTTCGCCGAGAAGCCGCACGTCCTGCCTCAACCGTTTGTGCGGATCGGTCTCCATGGCCTGTCGATCAGCATAGAGGAGGACGCCGCTCGTCGTGATCGACATTTCTGTCGCGATCGCGCCGCCTCCAAGGGCGCGCAGCCGATGCCACCTGCGCCATGGGCGACACACGCCTCGGCAATCGCATCAGGCATGCTCGCCTGAGCGGCTTGGCTGTGGCGCGCACCGATCAACAAGAGCGAATGGCGAGTCCCGAGGATTACGACCGACCTGTCGCAGGGATCGTGGTCGCTCTCACATGTCGCTTCGGCCGCGCGGCGACTGGCTGATCGGTTTCGAGCTTCAGGAAGCTCAGGATGCCCGCCGCGACGAGTGACCCGAACGCCATCGTGAGTGACACCGTCGGCAACGACCAGCCCGCAGTGAACAGGAAGCCCGCAATGATCGGCGCGAGGACCGAGCCACCGCGTCCGACGCCGACGGCGAAGCCGGTGCCCGAGGCACGCACGTGCGTGGGATAGGCCTGCGCGAAGATGGCGTACATGCCGACGATAGCCGCGTTGGTGCAGAAACCAGCCGCCGCGCAGATCAGCGACAGCTGCTGCAAGTCGGGTGGTGTGCGGCCGAACAACGCGACCATGACAGTGGACAACACCATCACGACAATCGTCAGTCCCTTGACCCCAAACCGCAGCGTCAGGAACCCGAGCAGGGTGCCGCCCAGCGCGCCGCCCACGTTGGTCCATACCAGCACGCCAGCTGCTGACGACGGAGGGAAGCCGAAGTCGGCGACGATCTTCGGCACCCATTTCAGGATGAAGTAGAACGTCGTGATGTGGAAGAAGTACGCAAGCGAGACCAGCGCGGTGATGGTCATGAGCCCGGGTCCGAAAATATCGCTGACCGAGCGCTGTCGCACGTCTGATGCGATTACCGGCAGCGTCGCCGTGGCTGCGTGACCCATGCCCGCCATGGCGCGATTGATCTTCTCGAGCGCGCCCTTCGGTTGCTTGCGCGTGAGCCAATGGACCGACTCGGGGACCGCGAAGTACGTGATCGGAATCAACGTCGCCGTGATCGCCGCGCCGAAATAGAACACCGAGCGCCAATCGTTGCCCTGCAGAAGCTGTGCGGCGACGATGCCGCCAACCACGGCACCTACCGGATACCCAATCGACATCAGCGACACGCTCAAGTGCCGTCGTCGCGTGCTCGAGAATTCGGCGGCGACCGCATTGATTGCCGCGAGCATCCCGCCGATTCCAAGGCCGGTTACGACCCGCCAGATCGACAGATCGACGAGGCCGGTGACAGTGGTCGCCATCAGCATGCCGATCGCCATGACCGCCAGGCACCCCAGGATCGTCGGCCGTCGCCCGATCTTGTCGGCGACACCGCCGAGCACGATCGAGCCGATCGCCATCCCGATTAATTCCATCGACAGGACGATGCCGAGAGCGGCTCGATCGATCCCCCATTCGGTGGCGATCCCAGGCGATGCGAAGCTGATGGAAAGAATGTCGAAGCCGTCGAGCGCGTTCAGGGCGATAGTGACCCCCACCACCATGATCTGGAGTCGGCTCATGCGGGACGTCGCAATAACGTCTCTCGGATCGCTGTTCATACGGCGGAGCGTATCACTAAAGACATCGGGTGTGATTTTCGCCAATCGACTACGGCGCCGTAGAAATCACACCCGGTGTCGTATCGTCAGCAACACTACTAGAATGTGCCCGCGAAGGAGATCGCCGTGGCCATACATCCGCAATGTAAGGCGTTCCTGGATCAGCTCGCGTCCATGGGTGGCAGGCCGATGCACGAAATGACACCGGTCGAGGCGCGAGGCCTTGCGCTGCCGCCCGAACTCGCCGGCCCCGAGCGTCCCTTGCATAGCGTTGTGAATCGAACGGTGCCAGGTCCTGGTGGACCGATTCCGGTTCGCGTCTACACGCCATCGCCCGGCGCTCGATTGCCCGGTCTGATCTACTTTCGCGGTGGCGGCTTTGTCCTCGGCACATTGGACTCGTCCGACCGTCCTTGCCGGGAGCTCGCCCACCTCGCTGGTCGTGTCGTTGTTTCGGTAGATTACCGGCTCGCGCCGGAGTATCCATTTCCGGCAGCCGTTGACGATGCATCCGCGGCGACGAAATACGTCCTCGAGCACGCGGGCGAATTCGGCATCGACGCTGGTCAGGTGGCGATCGGCGGCGAGAGTGCGGGCGCCAATCTCGCCGCTGTGACTGCGCTCAAGTTGCGGCGAGGCACGCCGGCACCGACGTTCCAGCTCCTCATCTATCCGCTCGTCGACTTCGCCGACGCGAGCCCTTCAATGCGCGAGTTTGCCGCCGGTCACTTCATTACCTCTGAGCTGATCGCATATTTCGAACGCCACTACCTCGGATCGTCGACAGATCGCCGGCATCCGGACGCATCGCCGCTGCATACTGACCTGCACGGATTGCCACCGGCGCTCATCGTGACCGCTGAATGCGATCCGCTGCGGGATCAAGGCGAGGCGTACGCGAGAAAACTCGAACAGTCAGGGGTCCCGGTCAGGTTGAAGAGATATGAAGGGATGATTCATCCTTTCTGTAGCCTCGCCGGAATCGTCGACGGCGGGAAGACGGCACTGGCTGACGCCGCAGCTGCCCTGAGAGAAGCGGCTGCACGGGAGCGAGTATGAAGAAGCTGCAAGCGTTCACGTTCCTCGTGCTCGTTGCGTTCACCACGGCTACGGCCAATGTCCTGACAGCAGACTGGAGCCCGCAGGCGGCCGCGAGGTATCTCGACCAGCGCCAGAAGCAGTGGTTTGACTGGAAGCCGGCGCTATCAGCCAACGGCCCGTGCGTCTCCTGCCATACCGGGATGACGTATCTGCTTGCGCGGCCTGCATTGCGTCGCGCGTTGAAAGAAGAGCAGCCGACGGCGTACGAACGCGGCTTGCTCGATCGACTTCGTTCGAACGTGGGCGCGAAGCCGCCGGGGGCGCTGCAGGACGTCGAGTCGATCTTTGCCGCGATGTTTCTGGCGCAGCAAGACGATCGCCGCGTCATGGGCATCGACACTCACAAGGCATTCGAGCAATTGTGGGCGTTGCAACAGAACGACGGACCGGCCAAGGGCGCATGGAAGTGGTACTCGGCCAACCTGGATCCCTGGGAGCACTCCGGGTCAAGTTACTTCGGTGCCTCGCTGGCAATGCTCGCCGTTGGCTTGACACCAATGGACTACCAACAGCGTGCGGACATACGCGATCGGGTCGCAGCGCTGACGAATTTTCTCAGCGCATCGACTGCCCGGCCGCTTCACGATCGACTCGCGCTCTTGTGGGCGTCATCGGTGCACTCCGGTGCATTGTCCGACTCTGCGCGCGCTTCGCTGGTTGCCGAGGTGTTCGCCAAACAGCAGGCGGATGGCGGTTGGACCCTGGAATCGCTCGGCCCGTGGACGGTCCACCCTGACGCGCCACCGGCGACCGGCAGCGACGCATACGCGACCAGTTTCACCGCCTTCGCGCTCGGACGCGCCGGGATCCGCGGGCCGGGGTTGTCGCGGGCGCTGGTGTGGCTCGAATCACATCAGGACCCGGCGACCGGCGCCTGGGCGGCCAGCTCGATGAACAAGCGCCGGCCGGCGGATTCGATGGAAGGACTCTTCATGCAGGACGCCGCGACGGCGTTTGCCGCGATCGCCCTCATCGAACAGAAGCCATAGGGGCCTCGTCGATCGTGGGCGCATTCGTGAGGGACGTACGGTTCGCGCTGCGACGCTGGCGTATGCCGTCAGTCGGCGCACTCCCGAGATTGGTGTGCGCATGGCGCTCGGTGCAGGTCCTCGTCATGTGGCGCGCACCGTCGGCGCACCGTCGTTGCTGATCGTTGGCGTCGGCATCATCGTCGGAACGATCGGGGCAGGGTTCGCGGCGCGGTGGCTCGACACGATTCTCTTTGGCGTGTCGCCTGCCGATCCGTGGATTCTTGCCGGCTCGGGAACACTGCTCCTGATCGTCGCCACAATCGCGATGGCGAAGCCCGTGACTCGCGCCTGTCGTATCAATCCACTTGAAGCACTACACGAAGAGTAGCGGCGGTTCTCACGCGCCGTGTGACTGTCGTATGTCGTAGCGGCGGGTCTTCAGACCCGCCGTCTGAGTGGCGTATGCTTTGGCCTTCTCTGGCAAAGGACATTTGCATGGCAAGCTCAACCGTCAGGCATGAAGACGCAGTCTCCCCGGACGAAGCCGCGCTGACAGCAGAGTTCATCGAGTTCTTGAAAGACGCCAGCAGGAAGCGCTACCCCTCGGGAACGATGAAGCGCTTCAATCAGGGCCGCCAGACGGCGTTCGTTCAGGCGGAGTTCACTGTTCCCGATGGGTTGCCGGAAACGCATCGCGTTGGTCTCTTTGCCGTTCCGCGAACCTACGCAGCCTCGATCAGATTTGCCAACGCGGCCTCCGAATCCGATCGAGATCGCGATATCCGGGGCATGTCGATCCAGGTGTCGGACGTGCCAGGCGAGAACCTGACGCCGGGAGCGAACACGCAGGACTTCGTGCTGAACAGTCATCCCGTGATGATTGCGGGAACCACGCGTGACTTTCTCGAGTTGCTGAAGGCGAATGAGGCAGGTGGCGTTCGGCGCATCGTGTACTTCGTGACGCATCTCAACTCGGCGCGCATCGGCGCCGCGGCGCGACAGAATCCGAGCAGTCACCTCGACATCCAGTACTGGAGCACCACGCCGTACCAGTTCGGTCCCAATCGCGTGGTTAAGTACGCGGTGCGGCCGACGTCGCGTCGTACGAGCACAAAACCAGCGACACTCACTGATACCTACCTGACCGATGCCATGCGTGCGCATCTCGATCAGGATGAGGCGACGTTTGACTTCCTGGTGCAGTTCTACATCGACGATGGGCGGACTCCGATCGAAGACGCGTCGGTCGAGTGGCAGGCGCGGGACTCGCCGTACCATCGGGTGGGAATCATTCGAATTCCGCGGCAACGGTTCGAGGATGCCGAGCGCGTGAATCGGGGTGAACAGATGAAGTTCAACCCCTGGCATTGCCTGGTGTCGCATGCTCCGCTCGGGGGCATGAATCGCGCTCGCCGCGAGATCTACCGCGCCATGGCGGAGTTCAGAAAGCAGGGAGGAAGGTAAAATCGCGAGATGGCTTTCCGTTCCGCTCTCGTCACGTTTCTCATCGTCAGCGTCGGCATGATCGGATCGTTGACGCCGAGCGCGCAAACGGCGCCGGCGCCGGAAGACGTCGCCGCCGGCTTGCGGATCTACCGGCAAAAGGCCGACTGTCAGGCGTGTCATGGATGGGCAGCGGACGGTCGCAAGATGGACAGCCAGATGCCAGACGGAGCCAACCTGCGGGCGACGAAGCTGGATCGCGAGAAGCTCATCATGGCGATCAAGTGCGGCATCCCCGGCAAGGCCATGCCGGCCTTCGATCGCCTCGCCTACAGCGATGGCCGATGCTACGGGATGAAGCAGGCCGATCTTCAGAAGCTTGGCACCACGATGCCGGATCCGGCCGCCACGCTCCAACCGCGCGAGATCGAGCAAGTCGCCGACTTCCTCTTCGCCAAGGTGGTCGGCAAAGGGCCGATGAACCACGCCGCGTGCGTCGAGTTCTTCGGATCCGACGTCGAGGCGTGCAAGGAGTTTCAGAAGTAACTCGGTTTCCGAACCCCGAACCCCGAACCCCGAATCCCGGAATGCTGCTTCATCTCTTGACACGCGTGTTGAAGGGCGAATATATTCGCCCGTGTGGGCGAAAAACTTCGCCTACCCCTCAATGCCGCCATGCAGAAGCTTGCACGCATCGATCTGACCCGCCGCGAGAGCCAGATCATGGGGATCCTCCACCGCCGCCGTCGAGCCACGGTCGAAGAGATCCGTTCGGAGTTGCCTGACGCGCCCACCAAGTCGAGCGTGCGGAAACTGCTCGACATCATGATCGGACGCAAGCTGCTCGGGCGTGAATACGACGGACTTCGCTACGTGTACTTTCCTGCCGCCAGACACGAAGACGCCAGCCGTTCGGCGCTGAAACACCTGGTGCGCACGTTCTTCAACAACTCACCCAGTTCAGCGATGGCGGCACTGCTCGACGTTGCAGATACGCCGCTGCCGGAAGCCGAGTACAAACGCCTGCGGGCACTGTTGACGCGCGCGCGCGACGAGAAGGAACGAAAATGACGCTGCTCTCCTGGCTCATCAAAGCATCGGTCGTCGTCGCAGTCGTCGCCCTCGTCCAGGCCACGCTTGGCAGACGCATGTCCGCCGCCATGCGACACGCCATCTGGGCGCTGACGATGGTCGGCCTGCTGCTGGTGCCGGGGCTTTCGTTCACCCTGCCCGCCTGGAAGATTGCTCAAGTCGACGCGCCGCGCGCCGCCGCTTCGCTGTCGCAGCGAGTGACGCCGACGACCGACGCCGCGATCGCAGGTCCTTCGGGATCGGTCTCGCAGGAACCGGATGCGATGTTTCAAGGGTCGTTGCCGTGGCCGGTCCTGGTCGCGTTCTACGCGACTGTCGTCGCCGTGCTGTTGGCGCGACTCGCATTGCAACGTCTCTCGATTCATCGTCTCGCTCATCGAGCAACCGACATGACCGATCGGCAGTGGCTGCGACTTCTGGCCGAATGTGCCGCGATCGTCGGAGTCCGGCATTCAATCCGGTTGCTGTCGAGCTCCGAGCAGGTCGTCCCGGCGATGTTCGGCGTGCGACGTCCGGCGATCCTTCTGCCGGCCGCCGCCGATGAGTGGCCCGACGACCGTCGCCGCGCGGTGCTGCTTCACGAGCTCGCGCATGTCGCGCGCCACGACTGCCTGTGGCAGACACTTGCTGCTGTTGCGTGCGCGATTTACTGGATCCATCCCGCCGCCTGGTGGATTGCACGCCGAATGCGCGTGGAACGAGAGCTCGCGTGTGATGACTTCGTGTTGTCCGCTGGTATGAGCGCATACGACTATGCCGATCATCTACTGGAGCTCGCGTACGGAGCGCCCGGTCATGCCGTGCCGGCAGTCGCGATCGAGATGGCAAGCCCCAGGCACCTCGAACGACGACTCGTCGCGCTGGTGGATGAGACGCGGCCGCGAGCGGTGCCCGCCCGGTCGACTCGGTTCGCTGCCTTCGCCCTCATCCTCTTGATGGTCGCGCCGATTTCGAGCGCGGCCCCGGGTGATGGAGATCTCGCGCAAGCAGACAATGACGAGCAGGTGATGGGCCTGTGGGAAATCAGACCTGTGTCCGCTGGGTTCGTGGAGGTGAGACTGTGCCACGCTGATCTCTTCGCCCGTTCCGAAATTCCGATTCGGGAGGTGGACGGGCTCTCACAGGAGTGGCTATCGGGCACGAGCAGGCCGAGCCGTCTCATTCTTCGGCGTGATGCGGGGACGTTTACACTCGATGGGTCGGTCGGGCGTGGGAACGGTTCCGGAACGTACTCATTCGTCACCGACCCACGTTTTCCAACCGATTTCGAGAGCCTTGGCTTCAAGCCCCCCACCGTTGCGATGGCAGCCCAACATCCAGGCCTGGGCACGTGGACGCACACACTTGCCCTGTACGACGTTGGCTTTGAAACCCTGAAGACGCTCCAACAGCAGGACGGCGCCCGGATGTCTTGGTCCGAGTTCGTGCGCGCGAGGCAATTTCATACGCAGTTCGAGGCGATGCAGCACGCACTCGCTCGAGCGCCGGCGCGAACCAACAATTGGTGCTAAAGAGCTGAGTCCACCCCGCCAACCTTTTTCCGAACGCCTCCGTCCAAGAGGGCGTCCCGGCTACTCTCGGTAACCGAGGACAGCAGTCATGAGCAAACCGCCTGACCTCGTGCAGGGGACGCTCGACCTCCTGCTGCTGAAGATCATCGGTCTGGCACCCCAGCACGGCTGGGCAAACAGCCAGCGACTGAAGCAGATCTCCGACCAGGAGCTCCAGGTGAGCGATGGATCGTTGTATCCCGCGCTTCACAAGCTGGAATTGGCCGGCTGGATCACCGCGGAATGGAAAGTAGGCGAGCTCGGACGACGCGCCAAGTTCTACACGTTGACGCGTGCGGGCCGGAAGCGGCTCGAGCACGAGACCGAACACTGGCGCCGCGTGTCTTCCGCGATCAGTCGTGTTCTGCAATTGACGGAGGTGTGAGCCATGTGGCGCCGTTGAATCTACGCCATTCGAGCGCGAGTGCGGGCGCTCATTCAACCCAAACGATCCGATGGTGAGTTGAGCGACGAGTTGTCGTTTCACCTGGCCATGGAGACACAGGACAATCTCTCGCGCGGTATGAGCCAGGCCGAGGCAGAACGACGTGCGCGGCTGGAGCTCGGAGGAGTTCAGCGGTTGAAGGAGGATCTGCGCGATCAGCGATCGGTGCCGTGGATCGATCATTTGCGTCAGGACGTGGGATACGGGATTCGTACGATCCTGCACACGGAGATCGCCAGCGCCGCCATCATCGCGACGTTTGCGCTAGGCATCGGCGCCAATGCCACGATCTTCTCGCTCATTAACAGTGTTCTCCTCTCGCCGCTTCCCTACGACGCGCCCGACCGGATTGTCGTCGTCGAGCCGTTCTGGAAGAACACAGGGAAGACGGGCCCGGTTTCGTCGGCGCCCGATTTCCACGACTGGCGAGAGCAGAATCACGTCTTCCGGTTCCTCGCGTATCACGCCGGACGCGAGGTCAGGGTGGTAGCGAACGGCATTCCTTCGTTCGCCTCCGTTCAACTGGTCACACCGGAGTTCTTCAATGTCTTCGGCATGGTGCCTGTCAGTGGGCGCTTGTGGACCGAGGTCGAGGAGACGACGCCGCTCGCGGTGGTGAGCCACCGATGGGCGGTCGATCGTTTTGGTGATGCCGGCGGGGCCATCGGAAAGACGGTCGAGGCGGTGGGACGCGCCGCTGCAATCATCGGCGTCGCCGCCCCCGGTTTTTCGTATCCGAATTCGACCGACATCTGGATGCCGAGCTCGCTGATTCCGGTGAACCCGAATCGTGGTGGCCACAGCTACTTCGTGATTGGCAGGTTGAAAGCGGATGTCGATCTCGACGAGGCGCGCACCGACATGCAGGCGATCGCCGCGCGCCTCGAGCAAGGCTTTCCCGAGAACCGCTTCAAGTCCGTGGCGGTGACACCGCTGCTGGACAGGCTGACGAGCGAAGCGCAGTCGACGCTGTGGCTGCTCTTTGGCACTGTGATCGGAGTCATGCTCATCGCTTGTGTCAACGTCGCCCACCTGCAACTGGCTCGCGCTGCCGCGCGCGGCCGGGAGATGGCGATTCGATCCGCGATTGGCGGCGGTCCCGGCCGGCTGGTGCGGCAGGTCCTGACCGAAAGCGTCGTGCTCGGCAGCGCTGGCGCGTTCGTGGGGCTCGCGTTCGGATGGATCACGTTGAACACCTTCCTCGCGATGGCTCCTGACGACATTCCTCGACTGAGCGAAGTGCGAGTCGACGGACGTGTCTTGCTCTTCACACTTGTCGTCACCGTCCTGTGCAGTGTCCTGTTCGGTGTCGGTCCGGCTCGCCGTGCCGGACGCGCCGATGTCACCGACGGTTTGCGACAGTACAGGAGAGCCGTGGCGAGCGGTGTTGCCCCTCGCTTTCGATCGACACTCGTCATCGCCGAGGTCGCATTGTCGCTCGTGCTGCTCGTCGCCTCGGGCCTCCTGCTTCGATCGTTCGTGGAGCTCAGTGGTGTCGATCTCGGATTCTCGACCGACCGGGTCCTCGTGACGACGACCGCGTATCCCGTGGCTGGGCCGGGGCCCGATTCACGCGCGACGACCTTCCATCGGGATTTGATCGAGCAGGTTCGAAAATTGCCTGGCGTTCGACAGGCAGCAGGCGTGATGTTCATGCCGTTTGTCGCACTGCGAGCGAACTCGGGCTACACGATCGATGGCGGTCCAAGCTACCAGCAAGGTGAGACTCCGCTCTCACAAATTCAGGTGATCACACCCGGCTACTTCGCGACGATGAACACACCCGTTCGTCTGGGGCGCGACTTCGACGACAACGACCAGTATGGGCGGCCGCAGGTGGCCATCGTGAACGAGCGCCTCGCCCACGACGTCTTCGGCCCTGCGAACCCTCTCGGACGAACGATTCGTACCGGGATGACGATGGAGTCGATGAACGGGATGCGGATTGTTGGTGTGGTCGCCGATGCGCGCCAGTTGGCGCCGGAGACGCCTGCGCTGCCTGAAATCTTCCTGCCGTACTTGCAACACCCCGGGCCGGGCGCTCTGTTGTCAGTGCTGGCGCTCACATCGCTGGAGCCGGCGAGCTTGAGCGCCTCGATTCGCGAGACCGCACGCCGGCTGAACCCGGACGTGCCGGTGCGCTTTTCCACGATGGAGGAGCTGTTCAAGAGGGCGCTTTCGTACCCGCGGTTCAGAACCGTGCTCGTGGGTGCGTTCGCGTTGCTTGCCGTGATGCTGTCGCTTGTCGGTGTCTACAGCGTCCTGTCGTATCTCGTCGCCGAGCGGACGGCAGAAATCGGCGTGCGCCTGGCGTTGGGTGCCCTTCGCCGCGACATCTTCAGCCGCGTCATCGGCGAGAGCATGCGAGTGGTGGTAATCGGATTGGCCGTAGGGCTGGCGATTGCGCTCGTCGCAGCACAAGCCATCCAGGCAGTGCTCTTCGATATCAGTCCGCGCGATCCCATCACGATCGCGGCGGTGATCGGATTGCTGGCCGTGACCGCACTGGCCGCCAGCGGGATTCCGGCCCTGCGCGCGGCGTCGGTCGATCCGTTGGTGGCACTGAGGGATGAATAGTATGAGGTGTTTTCGGCGACCCGTAGCGCGCACGCTTTAGCGTGCGCGGGCGATCGATTCACTCGGCGTTCAGGATTTTCATCACATCGACTCGCGTGGCCCGTTGCGCCGGAAGCAGCGAGGCGAGAAGCGCGACGGCCGCGAGGCTCACTGCCGTCACGGCGAGGACACGAGGATCTGACGCGGCGATGCCGTAAAGTTGCGTGCTGACCAGGCTACGAATGGCCACTGACGCCATTGCCCCAATCAGGACGCCAGCGACCGCGAGTACCAGCCCTTCGCGCAGCACGAGCCGCACGATGAGCCGCGGCGTGCTGCCGATTGCCAGACGGACACCGAACTCACGCCGGCGCTGGGCGACGAGATACGAAAGCGTGCCGTACAAGCCCACCGAGGAGAGGAAGACGGCAACGACAGCAAAGAGCACGGCGATCCTCATCGTGCTCGTCCGCGACATCAGCGACAACGCAGTGCGCTCCTCGAGCGTTCGGACGTCGAACACCGGCGCCTCTCGGTCGAGCGAGGCAAGAGCCGGCCGCAGTTCGCCGATGACGGTCGCCGTGCCGGCGTGCGACCGAATCACGTATCCGAAGTCCCGGGGCGCCGTCGCCGCATAGGGCAAGTAGAACGTCCCCGTCGTCACCTCCTCCGTCGCAGGTCCGCGCAATTTGGTCGCGCCGACAACGCCGACAACGGTGAGCCATCGCGTGTTCGCGTCGATTGTCAGCAGCTGTCGAGGGTTCTCCGGCCGAAACATCCGCCGGCCTATCGGATCGCCGCCTGGCCAGAATCGGTGCGCCAGCCGTTCGTCGATGATGATCGACGTCGATCCTGGATCGTTGTCTCGCTCGTCGAAGTAGCGGCCAGTCACGAGCGGCGTACCCACGGCCTCGAAAAATCCCGGTGTGACGCCGATTCGGATGCTGCTTACTGCTGGCTCGCCGGGCTTCGGGATGTATCCCTCTGCGACTATGATGCCGCTCTGGTAGTTGCCGCCCATCGGCACGATGGTCGTGGCGCCCGCGGCCGCGACTCCGGGAAGACCCCGAATGGTTTCGAGTGAGCGATTGACGAAACCACGCGTGTCGTCCGCAGTGGTGTAGCGATGGTTAGGGAGGCTCATCGCTGCCGTGATCACGCCATCGACCTTGAAGCCGGTATCCACTGCAAGCAGATTTCGCAGGCTGGCCCAGAGCAGCCCGGCGCCCACGAGCAACACGAAGGCGCATGCCATCTGGACGACGACAAGGCTCCGTCGAGTCGCGCGGGAGGCGCGTCCACGCGTGTCCGTCCGCCGGCCGCGCTGGAGCAATGCCCCGGGTGTCGACGTCACGAGCGGAAGGGCCGCAGTGGAACCGATCAACGCGCCCGCCAGTGCGGCGGCCGCCGCGGTGATGGCCACGGTGAGCAGATCGAGATGAGGTGCTTCCCGTCCGGCCAGGAAGGATGCGCGAAACGACGAGAGCAACCAATATGCGAGCAGCACGCCGCCACACATCGCTGCCCATGCCACGATCATTCCTTCGACGACCAACTGGCGCAGGAGGTCCGTTCGGCTGGCACCAAGGGCGAGGCGCGTGCCGAGCTCACTCAGGCGCGTGCGTGAACGCGCAATCACGAGACCGGCGACATTGGTCATTCCGATCACCAGCACAACGAGCGCTGCGCCCCAGAGCAGTCTCAGTGGACCACGCACGTCGCGAACGACGACGTCCTGCAGCGGCTCGATGCTCGTGAAGTAGCCGGCATTCTGAAGGAGAGGTTTCATGGCCGGTGGGCGATCGAGATTCGCCGCATCGAGTGCGCTCAGTTGCGCGCGCGCCTGCTCGATCGTCGCACCGGATCTCAGTCGGCCGATGCTGTACCACCCGTTGGTATGGCGCGCTTCGTCGGACCGCTGTCGATCGGTGAATGCGAACGGAATGTAAAATCGCACGTCCGGGCCGCCGAAGGAGAAACCCGGCTCGAGAACCCCAACGATCGTCAAGTCGCGGCCAGAGAGCCGAAGGGATTGTCCAACGACCGCCGGGTCGCTCCCATACAGCTCGCGCCAGAGCCCATCGG
>Ga0075421_100002159_pt1 | contig 23338 bp, 19 predicted proteins | sample SoiMetdeltSBSDD5_FD_75292 | JGI IMG/M metagenome (GOLD analysis project Ga0075421, IMG submission 75292) | Bulk soil microbial communities from a Populus tree surrounding site in Tennessee, USA - Soil MetaG P. deltoides SBSDD5 | ecosystem: Environmental > Terrestrial > Soil > Tree plantation...
GCCGGAGAGAAGACCGCGATGGTGACGACGACGATCAGGAGCACCGCGGCCATGCGCCAGCGGCGCGGTGCGATCGCAAGAGCGGCAGCACTCGAGATGGGGTCGGATGCGGCGACGGTGAGTGGGGCGGAAGTCATGTGAGCGACCACGGGGACGGGAGGAAGGCCTCCCGTCCCCAGTGGAGGTCCTTACGGAACGGTGATCGTCGTGCTGTCGCCCGTGGCCGAGATCGAGAACGTGCCGGCCACGTTGCTGGCCGTGTACGTGTAGGTGGCCGACCACGTCGCGGGCGGCGTGGGAACGGCGCCCAGGAAAGGACCGGCCTGCTGGTTCTGGGAGTTGGTCGTCGCCTGCGTCAGGTCGGTCAGGGCCGCCGGCAGGGTCCCCATGTGGGCCTGGAACATCGACACCGCAGAGGCCATCGCGCGGGTATCGGCCTGCGCCTTCGCGATACGGGCGCGCGCCTGGACGTTCGCGTACAGCGGAATCGCGATCGCCGCGAGGATACCGATGATCGCCACGACGATCATCAGCTCGATGAGGGTGAAGCCCTTCTGGTTCCCGATCCGCTTCCTGAAGAACTTGTACATTTCGCTCCTCCTTGTTCGGTACTGTGCTGCTCTGTTGGGATAACTATGTGCAGACCATGTGCCAGATTCTACAAAGCCAAGAACGTAAATAAATCAGTCAATTAGGATACAGTGCCCGCGGCGGCAGGCGGAACAAGGTGACAGCCGCGGTCAGGCGAGGTGACAAAAAAAGTCAGCGGGACTGCTCGAGCCGCGAAAGGGCCTTGAGGCTGTGCTTGCGGAGCTTGTAACGCAGCTGACGGAAGCTCACCTTGAGGAGCTCTGCTGCCCGGGTTTGGACCCCGCTCGTCCGCTCCAGGGCTATCTCGATGTAGCGCTGCTCGATCCGGGCGAGCGTCGCTTCGAGATCGACGCCATCCGCGGGGAGCTCGACGACGATGCTCGACCCGCCACCGGCCTGGCGAAGGTTGGGAGGGAGTGCGTCGACATCGATGATCGGCCCGCTCCCGAGCACCATGGCCCGCTCGAGGACGTTCTCGAGCTCCCGGATGTTGCCCGGCCACGGGTAGGCTTCGAGCACGGCCATCGCCTCGGGGGTCACCGCGCGCGATGACTTGCCTTGCGCGGCCGCGATCTTGTCGATGAAGTGCGCGACGAGCAGCGGGATGTCGTCCCGGCGCTCCCGGAGCGGGGGCAGGTGCACCGGGATCACGTTGAGGCGATAGAAGAGGTCCTCGCGCAGGATCCCGTCGGCCACCGCGCGGGCGAGGTCGCGGTTCGAGGCCGCGACCAGGCGGACGTCGACGGCCACGTCGCGCGTGTCGCCGATCTTCCGCACCTGGCGCTCCTGGATCACGCGCAGCAGCTTCACCTGCAGTGACGGCGCGATCTCGGTGATCTCGTCGAGGAAGAGGGTGCCGCCGTTCGCCGCGGCGAAGAGGCCCTCGCTCGCGTTCACCGCGCCGGTGAACGCGCCTTTCACGTGACCGAACAGCTCGGCCTCCATGAGGGTTTCCGGCACCGCGCCGCAGTTGAGCGAGATGAAGGGACCGTCGCGCCGGTCGCTCGCGGTGTGGATCGCGCGCGCGACGAGCTCCTTGCCCGTGCCGCTCTCGCCCGTGACCATCACGGTCGAGCCGCTGTCGGCGGTCTTGCGGATCGTATCGAAGACCGCGAGCATCCCCGCGTTGTGGCCCACGAAGTCGTCGAACTGCGTCACGTTGACGAGCTGGCGCCGGAGCGCACGATTCTCGTCCTGCAGGCGCTTGCGCTCGAGCGCGTTGCCGAGCGTGACGCGGATCTCGTCGAGCTTGAACGGCTTGGTGACGTAGTCGTACGCGCCGAGCTTCATGGCTTCCACGGCGGTCTCGGTGGACGCGTAGGCGGTGACGACGACGACGGGCGTCTCCGCGGCCAGCTCGCGCGCCGCGCGAAGCACCGCCATGCCGTCGCCATCGTGCATGCGCAGGTCGGTGACGATCAGATCGAAGCTCTCTTCGCGCATCCGCTCGATGGCTTCGGTGCCGCCGTCCGCCAGGGTGACGTCGTAGCCGGCCTGACGCAGGGTGATCGAGAGCAGCTCGCGCATGCTCTGCTCGTCGTCGACGACCAGGATGCGGACGTCAGGCACGGGCCGCTCGCGGCAGCGTGAGCGTGAACGTCGTCCCCATGCCCGGGCTGGTGCGCACGTCGATGTCGCCGCCGTGGTCGCGCACGACCCGGTGAACGAGGGCGAGGCCGAGCCCGCTCCCCTTGGGCTTCGTGGAGAAGAACGGCTCGAAGATGTGGCCCAGGTCCCCACCCGGGATGCCGGAGCCGGTGTCGGTGACGCAGATCGCCAGGGTCGTCCCCTCGGCGATCGCGCCAACGGTCAGCTCGCCGCCGGCGGCCATCGCGTCGAGCGCGTTGAGACAGAGATTCCAGAGCGCCTGGCGCAGGGCATTCGCGTCGACCGCGGCCTCGAGCGGGCCCTCGAATGCGCGGACGAGCTTGATCTCGGCGGGAAGCGGGCGGTGCTCGAGCAGCGTGAGCACCTCTTCCAGCACGTCCGCGATGTCGGTCCGCTCCGCGGCGAGGGGAGAGGGGCGTGCGTACGCGAGGAAGTCGCCGATGATCCGATTGAGTCGAGCCGACTCGCGCAGGACGATGGCGGTGAGCTTCTCGCGCTCGCCGGGGTCCGCGTGACTCGTGAGGGCCTCGATCGCGCCCGTCATCGAGGCAAGCGGGTTGCGGATCTCGTGGGCGATGTTCGCCGACAGGCGCCCGAGGCTCGCGAGGCGGTCGGCCTGCTGCATCCGCGCCTCCATCCGGCGCATCGTGGAGAGGTCCTCGCAGGCGGCGATGAGCCCGAGCGGCGCGCCCGCCGCCGACCGCAGGACCGTGAACGTCATCAGCGCGGGCACCGCCTCCCCGTTCGGGCGGTGCACGACACACTCGCGGTGGATCGTGCGCGGTGTCGGCGCTTCCAGCGCGCGCTCCACGTCGCGCAGATCGACGCCGTCCCCCGCGATATCAGACCACGCGGCGCCGAGAACCTCCGGCACGCCGCGGCCCGTGATCTCGGCGGCGGCACGGTTGAAGGCCGTGATGCGGTGGTCGCGATCCAGCACGATCACGCCCGTGCCGACGGACTCGAAGACGAGGTCGCGGAACGCTTCGAGGTCGCGCAAGTCGCGCTGGCGCGTCTGCAGCTCATGGTGGGTCGCGCGGTAGCGCTCGGCCACGCCGCCCACCACGATGGCGATCACGAGGAAGGTCGCCGAGTTGAGGAAGATCGTGACGATCTCGAGCGCGTTCGCCTCGTCGGGAGTCTCGAAGTACGCGATCGGGAGGATGGTGTGGCCGAAGACGAGCCCGGCATAGAGAAGGGAAGCGCAGCCGGCGACCGCGACGGCCCCCGTGCGCGGCAGGAGCGCGCACGCGGCCGTCACGCACAATACATAGAGGAAGGGATAGACCGAGCGGGGGCCGCCCGTGGACGCGACGACGGCGGTCACCAGCACGACGTCGAGCGTGCAGAGGAGCGCCGCCACGCGCCGCGGACGCGGCAGGGCCCGCCGGAGGAGCACGGCGCCCGACGAGCCCGCCGTGACCATCAGCACGAGCGCGAGGATCGGCGTGTCGCCCACCGGGGCAAAGTCGGACGCGGTGAGCGGCACGCTCACGAGCATCATCGCCGCGAGCGCCAGGCGCGCCCACGCGAACGCCCGCAGGAGCTGGGGGAACTCCACCAGCTTCACTTACTTGACGAGCGTCACCATCTTGAAGATCGGCATGTACATGGCGACGACGAGCCCGCCGACCACCACGCCGAGGAACACGATCATGAGCGGTTCGAGGAGCGAGGTCAGCGCGGTCACCGCGGTGTCGACCTCGTCATCGTAGAAGTCCGCGATCTTCGACAGCATCTTGTCGAGGGCGCCGGTGTTCTCGCCGACGTTGATCATGTGCACGACCATCGGCGGGAACACCGGGGTGCTCCGTAGCGGATCGGCGAGCGTGCGTCCCGCCGTGACCGCGGTGCGGGCCTGCAGCACGGCCGCTTCCACGACGCGATTGCCGGCCGACCGCGCGGTGATGAGAAGTCCTTCCAGGATCGGCACGCCGGACGAGAGCAGCGTGCCCATGGTGCGCGTGAAACGGGCGACCGCGACCTTCTTGATCAGCGTGCCGATGATGGGGAACTTCAGCAGGAGCCGGTCGATGATCTTGCTGCCGTGATCGGTCGCGTAGAAGCGCTTGAGCGCCCAGATGCCCGCCGCGATGCCGAGGATGATGAAGATGATGAACTTCTGCACGAAGTCCGAGAGCCACATGACGATCTTCGTCGGCAGCGGCAGCTCGGCGCCGAGCCCCTCGAACATCTTCGCGAAGGTCGGGATGACGAAGATCATCATGAAGATGATGACCAGGAAGGCCACGCCGATGATGGTGACGGGGTACACCATGGCGCCCTTGACCTTGCGCTTGAGGGCGGCCGCCTTCTCGATGTACCCGGACAGGCGCTGGAGGACCACGTCCAGCACGCCGCCCGACTCGCCGACGGCCAGCATGTTGGTGAAGAGGTCGTCGAACGTCTTCGGGTATTTCCGGAACGAGTCGGCGAGGGTCGCGCCGCCCTCGACGTCCTTGGCGATGCGCGCGGTGACTTCACGAAGCGTCTTCGACTCGCTTTGCTCCGACAGGATGCCGAGGCACTGCGCGATCGGCAGCCCCGCGTCGATCATGGTCGAGAACTGCCTGGTGTAGATGGCGAGGTCCTTGTCCTTGACCTTGCCGCCGATCTTGGCGCGCCCGAAGAGCGAGCCGGCCGCCGCTCTCGCCTTCTTCTCCTCGACGGCGGTGGCGAAGATTCCCTTGCCGCGCAGCACCGCCACCGCGCCCAGCCGATTGTCCGCCTCGATCTCGCCGGTCACCGCTCCGCCGGACGCGCGTCCCCGATATGCGAACGTCGTCATCTCTTGAGACTCCTGCGTGCGCGTCTACGACATCGTGACGCGCAGAACTTCGTCGACCGTCGTGGTCCCCTCGATTACTTTGTAGAGGCCCGCCTGACGCAGGGTCTTCATGCCTTGCGCCTGGGCGATCTCGCGAAGCTCCGCCGTCGGCGCCGCCTTGAGGATCGCATCGCGCAGCTCTTGCGAGATCGGCATGACCTCGTAGAGCGCGATCCGGCCCTTCATGCCGGTGAAGTTGCAGATCTGGCAGCCCTTGCCCTTGAAGAGCTGCAGGCGGCCGAGGCCGGTCGGCACGTGCCCGTAGGGCACGAGCGTCTCCTCGTCCGCGTCGTACGGCTCCTTGCAGTCCTTGCAGACCTTGCGGCCGAGGCGCTGCGCGAGGATGAGCTGCAGCGCGGATGAGATCAGGAACGGTGGAATTCCCATGTCGACGAGCCGCGCGATGGTCGACGGGCAGTCGTTGGTGTGGAGCGTCGAGAACACGAGATGGCCGGTGAGCGCGGCGCGGATCGAGATCTGCGCGGTCTCGAGGTCGCGCGTCTCACCGACGAGGATGACGTCGGGGTCCTGGCGCAGGAACGAGCGGAGCGCCGCCGAGAACGTGCGCCCGACGCCCTCGTCGACCTGGACCTGGTTGACGCCCTTGAGGTTGTACTCGACGGGATCCTCGGCCGTCATGATGTTGTGATCGGGCGAGTTGATGGTGTGGATCGCCGAGTAGAGCGTGGTCGTCTTGCCCGAGCCGGTGGGGCCCGTGATGAGCACCATGCCGTACGGCTGCTTGATGGCATGGGTGAACTGCTCCATGCTCCACGAGTCGAAGCCGAGCTGCGTCAGGTCGAGCTTCAGCGCGTCCTTGTCGAGGATACGGAGGACGGCCTTCTCGCCGAAGATCGTCGGCAGGATCGAGACCCGGAAGTCGATCTCTCGCGTGTTGTACCGGAGCTTGATGCGCCCGTCCTGCGGCATGCGCCGCTCGGCGATGTCGAGGTTCGACATGATCTTGAGCCGCGAGATGATCGCGGGCTCCAGGCGCTTCGGCGGTGCCAGCATCTCGTGCAGCACGCCGTCGATGCGGAACCGGATCCGGAACACCTTCTCGTACGGCTCCCAGTGGATGTCGGACGCGCTCTTGCGGATGGCGTCCACGAGCACCATGTTGACGAGCTTCACGACCGGCGCTTCGTCCGCCGACTCCTTGAGCTCGAAGACGTCGACCTTGCTCGGGACGTCGTCCTCGACGACCTCGACGCTGGCGACGTCGTTGGAGAGCTGCGCGAGCACGTCGTTGACCGCCGACTGCTCGTCGTAGTTCCGCTCGATGGCCTTGCGGATGGCGGCCTGCGAGGCCACCACCGGGGTCACCTGCAGGTTCGTCATGAACGCCACGTCGTCGAGGGCGAACACGTTGGTCGGATCGGCCATGGCGAGCGTCAGGGTCGTGCCCTGCCGCTTGATGGGCAGCACCTCGTACTTCTTCGAGATGGCCGCGGGGACGAGCTTCAGGACCTCCGGGTCGATGTCGAGCTGCGAGAGCGTGATCGAGGGGATGCCGTACTGACGGGACAGGAAGCCGATGAGCTGCTCTTCCTGGATGAAGTTGAGCTTGAGGAGGATCGATCCGAGCTTCTCTGTGCTACCCTTCTGCTCCCCGAGGGCCGTGGTGAGCTGCTCCTCGGTAATGAGGCCCTCGGCGACCAAAAGGTCGCCCAGACGGCGTGTTGCCGGCTGTCCAAGCCTAGCTGTCTCAGTCATGGCCCAGACTAATTACTGTACCCCACCCACCCGTTTCAATGTGTCAACAAAGGCACGGTGCGCTTCGTCCTGGTAGAGGACGAAAACGACACGTTTCAGCGTACTTCCGCCTGCCTTGAGGTGGCTCACGACGGCCTCCATCATGGCATCGGCGGCCTGCGGGGGCGGCACGTGACCCACGCCCGTGCCGAGGGCCGGCAGGGCCAGGGAGCTCAGCTTGTGCTTGACGGCGAGCTGGAGCACCGCCTGTGTGGTCGTCCCGATGATGGCGGGGTCGGTCTTGAGGTCGGGCCCCATGACCGCGGCGTGGATCACGTGGGTCGCCGGAAGGTTGCCCGCCGTGGTGAGCACGGCCTCCCCGATCTCGACGGGGCCAAGCCGCATGGCCTCTTCCTCGATCACGACTCCGCCGCGCTTCTTGAGGGCTCCGGCCACGCCGGGGCCCATCGCGAGCGTGGTGTTGGCCGCGTTGACGACGGCGTCGGTGTCCGAGAGCGAGATATCGCCCTTCTCGACCCCGACCGTTGCCTGGCCGATCTTGACCTTCATCGCTGTCGCTCCGCGGCTTTGGCCGCTTCCCACGCTCGCTCCAGCTCTGCCTGCGGAACGTTGTCCACTGACTTCCCCTGCGCGCTCAGTTGGGCCTCCATGTCGGTGAATCGGCGGCGGAACTTCTCGGTCGCGCCGTGGAGGGCATCCTCGGCGTCGATCGAGGCCAGTCTGGCCGCGTTCACCAGTGAGAACAGCACGTCTCCGAGCTCCTCGCGAATCCGCTCCCGGTCGCCGGTCGCGAGCGCTTCGGTCGTTTCGTCCACTTCCTCGCGTACCTTGTCCCACGCGGCGCGCGCGTCCGGCCAATCGAAGCCGACCCGCGCCGCCTTCGACTGCGTCCGCTGCGCGCGGACGAGCGACGGCATCGCGCGCGGCACGCCGTCGATGATCGAGCGCGGGCGTCCGCTCGCCTTTGCCTCGCGCTGCTTGAGGGCTTCCCACTGCGCGAGCGCCTCGCGCGGCGTGCCCACCGCGGCGTCGCCGAAGACGTGCGGATGACGGCTCACCATCTTGTCGACGAGTGCGCGGAGGACGTCGCCCATCGCGAAGTCGCCGCGCTCCTCGGCGAGTCGCGCGTGAAACACCACCTGGAACAAGAGGTCGCCGAGCTCCTCGGCGAGCGCGCGCGGCTCACCCCCATCGATCGCGTCGAGCACCTCGTAGGCTTCCTCGATGAGGAACGGCTTCAATGAAACCGGCGTTTGCTCGAGGTCCCAGGGACAGCCACCGGGGCCACGAAGTCGCGCCATGATGTCGAGGAGGGTGTCGAAAAGAGCCGCGGGAGCGTGAGTCATCTCGCAACCTGTAGGTCAAATCAGTATACAGGAAGGGTTTTCGGCAGTGCTAGGCGGACCCGACCGCTACGGCGCGGACTGGATGACGAGCCGGCCGGGCTCGATGCGGATCCCTTCGATCGCCGACGGCATCGGCGTCCGGAGCCAGCGGAGCGCCCCGGGGTCGAGCAGGAGCCGGAGAAGCACCTCCGGGACGCGCTGGCGCCCCAGCCAGACGCGCTCCACGTCGAGCCGGAGCTGCCGCCGGTCGCGCGGCCCGCTCCCGCCCTCGAGGGTGACCCGCGTCCGCAGGGCGAGCCAGACCCCGTGGTCGAGCCATTCCGTGGGGAGGAAGCTGGCGAGGAGGGAGAACGGCGCCGTCGCGAGCAACTGGCGGACGGACATTCGCCCGGCGATCTCCCCATGACCGTCGTCCGGAAGGCGGACGGCGAGGTTGCGGAAGGGGAAGTCGGCGGTTTCCCCCAGGTGGCGACTCAGGAAGGCGTTCACCTCGCGCTCGGAGAGCGCCACCGTGTGCGGCCGCCCGCTGCCCGCGCGCCGGACGATCTCGAAGATCTTCTGCTGCGCCCGGAAGCCGTCGGCCGGCGTGGTCGGCGCGCCGACGAAGTCCGGCGTCCGGGTCATCTGATAGGCCCCCCAGGCGGCGGCCCCGACGAGCCCGAGCAACAGAAGGAGGGTCAGGCAGCCGAAACAGCCCAGGCGCAGCACAGGACGACCCTATCACCCACCCTCTAACCACCAGCCGAACAAAGACTTCGTCTGATCCATCCCAGAAAATAGCCCACCTGATTTGACAGACACACACTCACTTGATATATGAATCATGTACTCAAGATCGTCGGCAGGAGCCGACAGACCGGACAGGGAGGACTGAAGTCATGGCGATGGAGCGTTGGCGGCCTTTCGGGAGCATGGAGCGTTGGGATCCGTTCCGTGGTCTGGGCGATATCCAGACCGAGATGAACCGCCTTTTCGATAACTGGTCGGGACCTCAGGCGGCGGCCGGCGAGCGGATGTGGCTCCCGGCGGTCGATGTTCACGAGACGAAGGACGAGTTCATCCTCACCCTGGACATCCCGGGTGTCACGGAGAAGGACGTCCACATCTCGATCACGGGCGACCTGCTCACCGTGAAGGGCGAGCGGCGCTTCGAGCGCGACGGTGGCGAAGCCGCCGGCAACACCTATCACCGCGTCGAGCGGCTTTACGGGAAGTTCGAGCGCAGCGTGCAGCTGCCGACGATGGTGCAGACCGACAAGGTCAAGGCGAGCTACCGCGACGGCGTACTCACCGTGAAGCTTCCGAAGGCGGAAGAGGTGAAGCCGCGCGAGATCAAGATCGACCTGCTCTAAGCAAAAGCAGGTAGCGCGGCACAAGCGGGTCCCAGCCGTTGGCTGGGGGAGGTTTGGAGGGGGCGTCCGCGCCCCCTCCAACTTCCAGACGATCTGCTTGCCGCCGCAACGAATAGAACGGAGAACAAGGGTTATGGCAAAAGTCATCGGCATCGACCTCGGGACGACGAACTCCGTGGTCGCGGTAGTGGAAGGCGGCAACCCCACGGTGATCGCCAACCAGGAGGGCAGCCGGATCACGCCCTCGGTCGTCGGCTTCACGAAGGACAACGACATCCTCGTGGGTCAGGTCGCGAAGCGGCAGGGCATCACGAACCCGGAGAACACCGTGTTCTCCATCAAGCGGTTCATGGGCCGCCGCTACGACGAGGTGCTGCAGGAGATCAAGCTCGTCCCGTACAAGGTCATGAAGGCGAGCAACAACGACGCGCGCGTCGAGATCCGCGGCAAGCAGTACTCGCCGCCGGAAGTCTCCGCCATGATCCTGCGCAAGCTGAAGGAAGCGGCCGAAGCCTATCTGGGCGAGAAGGTCACGCAGGCCGTCATCACGGTGCCCGCGTACTTCAACGATGCCCAGCGCCAGGCCACCAAGGACGCCGGCAAGATCGCTGGACTCGAGGTCCTGCGCATCATCAACGAGCCCACCGCGGCCGCGCTCGCCTACGGTCTCGACAAGAAGAAGGACGAGACGATCGCGGTGTACGACCTCGGTGGCGGCACCTTCGACGTCTCGATCCTCGAGATCGGCGAAGGCGTCTTCGAGGTGAAGGCGACCAACGGCGACACGCATCTCGGCGGTGACGACTTCGACCAGCGCGTGATGGACTGGATCGCCGAGGAGTTCAAGAAAGAGAACGGCATCGACCTCCTCAAGGACCGCATGGCGCTCCAGCGTCTCAAAGAGGCGGCGGAGAAGGCCAAGATGGAGCTCTCCAGCACGGTCCAGACCGAGATCAACCTGCCGTTCATCACGGCGGACGCGAGCGGGCCGAAGCATCTCGTGCTGACGCTCACGCGCGCCAAGCTCGAATCGCTCGTGGCCGACCTGATCGAGCGCACGCTCGGTCCGGCTCGCCAGGCGATGCAGGATGCCGGCGTCAGCCCCAAGGACATTCACGAGGTCATCCTCGTCGGCGGGCAGACGCGCATGCCGAAGGTGCAGGACGCGGTGAAGCAGCTCTTCGGCAAGGAGCCCCACAAGGGCGTGAACCCGGACGAGGTCGTCGCGGTGGGTGCGGCCGTGCAGGGTGCGGTGCTGACCGGCGAGGTGAAGGACCTCCTCCTCCTCGACGTGACGCCGCTCTCGCTCGGCATCGAGACCCTCGGTGGTGTCATGACCACGCTCATTCCGCGGAACACGACGATCCCGACCAAGAAGAGCGAGACGTTCACGACCGCAGCGGACAGCCAGACGTCGGTCGAGGTGCACGTCATGCAGGGCGAGCGCCCGATGGCGCGCGACAACCGCACGCTCGGCAAGTTCCACCTGGTCGGCATCCCGCCGGCGCCTCGTGGTGTGCCGCAGGTCGAGGTGACGTTCGACATCGACGCGAACGGCATCCTGAACGTGTCGGCGCAGGACAAGGCGACCAGCAAGCAGCAGAACATCACGATCACGTCGTCGTCCGGACTCACCAAGGACGAGATCGATCGCATGATGAAGGAAGCGGAGTCGAACGCGGCCGAGGACGCCAAGCACAAGGAGCAGATCGAGGTCCGCAACCAGACCGACTCGCTCGTGTACTCCACCGAGCGCTCGCTCGGCGAGCACGGCGCGAAGCTCGCGGAGCCGGACAAGAAGGCGATCGAGGACGCGCTGGGCGAAGCCAAGGAAGCGTTGAAGACCGACGACCTCGACCGCATGAAGCGCGCGCAGGACGCGCTCATGAAGGCCGGGCAGAAGCTCGGTGAGGTCATGTACCAGCAGGCTCAGGGGCAGCCGGGAAGTGGCGGACCCGGGGCCGGCGCGGGCCCGAGCGGTGGCACCAAGGACGGCGAGGTTGTCGACGCCGAGTTCGAGGACCTGGGCGACAAGAAGTCGTAACTCGTGCCGACCATGCGACGTGACTACTACGCGGTGCTCGGCATCACGGCCACCGCAGCGCCGCGCGAGGTCCGCCAGGCATACCGGCGCCTCGCGCGGCAGTACTCGCCCGACGTCAACTTCTGGGACGAGCGGGCGCGCACGCTCTTCGAGGAGATCGCAGAGGCCTATCGTGTGCTCAGCGATCCCACCGCGCGTGACATGTACGACCGCATCGGCTCGCCCCCCGGCGCCGCGGAGGCGCTGGGGCCGGGCCGGCGTGGTGACGACGTGCACGTGACGGCGGACGTCTCGTTCGCCGAGGTCGCGCACGGCGTGAATCGCAACGTGGAGGTCGTCCGGTATTCCGCGTGCCGCATGTGCGGCGCGCGCGGTCGAGGGGCGAACGGGACTCCGTGCCCTTCGTGCGCGGGCCGCGGGGTTGCGCGGGCGACCGAGACCGTCGTGATCGCCATTCCACCGGGCGTGGACTCGGGCGTGCAGCTGCGCGTCCCCGGACAGGGCAGCACGGGCCCCTTGGGTGGACCCCGCGGCGATCTGATCGTCAGCACGCGCGTGGCGGCGCATCCCTTCTTCACGCGCAAGGGGGACAGCGTTCACTGCGAGGTGGGCGTCAGCGTGTGGGAAGCGCTGCGCGGCGCGCGCATCAAGCTGCCGACGCCGCAGGGGGAGGCCGTGATCGTCGTTCCCCCGGCAACGCAGTCCGGCCAGGTCTTTCGTTTGCGCGGACACGGGCTGCCCAGTCTCGCGCGCGATGGGACCGGCGATCTCTATGTCAGCGTGCGGGTCGAGATTCCCGACGGACTCGATGCGCGCACGGACGAGCTCGTTCGTGACCTCGAGCGCCTGATGCCCGTCGAGGCACGGGGCGGCCTCGAGAAATTCCGCGGCGGTGCGGCGTGACGGACCGTGGCCGCCCGCTTTACATGATCGGCGTCGTCGCGGAGATGCTGAAAGTCCATCCGCAGACGCTCCGCTTCTACGAGAAGAAGGGGTTGCTGCAGCCGAGCCGGACCGTGGGCCGCACGCGGATGTACTCGGCGGAGGACGTCGAAGAGCTTGCCCGCCTGCTTCGTCTCACACGTGACCTCGGCGTGAACCTCGCGGGCGTCGAGATCATCATAAAGATGAGGCGACGAATGATCGACATGCAGAAGCAGATCGAAGACCTGGTCACGTACGTCCGCGACGAAGGCGGTCAGCCGGCCGCCCGCCGCGACGGTGACGAGCCCCGCGCGGCCCTCGTGCGCGCGGCCTCGGGCCAGCTGGGCCCCGTCGATCTGTTTTGATCGATCGAAAGGTAGATATGACTGACGAAAAGGATCCGAAAGAGCTGAAGGTCCCCGACGTGATCGGGATCCTGCCGCTTCGAGGCACCGTGTTGTTCCCGCACGCGGTGGTTCCGCTCGCGGCGGGCCGCGCGTCGTCCGTCCAGGCCATCGAGGAGGCGGCACGCGGCGGCCGGCTCATCGGCACCGTGATGCAGAAGGACGCCGCCGAGGACGCCCCGGATCGCCAGGGCCTGTACGAGATCGGCACCCTGGCCCTCATCCACAAAGTGCTCAAGCAGCCCGACGGGAGCTTGCGGCTCGTCGTCCAGGGCATCGGCCGCTTCCGCCTGGGCGAGCTCGTGCAGAGCGCGCCGTTCCTCCGCGCACGCATCGAATCCATCGCGGAGCCCGGCGGGTCGCCGGACGTCGAAGCGGAGGCGCTCGCGCGCAGCGCGGCGGCGCTCTTCCAGAAGGTCGTGGCGCTCTCGCCCACGCTCCCGGACGAGCTCGCTGCCATCACCTCCGACGCGGCCACCCCCGGCGCCACCGCGGACCTCATCGCGGGTGCGCTCACCTCGCTCGCGCTCCCGATCCGCCAGAGCCTGCTGGAGGCCGTGAACGTCAACGAGCGGCTCTCGCGCCTCGTGGCGGCGCTCGGCAAGGAGGCGGAGGTTCTCGAGCTCGGCTCGAAGATCCAGTCCGAGATCCAGTCCGAGATGTCGAAGACGCAGCGCGAGTACTACCTGCGCGAGCAGCTCAAGGCGATCCAGAAGGAGCTCGGCGAGAGCGACGATCGCACGCACGAGGTCGACGAGCTGCGCGCGAAGATCGAAGCGGCCGGCATGACCGAGGAAGCCAAGGTCGAGGCGCTGCGCGAGCTCGACCGGCTCGCCAAGATGAACCCGGCCGCGGCCGAATACACGGTGGCGCGGACGTATCTCGACTGGCTCGTCGCGATGCCCTGGCAGCAGGAGACGACCGACTCCATCGACATCGAGGGCGCGCACGCGATCCTGGACGCGGACCACGAGGGCGTGGACAAGATCAAGGAGCGCATCCTCGAGTACCTCGCGGTGAAGAAGATCCGGCCCGCCGGCAAGGATCCGATCCTGTGCTTCGTCGGCCCTCCCGGCGTGGGCAAGACCTCGCTCGGGCGCTCGATCGCACGGGCGCTCGGTCGCAAGTTCCACCGCATCTCGCTCGGCGGCATGCGCGACGAGGCCGAGATCCGCGGTCACCGGCGCACGTACATCGGCGCGCTGCCCGGTCAGATCATCCAGGGCCTGCGGCGTGCCGGCAGCAAGAACCCGGTCTTCATGCTGGACGAGATCGACAAGCTGGGGATGGATTTCCGCGGGGATCCGGCGTCCGCGCTGCTCGAGGTGCTCGACCCCGAGCAGAACGGCACGTTCCGCGACCACTATCTCGACGTCCCGTTCGATCTCTCGCGCGTGCTGTTCGTGACCACGGCGAACGTGCTCGACACGGTGCCGGCGCCGCTGCGCGACCGCATGGAGATCATCCACCTCGCCGGGTACACGGAAGAGGAGAAGATCGCCATCGCGCAGAAGCACCTGGTGCCGAAGCAGGCGACGGAGCACGGCCTCACGGCGGACTCCGACGTGACCTTCACGCCCGGAGCGCTGCGGCTGCTCGCGCGCGGCTACACGCGCGAGGCCGGCGTGCGGAACCTCGAGCGTGAGATCGCCAGCGTGTGCCGGAAGATCGCGCGCCGGCGCGCCGAGGGCAACACCGAGCCGCACACGGTCACGCCCGACATGGTGACCGGCTTCCTCGGCGTCCCGCGGTTCGAGTTCGAGGAGCTGCACGAGCGGACTCGCGTCCCCGGCGTCGTCACCGGGCTTGCGTGGACGCCGGCCGGCGGCGACATCCTCTTCGTCGAGGCCAGTCGCATGAAGGGCAAGGGCCACCTCACGCTGACCGGCCAGCTCGGCGACGTGATGAAGGAGTCGGTCCAGGCCGCGCTCTCGTGGGTGCGGTCGAACGCCGAGCGCATCGGCATCGCGACGGACTTCTGGGAGACCGCGGACATCCACGTCCACGTGCCGGCGGGCGCCATCCCCAAAGACGGGCCGTCCGCAGGCGTCACGATGGCGACCGCGCTGGTGTCGCTCCTGACCAACCAGTCCGTGCTGGGCGGGCTCGCCATGACGGGCGAGATCAGCCTCGCGGGGCGGGTGCTCCCGGTCGGTGGCATCAAGGAGAAGGTCCTCGCGGCGCATCGCGCGGGGGTCCGGACCCTCGTCCTGCCGCGACGGAACGAGAAGAACCTGCTCGAGGACGTGCCTGGTGAGGTCCGAAGCGTGATGACGATTCACCTCGCCGACACCATCGACGACGTGTTGCGAGTGGCCCTCGACGGCCGGGGTGCGGCAGCGCCGCACCCCGAGGCCGCGCTCGCCTAAGAGGCTGCCAAATATAGGTTTTTATCTTCTACCTTGAACGCCGGACAGCGACCCTTCTAAGATAGGGACGTGACACGGAGCTTGATCCTTCCGGTCGCTCTGGCAGTCGTCCTGGCGGGAGTGGCCCCCGTCGCCGCCGAGACCTTTCAGTTCGTGGGGAAGGACGGGACCGTCCATTTCACCAACGCGCCGAGTGATCCGCGGTACCGGCGAATGGCGGGTGTCCCGAAGACGAGCTCCGGGACGGCCGAGGGGTTCTTCCGCGTGTCGGAGGCGGTCGCCACATCCGCGTCGTTGTTCGACACCATTCGTGACGTCGCGCAGCGCCACGGGGTGCCGGAGCAGCTGGTGTCCGCGGTGATCCGGGTCGAGTCCGGCTTCAACGCCAAGGCGGTGTCCCCGAAGGGCGCGCGGGGGTTGATGCAGCTCATGCCCGGGACCGCGGCGATTCTCGGGGTGCGCGATTCCTTCAATCCCGCGGAAAACATCGACGGGGGCGTGCGCCACCTGCGCAGCCTGCTCGATCGCTACAGCTACAACCTGCCGTTCGCGCTCGCGGCCTACAACGCGGGCGAGGGAGCGGTGAACAACTACGGCGGCATCCCGCCCTTTCCCGAGACGCAGGCCTACGTCGGGCGCATCCTTTCGATCCTCGGCATGGGCGGCGACGGCCTCGCGGTCCTGATGCCGTCGGGCGAGAGCTATACCTACGTGGCCGAGGATGGCGCGGTCGTCTACACGAACATCCCGCCCCGCGTCACCCGCGCCGCCGCTCCGAAGCGCGCCGCGCGCTAGACCGCGCCGCCCCTCTACGGCCGCCACTGACGGTCGAGCCCGCGATACTGGATCGCCTCCGCCACGTGCGCCGTGGCCAGCGCGTCGGCGCCCGCCAGATCCGCGATCGTGCGCGCGACCTTCAGCACGCGATCGTGACCGCGAGCCGAGAGTCCCAGGCGACTGACCGCGGCGGCGAGAAGGCGGTCCGCATCCGGCGGTAGCGCGCAGAGCCGCCGGACCTCGCGGCTGCTGAGCTCGGCATTGGTGCGAATCCTCAGCGCGGCAAACCGCCGGGCCTGCGTCTCCCGCGCCGCGACGACACGGCTCCGCGTGATGGCCGATGAATCTGTCGGGGCCTCGCCGCGCAGCTCCGTCGGTCGCAGCGCGGGCAGCTCGACGTGGAGATCGATACGGTCGAGCAGCGGGCGCGAGAGCCGGCCGAGATAGCGCTGCCGCTCCGCCGGCGTGCAGACGCAGCTATCGAGCGCCGGACAGCCACGGCGACAGGGGTTCGCGGCGGCCACGAGCTGGATGCGAGCGGGGAAGTGCCCGACGCCCCCGACGCGCGCGATCGTGACCCGGCCGTCTTCGAGCGGCTGGCGCAGCGACTCCAGCACGTTGGAGTGGAACTCCGCCGCCTCGTCGAGGAAGAGAATCCCGCGGTGGGCGAACGTGACTTCTCCCGCGTGCGGTGGATTGCCGCCCCCGATCAGGCCAGAGACCGAGATCGTGTGATGCGGCGCGCGGAAGGGCCGGCTGCGCACGAGCCCCGCGCTCGCGCCGAGGAGGCCCGCCACGCTCCAGATCGCCGAGACTTCCACGGTCTCATCCGCGGTGAGCGGCGGCAGGATGCCGGGAAGCCGGCGCGCCAGCATCGTCTTGCCCGCGCCTGGCGGACCGACGAAAAGCACGTTGTGGCCGCCGGCGGCGGCGATCTCGAGCGCGCGCTTCGCATGCGCCTGCCCGCGGACGTCGGTGAAGTCCAGCTCGTCCTCGGCGACGGCGGCCGGCATGGACGGCGGGGGTGTCGTCGGCCGCTCGCCGTTCAGCGTCGCGATGGCTTCGGCGAGCGTGGCGGCGGAGAGCACCGTGATGCCGTCGACCACCGCGGCCTCGGCGTGGTTGTCCGTCGGCACGAGCAGCCGTCGCACGCCGCGGCGGCGGCAGGCGAGCGCAACCGCGAGCACGCCGCGCACCGGCTGGATGTGGCCGTCGAGCGCGAGCTCGCCGACGACCGCCACCGGCGGCGTCCGTCCATCCCGGACGCAGCCGGTCGCCGCGAGGATCCCGAGCGCGATCGGCAAGTCGAACGCGGGCCCTTCCTTGCGGAAATCGGCGGGCGCGAGGTTGACCGTGATGCGGTCGGGCGGAAACGGGAAGCCCGCGTTGCGAATCGCCGTGCGGACGCGCTCGCGGCTTTCACGCACCGCGGAGTCGGGGAGGCCCACCGTGGTGAACGCGGGCATGCCGGCCGCGACGTCCACCTCGACACGGATGAGCGCCGCTTCCACGCCGATGAGCGCTGCCGAGAAGATACGCGCGAGCACGTTCGCGATTCTTCGGCGGCGCCCGGGCCCGGTCAATGCCGGGGATCGGATACGGTGCTAGATTCTCGCCCATGAGCCTCGAGCCACTGGCGGAGAGCTCTCGCCCGCTGCGGCCGACCATTCTCGTGGTCGACGACGATCCCGGGCTGCGCGAGTCGTTTCGCCTGATTCTCGAGGACGACTACGACGTCGTGGACGCGAGCGGCGGGCACCAGGCCCTGGACATCGTCCGCTCGACACAGGTCGACGTCGTGCTCCTGGACATCCGGCTGCCGGAGCTGGATGGCATCGAGGTCCTCGAGCGGATCAAGCAGATCGAGGAACAGGTCGAAGTCATCCTCGTGACCGCGGTGAAGACGGTGAAGACCGCGGTGGCCGCCATGAAGCTCGGCGCCTTCGACTACGTCACCAAGCCTTTCGAGGAAGACGAGCTCCTCGCCACCATCCGGCGCGCGCTGCAGAAGCGCTCACTCGAGCGCGAGGTGGTGTACTTGCGTACCGAGCTCGCGCGCCGGTCGGGACTCGACGACATCGTCGGCCAGCACGCGGAGATGCAGAAGCTCTTCCGGACGATCGCGCAGATCGCCACGACCTCCAGCACCGTGCTGATCTCGGGCGAGAGCGGGACCGGCAAGGAGCTCGTCGCGCGCGCGATCCACCGGATGAGCCCGCGGCGCGAGAAGCCCTTCGTGGCCGTCAATCCCGCCGCCATCTCGGACACGCTCGTGGAATCGGAGCTGTTCGGCCACGAGAAGGGCGCCTTCACCGGCGCCTATCAGCGCAAGCAGGGCCGCTTCGAGCTCGCGCAGGGCGGCACCCTTTTCCTCGACGAGATCGCCTCGCTGAAGCCGGAGATGCAGGCCAAGCTCCTGCGCGTCCTGCAGGAGCGCGAGCTCGAGCGCGTGGGCGGTACGCGGACGATCCGGCTCGACGTTCGGATCGTCGCGGCGAGCAATGTCGATCTGCGCCAGGCCGTGGAGCGAGAGGCGTTCCGCGCCGACCTCTACTACCGGCTGAACGTCGTGCCCATCAACGTGCCGCCGCTGCGCGAGCGGCGGTCCGACGTGCCCCTGCTCGTCGAGCACTTCATCCAGCGCTACACCACCGAGCTCGGCAAGCGCATCGCGGGCCTCACGCCCGAGGCGATGGCGGCGCTCCAGGAGTACCCCTGGCCCGGCAATGTCCGCGAGCTGCAGAACGTGCTGGAGCGCGCCGTCGCGCTCGTGGAGTCGGGCCCGATCGGTCTCAACGACTTGCCGACGGACGTCCTGCTCCCCGACCACCGCCTTCGCGTGAAGCAGGCCGAGAACCTCCCGCTACGCACCGCCACCGATGAGTTCGAGCGCCAGATCGTGCTCAGGGTCCTCGAGCGCGTGCAATGGAACCGGAGCGAGGCCTCCCGCATTCTCGGAATCCACCGCAATTCGCTCAAAGTGAAGCTCAAGCGGTGGGGGGTCGATGTCTCCGACGACGACGCATAGGTGCCTCCGCGCGGATGCACCGATCCTCAGCAGTCTGAACAGCTGCTGTGCAGGCGACCTTCGGTTCCCGATGGCGGTGTCTCCAAAACGATACCGAAATGTTCGGATTCTTCGGTACCAGCCAGGGGGCTGGTATGGCTGCGAATTTGCTGTCAGGCTTCTCCGAGCATGGGCCGCGCGCCCTGCCCCCGGGGCGACGCGACTGCCCACAAAAGGAGACAGCCATGAAGACCCTTCTCGGCGCTTTGGCCATCATCGTCGCGTTCCTATTCGCTGCCCCGATCATCGAGTCCGGCACGTCTGGCGCCACGCAAGTGTTCCAGGCGATCGGCACCGCCGAGGGCGGCGGAGGTGGCTGGTAAGCTCGAGCGCTGGTCTCTGAGCGGCCCGTGCAAGATGGGCCGTTGCGGATGAGGTGGAAGGTCGGAGGGAGCCCGCGCTTCCTCCCCTTCGCCCTCATTCTCGTCATCCTGGTCATCGCCGCCGGTCTCGCGGCGGCCCAGTCCGGAACTTCGACGCCACGGCGCGAGCCGGCCGGCACATACCGCCGTCCGCTCGGCAACGAGCCCGTCAGTCTGGACCCGGCGCGCATCGCCGACGTCTACGGGATCTCCGTCGTCCAGCAGATCTTCGACGGCCTCGTGCGCTTCGATCAGACGCTCGCCATCACGCCCTCGCTGGCGCAGTTCTGGCGCGCCTCCCGCGACGGGCTGACGTGGACGTTCACGCTGCGCAAGGGTGTGAAGTTCCACCATGGGCGCGAGGTGACGGCCGACGACGTCGTGTTCTCGCTGACGCGCATTCTCGATCCCCGCGTGAAATCCGGAGCGGCGGACGCCTTCACCGTCATCAAGGGGGGCGCCGAGTTTCGTGACGGGCGCGCGAAGACGGTGGCGGGTCTCACCGCGGTGGATCCCCACACCGTGCAGATCGTGCTCGAGGAGCCGTTCGCCGGCTTCGCGAGCCTCCTCGCCGTGCGCCACGCGAGCATCGTGCCGCGCGACCTCGTGGAGCAGGATCCCGATCGGTTCGGGGCGACGCCGAGCGGGACGGGCCCGTTCCGCTTCGAGCGCTGGGACCGCGGGAAGGAAATCGTCCTCGCCGCCTATCGCGAGCACTTCGACGGGCCGCCGGGCCTGGCCCGTGTGGTCTACCGGCTGTTCAGCGGGGACCCGTCGGACGCGATCTACGAGGAGTTCCAGCGCGGCGGTCTCGACGACAGCCCCCTCCCCGTGAAGAACTATCGGGCGGCGGTCGCCGACCCGCGCTGGGTCTACGTGAAGCGGCCGATGTTCAGCGTGCGCTTCTATGGCTTCAACACGCGCGTGAAGCCCCTCGACGATCGCCGCGTGCGCCAGGCGCTGAATCACGCGCTGGACCGCGTGCAGCTCATCGAGGAGCTGTCCCACGGCCGCTTCGCCCTCGCCCGGGGTGTGATCCCGCCGGGAACGCTCGGCTTCAATCCGAAGCTGGCCGGGTATGCGTACGATCCTGCCCGCGCGCGTGAGCTCCTCCGTGCGGCCGGGTACCCGGACGGACGCGGGCTGCCCCCGATCGAGATCTGGTCCAGCGTGAAGAACGACCCCGTCATGCGCGAGCACGAGATCGTCCGGCGCGCCTTCGACGCGATCGGTGTCCGTGCCGACTTCCGCTACTTGCCGGACTGGCCGCAGTTCTTGAAGAAGCTGGCCGCCGGAGAATGTCCGGTCTTCCTCTATGCGTGGTTCGCCGACGTGCCGGACCCGGACAGCTTCATCGGCAAGCTCTTCCACAGCAAGAGTGCGCGCAACTACTTCGGCTACGTCAACCGCGCGGTGGACGACGCCGTCATGGAGGCGCGCAAGGAGATCGACAGCGGCCGTCGCGTGGCGCTGTACCGGCGCGCCGAGCAGGCGGTGATGGACGACGCGCCGTTGCTGCCGATCTTCCACTACACGTACGAGCGCGTGTTCCAGCCGTACGTGAAGAGCGTCGAGGTCAGCGGTCTCGGCGACCCCTACATCCCCTTCCGCAAGATCTGGCTCGATCGGCCATGATGCCGGGCCGGCCGCGCGCGCGCTCGCTCCAGGCGACGTTCCTGTGGGCCACGATTCTCGTCGTCTTCGCGGTGATGACCACGGTCATCCTCGTGGTGGACCAGCGACAGCGCGCGGCGATCATCGAAGAGGTCGAGCGGCGCGGCGAGGCCATCTCGAGCCATCTCGCTGCGCTGTCGCAGGGCCCGCTGCTGCACTACAACTTCACCGCGCTCGAGCAGAACGTGGCGCAGATGGCCACCGAGCCCGACGTGCTCTACGCCATCGTCTTCGATGCCGACGGGCGCGTCGCCGCGCACAGCCACCGTCCCGATCGCGTCGGCCATCCGCTGGAGGATGTGCTCCAGGCACGCGTGCTCGCGTCCTCCGGGCCACTGACCCAGGAGACGGTGCTCCCGGGCGGCGATCACGCGCTCTACGACTTCGCGGTGCCGATCGTCGTCGAGAGCCAGCGGTGGGGCACCATCCGGGTCGGTCTCTCCAAGCGGCGGATGGAAGCCGCGATCAGCCGCACGCGCATCCATCTCCTCGCCCTCACCATCGTCACGCTCGTGCTCGGCGCCGGCGCGGCGGCCGTCGTCGCGCGTCGCATCGCGCAGCCCGTTCGCCAGCTGGCCGCAGGCGCCTCCGCCATCTCGCGCGGCGAGCTCAACCAGCGCATCGAGCCGTCGGGCTTCGACGAGATCAAAGAGCTCGCGGTCGCGTTCAACGACATGGCCGCCCAGCTCTTCCAGCAGCGGAGCGCGCTCGAGGACGCCAACTACGAGCTCCGCCGCCGGTTCGACGAGCTGGAGGACGTCAAGCGCTACACCGAGAACATTCTCGCGTCGCTCACGAACGGGATCGTGACCGTGGATCTGGACGGGCGGGTGGTGACGCTCAACCCGGCCGCCGAGAAGCTGACGGGGTTCTTCGCGGGCGAGGTGACGGGGCGGTACTGCACGGAGCTCTTCGCGCAGACCTCGGAGATCGGCGAGATGCTGATGGAGACACTCGCCAACCACGTGCCCGTGAGCGGCGTCAATCTCACGCTCAAGCGGCGCAGCGGCGTGGAGCTTCCCGTGGAGGTCAGCACGGCGCCGTTGAAGGGCGCGGAGGGCAAGGACCTCGGCGTGGTCGCCGTGATCCGCGACCTCACGATCGTCCGCGAGCTGGAAGGCCAGCTCCGGCGCTCCGATCGGCTGGCCGCGCTCGGCAGCCTGGCCGCCGGCCTCGCGCACGAGATCAAGAACCCGCTCACCTCCGTGCTGACGTTCAGCCGGCATGTCGCGCGGCGCTTCGACGACCCCAACTTCCGGGAGCGCTTCCAGCGCGTGGTGCCGCGCGAGCTCGAGCGAATCAACCGCATTCTCGAGCGGCTCCTCGAGCTGGCGCGGCCGGTGCCCGCGACGTTCACCCGCATTCGCGTCGCCCCGCTCGTCGATCGCGCGGTCGACCTCTTTGCCAACGAGATCGAGAGCCAGCACGTCCAGGTGGTTCGTGAGTACGCGCGGGACGTGCCGCCGGTCGCGGCCGACGAGGAATCGCTCTACCGCGCGATCATCAACCTGGTCAGCAACGCGCTCGAGGCCATGGGCTCCAACGGCGGCCGTCTCGGCCTCCGGGTGGAGTGGGCCGGGCCGACGGCCGCCTTTCGACCGCCACGACGGAGCACGCGCCACGTCGTCATCGAGGTGAGCGACACGGGCGGCGGCATCGGTCCCGAAGATGCGGAACGGCTCTTCAATCCGTTCTTCACGACCAAGGATCGCGGGACGGGCCTCGGTCTCGCGGTGACGCACAAGATCGTCGAGGATCACGGAGGCGTCATCGATTTCCAGAGCGTCCCCGGGGTGGGGACGACGTTTCGAATCGTGCTTCCGCTGACTCCGCCGGTCGTGGGCGGGGTCGACGTGCGCCGGTGAGCAGGCAGGTGCATTCGGTGACCGATCCCGTCGTTCCCCTCGCCGGGACGCCCACCATCCTCATCGTCGACGACCACCGATATGTACGCGACATGGTGCGCGCGCTCTTCGAGGGGCAGGGCTACCGCGTGATCGACGCGGCCGACGGCGCCGACGGCCTCGCCATCGCGCAGAGCCAGCGGCCCGACTGCGTGCTGCTCGACATCCGCATGCCGGGGCTCTCGGGCTTCGACGTCCTCGAGCGCCTCAGCGAGGATCCGCGCACGCGCGAGATCCCGGTCATCATGCTGACCGCCGCCGAAGAGACGCTCGAGGGGATGGAGCGCGCGCTGAGCGGCGGCGCCGTCGACTACCTGGCCAAGCCGATCTCGCCCGCGCGCATGGCGATCCGCGTGCGCGGCGCCATCGAGCG
>Ga0075421_100002160_pt1 | contig 23337 bp, 19 predicted proteins | sample SoiMetdeltSBSDD5_FD_75292 | JGI IMG/M metagenome (GOLD analysis project Ga0075421, IMG submission 75292) | Bulk soil microbial communities from a Populus tree surrounding site in Tennessee, USA - Soil MetaG P. deltoides SBSDD5 | ecosystem: Environmental > Terrestrial > Soil > Tree plantation...
ACCGGTCAACAATGGGCCAGCCGATGCCGAATTCGACGGCGGGCGGCGGTACGGAATTTCAGGAAATTCGCGCACTTCAGACCTGGCCCTCCCCTTGCTGTCAATGAAGGGCGCTGGACATACACCCTGAAATCTCGGGGAGGAGCCGCCATGCCGTCAGTACGAGTGGCCGTGCGCTGCGTCTCTCTGGCGATCTTCGCCGGAGTGTTCGGATACGCCGGTCTATCGAGCGGGACGCTGGAGCGGTATTTCGGTGTCGCGTCCGCCGGCGACTCGGACATCGAGCGCAGCAGCCAGGCCGACAGCGCTCCTGGCTACACGCCGTTCGGCATCGAACGCGCGCTCGTCGTGAAGCCCACCAAGCGCGCCGACATCGTCATCGTCTCGCCGTCGGAGCCGGGGACCGATCGGCTGCACAAGAGCATCCTGGCCTACGTGAGCGAGCGCAATCCGAGCGCATCGCCGCGGGCGTTCCGCAACTATCCCGCCGTGCTCATCAACGAGGCGGCGCGCACCAACATCGACCACTGCCTGGCGCTCGCGCAGGCGCAAACGGAATCGGACTTCCGCCCGGATGCCGTGGGCGCGGCCGGCGAGATCGGCCTCTACCAGATCATGCCGTCGACGGCCGGCATCTTCGAGCCGGCGCTTGGCAAGCTGCGCAAGCCGAGCATCAGGAAATACGAGCGCGATCTCGGGGACCTCGCCGACCCCGTGATCAGCACCCGCTTCGCCATGGCGTACCTGCGCGACATCCTCGTCCGCAAGCCGGCGATGCGTGACGCGCTCACCGAGTACAACGGTGGCCCGCGTGGCCGTCAGCCGCATTACTACCGGACGGTCATGGCGAACTACGTGGAGATCCTCGAGCGGCCCGAGCTCGGCTGCCGCTTCCGTGAGCGACAGGTCAGGCCGCCCGCGGTGGAGCTCGCCCGCCGCTGACGGCGTTCCGTGCTAGAGTCGCCGGGTCGTGAAAGCGCTCGCGCTCACGCTGCTGCTGCTGGCGTTCGCGACCCCCGTCGCCGCTGAGCTCCGGGTCTTCGTCACCAACGAGAAGTCCGACGACGTCACCGTCATCGACGTCGCGAGTGGCCGCGTGGTGGCCACGGTGCCAGTGGGCAAGCGACCGCGCGGCGTCACCACCAGCCGGGACGGCCGCCGCGTCTACCTGGCCAACAGCAACTCGGATACGGTGACCATTCTCGACGCGCGCTCGCTCGCCGTCGAGCGGACCGCGCCCGCCGGCGTGGATCCGGAGGGTCTCGTCGTCGATCACGAGGGCACGAGCCTCTACGTCGTGAACGAGAACGAGCTGTCCGTCACCATTCTCGACGCGGCGACGCTGGCCGTGGTCAAGAAGCTCGAGGTCGGCAAGGAGCCGGAGACGGCGGTGATGTCGCCCGACGGCAAGTGGGTGGCCGTCTCGAACGAGACGTCGAACGACGTCCACTTCATCGACACCGCGAGCAAGACCGTGGCCGGCCGCGTCATCGTCGGCAAGAATCCCCGCGGCATGCGCTTCACGCGCGACTCGCGGCAGCTGTGGGTGGCGAGCGAGCAGGGCCACGACGTCTCCGTGATCGACGTGGCCACCCGGCGCGTGATGCGCTCGGGGCCGACGGGCGGCATGCGTCCCGTCGATGTCGTGCTCTCGCCGGACGGCACGCGCGTCTACGTCTCCCACGGCCAGTCCGGCGACGTGCGGGTGCTGGACCCCGAGTCGCTTCGCGTCATCACCGTCATCCCGACGGGCCCGCGAAGCTGGTGGATGGCGCTGACGCCCGACGGGCGCTTCCTGTACGTCACCGTCGGCCGCGCCAACGAGGTGGCCGTCATCGACACGCCGTCGAACGCGGTCGTCCGCCGCATCCCGGCCGGAACGCTGCCATGGGGCATCGCCATCGCGGACGTGCCATAGTCCGGCGCGCCGGTCTTGACAGCGCGCGCGGGCGCGACTACAACCGTCCCCACGCAATCCCGTCGAGCATCGCACTCGCCTCACCGAAGAGGAGGCGTCCCATGAGACGGCTCACCGCGCTCGCGAGTCTCACCCTCGTCGTCGTCCTCGGCATCATCGGCCCGGCGAGCGCGCAGACGACGGAGTGGCCGGTCTACGGCGGCGACACGTCGAACACGCGCTACAGCGCGCTGGACAAGATCACGCCGGTCAACGTCGGCAAGCTCAAGGTGGCGTGGGCGCTCCAGCTCGGCTCGCTGCGCTCGCAGGAGTCGACGCCGGTCGTCGTCGGCGACACGCTGTACGTGACGTCGTCGCACGGCCCCAAGCACGTATTCGCCGTCGACGCGCGCACCGGCGCCGTGCGCTGGCGCTACTCGCCCGAGGTGCCGCCCGGCATCGACCAGTTCGCGTGCTGCGACGTCAACAACCGCGGCGTGGCCTATGCGAACGGCAAGGTCTTCTTCGGCCGTCTCGACGGTCACCTGGTCGCGCTCGACGCGAAGACGGGCAAGGAGCTGTGGAAATCGCAGGTCATCGATTTCACGCAGGGCTCCGTCATCACGTCGCCGCCCACGATCGTGAAGAACCTCGTGATCACCGGCTTCGGCGGCGGCGAGTACGGGGCGCGCGGCTTCATCGCGGCGCTCGATCAGAACACCGGCAAGGAGGTGTGGCGCTTCTGGACGATTCCCGGTCCGGGCGAGCCCGGCAACGACACGTGGAAGGGCGATTCCTGGAAGCTCGGCGGCGGCGCGGCGTGGGGCATCGGCTCGTACGATCCGAAGCTGAACCTGCTCTTCTACGGCACGAGCAATCCCTCGCCGTGGGGCGCGTCCGTGCGCGGGCCGGACACGAGCGAGTACGGCCAGTTCACCAATCTCTACACGTCCACGACGCTCGCGCTCAACCCGGACACCGGCAAGCTCGTCTGGCACTACCAGTCGACGCCGCACGACGCGTGGGATTACGACGGCGTCAACGAGCTGGTTCTCACCGATCTGTCGATCGACGGGCGCATGACGCCGGTAGCGCTGAAGGCCGATCGCAATGGCTTCTTCTACGTGATCAACCGCGAGACGGGGAAGCTGATCTCGGCCAAGCCCTTCGTGCCGATCAACTGGGCGACCGGGATCGACATGAAGACCGGCCGTCCCATGGAGGTGCCCGAGAAGCGTCCGCGGTTCAAGGTACGGGCGAAGGACATCTGCCCCAACCTCCTCGGCGGCAAGAACTGGCAGCCGATGAGCTTCAACCCGCAGACGGGGCTCGTCTACATTCCGTCGATGAACCTCTGCATGGACATGGAAGGCGCCGAGCCGACGTATCAGCGCGGCAAGTTCTACCTCGCCTTCGAGTTCGACCTCGGCAAGGGCGGCCCCGGCGGCTATCTCTCCGAGCTGATCGCGTGGGATCCCGTCAAGCAGCAGAAGGTCTGGGGCAACAAGGACGAGCTGCCGTGGCTCGGCGGGACGCTGACCACCAAGTCCGGTCTCGCCTTCCATGGCGACATCAGGGGGACGTTCAAGGCGCTCGACGCCAGGACGGGTCAGATGCTGTGGCAGTTCAACACGGGCTCCGGAATCAGCGCGGCGCCGATCACCTACGAGGTCGGCGGCAAGCAGTACGTCGCGGTCGTCTCCGGCCGCACGTTCACCATCCCCCTCTTCCTCGGGCCGATCGGCGCAAAGATGGTCGAGGCCAGCCCGGAGGGCGGGACGTTGTTCGTGTTCGAGCTGCCGTCGCAGTGATCCTCGACGCTCGAGCGACCGGAGGCCGGCGCCTCCGGTCGCTCGCGTCGGTCCTCTGCCTCACGCTGGTCACCCTCGTCTGCGCGCCCGCCGGTGAGCCGGCAGGACGCGACGGCGGCGCGCTGCGGTTCTGCGCCGATCCCGACAATCTGCCGTTCAGCAGCGCCGCCGCCGGCGAGCGCGGCCTGTACGTGGACATCGCCGAGCTCATTGCCACCCGGCTGAGCATGCCCGCGGAGTACGTCTGGTGGCACACGTTCTACGGCAAGCGCGCCGTCCGGAACACGCTGCTCGCCGATCGCTGCGAGGCTTTCATCGGGCTCCCGCACGACTCGGACTTCATGGGCCGCGCGCTCATCCGGACGCGCCCGTTCCTCGACGTCGGCTGGGCGATCATCGCGCCGCCCCAGCTGAGCTTCGCCGCGATCGACGACCTGAAATCCCGCCAGGTGGCCGTCGTCTTTCGCTCGATGCCGCAGCTGCTGCTCGCGGTGCGCGGCGGATTCCAGACGACCACGTTCCGCACCGACGAGGAAGCGCTGGAGGCGCTCGCCCGCGGCGAGGTCGAGGCCGCCTTCGTGTGGGGGCCGACCGCCGGCTATCACAATCTGAAGAAGCTCGGCGGCGCCTACCGGGTCACACCGGTGGCCGGCGAAGGCCTGCAGTGGCGCGCGACGGTCGCGCTGCGGAACGGTCGGGAGCCGCTGCGCGACCGCATCGACGAGGCGCTCGCCGTGCTGCAGCCGGAGATCCGCCGGCTTGCCGACCGGTACGGCTTTCCACACGGCGCCACGATCTCGCTGGCGACGAGCGCGCCGACCGACGAGCGCGCCGACATGATCGCCGCCGGCCGCAGCGCCTTCAACCAGCACTGCTCGCACTGCCACGCGCCGAACGCGATGAGCCCCGAGCCGAGCCGCGATCTGCGGCGGCTACGGCTGCGGTATGGCGCCGCCACCCAGGAAGTGTTCTTCGCAACGGTCACGCGCGGCCGCCCGGACAAGGGCATGCCGCCGTGGAACAACCTCGACGCCGCCACGCTGCAGCGGGTGTGGACGTTTCTCGATTCCGTTCAGACCCAGCCGTGACTACCGTCTCATGATCCAGTCCCAGTGCGCGCGGGCGCGGTCGATCACGCGCGGCACGTCCTCCCCGAGGAGCAGGCCCGAGGCGGCCAGGGACTCGGCGGCCCGCGTGGCCGTCTCGACGTACGCGCGCTTGTCCGCATAGCGCGCCTCGATGCTGGGGCGAGTGTCGCTCCACCGCAGCCGCTCGGCCTCGGTACGCGCGAGCGGCACGTACGTGCCGAGGAAGTCCGTGAGCTCGCCGGCGTCGGGGCCGGTCCCGCCGCGCAGGAGCCACGGCGTGTAGGTGGCCAGCGGCGCCTGCACCTCGACGCCACGGATACCCGCCGCTTCGTTTCCGTTCGCGTCGACCCGTGACACCAGCGCCGGGAACGGCGCCCCGATCGCGGGCGGCTCGCGCGTGATGATGCCGGCGGCCCATTGCGGGCCGTAGTCCACGCGATGCGCCTGGTGGATGACCGTCGGCGGCGTCAGGTCCGGAATGCGGGGAAGCCGCAAGCCACCAATCGGGACGAGCGTACCGGCCGCGACGGTCGGCATCGCGCTCGGCGGCGGGGGCCGATCGTCCACGACCCACTCGAGCAGCCGCACGAGCAGCGCGCGCATGGTCGGCATGAAGTCGAGCGCATTGCCGCGGTAGGCGAGGCCCACGCGCTCCGCCGGTGGTGGCGGAAAGGGCGTGGTGAAGTGTTGCGCGCTCGCGAGGTGATAGATCCGCTCGGTCGGCAGCGGCGCCACGTCGGAGCGCCCGTCGACCGACGTGTGAATCAGCGAGGCCGCGCGGCCCCAGTACTCGTAGCCGGTGTTGGTGAAGAAGATTTTCGGCCGGTGCTCGGGCCGGCCGGACGACGGGCCGAGCAGGCCGTCTGCGACACCGAGCTCGGCGTCGCGCTGGACGCGGGTCGTGAACGGGAAGATGTCGGTCGGGTAGAAGAAGGCGGAGAACCGGTGCGCGTCGCGCGAGGGCTGCGCGAAGCGATGATTGAAGCTGCCCCGCCCCGCACCCGCGGTGTGGATCAGCATCCCGTCGAAGACCTTCCGGCCCGCTTCGTCGGTGTTGAATCCCTGGTAGAGGAAACTTCTCAAAAATCGCCCGCTCTGCGAGACGCCGAAGGCGACCGCCGCCGTCACCGGGAAGTCGGCGCGCGCGTCGTGACGCGCCCACGCCACGATGTCGCGCACCGCGGCCAGGCCGATGCCGACCACGACGGGATCCTGCGCGCGATAGACGAGCTCGTAGATGCGGCCGGGCTGAAAGCCGCCCGCCAGATGCACATGCGTGGGATCGTCGACGAGCCGGCCGGCCTCGAGACGCGCAAAGCGCCAGCGGTCGCGCGGCACGATCTCGCGCGGGCCCAGCCGCGCCGAGCGCACGGTGAGCACGTTGTCGGTGTGGAGCGGATCGGCCACCGGATAGGCGACGTGATCGCGATGGGCAAGCGACAGCGTCGTCGTCGGATGCTCGATCGTCCAGTCGCTGCGCACGAGGCCCTCGATCGGACGGCCGTCGGCGCGAGCGACGGGCGCGTGCAGCCGGAGCAGGTCGGGCTGTCGTGGGACGTCGAACTGCCAGCCGATCCAGATCAGCGTCAGGCCGAGCCGCGTCAGCAGCCGGTCGCCGAAATCCTCGCTCCGGCTCGGGTCGAGGCTCCACGTGCCGCGCGCGAAGTACGGCAGCAGCGCCTTGCCGCCGCGATTGCTGACCTCGAGCAGCGCGGTCGACCCCCGCGCCGGCAGCCGCCGCGGCCGCAACACCATGAAATCCGCCGATGCGTCGACGCCGCCGCGCGCGTTGCGCGGCGCGAGGCCGAGATCCACGATGCGGGCGTTGGCGCCGTGCGATGGGTCCAGCGCGAGCTCGACGGTCCCGGACAGCTTCTCGTACTCGCCGCCGAGCACATCCTGGCGCGAGGCGATGACGACACGCCGGACTTCGGCATCGGCGAGGGTCACCCACGCGAGCAGCAGCAGGGTCCCGAGCGCGAAGGCGCGGAGGCTCATCGCCGTCCGTAGCTCACGCGATAGATGCGGTCGCCGTGGTCGTCCGAGACATAGAGGCTGCCGTCGCGGCCCACCACGAGATCGACCGGGCGGCCGATGATGCGATCGCCCGAGCGCCAGCCGGCGGCAAAGTCCTCAACGCCCGCAACGCGCCCGCCGTGGAAGCGCACCCGCACGATCTTGTAGCCGGCCGGAGGCAGGCCCGCGCGCGAGCCGTGGAGCGCGACGAGCAGATCGCCGACATAGGCGCGCGGGAACTGTTGCCCGGTGTAGAAGACGAGGCCGAGCGGCGCGGCGTGCGCGGGGAGCTCGACGGTGGGCAGCGTTGCGCGCCGACAGTCGCGCGGCCCGGTCCACGTCGGGTCCGGCCGCCACACGCGACGCTCGGCGAAGCACTGCGGCCAGCCGTACGCCCCACCCGCTCGCACCTCGGTGATGTAGTCGGGCGGAGCGCCGCCACCCGGCCAGTCGCGCTCGTTCACCGTCGTCCACAGCGCCCGCGTCGCCGGATGGAAACCGAGACCCACGGGATTCCGCAAGCCCCGCGCGAAGACCCGCTCGCCCGCGCCATCCGGCTCGTACCGCACGATGGCGGCGCGGCGCGGATCGCGCTCCTCGCACACGTCGCACGACGACCCGACGGCGACGTAGAGCTTGTCGTCGGGCCCGAAGACGATCGTGCGCGTCCAGTGATGCGCGCCCGGCGGCAACCCGCGCACGACCACGGAGGGATCGACGGCCGTGAGCGCGCTCGCATCGTAGCGATAGCGCACGATGCGGCCGGTCTCGGCCACGTACAGGGCGCCGCGACGAAACGCCAGGCCGTGCGGCCGCTCGAGATCGCCGAGGAGCACGACGTGACGGCCGCGGCTCGGCACGGCGACGATGCGCCCCTTCGACGGGACGGACACGAGCAGGACGCCCCGCGGATCGAGCGTCAGGCCGCGGGCGCCGCCCAGCTTCTCGGCAAAGACCTCCAGGTGAAACCCGGCGGGCACGGTGATGGCGCGCGCTTCGGTAACGCCGAGGCCGCTGAAGACAAGCAACGCAAGGAGCCCGCGTCGCACGCGCGGAGCCTAGGCAGGCAGGGCGCCGGCGAGGACATCCACGAGCGCGGCGACGTGGCGCTGCTCGAGATCGCGCAGCGACGCGTACTCGCTCACCTCGACGAGGCGGATCCGCGGGTCGGCGAGGATGGCCTGGAGCAGCTCGGCGAGCTCGGCGAGGCGCAGCCCGTCGTCGTGCGGAAAATAGGCGGCCGGCATCTCCGACTTCTGCAGCACGTCGACGTCGAGATGCACGAGGATCGCGGCCGTCGCCGGGATCGCGTCGAGAATGCGACGCGCCGCCTCGCGAGCGCCGCAGCCGCGCAGCTCGGCCAGCGACATCGATCGTGTCTGGCCCCCGGATGCCGACGGAATACTCCAGCCGACGATGCTGACCTGCGCGGGGCGGAGGGGCGGACCGCTCCAGAACGGCGAGTCATGCGTGAGCAGCCACACGGCGGTCGCCGCCGCGCTCTGGCAGCGCCCGGCCTGCGGCGCGGCATCGTCGAAATCACCGTCGACGTAGATGACGTGAAGGTCGGGCACCGCGCTCCGCAGGAGGGCCTGGGTGGTGCCGACGACGATGCTGCAGTCGCAGCCCACGAGCAGCGGCACCGCGCCCGGCTGTGCCAGCAACGGAGCCACGCGCTCGCCGACGCAGTCCCAGGCGATGCGCGGCCCCGGCCAGCTGCGGATCGGCGGAATCGCGTGATGCGGCAAGTAGCTCGGGATCGCCACGTCCCCACCGTCCACGACACCGCGCCCGGCGCGCTGCAGCCGCGCCACGAGGCCCACGTCTCGATACGCCTGCGCATCGTTCTCGCTGCCCGGATAGAGCGAGCCCGTTCTGAGCGGCACCCCGAGGACGTGATAGCGGCGCACGGCCCGAGTATAGAGGAGCGCCACGGCTCCGCCGGGGCGCGACGCACGCCAGGGGGTGGGGGGCCTCTCGGGGCCCCCCATGTCATCAAATCTCGAGGAAGCGCTGCTGGATGGTGGGGTCCTTCCGGAGCTCCTCCGGTGTCCCCTGGAACTGGATGCGCCCCTGGTCCATCACGTAGAGCCGCCGGGAAAGCGCGAGCGCCACCTCGAGCGTCTGCTCCACGAGCAGGATCGTGGTGCCCGTGCGATTGATGGCGGCCAGGATGTCGGTGAGATTCTGCACGAGCAGCGGCGCCAGCCCTTCCGTCGGCTCGTCGACCAGCATCAGCGCCGGCCGGGCGACGAGGCCGCGCGCGATGGCAAGCATCTGCTGCTCGCCGCCCGAGAGAAAGCGGCCGCGGTGGGCGATGCGCTCCTCGAGGCGGGGGAAATAACGGAAGACCTCGGCCATCCGCGGCCCCGCCTCGTCGCGCGAGCCGCCGGCGCCGAGCACGGCCAGGCGGAGGTTCTCACGCACCGTCAGGTTCGGCAGCACGCGACGCTCCTCGGGAATCCACGCGATCCCACGGCGGACGATCTCGTGCGTGTCGAGCCTCGTCAGGTCCGCGTCGCGGAGACGGATGCGGCCGCGCGCGGGCCGCGCGATGCCCATGATCGACAGCAGCGTGGTCGTCTTGCCGGCGCCGTTGCGGCCGATCAGGCTCACCACCTCGCCCTCGGCGACGGCGAGCGAGACCCCTTGCAGGATGTGGGCCTCACCGTAGTACGTGTGGACGTCGTCGAGCTCGAGCAGCGCCATCAGCGCACCGCGCCGAGGTAGGTCTGCTGCACCCGCTCGTTGGCGCGAATCTCCGCGGGAGAGCCGTCGGCGATCACCTGCCCCTGGTGGAGCACGGTGATCCGATCGGAGATCCGCATCACCAGCTTCATCTTGTGCTCGACCAGGATGACCGTGCGGCCCGCCGTCAGCTCGCGGATCAGCCGCATCGTCTCGTCCGTCTCCTCCGGGCTCATGCCCGCCGTCGGCTCGTCGAGCAGCAGCAGCTCCGGGTTCGACGCCAGCGCGATCCCGATCTCCAGGTGGCGCTTCTCGCCGTGCGAGAGATGCGCGGCCAGCAGCGCCGCCTTGGCGGAGAGGCCGACCGTCGTCAAGAGCTCGCGCGCGCGATCGGCCACGGCCGTCAGCCCGTCGGCGCGCGACCAGAAGTTGAACGATTGCCGCCAGCCCTGCACGGCCACGCGGATGTTCTCGTGAACGGTGAGGTGCGGGAAGACGTTCGTGATCTGGTAGGACTTCGTGATCCCCAGGCGCGCCACCGCGTGCTGTGGCAAGCCGGTGATGTCGCGCCCCTTGAACCACACGCGTCCGGTCGAGGGCGCCATTTCGCCCGAGATGAGACGGAAGAAGGTCGTCTTGCCGGCGCCGTTGGGGCCGATGATCGAGCGCAGCTCGCCGCTGTGCACGCTGAGGTCGACGCGATCGACGGCGAGCAGGCTGCCGAACCAGCGTGAGAGCTGTTCGGTGCGCAGGAGCGCCTCGGGCATGACGGCAGATAGCACGTGGGCTTTCGGCGTGTCAAGGCGCGCGGCCGTGTGGTATAGCTGGCGCGAGATGTCTTCCATCCCGCTGCCGCCGCTCACCCGCGAGCAGTCCGCCATCACGACGCGCATGGCTACGCTGGCGCGCACGCGCTTTGCGCCGCGGGCGGCGCGTCACGATGCGGAGTCGTCGTTCCCCTATGAGAACTACCGCGACCTGCACGAGGCGCAGCTGCTGGCGCTGACGGTGCCGACGCGCTATGGCGGTGTCGGCGCCGATTCCGTCAGCTATGCGCACGCGCTGCGCGAGCTCGGCCAGACGTGCTCGGCCACCGCCCTCACCTTCAACATGCACTCGACGGTTATCTCCTTCATCGACGCGCTCGGCACGGAGGCCCAGAAGCGGCGGTGGTTCGGCGAGATCGTCGAGCACGGGCGACTGATCGCCTCGATCACGAGCGAGCCGGAGCAGAGTTTTCGCGACAAGTTCGTGCTGAACACGGTCTTCCGGCGCGTCGAGGGCGGCTACCGGGTGGGCGGCGTCAAGCAGTTCTGCTCCCTCGGCGACGCCGCCGACTACTATTTCGTCACCGGCGTCGTCGAAGGCAGCGCCTCGGCGCGCGACGGTGTCATCTCGGCGATGATCCCGAAGACGGACGCCGGGGTGAAGATCGAGGGCGTGTGGAACGCCACCGGCATGCGCGGCACCATCAGCCACACCATTCGCTACGATTCGGCCGTGTCCGACGACGACGTGGTCGGCACCCCGGGCAGTCTGCTCACGATCGACCTCTCGGGCTTCGCCCTCGGCTACGCCGCCGTGTATCTCGGCATCGGCGAGGCCGCCTTCGACTACATGGTCGAGTACGCGAAGACGAAGACGCTCAGACCGTCGACGGAGCCGATGGCCCACCACCCGCTCGTGCAGCGCACGGTGGCCGAGGTGGGCACGGCGCTCCGCGCGGCGCGGTTGCTGCTGCACGAGGCGGCCGCGCTGCGCATGACCGGTGACAAGGCCGCCACCATGCTCGCGGTCAACCAGGCCAAGACCTACTGCGCGGAGGTGGGGCTCGAGGCGACCACGCGCGCGCTGCGCCTGGCCGGCGGGCGCGGGATTCTCAAGGAGCTGCCGCTCGAGCGCTGGCACCGCGACGCCCTCGCCGGTCCGGTGATGCCCCCCGCCAACGATCGCTGCCTCGAGACGGCGGGCAAGCTCCTCTGCGGGCTACAGGCGGCGACCCTGGAGTTCCAGTGAGCCGCACGGCGCCCGCCCAGGATGCGATGCCGACCACGCGGGGACTGAATTTCTACACCGCCGATCCGAATCTCGAGTTCGTGTGCTCGACGGTCATGGACGCGGACGTGCTGGAGCGCGCGCGGCCGCACCTGGTCGATCTCGGCGCGGTCGCCGGCGACGAGCTCGACGCGCTGGCGGCGCAGGCCGACCGTCACCCACCCACGCTGCGAACCCATGACGAGCGAGGCCGCCGCGTGGACGAGGTGGTCTTCCATCCGGCCTACCACGCCATGGAGCGTCTGGCGTTCTCGCGCTTCGGCCTCGCGGCGATGTCGCACGTCCCGGGCACCCTCGGCTGGCCGGGCACCGTCCCCCACGTGGTCAAGTACGCGCTGTCGTATCTCTTCGCGCAGTCCGAGTTCGGTCTGCTGTGCCCGGTGAACATGACGGACTCCACCGCGCGCATCGTCGCGCGCTTCGGCGATCCGGAGCTGCGCGCCCGCTACCTGCCGCGGCTGACGACCACGGCGTGTGAGCGCCTCTGGCAGGGTACCCAGTGGATGACCGAGAAGACGGGGGGGTCCGACGTCGGCGCGCTGACCACGGTGGCGCGGAGGGACACCGACGGCACGTGGCGTCTCTGGGGGGACAAGTGGTTCTGCTCGAACGCCAGCGCGACGATGGCGCTCACGCTGGCGCGACCGGAGGGCGCGGCAGCCGGCACGCGGGGCCTCGGCATGTTCCTGGTGCCGAAGCACCTGCCCGACGGCGCCAAGAATGCCTGGACGCTCAATCGGCTCAAGGACAAGCTGGGCTCGCGCTCGATGGCGACGGGTGAGGTGACGTTCGAGGGCGCGGTCGCGTACGTGGTCGGCGACGTCGGCCACGGCTTCGCCCAGATGATGGAGATGGTGAACGGCTCGCGGCTGTCGAACGCCATGCGCGCGGCCGGGATCATGCGCCGCTGCCTGCTCGAGTCGACGGTGCACGCGCGCGGCCGGCGGGCCTTCGGCGGCGCGCTGTTCGACAAGCCGCTGCTCCGCCAGCACCTCCTCGACATGCTGCTCGATGCGGAAGCGGCCGCGTCGGTCGTGCTGAACGCGGCCGTGATGCTGGACGCCGGCGACGCCGGCAGCGCGGAGGCGCGGCGGCTGCTTCGCCTGGTGACGCCGGTGGCCAAGGCGTGGATCACGGCGCGCGCCCGCAGCGTGGCCAGCGAGGCAATGAACGTGCGCGGCGGCAACGGCTACGTCGAGGAGTGGGTCAACGCGCGGCTGCTCCGCGACGCGTACCTCGGCGCCATCTGGGAAGGCGCCACCGACGTCGTCGCCCTCGACGTGCAGCGCGCCATCCTCAAGGACGCCTGCCTCACTCCGTTCGTCGCCTTCATCGGCGCCCGGCTCGACACCGTGCACGAGCGCGCGGCCAAGCCCGCCGCCGACCTGGTGCGCGCGGCGCTGGCGCACGTGCACCAGCGCGCGGCGAGCTGGCCCGGCCGTGACGACGCCGAGCGCGAGCTGGACGCCCGCGCCACGGCCGACACCCTCTACCATGTTCTCGCGGCCGCGCTGCTGCTCGAGGAAGGGCAGACGCTTCGCCAGCGGCGCGCGGACTTTCGCAAGCTCCTCGTCGCCAGCCTGTACGCGCGGCGCTGGCTCACGCCGACCACGCCCGCCGCGCCGCCGTTTTCGGCGCGCATTCTCGCGCAGCTCGAGGCGCTGGTCGACTGGCATCCCATCGCGGCCGACGCGCTGGCCGCTGAGCCCGCCGGCTGCTGACGTCGGCCGGGAACCCGGGGCCGGTCCAACGGTCTAACGTGCAGGAGGAGGCGTCGCTCGTCGTCCGGCTACGCCACGGCGATCGCCGCGCCTTCGAGGAGCTCGTGATCGCATACCAGCACCGGGTGTTCGGGGTCGCGCTGCGCATGCTGGGCAACCGGGCGGAGGCGGAGGAGATCGCGCAGGAGACCTTCCTGCGCGCGCACCGCGCGCTGCCCGAGTTCCGCGGTGGGGCGTGCCTGCACACCTGGCTCTATGCGATCGCCTCGCGGCTGTGCCTCAACCGCCTGGCGTCGGCCGATCGACGCCTCCTCCGCGGCGACGACGAGGCGCTGGCGACGGCGCCGTCGGGCGAGCCGAGCGCGGCCGCCGTGCTCGAGCGCGCGGAGCTCGACGCGGCTGTGCGCGAGGCGATCGCCGCGCTGCCCGACGAGCGTCGGATCGTGGTCGTGCTGCGCGACGTCGAGGGCCTCTCGTACGAGGAGATCGCCGAGGCGCTGGGCCTCGAGCCCGGCACGGTGCGCTCGCGGCTGCACCGGGCGCGCCTGGACTTGAAGGCGAAGCTGGAGCGCTTCACGCGATGAGCTGCCACGACGCGCGGGAGCTCTTCTCCGCGCTCATCGACGAGACGCTCACGCGCGAGGAGCGGGCCGACGTCTACGGGCACCTTGCCACCTGCGCGGAGTGCCGGCGCGAGCTCGCCGCCATCGAGCGCACGGTGGCGCTGGTTCGCGGCGCGACGCCCGTCCGCGCGCCCGCCGGCTTCGTCGATCGCGTGGTCGCGGCCGCGCGCCCCATGCCGTGGTACGTCCGCGCGGCACGCGCGGCGCTCCTGCCCTGGCCCGTCAAGCTGCCGCTCGGCGCGGCCGCCGTCGTGCTCGTGGCCGGGCTGGCGGTGCTGATGTTCCGTGGCAGCCAGGAGCAGCAGAGCGCCGCCCGGTACGACGCGCCACCGCCCGTCGCGGCGCCGCCCGTCCTCGCGGACCGCCGCGTCACCGAAATGCCGGCGGAGGCCCCTGGCGCACCGGCGCCGACAGCGCCCGCGAGGCCGCCCGCGGCGCCGCCGCCGTCAGCGCCCCCGGAAGCGGCGTCGAGCGACCGCATCGGCGCGGCCGGGCAAGCCGACCGCACCGCCGCCGCCTCACGCATCGACCCGGCGCAGAAGCGCTCCGAGCAGGAGCTTCGGGCGGAGAGCAAGATGCGCGACGCGGCGCCGCCCGCCGCCGGCGAGCCGACGCTCGCCAAGCGGGAAGGACTCCGCCAGAAAGCCGCGGACAAGGCCGACGTCGTCGCGAGTCTGGCCGCGCCGGATCGCGACACCGCGGAGCGCGGCGTGGTCGCGCTCGTGGCCCGGCTCGGTGGCACCCTCACCTCGCGCCGCGTCGAGGGCGACGCGGCGGTGATCGAGGTGGCCATCCCGGGCGATCGCTACAAGGACTTCGCGCGCGAGATCGGTCGCCTCGGCACCTTCAGCGTCGAGTCAGAGCCGCCCGCTCCCCCTGATCCGATCCGCATCGCCATCCGCCTCGCCTCCTGAGGCCCGGGAACTTCCACCGGGCTGCCCGGTCTAACGGGCAGAAGCAGGTACCCGTTCTCCGGAGGATGACCATGAAACGCCTCGTTGCCTTGCTGCTGCTCGCCGCGGTGCCGGCCACAACGCCGGCCGCCCACGGCGCGACGCTGGCCGTGGGCCGCGACGCGCAGACCGACGTGATGGTGACCGTCTACAGCGGCAATCTCGGGCTCGTGAAGGACAGCCGCACCGCGCGGCTTCCCGTCGGCATCCACGAGATCCAATACGCGGAGGTGGCGTCGCTCATCGATCCGACCAGCGTCCACCTGAAGTCGGTCACGGACCCGGCCGGGCTGCGCATCCTGGAGCAGAACTACGAGTATGATCTGCTGTCGAGCGAGAAGCTCATGGAGAAGTACGTCGGTAAGAAGGTGCGCCTCTACCAGACCGACGGCACGTACCACGACGCGACGCTGCTCTCCACGGCGGGGCCGATCTTCGAGATCAACGGCCAGATCCATCTCGGTCACAATGGCCGGCTCGTGCTGCCCTCCCTCCCGGAGAACCTCGTGGCCAAGCCGACGCTCGTCTGGCTCCTCCGCAATCAGACGGCGGCGTCGCAGAAGGTGCAGGCCTCCTACCTGACGCGCGGGCTGAACTGGAAGGCCGACTACGTGATGGTCGTCGACGCCGCCGAGACGCGCAGCGACCTCACGGGCTGGGTGACCATCGACAACAAGAGCGGGGCCACGTACACGAACGCCGCCCTGAAGCTGGTGGCCGGCGACGTGAATCGGGCGGACGAGGGCCGGCGCGTGCCGCGGGCGCTGGAGCTCGCGTCCAAGGCGGCGTCGATGGCCGACGCCTCCCGCGACTTCAGGTCCGAAGGCTTCTTCGAGTACCACCTGTACACGCTCGACGGCCGCACCACGCTGAAGGACAACCAGACCAAGCAGCTCACGCTCATGGCCGCGAACGGGGTTGTCGTCCAGAAGCAGCTCATCTACTACGGCGCCCCGGATTACTACCGCACCTCGTACGGCATGCCGATATCCAACCAGAAGGTCGGCGTCTACCTCGAGCTGAAGAACAGCCAGGACCAGCGCCTCGGCGTGCCGCTGCCGAAGGGCAAGATCCGCGTGTACAAGGCGGATGCCTTCGGGAGCCAGCAGCTCATCGGCGAGGACTGGATCGACCACACGCCGAAGGACGAGAAGATCAAGATCAAGATGGGCAACGCCTTCGACGTCGTCGGTGAGCGCACGCAGAAGGACTGGCGGAAGATCGCCACGAACCTCTACGAGGTCGAGTGGGAGATCTCGCTCCGCAACCACAAGCAGGAAAACCAGACGGTGACCGTGATCGAGCCGGTGCCGGGCGACTGGCAGGTCCTCCACTCGACCCACACGTGGGAGAAGCCCGAGGCCCACACGCTGAAGTTCACAGTGCCGGTGGCCAAGGAAGGCTCGACGAAAATCGTCTACCGCGTCCGGCTCCGGTAGTGAGTGAAGAGGAGCGCCCCGGCTCCGCCGGGGCGCTCCGAACGTTGGGAGCAGGGGGGGCCATTTGGGCCCCCCATGTCAATGATCAGCGGATCCAGCGGCGGGCGCGGGGGCTGTCGAAGAGGGCGCCGACCACGTGCGCGAGATACGTCAGCCGGACGGGCTTCGGCATGTAGGAGAAGACGCCGAGCGCGGTGAGCTCGGCGGCGGTGCGCCGGCTTTCGTTGCCCGTGAGCACGATGACCGGCAGCCGCGGGTGCGTCTCCCGGATGGCGCGGAAGGCGGTGACGCCGTCGACCGCGGGCATCTCGAGGTCGAGCACCAGCAGCACAGGCGTGGCCCGGCGCACGGCGTCGATGGCGGCGGCGCCGTCAGCCACCGCCTCCACCACCACGCCACGGCCGCTGTACGTCGTCTCGAAGAACGCGGTGAGCATGCGCCTCACCGATTCGTCGTCCTCCGCGATCACCACGCGACGGGCGTCGGCCACCGGGCGATCATACGGCCGCCGATGCCGGCTGCGCGCGTCTGAAGATCTAGACGCTACTTGCCGCGCTTGGCGAGATACTCCGGGCCGACCAGTACCTCACGGGGCTTGGCGCCGTCGCCGGGCCCGATGACCCGGTCCTGCTCCATCATGTCGATGAAGCGTGCCGCCTTCGGATAGCCGAGCCGCATCCGCCGCTGCAGGAACGAGATCGACGCCTGTCGCTGACCGATCACCAGGTGGACGGCGTCCCAGTAGAGATCGTCGCGGTCGGCGCCGTCGCCACCCTCGGCATCGTCGGCGGAGGTGGGCAGCACGACCTCCTCGTAGACGGCCGTCCCCTGCTTGCGGAGGAACTCGCAGATCGCCTTGACCTCTTCGTCGCCGACCCACGCGCCGTGCACGCGCATCTGCTTGTTGGCGCCGGGCGGCACGTAGATCATGTCGCCGCGGCCCAGCAGCTGCTCGGCGCCGTTGCCATCCAGCACCGTGCGCGAGTCGACCTTCGACGCCACCTGGAAGGCAATCCGTGTCGGGAAATTCGCCTTGATCAATCCCGTCACGACGTCCACGGAGGGCCGCTGTGTCGCAATGATCAAATGGATTCCGACGGCGCGAGCAATCTGCGCCAGTCTCACCAGCGAGGTCTGAACCTCGCCGGCGGAGACCATCATCAGATCTGCGAGCTCGTCGACGACCACCACCCAGTACGGCAGCTTCTCCTCGGGCGGGACGGACTTGTTGTAGCCCTCGATGTTGCGCACCTGCTTGAGCTGGAGCTGCTTGTACCGCTCGTCCATCTTGCCGACGATCCAGCGCAGGCGCGCCGCCGCCTCGCGCGCGTCGGTGACCACCGGCGACAGCAGATGCGGGATGCCCTCGTACACCGACAGCTCGAGGCGCTTGGGGTCGACCATGAGGAACCGCACGTCGGCCGGCGTCGCCTTGTAGAGGATCGAGCAGATCATCGAGTTGAGGCCGACGGACTTGCCGCTGCCGGTGGCGCCCGCCACGAGCAGGTGCGGCATCGCGGTCAGGTCCGCGACCACGGGCATGCCGTTCACGTCCTTGCCGAGAGCGAGTGGCAGCTTGCCCTTGGACTCGGCGAACTCGCCCGACACGAAGATCTCCCGCAGGTACACGGTGGCTGACTGGTCGTTCGGCACCTCGACGGCCACGGTGCCGCGGCCGGGGATCGGCCCCACGATGCGTACGGAGGCGGCCTTGAGCGCGAGCGCCAGGTCATCGGCGAGGTTGACGACCTGCGAGACCTTCACGCCAGGCGCCGGCTCGAACTCGTAGGAGGTGATGATCGGACCCGGGCTGACCTGCACGATGCGGCCGTCGACCTCGAAGTCGCCGAGCTTCTTGCGCAAGATCTCGGCGTTGTCCTGCAGCTCCTCGCGCGTGCGCTTGAGCTCCGACGGCGGCGGCGCCTGGAGCAGGCCCACCGGCGGCAGCTGAAACGACTCGGCGCCGCCCTTGCCGAAGTCGAAGGTCTCCTGCCACGAAAGCCCCTTCTCCATCAGCGTGCTCTTGGGACGGCTCGGCTCCACGATCGTCGGCAGCTGCGGCTCCGCCGTCTCGACCGGCGCCTCGGCCGGAAGCTCGATCAGCTCGAGCCTGGCGCGCGTGGGCGTCGCCTTGGCGCCCGGTTGGCGTCCTCGCAGCCGAAGGAGCCGCGTGCTCACGAGCCGCAGCACGGCCGTGTAGGACGTCTGCGTCACCATGAGCGCGCCGATCGGCACGGCCGTCAGCAGCACCAGCCAGGCGCCGGCGTTGCCGATGGTGGTGTGCAGCGCCGCGCCGATGGTCCAGCCGATGAAGCCGCCGGCCTGCACCATGCCGCCGCGCGTGACCCGCGCCGCCGCGAAGACGTCGGTCGCGTGATGCAGCAGCCCGGTGGCGGTGAGCAGCAGCAGCACGAGGCCACCGATCGGCACCCAGCCGCGGCTCGCCAGCGGCCGGACGAACGTGGACAGGCCCCAGACGGCGCCCATCAGCGGAAACAGGAAGGCCGCGTAGCCGAACGAGCGGAACACGCCCCACGCGAGCCAGATGCCGACCGGACCCACGAGCGCCGCCTGGTGGCCGGGCGGCACCGCGGGGTCGAAGACCGCAAGCGCCACGAATACGAACGCGGCGATGGCCAGCGCGGCGATCCCCTGCACCTCGCGCACCCAGCGCCGCGGCTGCGCGCCGCGCCGCGCTCGCCGCGCGCGCACCGGGCCCGACTTCACCTCCGTCGACAGACTGGCGCCCATCACACCTCCAGGATGATCGGCAGCACCATCGGCTTGCGCTGCACGCGCTGGTTCACGAGCTGCCGCACCGCCGTCCGCACGCGGCCCACGATGGCGTCACGATCCCATGGCTCGTCGTCGCGCCGCTCGGCGAGCGCGGCCCGCACGGCCGCACGGACGTCGTCCAGGAACGCCTCGTTCTCCCTCACGTACACGACGCCGCGCGAGGCGACCCCGGGCCCGGCCACGAGCGCTCCGCTCCGGTCGAACGTCACCGCGACCGCGATGACGCCGTCGTCGGCGAGGATCTGCCGATCCCGCAGCACGACGGCGCCGATATCGCCGATTCCCTTGCCGTCCACCAGCACGCGGCCGGTGGGATAGCCGGGCACCACGCGCGCCGTGCGGACCGTCACCTCGATGCCGGTCCCGTCCTCGATCAGGAAGATGCGGTCGGGGTCGAGCCCCGCGCTCGCCGCCAGCCGGGCGTGGCCGAGCAGGTGCCGGTACTCGCCATGCACCGGCACGAAGTAGCGCGGGTTGGTGAGCTTGAGCATCCGCTTCAGATCCTCCTGGCTGGCGTGGCCGGAGACGTGGACGAACGCGTTGTCCTCGTAGAGGACCTCGGCGCCGAGTCGATAGAGGGCGTTGATGACGCGTCCCACGGTCCGCTCGTTGCCGGGGATCACCCGCGCCGAGATCACGATGAGGTCGCCGCGCGTGACCTGCACGTACTTGTGCTCGCCGGCGGCCATGAGCGCCAGCGCGGAGTTCGGCTCGCCCTGGCTCCCCGTGGACAGGATCACCTGCCGCTCGGGCGACAGCCGCACCAGCTCCTCGAGGGGCCGCAGCAGGCCGGGCGGCAGCGTGAGATAGCCGAGCTCGGCGGCGATGGCCACGTTCCGCTCCATCGAGCGCCCGAGCAGCGCCACGTGCCGGCCGCGCGCGGCCGCCAGCGTGAGCACCTGCTGGATGCGGTGGATGTGCGATGCAAACGTCGCCAGGATGATCCGGCCGCGGGCCGCATCGAAGCGCTCGGCGAGTGCCGCCCCGACCTCGATCTCCGAGCGGGTGTGGCCGGGACGGTCCACGTTCGTCGAGTCCGAGCACAGCACGGCCACGCCCTGCTCGCCGAGCTCCGCGAAGCGCGCGGTGTCGGCGGGCTCGCCGTCGAGCGGGCTCGGATCGAGCTTGAAGTCGCCGGTGTGGACGATCGTGCCCGCCGGCGTTCCGATGGCGAGTCCCATGCCGTCGGCGATCGAGTGCGTCACGCGGATCGGCTCGATGGTGAACGGGCCGAGCGTGAACGGCACGCGCGGGATCATCGTCCTGAGCTCGACCTGCTCGGCGAGCCCATGCTCGCGGAGCTTCTCGGCGACCAGCGCCTGCGTCAGCGCGGTGGCGTAGACCGGGATCCGCGCCGACCTCAGCAGATACGGCAGCGCGCCGATGTGGTCTTCGTGACCGTGCGTGAGGACGACGCCGCGGAAGCCGTCGCGCTTGGCGAGCGCGTAGGAGAAGTCGGGGATGACGTAGTCGATCCCGGGCAACTCGTCGTCGGGGAACATGAGGCCGCAGTCGAGGGCGATGATGTCATCGCCGCACTCGACGAGCATCATGTTCAACCCGATCTCGCCGAGACCTCCGAGCGGGATGAGCCGGACTGCCGGATCGTTCACGACGTCAAACCGGTCCTTTCAGCTTACGGCGGCCATGGTAGCACCCACCCCCGACGCCCCCGAATTTTGCCGGCCCGGGATTTGCCGCGTTCGAGCGCCGGCTTTGCCGGCGCCATCGGGTCTAGGGGGAGGCAGGGCGAGATCGAGCCGAAGGCTCGATCGGCCCGTCGGAAGGGGGACGGAGTCCCCCTCCGAGCAGATCCAGGCGCTGGATCAGCTCCTTGGCACGGCTGACGAAGGCGGGACGCGCGGCGGGCGGGATGGGCTCGCCCGGGATGAACTTCTCGCTGAGCGGGTTCACGAAGCGGCCGTTCTTGGCGATGCGGTAATCGAGGTGCGGCCCGGTCGACAGCCCGGTGGACCCGACGTAGCCGATGATCTGGCGCTGCTCGACGCGCACGCCCGCGCGCACGCCGGGCCCGAGTCGCGAGAGGTGGTTGTACATCGTCGAGTAGCCGGAGCGGTGATTCAGCGTGACCGAGATGCCGTTGCCGCCGTCCCAGCCCGCGCGCTTCACGGTGGCGTCGGCGACCGCCCACACCGGTGTGCCGACCGGCGCGCCGTAATCGATGGCCAGGTGCGGCCGCGTGCCGCCGAGGATCGGATGCGGGCGCGCGTAGGTGAAGCCGGACGTGATGCGCGAGAACTGCAGCGGCGACTTCAGGAAGCTCTTGCGCAGCGAGCGCCCGGCCGGATCGTAGAACGTGTAACGGCCGCGCGCGGCCTCGACGCCGACGCCGGTCAGCGTGCGGCCGTCGCTCACGTACTGGGCGACGAGGATCCGCCCGTAGTCGACGAAGGTGCCGGCGGCGTAGCGCTTCTCGACGAGCAGGCGGAAGCGGTCGCCCGCCCGCGTGTCGGCCGTGAAGTCGAAGTCGGACGAGAAGATCTCGGCGAGGTCGAGCACGAGCTGGGCCGATTCGCCCTGCTTCTCCACGGCCTCGAACAGCGAGCGGCGCACCTCACCGCTCACGGCCTCGACGCGCACATCGGGCCGCGTCTCGGCCTTCTCGACCTTCCACCCGTCATCGGTCGAGATGACGGCGTAGCCCAGCCAGGGGCTGGGCTCGTACTGCAACCTCCTCGGCTTGCCATCGAGCGTCCATTCGATGGCCAGGCCGTGGCGCGGGGTGAGCTTGCGAAGATTCACGCCCTCGCCGCGCAGCGCGCTGGCGATGTCGTGGCCGATCTTCGCCGACACGCCCTCACGCTGGAGCGCCTTGACGAAGGTATCGCCGCGCCGCAGGTCGACGGCGCTCACGCGCGGCGGCGCCGGATAGGCTTTCACCTCCAGCGGCGGCATGGCGGGCACGACCGGATGACGCGAGAGATACCCCGCACTGAGGAAAATGACTCCGGCGAGGAGCTCGATGCCCAGCACCGCGAGGAGAAGGGAGCGACGCGCCATGCACCTCCTACTATAGTCCACGGGATAGCGCGGCAAACTCTTTAATATCGAGCGTTTCGGCCCGGCGTGCCGGGTCCACCCCGGCGGCCGCAGCCGCCTGTCGCGCCGCTCCCAGGGGCACTCCCAGCCCCGCCGCCAGGGCATTCGCCAGCGTCTTGCGGCGCTGGGCGAAGGCAGCCCTGACGACCGCATGAAACCGGCGCAAATCGGGGGGCTCCACGCGCGGCGAGGCGAGCGGGCGGACGTGGAGCACCGCCGACTCGACCTTGGGCGGGGGCCGGAAGGCGCCGGGCGGAACGCGGAGAGCGATCCGGACCTCGCAGTAGACCTGGGTCAAGACGGACAGACTCCCGTAGGTCTTGGTGCCGGGCGGCGCCGCTACCCGCTCGGCGACCTCGAGCTGGAGCATCAGCGCCATCGTGTCGATCGCCGTGCGAGCGTCGACCAGCGCCTGGAGGATCGGCTTGCCGACGCTGTACGGCAGGTTGCCGGCCACCAGCACCCGCCCGCCCGCGGGCCGGACGAGACCGCCGTAATCCCACGTGCGCGCGTCGGCTTCCACCACCTCGATCGCGGGCAGCCGGCGGCGCAGCCGCGCGATCAGGTCCCGGTCGACCTCGAGCGCCACCAGCCGCCCCGCGCGACGGGCGAGATGCTCGGTCAGCGCCCCCTCGCCGGGTCCGATCTCGACGACGAGGTCGGAAGCCGACGGCGCGAGCAGGTCGACGATGGCGCGCGCCACGCCGGCGTCGCGCAGGAAGTGCTGGCCGAGCGCCCGCCGCTTACCGCCGGTCACGCGCGCGGAGCTCGGCAAGCAGCGCCTCGAAGACCTCGCGGGTCCGCGCCACCGTGGCCGCGCGGTCCCCGGTGTTGTCGATGACGTAATCGGCCAGCTTCGCCTTGTCGATCACGGGCATCTGGGTCGCCATGCGCGCGCTCGCTTCGGCGGGAGCCATCCCGTCCCGCGCCATCAGCCGCGCGCGCTGGGTGGCCGCGTCCGTGAAGACGACGACCAGCCTGTCCATGGTGCGGTAGTTGCCGGATTCGATCATGACCGGCGCGTCGAAGAAGACGAGCCCCTCGAAGTGGCCGGCCTCGAGCTCGGCCAGCCGCGCCAGGAAGCGCGCGCGAATGGCGGGATGGGTGATCGCCTCCAGCCGCTTTCGGCGGGCGGTGTCGCTGAAGACGATGACGCCGAGCTTCTTGCGATCGAGGGTGCCGTCGGCGTT
>Ga0075421_100002161_pt1 | contig 23335 bp, 16 predicted proteins | sample SoiMetdeltSBSDD5_FD_75292 | JGI IMG/M metagenome (GOLD analysis project Ga0075421, IMG submission 75292) | Bulk soil microbial communities from a Populus tree surrounding site in Tennessee, USA - Soil MetaG P. deltoides SBSDD5 | ecosystem: Environmental > Terrestrial > Soil > Tree plantation...
CCTGCCGCGGACGAAGAATTTCGCGAAGAACACCGAGGTCGAGGCGACGCTCACCTTCGCCGCGGACGAAGACCCGGGGCCGCTCGTCCACGGGACGACGCCGACCGCCCAAGCCGTGACCGTGCGCGAACACCACTCGCTCGTCGAGTTGCCCGACGCGGGCTACACGCCGCGGCGTCTGGACCCGCGTGTCGGGGCCCTCGGAATCACCTTCTACGACTACGCCTCGCCGATTACGGAACCGATCGAGAAGCGCTGGATCGTCCGACACAGGCTGCAGAAGAAGGACTCGGCGGCGGCGGTCTCGGAGCCGGTCAAGCCGATCGTCTACTACGTCGACAACGGGACACCCGAGCCGATTCGCAGCGCGCTCGTCGAAGGCGCCTCGTGGTGGGCCGGGGCGTTCGAGGTGGCCGGCTTCAAGAACGCTTTTGAGGTCAAGATTCTGCCGGCGGACGCTGACCCGATGGACATCCGCTACAACATGATCAACTGGGTCCACCGCTCGACGCGCGGCTGGTCGTACGGGAGCGCGGTCGAGGATCCGCGGACCGGCGAGATCATCAAGGGCAACGTGACGCTCGGCTCGCTGCGCGTGCGTCAGGACTACTTGCTCGGGACGGGGCTCATCCCGGCCTTCGCGCGGCGCGGGGCGGGCGAGGGGGCCGCGGAGTGCGAGGCGGGCCTCATGCCAGACCTCGATTACCTGGCCGCGCTCGACCCGGCGACCGACTCGGGGGCGATGTCGCTCGCGCGCATCCGCCAGTTGTCGGCGCACGAGGTCGGCCACACGCTCGGGCTGACGCACAACTTCGCGGCGAGCAGCTACGGCCGCGCCTCGGTCATGGACTACCCGGCGCCGCTCGTCGAGATCAAGAACGGGAAGCTGGATTTGTCGCACGCATACACGGCCGAGATCGGGGCCTACGACAAGTTCGCGATCAAGTACGCCTACGCGCAGTGCGCCGCGGGCGCGGACGAGGCGGCGGAGCTGGAGCGGATCGTCGGCGAGGGGGTCAAGGCGGGGATGCTCTTCATCTCTGACGCTGACGCGCGGCCGGCCGGGGCGGCGCACCCGCTGGCGAGCCTCTGGGACAACGGCGACGACTCGATCGCCATGCTGCGGCACGAGATGGAGGTGCGCCGGATCGGGCTCGCCGATTTCGGGCTGGCGAACGTCCCCGGCGGCACGCCTCTCTCGATGCTCGAGGCCAAGCTCCTGCCGCTCTACCTCCACCACCGTTATCAACTGCAGGCCGCGGTTAAGTCGCTCGGCGGGATCTACTACACCTACGCCGTCAAGACCGACGCCGGGCCGAGCCCGGCGCGGGTGGCCGAAATCGTCCCGGCCGCGCGCCAGCGCGAGGCGCTCGCGGCGGTACTCGAGACGATCAAAGCCGAGACGCTGGCGGTGCCGCCGCGGCTGCTCGAGCTGATCCCGCCGCGCGCCTTCGGCTACGAAGGGGGCACGACGGAACTCTTCGGGCGGCGGACGGGCCCGGTCTTTGACCCGATCGGGGCGGCGACGATCGCGGCCGACGTCGCGGTCTCGGGCCTGCTCCAGCCGCAGCGCGCCGCGCGCCTCGTCGAATTCCACGCCCGCGAGCGCGCCAACCCCGACTTCAAGGAGGTCGTCGACGCCCTCCTCGCGCGCACCTGGCAGGCGCCGGCGCCGGCCAGCTCTTACCACGCCCTGATCGCGCGCGCGGTGCAGAGCCTGACGGTGACGCGCCTCATGGATCTGGCGGCCGACGACGCGGCCGCGCCGTCTGTGCGCGCCGTCGCCGCCCAGGCATTGCGCGAGCTCCACGAATCGCTCAAGGCGCCCGCGGCGGCCCGCGGCGACACCGCGCACCGCCGCGCGACGCAGGACGACATCGAGCGCTTCCTCAGCCGCCCCGACGCGCCGCGCAAGCAGACCGCGCCGCTGCCGACGCCGCCCGGCGACCCGATCGGTTGACTGGCACGCTGACGGCGCAGACCAGCGCGCGGCGCCAGCGCTCTAGGTTTTGCCCTGGAAGTATGCCTTGAGAATGTTGGCCATCCGCGTGTAGACGTCGGTGGTTTTGCGCGCGCCGGGTTTGGTGGTGGCGGCGAAATCCTTGCCGGCGGCGACTGCCTCGCGCTGGAGGCCGCGCGCCGCGCCGAAATCCTTGCTCGCGATCTGCACTTCCTTCTTGCCCGGGGCGAAATAGCTGATCGTGGATAGAGCGGGGGTGAGCTGGATGATGAAACTAGCCCCGATTAAGCCCTCGTAATTCTTGTCAATGTCGGCGCAGGTCTTCGCGGGCGAGGGGTAGCAGGGGAACATGAAGGTGTACTTCTCCTGCTGAGGGCCCTTAGTGACCGTCACGATCGCCCCTTTGGGCAGGCCCGGCAGGTCGTTGAGGACTTTGAAATCAGGGCTGTTGAGTTGCGCCCAGGCCGGCGCCGCCAGCGCCAGCACGAGGACTCCTAATAGTCTTTTCAAGCTCTCCCCCACTCAGCGCCGGTTGACACGCGCGACCTGACTGGCGCGCGGCCACCAGCGGATGACGACTGAGACTTCGCCGCGGCCGTAGACCCGCAGGACCACTCTCCGCCAGCCATTGTCAAAGTTCGGGGGCTCGACCATGCCGACCCGCTTGGTGTACCCGCGCGGGACCTCGACGGTGCCGGGCACGCCCGGCAATTCGAGCGTCACGGTCCGCTCGCGGTCGACATAACCGGACCACATGATCAGCTTCGGTGCGTAGACTTCACGCGCCGACTGCGACTCTTCCTGAGCGCCAGGCTGGTCACCGGCTGGCGCGTCGCGCGGCGCGGGTCGCCAAATCTCCGGCCGCTGGGCGGGGGCGGGGTCATGCTGCGGCTCCGGCTCGCGGGCGACGGTCTGTTCGGTGTCTCCCCGCGCCGGATGACTGTCGTGCGGCACCGGGGCCGGCTCGACTTCGGGCCGCGGCGGGGCTGCTTCGGGTCGGCCGGCCGGCGTCGAGTCGCCGCGGGACGCCGGACCTTTCGGTAAAGGCAGGGCGGGGGCGCGGGCTAACACCGACGGCTGGCCTGCGGGGCGCGTCTTCCTCTCCCGGACGATCGGAATCCGTCGCGAGGCGGGCGAGGCCGCGGAACGGCTGGAGGTCGGGACTGAATAGATCAGCGGCCCGACGGCTTCGGGCGTCGCGGGTACCGAGAGCCGGGCCGCGACTTCGAGCGCGTCGGCCTCGGCGGTCGGGTCCGGGCTCGGCGCCGGGCTCGCGGGTGGCGGCGACGGCGCGGTCGCGGCCGCCTCGCGCGCCGTCGCCGCCTCGCGCGTCGGGGACAAGAGACTTTTGCCGAGCAGCAGCGCGCCCGCGATGAAGGCGAGTGCCAGCGCCGTCGCGGCCAGCGTCGCGCGGCGAGGCAGCCGCGCCGGTTCGTCCGCCGCCCCGACCTCGGCGCACGTCTCGGCCTGAGTCGCGGGGCGATCCTCGCCGAAATCGCGGAGCGGCGGGATGATCTCGACGTCATGCGGGGCCGCGGCCACGGGGATGATCATGCGGCCGGCGACGGCGCGCAACTCGGCGGTCAACTCGCCGATGCTCTGCTGCCGCCCCTGCGGGTCTTTGGCGAGCGCGCGCAGCAGCGTCGTCTCGAGGCTCACGGGCAGGCCCGGGACGAGCGCGCGGGGCGAGACGGGCGCATCCTGAATCTGCTTGAGCGCGATCTCGGTCGGCGTCCGGCCGGTGAAGGGGCGCGTGCCGGTGACCATCTCGTAGAGGACGACGCCGAGCGAGTAGATGTCGCTCCGGTGGTCCAGAGGGCGGCCCTGGCACTGCTCGGGCGAGGAGTAAGCGACCGTGCCGCGCATGACCGAGAACTGCGTGAAGGGGGGAGCCCCGGGGGGCTGCGGGAGCTTGGCGATCCCGAAGTCGATGACCTTTACCTCGCCCCCGGCGCACAGGAAAATGTTGCGCGGGTTAAGGTCGCGGTGGACGATCTCGCGGGCGTGAATCTCGCCGAGCCCGGCCGTCACCTCGAGCGCCACCTCGAGCGCCTCGCCGAGCGCCAGCCGGCCGCGTACCGCGATCTCGTCGCGCAGCGTGCCCCCGCGGAGAAACTCCATGACGACATAGCGCAAATCGTCGTTGACCGTGCCCGTGCCGTGCAGGCGGACGATGTTCGGGTGCTCGACGGCCGCCAGCGCCTCCGCCTCCCGCCGCATCCGCTCGGTCATCTCGCCCCAGTAGTGGCGGGCCGCCTCCGCGTCGAAGGCGTAGGTCAGCTGGCGGTCGACCATGTTGCGGGGGTCGGTGACCTTGACCGCGACCACGCTGTCGTCCGCCTGGTCGATCGCCGCGAAGACGGTCGACATCCCGCCCTCGCCCAGGCGCCGGTAGATGAAATAGCGCCCGCCCACGGTCTGATTGAGCAGCCGGTCAAACTCCGGCTCGTGCGGCTGGCCGCACCGCGGGCAGAAGATCGCCAGTTCGTGCAGGTCGCCGAAGCATTGCGTGCACTGCCTCATGGTCATTCCCCCAAATTGTCGGCGGGTAGAAGGGTGAGGCAAGTATAGCAAAAAACTACCGTGCCGCCACTCCGAACCGCGAAAATCGGTCTCGGCCGGGTCACGAAAGATCACGCGGAAGTCGCGGAATTTACGGAACACGCGGAAGCACGAGTCTGGCATTCCGTGTCTACCGCGTGATCTTTTTTGGGGGGGCCCCGCGGGGTCAGCCCCGGGCCGGCCTGATCTTCCCGCCGGGCCGCACCTCAAAGGTCGCCCCGCGCCACTCAACCTTGTCGCCGGCAAAGCTCGCCAGCCAGACGCCGAAATTAATCAGGTCGCGCAGCGGCACGAGCCAGAGGTCCCGCGCCAGCCGGCGGTCCCCGAGGCCGATGACCCCGATTAAGATCACGGTCAGGAGGCGCGCGAGCAGCGCCGCCCCGGCCAGCGCCCAGCCGACGGTCGAGAAGTTGAGCGCCGCGAGCGCGAGCAGCGAGGTCGCCGTGCCGTAGGTCAGGATCAGGCCGCAGTGGCCCCACGGGCGCGAGACGCGCACCGTGCGCGCCCACCGCAACTGGTGGCGCAGCATGTCCGCGAAACTGACGGCGCCCGAGTCGTGCTCGACGACGTAGTCCGAGAGCACGACCTCATGCCCGGCGGCGGCGATGCGGCGGCCGAGCATGTAGTCGTCGGCCAGGTACTCGGCGAGGGCGCGGAAGCCACCGACGCTCGCGAGCGTCTCGCGTCGGATGAGCATGGTCGAGCCGAGCGCGAAGCTCATCCCCTGGAGGGTCCGCGCCAGGATGACTTCAGGGCCGAAAGTCGAAGTCATCCCGAGGTTCTCGAGCCGCGCGCCGAAGCTCCGGGGCACGGCACCGCGGTAGAGGCAAGTGACCAGGCCGACGCGCGGCTCGCGCATCGGTGCGACCACGCGGCGGAGGTAGTCGGGACCGACGCGGATGTCGCTGTCGACGATAATCAGGTGATCGTGCGCCGCGCGCGGGAGCATGTTCTCGAGATTCGAGACCTTGGCGTTGGGGCCGATCTCAGCCGACGAGACGACGATCTCGATGGCCCGCCCCGGGAACTCGGCCTGCAATCGGCGCACGACGGCGACCGCCGGGTCGATCTCCTCGCGCGCCCCGAAGACGATCTGATAGTCAGGGTAGTCCTGGCGGCAGAAGCGGGCCAGGCCGGCGCCGCCGTCGATGTCCGCGCCGCGGACCGGGATGAGGATCGTCACCGGGGGCGTGAAGCCGGCGCCGAGCATCCGCTGCCGCCGCCGGTCGCGCGACCAGAGCCAGCCCGCCCAGAGCGCGCACAGCGAGAAGAAGATCGCCGCCGCGACACAGGCGACCACCGCGAGACGCAGGGCGAAGACCCACCGGAAGCCCCCGAGGACACCCTCCAGCCGGTCCGCGATCGAGACGAGCATGACCCCGGCGGCGACCAACAGCGTCCCGATCCAGCGGCTCCGGTTGATCCGCTCCTTGAGCAGGAAGCGCGCGCCGAGCGTGTTGGTGATGTAACCGGCGGCCGTGAGCGGGACGACGTAACTCATCTCGGCGTAGCTCAGCAGGGCGAGGAGCGAGAAGAATGCGAGCGCGTGAAAAAAGACCGCGGCGATCAGGTGCCGGCTGCGCGCGGCCCGCCACGCGGCCCCGACCAGGAGGCGCGGCCGGAGGCTGACCTCGCCGACCTGCTTCATCCCTTTGGCCGAGAGGATCTCGCCCATCGAGCCGCAGACGACCAGCGCCGCGAGGAGCAGAAATGTCTTCATGCCCCGTCCCCGTCCCCGCCCGTCGTCCGCTGCTCGGTGCGCGAGACGACGGCGACACCCCCACAGATGATCAGCGTACCGACCCAGCGCAGCGGCGGGACCCGCTCGCCGAGCAGCGCCCAGGCGACCGCAGCGTTGGCGACGTAGCCGAAGGCCGTGACCGGCAGGACGAAGCTTAGGTCCGCCCACGAGAGCGCCACCAGGTAGAGGCCGAAAAAGGTCGCCAGCAGGCCGACGCCGAGCCAGATGTAGGGGGTGGAGAAGACCTCCACGCCGATCTCGAGCAGCTCCCGCGGGGCCAGCGTGTCGACCTCGCCGACCTCTTTCATGCCCCGCGTCAGGAAGGCGTCGCCGAAGCACTGGGCGAGGATCGCGACGAATAGCACGAGCAGGGTTTTCATAAATTGAAAGAGGCCGCGGATGACGCGGATCGGGCGGATTCCCGCGGGCCGAACGTGACTTCAGCTCGTCAGCCGAAACCCGCGCGCCTCGATCGCCGCGCGCACGCGCGGGCTGGTCAATGCCCGTAGCTCGCTCGCGCCGCCCGGATTCCCGCGGCGCGCCTCCGGGCCTGCGTCCGGCGCGAGCGGGTGCGCGTAGATTTCGCTACTCGCCCCGCCCATCCGGGGCAGCAGGGCGAGCAGACAATCTTCGTCCAGCCCCCCGCTTTGGAGCAAGCCGTAGACCCGCCGCGGCGCCTCAAGCCCCCGCCCGCGCAGCCGCGCCGCGCAGTAGCCCCCGAGCAGGTTAAAGACCGTGCCCCAGAGAAGCTTGGACGGCAGGCGCCGGCGGTCTGCCCCGACGCTCGCCCGCAGCTCCCCGCGGACGACGCGCACGCGCCGCACGCCGAATTCTTCGGCGAGCCGGAGCAGCTCGGCGAAGACCGTCGGGTGCATGTGCAAGTGCGTGTGGCCGTCGACGTGGGAGAAGGGCAGCCCGGTCGCCGCGAAGCGCTCGAACTGCGCCCGCATCTCGCGCCGCATCTCGCGCCGCGCCGCCGGGCTGAAGAAATAGTTGACCCCGGCCCGCAGCGGGCTCTCCGCGAACGCGCCGCGCGCGTCTGTGATGTGCGCGATCTCGGCGGGGGGCAGCGCGGCACGGCCGAGCGCGAGCACGAGGTGGAGCCCGACCGCCAGGCGCGGGTGGCGGAGCGCCAACCCCACTGCCTCCTCCGCAGCCGGTTCATTGACCATGAGGCTCGCCGCGGTGAGCACGCCTTCGCGATGCGCCTCGACGATCGCGCGGTTGGCGGCCCCCGAGGAGCCGAAATCGTCGCCGGTGATGATCAGCGGAATCGCCGGGCGGGAACTCATCTCCATGCGCCCGGTCTCTTAACCGACCCCGAGGTACTTGGGGATGTTAAAAATGAACCCTTTATCCGGGTTCGGGGCGAGCCCGCCCATGAGCCAGAGGTAGACGAAGAAGCCATAAAAGATCGCCGTCGAGAGGAGGGCCACGCGGCGCCAGAGCGGCGGGCGCAACTCGGGCGGCAGGAGCGTGGTGTTGATCCGGAGGAGGTGGAGTGAGCCGACGACGAGGTTGAGGCCCGCGACGTTGGCCCCGAGCTGGAGCAGCCCGATCGGGGGCAGGCTCAGCGCGAGCAGCCCCCAGACGACGACCGCCGAGAGGACCGCGTAGTAGATCACCCGGACGTCGCCTCCGCGCCACGCGCGCAGCCGGCTACTCCCGCTCCAGAGGAGGTCGGTCATGGCGCGTACCGTCCCCTCCATAATGTCGAGCTGCGTCTTGAAGAGCACCCAGACGCTCATGAGCGCGAGGACGAGCGGGAATGCGGCCCCGCGCGCCGCCATGGCGTTGGCCAGCGCGGCGGCGATGTTCGAGTCGCGCAGCTCCTGCCGCGTCCCGAAGATCGCGGCATAGAGGATTGCGGGCAGCGCCATGCCGAGCAGCGCACCTATGAAGAAGACCCCCCACTGGTCGACGGCGACGATCCGCCACCAATCCCGCCACCGCTTGAGGTTTTCTGGCGTCGGCCGAAAGACGCTCCCCGTGTGCGCCAGCTTGACCGTCTGCCCGCCGACGGCGGACGGGATGAAGCCGACAACCTGGCCCATGCCGAAGCCCTTATCGCGCGCCCAGTTCGAGAGCGTCAGATTAATCATCCCCCCGGCCCCCGAGTAAGCCGCGAAGGCGCTGAGCAGGAACCAGTCGGCCCCTTCCGGGATCAAGCTGAACCGACGTACGCTCAGGTCGTAGCCGACGAACCCGAGCGCCGCGCCGAGCCAGTTCTGCGGCGCGGCGAAGATCAGGCAGAGGACGAGCAGCGTCGCCAGGATGAAGGTCACCATGACCCAGTTGAGCAGCTCGAGCGTCCGCTCGATCCGCTTTCCCCCGAAGACCAGGACGAGGACACAGACGAGGAACGCCCCGACGCCGATCCGGTAGATCATCGCCGCGTCGCCCGCCCCGGCCTGCCGCCCGGCGAAGAGGAAGAAGAAGGCGCCCGCCGAGGCGCCCGCCCACCCCGGCCAGCCCGTCTGCATAAAGAAGAGGACGGCGTAGAGCCAGGCCCAGAATGAGGAGTGCGGCCGGGTGCGCATGAACCCGGTGAAGGCCGGCTCGCCGGTGTAAAGCGTGTAGCGGATCGCCTCGGTGTTGAGCACCGTCTGGAGAAAGACCGCGACGCTCGTCACCCAGAGCAGGGCGAGGCCGTACTTGACGAAGGTCGCCGGGCCGAGCAGCCATTCGCCGCTCCCGATCGAGGCCCCGAGCAGTATCGCCCCGGGCCCGATGATGGCGAACAAACTCTTGCCCTGGGCCGTCGGCGGCGCGGGCAGTTCGGCGACTTTCCAGGGGTCGAGCCCGGAGCGCGTCTCGATCCCCCCATGGCTTGGCTGGGTTGTGGATGTGGGCACGGGTCTGATCCGACTGTTAAATCTGTCCGCTGCGGACGATGGCGCGGCGCTTGGCGCGGAGGCTCAAGTACTCGCGCGCCTCTTTGTAGAGTCGCTTCCGCTCGTCGCCCTTGAGGATTGCCTGGCCGACGATGCGGGCGACGACCTTCGGGCGGAAGTAATACTCATCGTAAAACTTGCCGACCCAGTCGAGCATCTCGCGCCCCGAGAGGTGCGGGAAGTTGGCCATCGGCAGCTGGTGGCCGCTCTCGTCGGCCATCTCGTTCCCAGAGAACAAGTTGTTCGCCTGGAAGTAGTCGTACATCTCGGTCCCCGGGTAGGCGTGGGCGACCGACACCTGGATCGTCTCGCAGTCGAGCTCCTTGGCAAACCGGATCGTCTCGCGGATCGTCTCGCGCGTCTCGCCCGGCAGGCCGATGATAAAGTCGGCGTGAATCCTGATCCCGGCGCGCTTGCAGTCCTTGACGAACTTGCGCGCGCGCTCGACCGTCGCCCCCTTCTTAATGTTCTTGAGGATCTGGTCGTTCCCCGACTCGAAGCCGACGATGAAGAGGCGACAGCCGGCGTCCTTCATCTTCCGCAGTGTCTCGTAATCGACATGGACGCGCGAGGTGCAGGACCAGGTGAACTTGAGCGGCTTGAAAACTTTGCACATCTCCAGCATCCGGTCCTTCCGGATGGTGAAGGTGTCGTCGTCGAAGAAGATCTCCTTGAGGCCCGGAAAATTCGCGAGCGCGTACTCGACTTCGTTGGCGACGTTCTGCGGCGAACGCTGGCGCCACGGGTGGCCGTCAAAGGTCTGCGGCCAAAGGCAGAAAGTGCATTTGGCCGGGCAGCCGCGGGTGCTGTAGAAGGCGAGGTAAGGGTGGAGCAGGAAAGGCACGTTGTAGCGCGTGAAATCGAGGTCGCGCTTGTAGATCGGCGTCGCCCAGGGGAGCGCGTCGAGGTTCTCGATCGGCGGGTTGGGTGGCGTCGAGACCATCTTGCCGTCGCGCAGGAAGTGGACCCCGGGAATCTCCTCGAGCGGCTTGCCGGCGGCGAAGTCGGTGACCGAGTAGTCGAACTCTTTGTGCGTGACGAAGTCGATCGCCTCGCTCGCGCGGAGCGAGATCTCGGGCTCGACCGTCACCGGCGGTCCGACGAAGGCGATCTTCAGACCCGGCCGGCGCGCCTTCATCTCTTCGGCCAGGCGGACGTCGCTGCGGAAACCGGCGGTGCTCGTAAAGAGCACGACGAAATCGTACTCGGCCGCGATGTCAACGGTCTCTTCGGGGGTGACATGGTGCGGCGGGGCGTCGAGCAGGCGACTCTCCTTGATCATGGCCGCGGGGTAGGCGAGCCAGACCGGATACCAGTAGCTCTCGATCTCGCGCGTCGCCGGCCAGCGCGAACTGGCGCCACCGTCGAAGCCTTCAAAGGAGGGGGGGTTGAGCAAGAGTGTTTTCATCAAGGCGGATGATCCCTCAAGTAGAGATGAAGCCTCGGCGCCGTCGAGCCGCCTGGAAGGTGGCTGGCGTTCGAGACGTTCAATTCAACGCCGGACCGATACATAAACCCGAACAGCTTAATGTCCCGACTGCATTTACGCAAGCGATTGAATTGCCCGGCGTCTCTTGCTATTCTCTGGACGATTTTTTGGCACTTATGGTTAAGACGGAGGCACGGACGTGGAGCGCCGCCGAGGGGTTCGCCTATTGCGAGCGTCTGGCGCGCTCCCACTATGAGAATTTCCCGGTCGGGTCGCTGCTCGTCCCGAAGAACCGGCGGCCTCATTTCTACAGCATCTATGCTTTCGCCCGGACTGCCGACGACTTCGCCGACGAGGCGTACGGGACCGCGATCACGCCGGCCGAGCGTCTGGCGGCACTCGACGATTGGGGGCGTCAGCTGGAGGACTGCTACCGGGGCGAGGCGCGCCACCCGGTCTTCGCCGCCCTGCGGGAGACGGTCGCCGAGCTCGGCCTCCCGCCCGAGCCTTTCCGTGATCTGATCTCGGCCTTTCGCCAGGACGTGGTCAAGCGGCGCTACGCCGACTTCGCCGAGGTGCTCGACTACTGCGCGCGGTCGGCCAACCCGGTCGGGCGGCTGATCCTGCTGCTCTACGGCCACCGCGACGCGCGCCGGCACGAGCTCTCGGATGCGATCTGCACCGGGCTGCAGCTGGCCAACTTCTGGCAGGACGTGGCCGTGGACCTGGGGAAGGACCGGGTCTACCTGCCGCAGGACGAGATGGCGCGGTTCGGCTACGGCGAGGAGGATTTATGCGCGCGCCGGCACACTGCGGCCTACGCCGCGCTGCTGCGGTTTCAGGTCGAGCGCACGCGCGAGTTCTTCGCCCGGGGTCGGGCGCTCCCGAGGCTCCTCGGCGGGCGGCTGGCGCTCGAATTGCGGTTGATTTGGCAGGGCGGGGTGCGTATCCTCGAACGGATCGAGGAGGGCGGCTACGACACCCTCAACCGGAGGCCGAAGATCAGCAAGCGGGACCAGCTGATCCTGTTAGGCAGAGCGGTCAGCGGTCAGCTCTCAGCAGTCAGCTTACGGCCGGCTGCGGGAGGGGTGGATCCGAGCGACAAGAAGAAAGCTGAGGGCTGACGGCTGACCGCTGACCGCTAGTTTATGAAAGCAGCTCCCCCGAAAATCACGTCGCTGACGCCCTGGCATCTGCGCGAGCGGACGCGCGGGCTCGGGCGCGACCTGTCGAAGACGATTCAGTCGAATTTCTTCTACTCGTTCCTCTTCCTGCCGCGGCCCAAGCGCGAGGCGATCATGGACGTCTACAGCGTCTGCCGGGCAGTGGATGACGTGGTTGATGAGGCTGAGGCGGACGGGGTCGGGGCCGGGCCACTCCTGGAGCTGTGGCGCCGGGAACTGGCGGCCTGCTATGACGGGCGCCCGACCCTGCCGCAGACGCTGCGGCTGCGCCGGACGCTCGACCGCTTCCCGATCCCGCAGGAGTACTTCGAGGATCTGATCGTCGGCTGCCGCATGGACCTCACCCGGAGCCGCTACCAGACCTTCGACGACCTCTACGAATACTGCTACCACGTAGCCTCGGTCGTCGGGCTGATCTGCGTCGAGATCTTCACCTACAGCTCGCCCTTGACGCGCGACTACGCGGTCAACCTCGGCGTCGCGCTGCAACTGACCAACATCCTGCGCGACCTCAAGGAGGATGCGGCCCGCGGCCGCGTCTACCTGCCGCAGGAGGACCTCAAGCGCTTCGACTATTCCGAGCAGGACCTGCGCGACGAGGTGATCAACGAGTCCTTCCGCGAGCTCATGCGTTTCGAGTGCGCGCGCGCGCGCGACTATTACCGGCGGGCCGCCGAGGTCATGCCGGCCGAGGACCGGCCGACGCTGGTCGCTGCACAGACCATGGGTCGCATCTATTTCCGCCTCCTCGGGCAGATCGAGCGCGTCGGCTACGACGTCTTCCGCCAGCAGGTGCGGCTGCACCGGCCCGAGCGCTTCCTCATTGCGCTCAGCGAGTGGGCCGGGGTCGGCGGCGGGGGCCGGGTGTTAGGTAACGGCAAGAGCTGAAGCCATGAGCAGCCACCTCGCCCCCTCAACTTCTGGCACCCCACCCCCGTCACCGGTCGTCATCGTCGGCGGCGGTTTCGCCGGGCTCTCGGCGGCGGTTGAGCTGGCGGGCCGGGGCGAGCGCGTCCTGCTCCTCGAGCGGCGGCCGTTCCTGGGCGGGCGGGCGTACTCCTTCGCTGACCGCGTGACGGGCGACGTGGTCGACAACGGGCAGCACCTCATGATGGGGTGCTACCACCGGACGCTCGGGTTCCTCGGGATGATCGGGGCGCTTGACAAGCTCAAGATCCAGGAGCGCCCGCGCGTCGATTTCGTCGGGGAGCGCGAGGGGCACGCGGAGTTTAAATGCCCGGCGGTGCCCGCTCCGTGGCACCTCCTGGCCGGCCTCACCGGGCTGGGTACGATCGGCTGGCGCGACCGGCTCGGGGCTGTGCGCCTCGGGCTCGCGCTGCGCCGGCTCAATGGCGGGGGGGCGCGGCTCGGCGAGATCACCGTGCGCGAGTGGCTCACCGAGCTTGGGCAGACGCCGCGCATGCAGCGCCGCTTCTGGGACCCGATCGCGCTGGCCACGCTCAACGAGTCGCCCGATCGCGCCTCGGCCGACATGTTCGCCCGGGTGCTCGACCAGGCCTTCCTGCACGGCCGGCGCGATTCGGCCATGGTCATCTCTCGAGTCGGCCTGAGCGACCTCTACACCGAGGACGCGCGGCGGTTCGTCGAGGCGCGCGGCGGCGAGGTGCGGCTCAACGCGGCGGCCCGCATAGAGTTCGACGGAGCGCGGGCGCGGGGCGTCGTCCTGGCGGGCGGCGAGAGGATCGCGGCACGGGCGGTGATCAGCGCCGTCCCCTACTTTGCGCTCGAAGATCTGCTCGGCGCGCAGGCCCTGGGCGCGTCGCCGGGCCTGCGCGGGATCCGGTCTTTCCGCTCGGCCCCGATCGTCTCGATCAACCTCTGGTATGAACGCGCGGTCACCGACTTGGAATTCACCGGGCTGCTCGATTCGCCGATCGAGTGGGTCTTCAACAAGACCGCGATCGCCGGCTCGGGGGCAGGCGGGCGGCAGCACCTCGCGCTCGTCATCAGCGGGGCGCACGACGCGGTGTCCCGGCCCAAGGATGAGCTCGTGGCGCTCGCGGTGCGGGAACTGGCGCGCTTCTTCCCGGCCGCGCGCGGCGCCCGTCCTGTCCACAGCGTGGTAGTCAAGGAGCGCGACGCGACCATCTCGCACACGGTAGGCACGGCGCGACTGCGCCCGGCGCAGCGCACGGAGTGGGGTAATCTCTTTCTCGCGGGGGACTGGACGGCGACGGGGCTGCCCGCGACAATCGAGGGCGCGGTCTCGAGCGGCGTCGAGTGCGCCCGTGCCGTGCTGGAGATGGGCCACGGATGAAGTCGGGGATGCGATGAGCGATCGAGAGCGTTACTCTTCCGGGACCAAGTGGGAGCCGATCGTCGGCTATTCGCGCGCGGTCCGCGTCGGCCGGCAGGTCTTCGTCACCGGGACGACGGCGACCGACGAGCAGGGCGAGATCGTCGGCCCAGGCGACGCCTATGCCCAGACGGTGCAGGTCATCCGGAACATCGAGAAGGCGCTCGCGGCGCTCGGCGCGACGCTCGCCGACGTCGTGCGCACGCGGATCTTCGTCACTGACATCGCGCGCTGGCAGGAGTACGGACGCGCCCACGGCGAGGCCTTCGGCGAGATCCGCCCCTGCACGACAATGGTCGAGGTGAGCCGGCTGATCGACGACCGGATGCTCGTCGAGATCGAGGCGGACGCCGTGATCACATGAACCTACGGCGGGCGCGACCAGCAAGGGAGAGATGGGGGCCCGCAGCCGGCCCCTGGGTGGCGGCGCTCGGGCTGGCGCTCGCCGTCCTCGGGGCCCAGAGTCTGGCCGGGCTCGCGCCGCCGCTTGTCGAGCGCTACTACAGCCGCGGTCTCTACCCCCACATCGGCCGCGGGCTCTCCTTCGTCAGTCAAGTCGTCCCCTTCTCAATCGGCGAGTGGTTGCTGATCCTGCTGCTCCCCGCGCTGGCTTTCTGGCTGGCGCGCCCGCGCCGGGTCGTGGCTGTCCTCTTGAGGCTCGTCTGGTTGGCGGGAGGCGCGGGGCTGCTCTTCCTGGTCGTCTGGGGGCTCAACTACCAGCGCCAGCCGCTGGGCGTGAGCCTCGACCTCGGGAGGCGCGAGGCGAGCGCCGAGGAGTTGGAGGCGATCAGCCGGGCGCTGGTCGCCGGCGCCAATCGCAACTACGGCGAAGCCCTCGGGAGGCAGGAGCCGGCGGAAGGAAGCCGGCTGCCGATGGCGCGGACGCAACTCTACGAAATGATCGAAGCCGCCTACCAGGCGGAGCCGCTCTTGGGCGAGGTAGGGCGCGGGCGCTACGGCCCGCCCAAGCCGGTCTACTTCTCGTCGCTGCTGACCCGCCTCGGGATCGCGGGCATCTACAGCCCGTTCACCGGCGAGCCGAACTACAACGCCGAGCAGCCGGACTGCGACCTGCCGCACGCCATCGCCCACGAGAAGGCTCATCAGCGCGGCTTCGCCCGCGAGGACGAGGCGAACTTCGCTGCCTTCCTCGTCTGCGTCAACGCTGCCGACCCTTACGTGCGCTACTCGGGCTATCAGCAGGCGCTGCGGGTCGTCGGCCTGCTCAGCCGCGCTGCCCCGGAGCGGGCGCGCGAGATCTGGGGCCAGCTCGGGCCCGGCCCGCGGGCCGACTTGCGAGCGCGCTCCGCCTTCTGGCGCCGCCGCGAGGGGCGCGTCCTGGGCGCGGTCGCGCGGCGCGCCAACGACGCCTACCTCCGCGCCAACCGCGTCGAGTCGGGCATCCGGAGCTACGACGAAGTAACCGCCATGATCATCTCCTACTACCTCAAGTACCCGGTCGAATCTAGAGCCAGATGAGCATTGCCGAGACGACATTCAGGCCGCCCCGTGCCGACCGCATGGCCGACGCCATCCGGCGGGCACAAAATTACCTTTTCGAGCAGCAGCAGCCCGACGGCTACTGGTGGGCCGAGCTCGAGGCCAACGTCACGCTGACGGCCGAGTACGTCATGCTCCACCGCATCCTCGGGACCGATCGCGGGGGGACCGATCGCGGGGGGACCGACCGCGAGCGGCAGATTCAGAAGGCGGCGCGCTACCTGCTGCGGCAGCAGACGGCGAATGGTTCCTGGGAGCTCTATTACGGCGACGGCGGGGAGCTGAGCACGACGATCGAGGCCTACTTCGCGCTCCGTCTGGCGGGGCTCGGGGCGGAGGCCGAGCCGCTGGGGCGGGCGCGCGACTTCATTCTCGCCCGAGGGGGGCTGACGCGCGCGCGCGTCTTCACCAAGCTGCACCTCGCCCTCTTTGGCGCTTACGACTGGCGGGGCATCCCGACGCTGCCGCCGTGGTTCATGCTCCTGCCCGCCTGGTTCCCGCTCAACATCTACGAGATGGCCAGTTGGGCGCGCTCCTCGACGGTCCCGCTGCTGATCGTCTGCGACCGCAAGCCGATTTACGACCTCGGCGTTAGTGCCGACGAACTCTACGCCGAGGGGGGCCGCGGCCGCGCCGAACTCGGCCTGAGGAATACCGAAGGGACGGCGGCCGGGGCGTTTTTTATCGCCGCCGACCTTGCGCTCAAGCTGGCCGAGGGCGCCGGGCTCGTCCCCTTCCGCGGGCGCGCGGTCGAGGCGGCCGAGCGGTGGGTCATCGAGCGCCAGGACGCTCCCGGCGACTGGGCCGGGATCATCCCGGCGATGCTCAACTCGCTGCTCGCCTTCCACGCGCTCGGCTATTCCCGGCACCACCCCTACGTCAGGCGCGGCATCGAGGCGATCGACCGCTTCGGGATCGAGGAGGCCGGGCTCTTCCACCTCCAGCCCTGCCTCTCGCCGACCTGGGACACGGCGCTCGCGGTCACGGCCCTGCTCGACTCGGGGGTCGCGCCCGACGACCCGCGCCTCAAGCGCGCTGGCGAGTGGCTGCTCACCAGGCAGATCTTTCGCTACGGCGACTGGGCCGTCAAGAACCGCCGGGGCAAGCCCGCGGGCTGGGCCTTCGAGTTCGCCAATGACCACTACCCGGACGTGGACGACACGGCGGCGGTCGTCATGGCACTGCTCGGCGTACGGCTCGGCAACGAGGAGGCGAAGCGGGAGGCGTGTCGGGCGGCCGCGCGGTGGGTTATGAGTATGCAGTGCCGCGCCGGCGGCTGGGCGGCTTTCGACGTCGATAACACGCAGGAATTGTTCAACCGCATGCCCTACGGCGACCTCAAGGCCATGATCGACCCCCCGACCGCCGACCTCACGGGCCGAGTCCTGGAGATGCTCGGCCATTTCGAGCGTGAGCTGGGCGAGAGCCATTACCGCGGGGCCGAAGTGGGGCGGGCGATCGACTTCCTGCTCGCGCTGCAGGAGCCAGACGGCGCGTGGTGGGGGCGGTGGGGGGTAAATTACATTTACGGGACCTACCTCGCGCTCGTCGGCCTGCGGTCGATCGGGCACGACATGAGTCGGGCCGAGTGTGCGCGCGGCGTGGCCTGGCTGCGCGGCGCGCAGAACGGGGACGGCGGGTGGGGCGAAACCTGCGCCTCGTACACCCACCCGGAGCTGAGAGGGGAGGGGCCGAGTACGCCGTCGCAGACAGCCTGGGCGCTGCTCGGGCTGATGGCCGCGGGGGATGACACGTCCGCGGCGCTCAGGCGCGGCGTCGAGTTCCTGCTCGCGCGCCAGAGCCCCGACGGCAGCTGGCCGGAGCCGGAGTTCACCGGGACGGGCTTCCCAGGTCACTTCTACATCAACTACCACCAGTACCGGAATCAGTTCCCGCTCTCGGCGCTCGGGCGCTATTTCCGCCGCGCCGGAAGCATGGTGTAATGTGCGGGCTGAGACTTATGGCGGGGTTTACATGAATGCATCCAGAAGCTGGCCACAGAGGCACCGCAGACACAGAGAACCTCTGAATCGTTCTCCGTGTCTGCGGTGCCTCTGTGGCCATTTCTTGGTCGCACGCAACTGCTAAGCGCGATAAGCGCCCTTCAGAGCAGACACTTGGCCGGGAGCGATCTTGACGGAAGACTTGAGCCATGATTTCGCGGAGGCCCTGCTCGAGGGGGAGTGCGGCAACGAGCTGCTTGGCCGGGTGCTGGACGGGGTCGGCCGCTCGCTCGCCGTGCCGCGGCAGGTCCTCTACGATTACGACGAGCACACCGACACCTTCGATTTGCTCTACTTCAGCGGCTACCCGGCCGACGCCCGGTCGGAATTGGGCCGCTCGCTGCGCACCCTTGACGTGCGTCGGGCGCTGACCGAGCGCGACCCATACTGGCCGGACGCGCCCGGCCGCCAGCTCATCGTCCCGCTCTACTTCCAGGAAATGCTCGAGGCCGTGCTCCTGCTCGAAGGCCCCGAGGGGCAGGCGATCGACCGGGACCTGGGAGGCCGGGATCTGAAATTGGTCTCGCGCTTCCTCGGCCTGCTCATGTCCTCCAACCGGCTTCCGGTCAACCAGCAGAGACAGACCGTTAAGCCGTTCGACCTCGAGCGGGCGCGCGAAGTCCAGAGCGAGTACCTGCCGCCCGCGCACCACGTCTGCGATGCCTACGAGATCTTCGGCTACAACCAGCCGGCCGCGGTCGTCGGCGGCGACTACTTCGATTACTTCCATAACCGGCCGCGGACGGTGCAGGGGGTGGTCGCCGATGCCTGCGGTCACGGGCTGGCGGCAGCCCTCATCATGTCCACCTTCCGCGGACTGCTCCAGGCCGACGTGTGGCGGCACGATGACCTCTCCGAGCTTTTCACGAGGCTCAACCGGCGGCTCTACTGCGGCCGGGGGATGCTGCAATACCTGACCAGCATCTTTTTCGACTACCACGACGACGAGCGGCGGTTACGGTACTTCAACGCCGGGCACTTCGAGCCGATCATCATCCACGCCGATGGCTCGCACTCAGCCCTCCCTGGGGGCGGCCCGCCGCTCGGGATGCTGCGCGGCTCGGTCTACCAACTCACCTCCGCCCGCGTCCGACCCGGAGACCTGCTCATGCTTTTCACCGACGGCCTGGTCGACCTGCAGAGCCCAGGTGGTGATTTTTTCGGTCCCGAGCGGGCCTTGGCCGCCGTGCTTGACCGGCGGCATTTGCCGCTCCCGGAGCTCGCCGATGAGGTGCGCAAACAGGCCCTCCAATTCAGCCCTCAAGCCCCGCCCGAAGACGACCTGACGCTCTTCCTCATGCGGTTCCTCTAACGCCGGGCCGGCCGTTTGACAAACAGGCGCAATCGGGTTAAGTTCCGCGTTATTGAAGCCCCAATCATTCGAGCGGTCCGCGGGCGCGTTCAGCCTCATCGACGCGCCGCGCGATCATGAGCCGCATTCATTGCCACAGGGAGATTGTTGAGGCCGCGGGATGGCCCGCGGGTGAGACGGACGCGGCGGACGTTTGACGGGCCCTCATCCGTGCCGATCTGCCCGATCCGTGTCATCTGCCGGCTCTCGGCCACCTGCCAAATAGTCATCATGTTGAGAAAGACTTATTCATCCGTGTCAGCGCTCATCTTGCTCGTCGCCGCAGTCATGTTCTCCTGGCCGGCGACCTCCATTGTCGGCGCGGCCGCGCCGTCACTCGACGTGACAGTCAACAGCGGCAGCATCCCTCGCTACCAGGTGGTCGAACTGGATATCGCTCACAGCGAGGCCGGGGTCGCCAACGTTTGGGAGAGTCCGGCGATCGGCGTCACTTTCACGGCGCCCTCCGGCCGCGCCTACACCGTCGGGGGCTTCTATCACTCGACCGATCTCTGGAAGGCGCGTTTCGCCCCGCAGGAAGTCGGGACCTGGCTCTGGTCGGCCTCTTGGCAACTCGGCGACTCGATCGAGACGGCGAGCGGGAGTTTCGTCTGCGTCGGGTCCGCGGAGAGAGGATTCATCAGGCGCCACCCGACCAACCCGTTCCGCCTGGTTTCTGACGACGGCTCGCTGTACGCGCCGATCGGGATCGGCGACTGCCTCCTCGACTGGGATCACTCGGGCACGCCCTTCGACGAACTAGGCCTCGACGGCGGGCCGCGGGCCAACGGCGGCGCGCGGGTCACGGACATCGACACCTACCTCGGGACCTACGGGGGGGCGGGCTTCAACCTCTTCCGGTGGAGCATCGACAACTGCGCCTTCAGGCTCTGGGACCGGATCGAGCCTGCGGGTAACTCCTACCTCGCCCGCGAGGGCCGCTGGGGCGACGAGTTGGCCGTCAAGGCGCGCCGCCACGGCCTCCGCCTCTACCTCGTCCTCTTCGGCTTCAACCCGCCCTTTCCCAACGACTCAGCCGATCCTCAGCGGATGGCCGCCGTCAAGCGCTACGTCAAGTACGTCGTCGACCGCTACGGGGCCTACGCCGACTTCTGGGAGCTGATGAACGAGTACCCCACGCCGCCGAACGCCATCTCGGAGGGGTGGTACACGCAGGTGGCCGGGTACCTGCGGGAGGTCGACCCCTACGACCACCTGATCTCGACGAGCTGGGAGAGGCCCGACCACCCGCGAATCGAGGTCAACTCGCCGCACTGGTACGAGCGCGAGGCGGAGCTGGAGTCGGACCTGGCGACGTGGCGGCGGGTGGAGGCGGCGCGCGCTTACGCCAAGCCGGTGATCTTCGGCGAGCAGGGCAACCTAGGGCAGAACTGGGACGAGCGGTCGGCGCTGCGGATGCGGCTCCGGGCCTGGACGGCCTTCTTCGCCGAGGCCGCGCTCATTTTTTGGAACACCTCAGGATTCACCGACTACTTCCACCCCGCTTCGGCCAACATCTACCTTGGCCCCGAGGAGCGCGGCTACGTCCGCGTGCTGCAGGATTTCGCCGCGTCGGCCGGTGCGGACGCCACGCGGTCGACGATCACCACCTCCGGCCCCGGGGTCCGGGCCTACGGGCTGAGGTCTCAGGGGAAGGTGCTTGGTTACCTGCATCACTTTTCTTCGCACAGCACTGCGGTCGAAACTACGGTCACGCTCAACCTGCCGCAGCCGGCGCTGGTCAGTTGGATTGACCCGGCGTCGGGGAATCGGATTCGGACGCAGAGCGTGGGCGCGGGGCCGCGAGTGCTGACGACGCCGCCGTTCACGGTGGACCTGGCGCTCCTCACCGAGGCCGGCGGCGGCGGCGCGGTCCCGGCCTCCAATCACCCGGACACGTGCGGGGTGTTCCGGCCGTCAGACGGGACCCTCTACCTGCGCAACAGCAATACCAGCGGTTACGCTGACGTGGCGATCTTTTACGGTATGCCGGGCGACTCCCCGGTAACCGGAGACTGGGACGGGAACGGGACCGACACCATCGGGATTTACCGCGGCGGCGCCTTCTACCTGCGGAACTCCAACACGTCCGGCTACGCCGAGATCTGGTTCGGCTTCGGCAGCCCGGGGGATCAGCCAATAGCCGGGGACTGGAACGGCGACGGGATTGACACGGTCGGCGTCTTCCGCAACGGCATCTTTTCACTCCGCGACGCCAACTCGGCGGGGCCGGCGAATCACAGTCTCTGGCTGGGCACGGCGGGAGACGTCGGGATCGCCGGCGACTGGAACGGGACCGGCGTTGACACCTGCGGCGTCTACCGGCCGGCGGACGGTGGGCTCTACCTGAGGTTCAGCAACACCACCGGCTACGCCGACGTGGCGATCTTTTACGGCACGGCCGGCGACCTCCCGGTGACCGGGGACTGGGACGGGAACGGGACCGACACCATCGGGGTTTACCGGCGGGGGAGTTTCCTGCTGCGGAATTCGAACACCGCCGGTTACGCGGAAATCGGGTTCAGCCTCGGAATCGTCGGCGACCGGCCGCTCGCGGGCGACTGGGACGGGCAGTAGACAGAACACGGATGCGACGGATGACCACGGATCGATGACTGGTCATCCCCGACCCTGCCGTAGCTGATTGGCGATGTCCTTGACTGCGACGGCGCCGTGCCCGGCCGCGACCGCGACGCTGAGGCAGACCGGGCGGCAGACGTCGCCGGCGGCGTAAACCATGGGGCGTGACGTGCGCTGGCGCCGATCCGTGGTGATGTAGCCTTCGTCGTCAAGCGCCACCTGGCCGCGAAACATCTCGGTGCTCGGGGCGACGCCGATGCGGACGAAGACGCCCTGCGCGGGAATCTCCTCCTGCGCGCCCGTGCGCCGGTCGGAGACGGCCACGCCGGTGACCCACTCGCCGCCGTGGATGGCAGCCACCTCGACGCCGGCGCGGATGATGATTCCTGGGTGCGACCGCACAGCCGCGACCCACTCGGGCCGCGCGCGGAAGCGGTCCGAGCGGTGGAGCAGCGTGACCTGCGGGCAGACGCGCGCGAGGATGAGGCAGTTCTCGAAGGCCGAGTCGCCGCCCCCGACGACGCACACGGCGCGCCCGGCGAATGCCTGATGGTCGCGCGTCGCCGAAAAACTCACGCCCCGGCCCTCGAACTCGTCCTCGCCCGGCACCCCGAGACGTCGCTTGCGCGCCCCGGTGGCCAGGACCAGGGCGCGCCCCCCAACCGTCCCCCCGTCACAGCGGACGCCACGCCCGTCGAGGTCGACTCCATCGATCCCGCATCCCGCGCGCCACTCCAGACCCAGCTCTCGGACGTGTCCAACGAAGTGATCCCGGAGATCGCGGCCGTCAGCCGCGACGACACCGGGGTAGTCGAGGATGCGGTGATGCATCTGAAGCAATTGCCCGCCGAGCTCCGGCGCGCGCTCGAGCACCACCCCCTGGAGATTGAGCGAGTGGCACCAGAGCAGGGCGCTCAGGCCGCCGGGCCCGCCGCCGAGGATGACCACATCATAATCTGGCATCGCCTGCGTCCCCTTCCGCGAGCAGCTCGAGTGACCGCTGCACGGCCGGAGGGAGCGGGGCCGTGAAGCTCAGCTCGGCGCCGGTGCCCGGGTGGCGAAAGGAGAGTTCGCGCGCGTGCAGCAGGTGATGCGTCAGGCCAAGCGCCCGCGCGAGGGCATCGTCGGTCGCGCCGTAGACGCGGTCGCCGACGACGGGGTGGCCGAGCGCGGCGCAGTGAATCCGCAGCTGATGGGTCCGCCCGGTCAACGGCTCCAGCCCGAGCAGCGTGTGCGCCGCGAAGCGCAGCCGCACCGCGAAGCGCGTCTGCGCCGGGCGCCCGTCGGGCGTCACCTGCCAGCGCGGCCAGGAGGCGGCATCGCGCCCGATTGGCGCGCTCACCTCGCCCGCGTCGGGCGAAACGCGGCCGACGACCAGCGCGAGGTAGCGCTTCTCGACCCGCCGCTGGCGAAAAGCCTTCGCCAGGATACGGTGGGCGCGCGGCGTCTTGGCGACCGCGATTGCCCCCGAAGTGTCGCGGTCGAGCCGGTGGACCAGCCCGGGACGCACCGGGGCCGGACTCGTCGCCATGAAGTGGTAGGCGAGCGCGTTGGTCAGGGTGCCCGACTTCTCCGTGCGCGATGGGTGCGCGAGCAGGCCCGCCGGTTTGTTGATCACAATCAGGTCGCTGTCCTCGTAGAGGATCTCCAGCGCAATCGGCTCCGGGGTCGTCGCCGTCCGGTCGCCGGCCGCAATCACCAGGCTCACCCGGTCGCCGGACTGCAGCCGGGCGCCCTGGGCCGAGGCCTCGCCATTGACGCGCGCGTCGCCCGCCTCGACGGCGCGGCGCAGGCGGGTCAGGCTGAGCGCAGGC
>Ga0075421_100002168_pt1 | contig 23293 bp, 21 predicted proteins | sample SoiMetdeltSBSDD5_FD_75292 | JGI IMG/M metagenome (GOLD analysis project Ga0075421, IMG submission 75292) | Bulk soil microbial communities from a Populus tree surrounding site in Tennessee, USA - Soil MetaG P. deltoides SBSDD5 | ecosystem: Environmental > Terrestrial > Soil > Tree plantation...
GCGCTCGGCGACCTGGACGCGGCCGAGGCGAGCATCGAGCGCGCGCTCGAGCGCGCCGAACCCGACGGAATCATCCTCCCGTTCGTGACGACGCCTGTGCACGAGTTGCTCGAGCGCTACCCGCGCCACCGCACGGCACACGCCGCGCTGCTCTCGGACATCCTCGACGTGCTCGCCGGCTCCTCCCTTTCCGCTCCCGCCGGCCAGCGGCCAGAGCTGCGCGAGGAGCTGAGCCAGAGCGAGCTGCGCGTGCTCCGCTACCTCCCCTCCAACCTTTCCGCCCCGGAGATCGGCCGCGAGCTCTACCTGTCGCTCAGCACGATCAAGACGCACATGCGCCACATCTACGCCAAGCTCGGCGTGCACCGCCGCACCGAGGCGGTCGACCGCGCTCGCGAGCTGGGGTTGCTCGCACCTTCCCCCCGACGCCGCTGACGGCGGCGGTCGGGCGCCCGCCCACGCGACGAATCGTCCGAACCGTGCGACGACTGATCAGCCGGTCTCACGCGACGTTGGCGAGACACATACGCCAACCCCAAAAGGAGAGACGATGCATCGCTTACTCGCACCCGATCGCCGCCGCCGGCGCGTGCTCGAGCTCGTCGGCGCGGCCGTCTTGATCGCGGCAGTCGTGATCGTCAGCCTCGCTGCCACGAGCGGCGGCGGCTCCACGGCGCCAGCGTTTTCGGCAAAGGAGCTCGCGAGCACGCCGAGCGACGACTGGATCACCAACGGCGGCTCAATCTCCAACGACCGCTACTCAGCGCTCGACCTGATCAACACGTCCAACGTGGCGCAGCTGAGAGGAATTTGGCACATCCATCTGAAGTCGGGCGTCGCTGCGAAGTACTCGGGTGAGGGGCAGCCGCTCGAGTACAAGGGCGTCATCTACGCGATCACCGGCGCGGACGACGTCTTCGCCATCGACGCGAAAAGCGGCGCCAGGAAGTGGGTCTACCACGCCCGCCTCGACCCGAAGATCACGACCGTCTGCTGCGGCTGGACGAGCCGCGGCGTCGCACTCGGCGACGGCCGCGTCTACCTCGGCCAGCTCGACGGCAAGCTCGTCGCGCTCGACCAGCGCAGCGGCAAGGTCGAGTGGAAGACGCAGGTCATGCCCTGGCAGCAGGGCTACACGATCACGAGCGCGCCGCTCTACTACAACGGCCGCGTCTACACCGGCGTGTCAGGCGCCGACAATGGAATTCGCGGCCGCCTGACCGCCTATGACGCCAAGACCGGCAAGATGCTCTGGCGCTTCTACACCGTCCCCGGCCCGGGCCAGGTCGGCCACGACACCTGGCCGCAGACGGGAGGCGCGTGGAAACACGGCGGCGCGTCGGTGTGGCAGACGCCTGCGGTTGACCCCGACCTCGGCCTGCTCTACCTCTCGACCGGCAACGCCTCACCGGACTTCAGCGGCGCCAAGCGAGCTGGTGACAACCTCTTCGCCAGCTCAATCGTGGCGATCGACGCGAAGACCGGCACGTACCGGTGGCACTTCCAGGAAGTTCACCACGACATCTGGGACTACGACGCGCCCAGCCCGGTCGTGCTCTTCGACGCCACCGTGAACGGGAAGCTCGTGCACGGGCTCGGCGAGCCAGGCAAGACCGGCTGGGACTACCTGCTCGACCGCGAGACCGGCAAGCCGCTCTACGGCATCACCGAGAAGCCGGTCCCGCAGAGCAGCTGGGCGCAGGAGCACACGTCGCAGACGCAGCCGTTCCCCAGGAGCGGCGCGTTCGTGCCCCACACCGTCTCCGCCGCCGGGCTGAACGCGGTCCGGCAGGCGGCCGCGGCGACGCTCAGCAAGAACGGCGTGGCGCCGAAGATCGTCCCCGGGCCGTTCTTCAGCCCGCCCTCGCATGGAGGGACGATCTACGCCTTTTCCCCCGGATCGCTTGGTGGGAGCGACTGGCCGCCTTCGAGCTACAACCCGAAGACACAGATGCTCTACGTCTGCGGCCAGACGAGCGCCGAGACCCTCGTCGCCGGGACGCAGCCGGAAAAGACCAAGCCGGGCGAACCGCAGGTCGGCAGCACCATCACGCAACCGCTGCGCAACAACCCTGGCGTCGTCGCCGCGATCGACACGCGCAGTGGCCGGCTCGTCTGGGAGCGTCACTTGGCGGACTCCTGCTACTCGGGCACGGTAACGACCGCCGGCGGCCTCGTCTTCGTCGGCCGCAACGGGGGACAACTGCAGGCCTACGATGCCGCGAACGGCAGGCTGCTCTGGAGCTTCCAGACCGGCGCAGGCGCGAACAGCACTGCGACCGTCTTCAAGCGGGGCGACAAGGAGGTCATCGCGTACTACGCCGCGGGGAACGCACTCGCCGGCACCGCGCACGGCGACAATCTCTGGCTGTTCGGCCTCGACGGCACGCTCGGACCTGTCCCGCCTGGCAAGACACCGGCCGCCGCAAAGCCGAACGCGGGCAAAGTTAAGGCTGCCTCGACCGTAGAGGTGAACGGCGGCGAGTTCTTCTTCAAACTCTCGTCGCAAACCGCGAAGCTCGGCAAGGTCACGTTCGTCTTCAAGAACGTCGGCCACGTCGGGCACGACTTCGCGATCGCCGGCAAGAGCACGCAGGTCATCAATCCGGGGCAGACGGCGAAGCTGACTATGACTTTCACCAAGGCTGGCAGCTACCCGTATCTCTGCACGGTGCCCGGGCACGCGGCCGCCGGAATGAAGGGCGTGCTCCGCGTCGCCTGAGCCGTTCCTTTTCCTGGGCGAGCCGGCAACAAGCGCGAGCCGGCTCGCCCACCGATCGGACCGTTCGCTGAAGGGCCGAGCGCGCGGCAAAAGGCATGTCTCACAACGCTCCCGGCCAACGGGGTAGCTGGGTTGGCCGCTGGCAGGGCGGGCAAACAGAGCCTTGCAACGATGGCGCGTGAGGCGCGGCCGCTCGCGCAGGCTCGGGAGCCAAGACCTCCGGTTGTGGTGGCCGGTCATTCTCTTCCGGGGATTAGCGGCTAGGTCCGGCGCCTGGCGGGGATTTCAGGCCGATTCTCGCGCGGGATCTGCACGGGATGAAGAGAAGCCGGCGGTCGATATGTCAAAGACATATACGATTTGCAGGACTTTTACGGGAGCGACGGGACTCGAACCTGCGACCTCCGGCGTGACGGGCCAGTTCGAGGGTCGCAAGGTGAACGACGGAGGGCACGGGATCGCTCTATACGTACGGCCCGTTGGCTCTCGAGTGAGTGGCCTCGCATCGCGAGATGCGCTTGGCCAGCTGTTCTGCGGTGTAGGTAGTCGCGATCGGTGAGCCGTCGGGCTCGAGGGCGACGCCGTTCTCGAGTGGGCCGGCGTCGACGGGGTCGAAGCCGAGGTGGTCGAGGAGTCGCATGACTGTCCGGACCGCGAGCTGGTCGTCGCCTGCCGCCCCTATCGCAATCCGGTTGGGTGCGCCGTGGGGGCGTTGGCTCTCTTCGAGTTGGTGGTAGCCGAGTTGATTGAGGCTCTTGACGACTCGGGCAGCGGGAAAGTGCTGCTGGACGATTCTGCTCGTGCCCTCGGCTGCGTCGGCGAGTTCGGGGTCGTCGCCATCGACGGGCGGCCAGTAGTTCGTCGCATCGATCAGGACCTTGCCAGCGAAGAGGTCGGATTGCAGTTCGCGGAAACGGTGGGTCGGGACGGCGAGGACGATGACGTCGGCGTGGCGAACGACCTCGTCGGTCGTGGCCGCGTGCGCCCCGGGCGCGAGCACGTCGATCGTGAGCGCGATGGTGTCGGACGGACCTGATCCCGAGATGGCGACGTCGTACCCGGCCGCGACGGCGGCGCGGGCGAGCGTGGTGCCGAACTTGCCGGCGCCGACGATGCCGAGACGCCGATCATCGATTTCCCGGGTGGTGGCCCGCGGTGCCTCTGCGGTGAGGTGGTCCGCAGCGACGGCCATCGTCAGCTCCTGCCGCCGGCCAAGGTCGCGTCCGGTTCGGGCGCGGCGGCGAGCAGCTCGCGCACGCGCGGGATCACCTCGCGGCCGAAGAGGTCGATCATCTCCATCCGCTCCTCGTGCGGAATCCGTCCGATCGCGTAGTGCAGGTGAAAGCGGCTCAGATCGAGCGTGCGGACGACCTGTGCGATCCGGCGCGCGACGGTCTCGGGCGACCCGACATACATCGAGCCGTGATCGACCTCCGCCAGGAAGTGCTCGTAGGTCGGGGGACTCCAGCCGCGCTCCTCGCCGATCCGCGCGAACTGCTCCTGGTAATGGGGCCACTGGATTCTCACGGCCTGCTCGTCGGTGGCCGCGACGAACCCAAGCGTGTGCATCCCGACCGGCAGCTGCGGCTGTCCGTGCTGTTCGAGCGCGCGCTTATACAGCTCGACGTACGGGGCGAAGCGCTCGGGACGTCCGCCGATGATTGCGAGCATCAGCGGGAGGCCTAAGCGTGCGGCGCGCACGACCGATTGCGGGCTGCCGCCCACACCCACCCAGGTCGGGACGTGCCCGGCGGCGATCGGCGGGCTGAGGACTTGGTTCGTAAGCGGCGATCGGAACCTTCCCGACCAGGTCACAGGCTGTTCGCGGAGCAGGCGGACGAGCAGGCCGAGCTTCTCTTCATAGAGCTCCTCGTAGTCTGCGAGGTCGAAGCCGAAGAGTGGGAACGACTCGATCGCCGAGCCGCGGCCGACGATCAGCTGCGCACGGCCGTTCGAGATGGCGTCGAGCGTGGCGGACTCGGTGTACAGCCGGACCGGGTCTTGCGTGCTGAGCACGGTGACGGCGGTGCCGAGGCGGATGCGCTCTGTGCGGCCCGCGATCGCGGCCAGGATTACGTGGCCCGCCGAGTCCATGAACTCGGGGCGGTAGTGCTCGCCGACGTTGAAGGAGTCGATCCCGACCGCTTCGGCGAGGACAGCCTCCTCGATCGTGTTCCGGATGGCCTGAGCGCCGTCGATCGGAAGCCCGTCCTCGTCGACCGTCACCGGCACGAACGTGTCGAGTCCGAATTCGAGTGTCGCGATCAATTCCGTCCCTCCTAACAATTACTTGACTGCTCAAACGTCTGGGTATCGGAGGCTATTCCGCGCTGCCCTTGAGTGTCGCCGGCGGGTCCTCGTTGCGGCGTGTCAGGCCGCGAAGCGCTCGCGGCGGCGGCCCGCTCGCCGCTGGTAGGCCATGCCATGGACCGATTCGACTCCCGGGGACGACTCCACGACTCGAATCTCGACGCGCAAGTCGGGAAGTCGCACTTCAACTTTTGACCGAAGCCGGAACGACGATCCAGGCCAGCATCGCAGCCTGACGGCGTCGCGGCCTCCTACCTACCCAATCTGAAGTACGACCTTGCCGCGCGTGTGTCGACCTCCGACTCGTTCCAGGGCTTCGCGTACCCGCTCGAATGGCAGTACCGCTTCGATCTGGGGGCGCAGCTTCCCCTCGTCGATCAATCGACCGATCGCGTCCAGCCGCTGCCGGTTTACTTCGGCGTCGAGCGCTTCGCCGGCGACGCCACGTCCCAGCTGGTCGGGAGCACCGACAAGGAAGATCGCCCGGCCGCCGTCGCGCACCGCGCCGACAGCTTGGTCGCGGGTATGGCCGCCAGCAGCGTCGAAGAGGACGTCGACGCCGCCGGGAACCACGGCGAGCACCTGCTGGACCCAGTCGCCGGCGTGGTAGTCGAACACTTCGCTGGCACCCAGCTCCCGCAGGTACTCGCGATTGCGCGGGCTGGCCACGCCCAGCGGGCGCGCGCCAACGGCCGCGGCTACCTGTACGGCGGCGCTGCCTACGCCCCCGGCCGCGGCGGTGATGAGCACAGTCTCACCGGCTTGCAACCGCCCCCGGACGAGCAGTCCGTCCCAGGCGGTCCCTCCGCCGACCACCAGCCCAGCCGCCTCCTCGAAGCTGAGCCGGTCGGGCATGCGCCCCAGGCTGTCCACGTCTGCCAGCGCGTACTCGGCAAACCCGCCGCCGGGGATCCCCAGACTCGCCCACACCCGCTCGCCCGGCCGGACATCGACCCCGTCACCGACCGCCTCCACCACGCCGGCGACTTCAAACCCCGGGATGTAGGGCAGGGGAGGGCGTCCGAAGGCGCCGCTGATGATCGCGACGTCCCAAGGGCCGACGCCCGCGCCCCCCACCTTGACCAGCGCCTGTCCTGCGACGGGGGTTGGGTCGGGCCGTTCTTGCAGTTCCACGCTGTCGATCCCGCCCAGCTCCTGCACCAGCGCTACTCGCATGTCTGCGTCTCCTCGACTCGTGCTCCCAATGCCATGGGCAGCGTATTGCCCGCGCTGACCAAGCGTGGCCGGCGGGAGCGGTGGCACGCTCGAAGGCTTCTCGGCTCTGGAAGCGGAGGGGGAGGGATTTGAACCCTCGATACGCCGCAGGAAACGATCGGCCGTACATACCGCGAGCTCGCCGCCCTGATCGACAAAGGCACCCTCGCTGCCCTGTCGAAGCGACCTATGCGCTCGCGGATTACCGCGAAGCGATCGACCAAGCCAGCCGGAACGATGGCCACGGCAAGGTGCTCTTCACCTTCGCATAAGCGACATTCCGAGCTCGAGCCGCAGCGACGATTTGAGGCGGACGTCCAGTCGGTCAGTCGGACCTGCGTCGGCAACGGTCAAGTCGCGTCCCGACTTGTTGAGCTCGGCGTTGCGCATCCGCCGACGCCAATACTGTCCGGTGTCCGGACGGCTGCTGCCCTTCTGCTGCCCACCATCCGGCGTGCACCCTGGCGGACAGGAGTTGCCGCGCACGACCGCCGGCATGGTCCTTGGCCAGTCGAATCACGGAGCCGCGCACAGCCCCATTCGCAGGCACTTTGACAACGGGAGCGACGGGACTCGAACCCGCGACCTCCGGCGTGACAGGCCGGCGTTCTAACCAACTGAACTACGCCCCCGGGAGCCGGACGATTGTAGCTAGATGCTGGTCAAGCCGAGCTGCCGCAGCAGGGTCACTGAGTCCGAGTAGACGTCCTTGCGCGCGACGAGGCCCTCGCGGATCGGGATCACGTCCATGCCCTTGTACTCGACCTGCTTGCCCGTCGGCGGGACCTCGATTCCACCCCGCGTCATCGTGCCCTCGTGGGTGCCTCGGGCGGTCCATTCCTGCACGACAAGGTCCTCGCGGATGTACTGACGGCGGCCCTCGAAGTTGAGGTCGGGAAAGACGGAGAAGATGCCGCGGATCGCGGTGCCGATCTGCTCGCGCCCGACATTGACGTCGCCGGTCACGTGGTTCTCGAAGACGGAGTCTTCGGTGTGCATCGCGACGATCGCGTCGACGTCGCGCGCGTTCCACGCGTCGTTGTAACGGTCGATGAAATCCTGGAGCTCGGCGCCGTCCACGGAGTTACTAGCCTAGAACGTAGGTGACCTGGCTGGACTGGGTCGTGGTGGCCTTCGCTGCTCTGCTGGCGGCTCGCGGCGCGCAGGAGGGATTCGTCGCGGGCGCGCTCGCGCTCGTGGGCGTCGTCGCGGGGGCGATCGTCGGAGGCCGCCTCGCCAACGCACTCCTCCAGTCCGGCAGCCATTCGCGCTACGCGCCGCTGCTCGCGATCGGCGGCGCGCTGCTTCTCGTCGTCCTCTTCCAGTCGCTCGGCGCCCGGATCGGGCTGACGCTCCGTGGGGAGCTGTTCAAGGTCCCGTCCCTCCGCTCGTTGGACACGTTCGGCGGCCTGCTGCTCGGCGCCGCCGCGGGCCTTTTCGTCGCGTGGGCGTTTGGCGTCGTCGCGCTGCAGCTCCCCGGCCAGGGCTCGCTGCGACAGGCGGTTCAGCGCTCGTTCGTGCTGCGGCAGCTGAACTCGCTCCTGCCGCCGCGGACGCTGCTCCAGGCGCTGGCGCGCGTCGATCCGTTCCCGGCGCTCGGCGGACCCGTTGCCGACGTGCCTCCGCCCGATCCCGCCGTCCTGCGGCTGCCGGGTGTCCGCTCCGCGGCTCCGAGCATCGTGCGCGTGATCGGGACGGCGTGCGGGCTGGGCATCGAAGGCTCGGGCTGGGTCGCGGCGCCGCAGACCGTCGTCACGGTGGCCCACGTCGTGGCCGGGGAGCGCGACACGGCGGTCAACCCGTTCGGCACGAGCACGAAGCTCGGCGCCACCGTGGTGGCGTTCGATCCGACGAACGACGTCGCGGTGCTCCGGGTTCCGGGACTGCGGGGGAGGGCCCTCTCAGCCGTCAGTCCACGGCGCGGAGCGGGAATCGCGGTGCTCGGCTATCCGGAGGACGGGCCCTTCAACGCGACGCCTGGGCGGATCGGCAGAACCCAGGTCGCGCTGATGCAGAACGCGTATGGCAGCGGGCCGGTGAACCGGCTGGTGACGTCGTTGCGCGGCACTTTCCGCCACGGCGACTCCGGTGGGCCCGGCGTCGATGCGAACGGCGCGGTGCAGACGATGGTCTTTGCCTCGCGGGTCGGCGGCGGTGGTTTCGGCGTCCCGATCGCGCCGATCCGGACCGCCCTGGCTGCTGCCCGCGGCCCCGTCTCGACGGGGCAGTGCGCCCGTTAGCCCAGTAGGTCGAGGGACGCCTCGGGCTGACGGAAGGGCGGGATCACGTACACACCGGCGGCCTTCTCGCGCGCTTCGGCGTAGAGCTCGCGCGCGAGCTCGAGCCCGACCTCGGCGCCGCGAGGCCCTGCCTCGGCAAATCGGTTCTGTACGCCCTGGGGCACGACGATCCCGGGCACCTCGTTGTGGAGGCGGACCGCGAGCTGGTGCGAGCGAACCATGAAGATCCCGACGAGCACCGGGATCGGCCAGCCGCCGAGGAGCTCCTCGAAGTGGTCGAGGTACGCGAGGTCGAACAGCGCCTGGGTCATCGCGAACTGCGCGCCGGCCTCGACCTTGCGGCGAAAGCGGTCGAGCTCGGTCTCGAGGTCGTCGGCGGAGGGGTTGACGGCGACGCCGAGGAAGAACGATGTCGGGGCGTCGATCGCCTTGCCGTTGAAGTCCTCGCCTGCGTTGAGCCGGCTGACCATCTCGGCGAGCCCGATCGAGTCGACGTCGTAGACGCCCTGTGAGCCGGGGTAGTCGCCGACGTGCGGCGGGTCCCCCGTGACGGCGAGAACGTTGCGGACTCCCTCCGCGTGGGCGCCGAGCAGCTGCGACTGCAGTCCCATAACGGAGGTGTCGCGCGGCGTCACGTGAGGGATCGTCTCGATCGCGCACGCGCGCTCGATCGCGATCGCCGCCATCAGGGCGTTCGCGCGGGCGCGCGCCATCGGGTTGTCGTTGATGTCGACGAAGCCGACGACGCCTGAGTCCTTCAACGTCTGGGTGACCGCGAGCATGGAGTCGTAGGTACCACCCTTGGGCGGGTCGAGCTCGACGCACGTGACCCAGTCGCCCGACTGGAGCGCGCGGGCGAGCTCGGTCTCCTCCGGGCGCTCATGGGCTGCGGTGATCAGCTCACGCTCGGCGGCTGCGAAGGGCACGGTCGGCTTGCGCTCCTCCTCGACCGCGCGCGCGATCGCTGCGATCTCGGTCGGCGTCGTCCCGCAGCAGCCGCCGATGATGCGGGCGCCGAGCGCGCGGGCCTGGGCCGCGAACTCCGCGAAGTACTCGGGCGTCGCGTGCGGGTAGATGATGCGGCCGCCGGAGAGGCTGGCGAGCCCCACGTTCGGGAGCGCGGCGAGCGGCCGTCCGTTCCCCATCGCCTCGAGCGCGGCGAGCGCCGCGTGCAGGCCGGCGCCGTGGTTGGCGCCGACGGCGGCCAGGTCGTAATCCGCCAGGCGGTCGACCGCGTTCCGGGCGGAGACCCCGCCGAACGTCTCTGCGTCCTCGTCGAAGGTGAGCATGGCCACGATCGGGAGGCTCGAGACGCCCTGGACGGCCTCGATCGCGGTGGTCAGCTCGTCCAGGTCGAAGAATGTCTCGACCATGAAGAGGTCGACGCCGCGGCCGTCGAGGAGCTGCGCCTGCTCGGCGAAGACGGGACCGCGCTCGGCCTTGTCGAGTCCTTCTCCGAGCGGGCCGACCGAGCCGGCGACATAGACGTCGTGGCCCGAGATCTCACGCGCCTCCCGGGCCAGCTTGACGCCTGTCTCGTTGATCGTGCCGACTTCTTCTTCGAGGAAGCGGGAGCGCAGCTTGTGCCGGTTGGCGCCAAACGTGTTGGTCTCGATCAGCTCCGCCCCGGCGGCGATGAAGCTCGTGTGCAATGAGACGACGCTCTCCGGCGCCCGGATGTTGGCCTCCTCGGGACAGCGCAAACCGGCCACAGCGCTCGAGACGAGCACACCCATGCCGCCGTCGGTGACGACCGGAGGCCCCTGTTCAAGCCGTTTTTGGAACCGATCAGGCATCCCGGGAAGTCAACCACGGCAGTCAACCGAGGAAGGGGGATAGATCAAGTAGCGGCGCGCCGCGATACTCAGGGCACATTCCGAGAGGCGCCCCGATGCGGCGGGGGCGCTCCGGATCGAGACCCGGGGGCCCCGATGCGGCGTGGGCCATCCGAAGTCTTAACTGCGGCTCTCTCACGGGAGACTCAGGCGCGGTCGGGCGGCGGCCGCGCCTGACGTTTTTTGGCCGCGGAAAGTGCTTTGCACTTTCCGCGGAGGGCTTGGCTCAAGCCGGAGCTTGGTTCGGCCGATGGTTCTTACGACTCCTCCAGTCGGGGACTGACGGCAATCACTCTGCGGCTGCGTTGGAGCTCACTCGGCGGCGGCCCTTGGCCGCCGCCTTTTTAGGGACTGTCCCCGAACGGGGATTGTCCCAATAATGGTTGTTGGGACAGGCACCCTTCGAGTGCCAGTCCCTCCCTGGTCAGTCCCTGCCGTGCAGCAGCCGGCCCTCCATGCCGCCTGCCACCACGACTACCTGGCCCGTTATGTGGCCGGAGAGCTCATCGGAAGCGAGGACGACCACTTGACGCGCCACATCCTCGGGTTGAGCGATCTTGCGAAGCGGCATCGTGGCCGTGACCCGCTCGAGCACTGCGTCGTCCACCTCGCCGCGGGTCATCGGCGAGTACGTCCAGCCCGGGCATACAGCGTTCACGCGCGCGCGAGGGGCGACGCGGACGATCTCGTTCTTCAGGCTCAGCAGCAGCCCGTAGACGACCGCCGACTTCGCCGCCGCGTAATCGGCGTGACCGGCTTCGCCGAAGATTCCTGCCGTCGAGCCGACGAGGACGAGGGATCCGTGGCCGCGCTCGGCGACGCCGCGGAGGAAGCCTCGGGCGGTGAGGAAGCTCGACGTCAGATTCGCGTCCAGCGTGTCGCGCCAGCGCTCGAGCGGTAGCTCCCAGATCGGCACGTCCTCGCGCGGCCAGACGCCGGCGACCGCGGCGCAGACGTCGAGCGGTCCTACCTGTTCGAACAGGCGCTCGACCTCGGCCCCGTCGGTGAGGTCACCGCCGGCCACCGGCGCACCACCGAGCTCTGCCGCGAGCGCTTCCGCACGGTCGCGGCCGCGGTGGTAATGGACGACGACGTCTGCGCCTTCCGCAGCAAACGCGCGTGCGCACGCCGAGCCGATTCCGCCGGAGGCGCCGGTGACGAGGACGCGCTTTCCCGCCAGCCCGGTCTCCATCCGTGAAACGCTACCGGCGTGAAGGTCCACATCATCAGCGACATGGAAGGCATCTCCGGGATCGCGAAGAGCGAGCAGTGCAATGCGAAAAAGCCGCAGTTCGAAGAGGGGCGCAAGCTCTACACGGAGGACATCAACGCCGCGGTCCGCGGCGCGAAGGCCGGGGGCGCCAGCGAGATCGTCGTCATGGATTGCCACGGCGCGGGCGAGGGCTACAGCTGGGCCTCGCTGATCGCTGAGGACCTCGACCCCGACTGCGACTTCGTCGTCCAGGAGGAGTGGACGGGCTACACCGGCTTCCTCGAATCCGGCATCGATGCCGCCCTGTTCGTCGGCATGCACGCGATGGCGGGAACGGCCGACGGAGTCCTCAACCACACGGTCTCCGGCGTCGACTGGCAGAACCTCTGGTTCAACGGCACGCTCGTCGGCGAGACGGGCATCAACGCCGCGCTCTGCGGGACCTGGGGCTGTCCCGTCCTGCTCGTCACGGGCGACACGGCGTCCTGCCGCGAGGCCAGGGAGCTGCTCGGCGACGGCCTGACCACGGTCGAGGTGAAGCAGGGCATCGGTACGAGGTCGGCGCGGCTGCTCGCGCCGAAGCGTGCGCGCGAGCTCATCGAGGACGGCGCCAGGCGGGCGCTCTCAGACCTTCACGCCGTCGAGCCCTACGACCCGGGCAAGCCGTGCGAGATCAAGGTCGAGTACAAGGGCACGACCTCCCCGCAGAGACTGGGCTTCCAGGCCGGAGTCGAGATCGTCGACGCCCGGACGATCGCCTCTCGCGCCGACGACTGGTGGACGGCGTGGAAGCAGTTCTTCTTCGCCGCAGACTGATGGACGAGCCTTACCTGGAGCTGCGGGTGGGTGAGCTGCTCGACTCGGTCGTGAAGCGCGGCGGCCCGGGCGCCGGCGCGATCGCAGCGCTCCAGGCGGCGGCCGCCGCAGCGCTCGTTGAGCTCGCGGCGCGTGCGACCGCCGCCGATGCGTGGCCCGAAGCGGCCGGTGCGGCGGCGCAGGCCCGGAAGCTGCGGGAGCGCCTCGTCCCCCTCGCGCGGCGGGACGCGGAGTCCTACCAGGCCGCGGTGGCTCAGCTACGCGACCGCGGCGACGACTTCGCGCTCGGCGAGGCGCTCGCGAAGGCGGCCGACCTGCCGCTGGAGATCGCCGGTCACGCGGAGAACGTGGCGGCGCTCGCCGCGGACGCCGCCGTGCGCGCGCATCCGGAGCTGCGGGCCGACGCGGCGGCTGCGGCCGCGCTCGCCCTCGGCGCTGCGTGGGCGGCGGCGAAGCTCGTCGAGATCAACCTGGGGATGCAAGAGGACGATCCGCGGCTCGCGCGGGCTCGTCGGATCGCGGCCGGCGCCACCCAGACGGCGCGAGAGGCCCTGACCGTCGACGAGTGACCGCGGCGCTCGTCGCGCTGTTCGTCGGGTCGCTCGCGGTCACTCTTGCCGCCGCGGGATTCTTCGCGCGCCGGCTCGACCGGCTCGGCTTCAGGCTCGGGTTGCCGGAGACGGTGCTCGGACTGCTGACCGCGGCCGCTGCGGACTCGCCGGAGCTCGCATCGGCGATTACAGCCCTGCTGAAGGGAGAGCACAGCGCCGGCGTCGGCGTCGTGGTGGGGTCGAACGTGTTCAACCTCACGGCGATGATCGGCGGCAGCGCACTCCTGGCAGGTCTCGTGCACGTCCGCAGGGAGTCGCTAGCGGTCGAAGGGGCGGTCGGCCTGGCGGTGCTGCTTGCATCGTCCGCGCTCGTCGTTGGGTGGCTGCCTCCGGCCGCGGCGATAGCGATCATCGCGGTCGTGCTCGTTCCTTACGTGATCGTCCTGGCGCTCGGGCCCGAGGGAGTCGAGCGGCTGCCGTTTCGTCGCCGCGGCTTCCTGCACCGCATGTTCGGCGGCGAGCATCGGCGCGCTCCGCAGGAGCACATCGGCGGGTGGCATGCCCTGTCGCTCGTGCCCGCCCTCGCGCTGATCGTCGCGGGCAGCGCGCTGATGGTCGAGGCGGCCGTCCGGCTCGGAGATCGGTGGTCGGTGCCGGAATACCTTGTCGGCGTACTGGTGCTCGCCGTGTTGACGAGCCTGCCGAACGCGTACACCGGAATCCGCCTGGGCTTCCAGGGTCGCGGCTCGGCGCTGCTCTCGGAGACGCTGAACAGCAACACGATCAACCTCGTCGCGGGGATCGCCATCCCAGCGCTCGTCCTCACCCTGGGAACCTTCTCGGGACTGATCGCGTTCGACCTGGCGTGGCTGATCGCGACGACTCTGATCGTGCTTGCGCTGCTCGCCCGCGGGGTCGGTCGCGCCGGTGGCGGGCTCCTCGTCGGCCTCTACGTTGTCTTCGTTGCCGTCCAGATCGGCTTCGGTCGGTGATCGTCGCCCACCTCGATCTCGACGCCTTCTTCGCGGCGGTCGAGGAGCTCGAACAGCCGGAGCTGCGCTCGCGGCCTCTCGTCGTCGGCGGCGACCCGCATGGCCGCGGAGTCGTCGCGACCGCGAACTACGAGGCACGGAAGTTCGGGATCCACTCCGCGATGTCCGCGGCTGAGGCGCTTCGACGCTGCCCGGAGGCCGTCTTCGTGCGACCGCGGCACACCCTCTATCGCCAGTACTCGCGCGAGGTGTGGACAGCTGTTCGCGAGGTGGTTCCGACGGTCGAGCGCACCGGGCTCGACGAGGGCTACCTCGACATGGGCGAGGTCGCTTCCGACTTCGTGCGAGCGCGCGTCGTCGCCGAGGCCGTGCAGGCTGCGGTGCGCGGAGCGACCAGCCTTTCCTGCTCGCTCGGGGTGGCGAGCTCGAAGGTGGTCGCGAAGATCGCCAGCGACCGCCGGAAGCCGGGCGGGCTGACCGTGGTTCCGGCCGGGCGCGAGCAGGCTTTCCTGGCGCCGTTCGCGGTGCGGCGCCTGCCGGGTGTCGGGCCGCGCACGGAGGAGCGGCTGACGCGCGGCGGGATCGAGACGATCGGTGCGCTCGCGGCGCTGCCCGACGCTGAGGTGAAGCGGCTTCTGCCCGGAAAACTCGGGCCGCTGCTACGCGAGCGGGCTCGGGGAATCGATCCGAGGCCGCTCGAGACGATCTCGGAAACGGTCTCGATCTCGACCGAAGAGACGTTCGACCGCGACATCGCCGACGTCGAGCAGCTGAAGGCCGAGGTCAGGCGTATGGCCGAGCGGGTCGCGGAGAGCCTGGAGAGAGCGAGCCAGACCGCGCGGACGGTGACGACCAAGGTCCGCTACCCGGACTTCTCCATCCGAAGCCGCTCGACGACGCTGCCGGTCGCGACTGACGACGGCGTCCGGATCGCGGAGCTCGCCTGCGGGCTGCTCGACCGGGCCCTTGCCGATCGCCCGGGCGCGCTCCGCCTCGTCGGCGTCGGCGTTTCAGGGTTGGAAGATCACCGCCAGCTCGCGCTGTTGAACTAAGAAGGCGTCGCCGTCAGGCGACGGGAAGGGACTGTCTCCGAAGGGGACTGTCCCAGAAAAAGGCTCTACGTTCGCCGCCGCATGATGGGACAGACCCCCTCCGGGGTCAGTCTCACCTCGGCGCTACTCGTCTTCCTCGACCGACCAGCGGGCGACGTCGCGGATCGAGACGATTCCGATCGCGCGGTCGCCTTCGACGACCGGAATGTGGCGGAAGCGCTGTTCGAGCATGATCTCGGCAGCCTCCTTCGGCGACGCGGAAGCCGGCAGGGTCACGGGATCGGCCGTCATCCATTCGCGGACGCGCGCCTCACTCGAGTGCGTTCGCCCGGCCACGGCTCGGGTCAGGTCCCGTTCGGTGAGGATCCCGATCAGACGGCCGTAGTCGGAGACGGCGGCCGAGCTGACCTCGCGGTCGACCATCTTCTGCGCGGCCTCGCCGATCGTGTCCTCGGGGGCGACGGTCAGAACGTCACTCGTCATCAGGTCGGAAAGCGTGGCCATCGGAAGCGCGAGCATAAAAGAAAAGACGCCCGGCTCCTACGAGTCCAGCCGTGCCTCCTCCAGGTCGAGGTCGCGCGTGACGCGGCGCATCACGTCGTCGTTGATCCGGCCTTCGCGCCGGAGTTGGAGCACGGCGGCCCGTTCGGCGTCGAGCACCTCGTGCATGAGTCGTTGGTAAGCCTGCGACCGCTCCTCGATCGCACCGTCGTCGTCGGGAGAGAACCGGGCTGAAAAACGATTTCGCCGGAAGTCCATGAGGCCTCGCATTCGCTCGAGCGTCTCCGGCCGCACCCAGTCCTCGTCGACGAGCTCCTCGAGCCGCGCAGTCGCGGCCTCCGCGGCGTGAATCCGCGCCTTGGCCTCCTCCTTCTCGTCGAGCCCCTCGTCCTCGACCCCGAGCAAGCGGATCACGGCCGGTAGCGTCAGCCCCTGCAGGACAAGAGTCGCGACGATGACCGTGAAGGCGAGGAAGATGATCAGGTCGCGGTTCGGGAACGCGTCGCCGGCGTCGGTCGTCAGCGGCAGGGCGAGCGCCGCGGCAAGGGTGACCGCGCCGCGCAGGCCCATCCACGAGAGCACGGCCGCCCCTTGCCAGGTGGGAGGGCTTTCGCGGCGCCGGTGCCGCGCCCACCAGACCCAGGTGCCGTACGAGAGCGGGAAGACCCAGACGATTCGCGTGAGGATCACGGTGGCGCAGACGAAGATGGCGTCGCGAAGAAGCTCGCCGGCGGAACGCGAGAGCGCGTTGACGATGTGGTGGAGCTGGAGCCCGACGAGTGCGAACAGCAGTGCGTTGACGACGAACGTGAAGATCTGCCACAACGCCGCCCCGTCCAGCCGCGTCTGGTAAGTGGTCAGCTCGGGCGTTCTCCAGCCCAGGTACACGCCGACGGTGACGACCGAGATCACCCCGGACACGCCGATTGCAGCCGCCGGAAGGAATGCGAAGTACCCTGACAGCAGGGCAATCGTCACCTCCACCGGCGGGTCGTCGAGTCGCCGCCTTACCTCCGCAATCACGTAGCCCACCGCGAGCCCGACGGCGACTCCGCCCGCCGCCGACCAGACGAACCGCAGCCCGGTTTCCCAGACGGAGTACGTGCCGGCCACGACGGCCACGACTCCGGCGCGGTAGAGCACGAGCGCGGTGCCGTCGTTGATCAGGCTCTCGCCCTCGGCGATGGCCACGACCCGCCTGCGGACACCGAGCCGCTGAGCAATGGTCGTCGCCGCGAGCGGGTCGGTCGGCGAGACGATCGCACCGAGCACGAAGGCCGCGCCCCAGCCGACGCCCGGGATGAGGTAGTGAGCCGCTATCGCGACACCCGCGGTCGTCGCGGCCACGAGCCCGATCGCGAGCGCGGAGATCTGGATCACGTTCTGGCGCAGGTCGCGCAACGACGTGAAATAGGCCGCCGAGTAGAGAAGCGGCGGCAGGATCGCGACGAGCACGAGATCCGGCGGAAGCACGAGCTGCGGGATCCCGGGTACGAAGCCGAGCATCAGCCCGCCGAGCACGAGCAGGATCGGGTAGGGAATCCGCGTCTTCAGCGCGAGCACGAGCAACGCCGCCAGGGCGACGAGCAGCGCGAGGAGGACGAGGTCTTCGTGGGAGCCGAACGTCATCGGCGTTCAGCCGACGTTACCGAGCCTCGAAGCCTCTGGAACGGGGCCGGCGCGGGCTAGGAGAAGCCAGCGGCCTGAGCGTGCGTGACCGAAAGCGCCGTCGGCGCTTCTCGGCCAGAAGCGCAGCGCGCCTTCCCCGCCTCGGCTAGACCGCGAGGATGGGCCGGGCGCCGGCCCGGGCTGCCTGCTCGAGGCGCGTCTGTGCATCGACCGATCCGGTCGCGGCCGGCGTGTGCCAGATCCCGTCTCCGTCGAGCTTCCAGGCGAGCGACTCGTCCGCCAGGAGAACGGAGAGGATCTCGTCGAGCCGTGCCCGCAGGGCCGGCTCGCGCACAGGGGCGAGCACCTCCACCCGCCGGTCGAGGTTGCGCTCCATCAGATCGGCCGAGCCGATCAGGTACGTGGCCTCGGCGCCTTTTCCGAAACGGAAGATTCGGGAGTGCTCGAGAAAGCGACCGACGATCGACCGAACGCTGATTCCCTCGGAGAGCCCCGGCACCCCGGGCCTGAGACAGCACATGCTGCGGACAATCAGCTCGATTCGGGCGCCTGCCTGGGATGCGTCGTAAAGAGCGTCGATCACTTCATGGTCGACGAGGGCGTTGAGCTTGATCGTGATCTGCCCCTCAGGGTTTGCCTGGGAACGAATCAGCTCGAGCAGCTTTGAGCGGAGGCTTGAAGGTGCGACGAGCAGCGTTCTGAACGACTGCTGGCGGCTGTACCCGGTCAGGAGATTGAAGACCTCGGACACGTCCTCCGTGATCTCGGGATCGGCCGTGAACAGACCCAGGTCTTCGTAGATGGCCGCGGTCTCCTGGTTGTAGTTCCCGGTGCCGATGTGGGCATAGCGCCGGATCCCGCGGCCTTCCCGGCGAACTGCCAGACAGAGCTTCGCGTGGGTCTTCAGTCCCACGACGCCGTACGCGACGTGGATGCCGGCGTCCTCGAGCTGCTGCGCCCAGGCGATGTTCGCCTCCTCGTCAAAACGCGCTTTGAGCTCCACGATGCACACGACCTGCTTTCCTTCGCCGGCGGCCCTGATCAGCGCCTTCATGATCCCGGTCTCGCCTGCGGACGTGCGATAGAGGGTCTGCTTGATCGCGAGGACGTCGGGATCGCGCGCAGCGCCTTCGATGAAGGCCTCCACGGAGCTGTCGAAGGAGTCGTAGGGATGCTGCACGAGGACGTCGCCTTCGCGGATGACCGCGAAGAGATCGGGAGAGCCCGAGTCGTCCATGGAGATGAGCCGAGTCTGCGTGATCGGCTTGAGCGGCGCCTCCTTGAGCTCCGGCCTGTCGAGCCCTGCAATCGACCAGAGGCCGCCCAGCGCGAGCAATCCCTGAGTGCGGACGACGTCGCTCTCATCGATCCGGAGCTCCCGCATCAGGAGATCGAGCGTCTCCTCCGACATCGAGGAGTCGACGTCGAGGCGAACCACGATCGGTGAGCGCCGCCGCCGCAGGAGGACCGACTCGACGGCCGCGATCATGTCTTCCTCGCCTTCGAGCTCGATGTCGTAGTCAGTGTTGCGGGTGACCCGGAAGGGCGAGTGCTCGACGATCTCCATGCCCGGAAACAGGGCTTCGAGGTGTCGCGCAATCAGCTGCTCGAGTGGCACGAAGCGCTCTCCGTCCGGAAGCACGTAGAAGCGCGGCAACGACTGCGGCACTTTGACCCGGGCGATCCTCCTCGTCAGCTCTCCGGGAACCCTCACCACGACTGCGAGATTGAGGGAGAGGTTCGAGATGTACGGAAACGGATGAGCGGGATCGACCGCGAGCGGCGTCAGGACGGGAAAGAGCTGCTCGTCGAAGAGCTCGTCGAGAAAGCCTTGGTCCTCGGCGTCGAGGTCGTCCCAGTTCGAAAGCCTGATGCCGGCCGCAGCGAGATCCGGGACCAGCCTCGACGAGAAGGCGACGTCGCGTTCCGCAGCGAGCTCCTGGACGCGCTCGTTGATCTTGTCCAACCGGTCCCGAACGGTCTCGTCGTCGGAGCTGCTCGTGGGGACCCCTGCCTGGAGCCGCATCTTGAGGCTTCCGACCCGGACCTGGAAGAACTCGTCGAGGTTGTCGCTGAAGATCGCGAAGAACTTGGCCCGTTCGAGCACGGGCGAGGAGCGTCTGTCCGCGACGCCGAGGATGCGCTCGTCGAAGTCGAGCCACGACGCCTCGCGATTGAAGAAGCGGCCTGAGGGCCGTTCGGCGACCGAGAGCTCGCCAACCTCCACCCCGACCTGGTCGAGAGCGGGTGAAAGAGGCGTCGGCTGCTCTCGTTCCGCCATTGCTCCCAGGATAGTCCTCGTGCTCGAGATCGACGGTGCGCCCGCTGACGCCGTCGTGCTCGGCCCAGAAAGCTGGAGGTCCCTCTCGTTGCACAGGTGGCCATAGACCTGCGCGCCGTGAGCATCATGCCGAGAGGCGGGGCGGCTCTAGCGAAGCTTCCTCCAGGTTCGCACGGCTTTCCCGCGTTTACAGAAACGCTTCTTAGGCAACCCTCTCCGCTGCGAACTACAAAAGGGGGACATCTCAATCATGGCCGAGGAAAAGGCTCGCGAAGTGGTCGATGAGGCCGAAGAGAAACTTGAAAGCAGCAACGGCAAATCCCGTCTTTCAGGGTTGATGAGCAAGGACATCCTGCTTCCTGCCGCTGCCACGGCTGCGGCGGCGGCGGCGGCCGGACTGGCCGCGAAGAAGGGTCCAGACGTCATGAAGATGCTCGGATCGGACGCGGACCAGAAGGCCGAAGAGCTCGGCCGCAAGGGCGTCGAAGGGGCGAAGAAGGAACTTGGAGCCGGCGGAGGGGTCGCCGGCAAGGCCGCCTCGAAGCTGCTCGGCGGCAAGAGTGGCGGCGGCCAGACCGGAGGCAAGACACGGCGGCTGCCGATCCAGCGCTGGACGGACGTCGCGGTCCCGGTCGAAAAGGCCTACAAGGCCTGGACCCAGTTCGAGGAGTACCCGAAGTTCATGCACCGCGTCCTCGAGGTCAAGCAGGACGACGACGACAAGAACAAGGTCCATTGGCGCGAGAAGATCTGGTTCAGCACGCGCGAGTGGGACGCCGAGATCACCGACAAGCGGCAGAACGACCGCATCGCGTGGAAGTCGGTCAGCGGCACTCACCACTCCGGCGTCGTCAGCTTCCATCGTCTGGACAAGAACCTGACCCGAATCCTCGTGACGGTGGATTTCGTTCCCTCCGGGATGGTCGAGAAGATGGCTTCAGGCATGCGTTTCGTGAAGCGCGCGGTCCAGGCAGACCTCGCTCGCTTCAAGGCGTACATCGAGTTCGGCGACGCGAAAGAGCTCGAGTACCGCGCTCAGCCCGAGGAGATGGAGCAGCACCGCTCGGGCGACGACGACGAGGCCGAAGAGACGCAGGACCGCGAGGAGCCGAAGGGCGAGGATGATTCGTCCGACGAGAACGATGACGACCGCGAATCGGATCGCCGCGAACGCGAGAGCCGCCGTCAGGAGCGCCGCGAGGCGCTGAGCTCGAGCTGAGGCGGACGATGGCTATCGCGACCCAAGGCACGGCTCGGAACTACCTGCAGCGCGCACCAAGCCCGAGCGGCCTGGCCGATGTGATCGACCTGATCCTCGACAAGGGTCTGGTCATCGACGCCTACGTGCGGATCGCCGTGATCGGGATCGAGCTCGTGACGATCGACGCCCGGATCGTGATCGCGAGCGTCGACACCTACCTGCGCTTCGCCGAGGCGGTCAACCGGCTCGACCTGAATCAGACCGAGCTCGGAGGCCTGCCGGAGCTTCAGGAAGTCGGGGCGAAAAAGAAGACCGAAGGAGCAATCGAGGGCGTGGAAGAAAAGCTCACGCCCGACAGCTCCGGGATGCGCACTGCCGCAAAGGGCGCTGCTGCGGCAGCCGCAGTCGGCGCGGCCGCGCTGGCCGCACGCGAGGTGGCGTCGCGGCTCGGCAACGACGGTGGAGACGAGGAGTGATGCATGTCTGACGAACCGCAGACGTCCGCAGATCCAGACACTGAGAAGGGTGAGAAGGGTTTCGTCAGGGAGCTCTCGAGCTCGGCCGTCAAGCGGCTTCTCGAGCCGCTTGCCGTAATGGCGGCCACCGCCGGAACCGGCTACCTGATGCGAAAGGCGACCCAGATCTGGAACGAGAGCGTGCTGCCGAAGGTTCACGACAAAGGCGGCGGGAAGGCATTCGCCAAGGACGCGCTCGAGCAAGTCGCAGACAAGCTGCCCGGAGGCCAGGGCTCCGACTGGCTGCGGGGGCTCGCGAAGCATCTCGAGGACGGGAGCCCTGCCCAGGCGAAGACCACCCCGGCAACCAAGGCACCGGCCCAGGCCGGTAGCCGCGACGCGCAAGACGCGGCAACGGATCCGAAGCGCGAGCGACAGCGGCAAGAACGCCAACGCCGCCGCGAGCAGCGTCAGCGCGAGTTAGAGAAAACACGGTCGACCTAAGGAGAGGCAATGGCAATCGCGACCCAAGGAACAGCGAGCAACTACCTGCAGCGCGCGCCGAGCCCGAGCGGCCTCGCCGACGTGATCGACCTGATCCTCGACAAGGGGCTCGTGATCGACGCGTACGTCCGGATCGCCGTGATCGGGATCGAGCTGATCACGATCGACGCCCGGATCGTGATTGCGAGCGTCGACACGTACCTGCGCTTCGCGGAGGCGGTCAACCGGCTCGACCTGACCCAGACCGAGGCGGCCGGCCTGGCGGAGCTCCGCGGCGACAACGGCGGCGGCGACAAGGAGAAGGGGATGATCGAGGGGGCCAAGGAAGCGTTCTCCGGCGACCGGCGCCAAAAGGAGCGCTCCGAAAAGGACTGAGCGGTGGCTGCGCGAACGTCCTCTCGTGCCGGGCCCGATTCGGCGGCGGTCGGCGGTCTCTACTGCTACGGCGTCACCTGGGCCGAGGTCGGACCGCCCGACGGAGCGAGCGGAGTCGGCGGCGAGGCGGTCGGCGTCGTGGCCGACGGTGGGCTTGCCGCGCTCACCAGCGCGGTGGCTTCGATGGCGATCAAGGCGAAGCGGCGCGACCTGCTGAATCACTCCGAAGTACTCGCCGCCGCGCTCGAACGGGGAACGGTCCTGCCGCTTCGGTTCGGCGTCGTCTTCGAAGACGAGAGCGCTCTTGTCGACGAATTTCTCAGGCCACGCCGAGAAGAGCTCGAGCGGCTCTTGCGACAGTTCGAAGGCCGCGTGGAGCTGACCGTGAGGGCGGATTACGACGAGCAGGCGATCCTGGCCGAGGTCGTCAACGACAACCCCCGCATCGCCCGGTTGCGGGAGGAGACGCGGCAAGGGAATGCGGCCGCCACCTATCCCCTCAAGGTCGAGCTCGGCGAACTGGTCGCCGCGGAGCTTCGGAAGCGGACCGACCGCGATCAGCGCGCGCTGCTCGATCGTCTGCGGAAACTCGCGGTCGACTTCGAGGTCGACCAGGAGCCGATCGAGCACCAGGTTCTGCGGGCTTCGTTCCTCGTCGAGCGCGAAAAAGTCTCCGCTTTCGACGACGCGATGGAGGAGCTTGCGCGAGAGCACGCGGGACGGATTCGGTTCAAGTACGTCGGCCCGCTCGCCCCGCACAGCTTCGTTTCCGTCGGGCCATCGGGGGCCGTCTGATGGGTCTTTTCACGGGTCTACTGACGCTTCCACTTGCTCCGGTTCGCGGCACGGTCTGGATCGCCGAGCAACTCGCGGCGGAGGCCGAGCGCGAACTGCGCGAGCAGACGTCGGTGCGCCGCCGCCTGGCGGAGGCCGAGCGGCAGTTCGAACTGGGCGTGCTCACCCTAGAGGAATACGAGGCGACCGAGGACGAGCTCCTCGAGCAGCTGGAGGAGGAGCAGTAATGGCCGAGCAGACGAAGGCTCAGAAGAAGCGCGCCGAGGCACGCGGGCGGCGGCGCGACCAAGCGAGCGAGGGCAAGTCGCGCCAGAACCAGTCGCGCGAGAACCAGGATGACGGCGCGCTCGAGGGCAACGAAGAACAACCGCTCGAGGCCGTCAAGCAGGCTGCGAAGGTGGCGGTCGCCGGTGCGGCGGTCGGGGCAGCCGCCGCGGCGGCGCGCGCGCTGACGCGCGATCGTGATGAACGCGAGCCCGAGCCGACGCAGGAGCCCCGGGCCGAGGAGGACCAGCAGCCGGAGCCGGAGGAGAAGCCGGACGATCCGAAGCAGCAGGACAGCACGCCGGAGCCGCAGGACACAACGCAGGAGCCCGAGCCGCAGGA
>Ga0075421_100002169_pt1 | contig 23293 bp, 15 predicted proteins | sample SoiMetdeltSBSDD5_FD_75292 | JGI IMG/M metagenome (GOLD analysis project Ga0075421, IMG submission 75292) | Bulk soil microbial communities from a Populus tree surrounding site in Tennessee, USA - Soil MetaG P. deltoides SBSDD5 | ecosystem: Environmental > Terrestrial > Soil > Tree plantation...
TAGCGGTTCTAACCAGTGCAGCAATGCTGTTGTCTGCCTCACCCGCGGAGGCTCGGCGGGCCAATTGGTCACCTTCAAATCTCGCAACAAGTGGGGCGCCAAAATCGACGGACAGAATGGTGTCGCCGCCACCGGGTTCGCCTTCGGAGGCGCCAATTACGTTCGCATTCAGGACTTCGAGATCTATGGAGTGGCCAACGCCGGTGGGAGCGCGAGCGGCATCGAAGTGTTCAACAGTGGCAGATTCTCCGAAATCGTCGGCAACCGCATACACGATGTCGGTCACGTCTGCACCGATACCGCCAACGCGCAGGTTGGCATCGATATCGAGCAGAACAATGTTCTGGTTGATGGTAACCGCATTCACGACATCGGACGATTCGCTCCGGGGCAACAAGGATGTCAACCCAGCACCCAGAACTGGACGAATCACGATCACGGCGTCTACCACAGCGTCGGCGACGATGTTACGATCCGCAACAACATTTTCTATAGAACCGATCGGGGTTGGGCGATTCAGGCGTACCCGAATTCCCGCGCGCGGATGAACATTCTCAACAACACGTTCGCCTTCACCAATCAGAACCCGGGCAAGTACGGGGCGATCATCATCTATGACAGAATGACCGTCTCTGATTCCGACATCTCCAATAACATCTTCTACCAGGTCAACACGGCCGCCATATATGTTGGTGGGAGCAGCAGTCCAAGCTTCAGTAATGTGCGGGTCAGTAACAACATCATCCAGAACGGAGCTATGCTGATAGCAGATTCGGGGGGTGGAACAGGGTTGAACTTGATTAACAACAGGGAGAATACCGATCCTGGGATGATTGATCCGGCTAGCTATAACTTCCACTTGCAGGCAAGCAGTCTGGCCATCGATAGCGGCGCGGTAGTCCCGGTCTCAACTGACCACGAGGGGCGAGCCAGGCCTCAAGGTAGCGGCTACGATATCGGCGCATACGAGTATTCCTCATCGGGCATATCATCGCTACCGAATATCGGGTTGCAGTCTGTCGCTTTCAACCCGAGAAGTCGGTAAGCGCAGCGTCGCGACTGAGACCGCTCCCGAGTTGGAGCGACTGGGCGTTCCAGCGGTCATTTATGTCACAACGCGTATTCTTACGGACCGAACTCCGCTCTGGTTTGATCGGCGCATCGCCATCGGGCGGTCATTGGGGCGCCTCCCGCCTGAACTCGAACGAAAGGTCCTGATACAACAGGCCGGCGCCTGGTAAACCCGAATGGAACCGGCAGGCTTTATCGTAAGAGATCACACGCATCCGAAACGATGGACGCAAAATGGTAATCGGCATTATCTTCAAGCGCGAAGTTGGCGGAGCGATCTGAAAGTTTTGTGGCATACCGTCATCGCAGTCGCTTTCCCAAACAAAACGCCGCTACCAACGCTCGAAGAGATTCAGTCCTACGGGATCAGACATCGCCGTTAAAGCTCTCGCCTCAGGATTCGCACGCCCCCACTCTCAGCGATTCTTTCGACCTGATCCGCCAATCATCCCCCCGCCTCTCGACGGCGCCCGCAGCAAGCTCAATAGCTTCAACTACGTATTTTTGCTCATATTTCCCCTGTGCTTCGCTGTTAGTGCAAAATTTAGACCCTTAGCGAGCCACGGAATGCCCTGGCGGCATAGTAAGATTCGGCGCCGTTGTGATACACGAAGACATGGTCGTAGCGGCGATCACAAAAGAGAGCGCCGCCGAGTTTTCTAATATCAGAAGGTGTTTTCACCCAGCTCGACGTCTTCGCATCGAAATTTCCAAGTTTCTGCAGCTCTCGATATTGTTCTTCCGATAAAAGCTCAATGCCCATGGCAGCTGCCATATCGACAGCGTTATTTTTCGGTTTATGTTCTTTCCTTGACTCCAGAGCGGCGCCGTCGTAACAAACACTTCTGCGGCCTTTCGGACTTTCCGCTGAACAATCATAAAAAATGTATTCGCCCGTCTTTTTATCATGACCAACAACATCCGGTTCACCGCCAGTTCGTTCCATTTCATTGAGCGACCACAGTTTTTCAGTATTAGCTTCCAGCTTGGCTTGTACTTTAGCCCATTCAAGACCTTTATGTCGGTTCATGTTTTTCTCAAAACGGGCTTTCAATGCTCTGAGCCGCTCTTCACGTTGTTCTGGCGCCAACTTAGGATTCATTCTATTCATTGATTGATACTCCGAATTGACATCCTCCCGCCGCCAATCGCTACCGCGTTATGGCGGGGAATTCCTACGCTGAGCGCCGTCGCTCACCTCTCGTAGGCGTGACTTTCCGGGCGTCCGACCCGGTAGCTTTTAGCCATTGATTCACGACTTTTGAGGCGCCTGAGCGGCTATTTGGGCGATTCCATACCGAACTGCTTGGCGTACTCCGCGTTCAGCCGCCGCCAGCCGCCGAACTTCATGGCCTCGGGGCCGACGATGCGTCCAATGGGCTGACCGGCGAGAAGCCGATCCAGCACATCGATACAAATGTGCCACCCGGCGGCGCCCATTGAGATGAAGCGGCGATCGATGTTTGTCGACAGCGTCAGGCGCGTGCCGCCATCAGAGGCTTCGAGTTCCCACCGGATATTGAAGCCACCCCAGTTGTACTCAAGCACCTTGGGAGCTTCGGCTCGCGCCACTGTTGTTTCGGTAACCTGCGGCGTGGGCGCTCCCACCGTGTTGAGTTTTACCGTGGTTCCAACCGTGCCCAGGCTCCCATCGGCTTCAAAGGGAGCCCACTCGCGCAGATGCGCCGAATCGGTTAGCGCCCGCCAGACTTTTTCCGGCGAGTGGCGTAGGTCTCTGACGAGAATGAGCGTCCACTTCTCTCCGTCCTTTCGTACCTCCGCCCCGCGGGCCGGGCCCGGCGCGTACTGATCGCGATCGGCCATCTATTTTCTCCTTGTCTTCTTTTTCGTTGGCGCTGATTGATCCATGCGGTCGAGGTGGCGTTCATGCGCATCTACTTGAGCGGACCATAACTGACATAACGGAGCCAGCCAGGCATCTGAGAACGGCCGCCTACGATACTACCACGCCCCACACAACAATCACTAATAAAATTTCCTGCAAGAGGAGCGCCGACATCCGCAATTCTTAGGCTAAGCGCATCCGGACGTACCGGCTGTGCAAGTGAGCGGAAGGCGAATGGCATCGTGGACAAAGAGCTTGTCGCGACTTGGTCTTCACGACCAAGAGCGCTTGTTGGGCAGCACGCTCACAGTATTACCCTCACCCACCCGTCCTCGCACAGCCGTTTCACGCTGTCAATGAGCCATCTGCCTTTGCGCCGATGCAGAGTGTAGCGACGCGCTCCTCCGCCGAGCGGCCCCTCCCGCTGAGTATCGACGTAGGCCTTGTCGCCGGCCATCTCGGATCTAATGATCTTCTCAACGTTTGGATCATATTCGGGAGGGTGCAGGAATGATGCGTTGCGGCCATGCGGCCGGTCACGTGGCGTGCAGAACTCAGCGAACACGAGATCAAAGCTCGCCTTGATCTCGGGCCAATACGATTCCGGGTCCGGCGTATCCCGGGCTCGCCGTGAGGCATCCCACGCGCCGAGTTCCCAGCCGTTCATAGCCTGGATGAACGCGCTCACAACTGCTTCTGGAGAGGGGTCTTCGCTCATACTATTTCATGCTTACCTCCTATCTGGACGACGGTGAGCATTTGGCGCGCTGGTACCCATTGTTAAAATGGCGCGCCGAAAGCTCACTGTTAGGCGCCGCTGTCTGCGTTGGAGTCGTCATTGTTGGGCCTTGGCCGCTTCCCAAATTATAGCCTTGATCAAACAAATGACGCAGGCCAATCCGCTGTTCCGACGGCCGGTTGGGCCGCGCAGCAGATCATCGAAGCCTTTCCTGAGGAGACAGCGCCTCGCTTCTTACTCAGAGATCGGGATCAGATTTATGGCGAAGAGTTCCGCAGGCGAGTGGCGGGAATGAGGATTGAGGAAGTGATGACAGCCCCGCATAGCCCGTGGCAATCTCCTTATGTGGAAAGGCTGATCAGCATCCGTTCCGGCGCCGCGCAGGCCACGAACTCCGGCGCGTTCGAGGGGAATCTTTTCCGGAATAGCGCACACCACGAGAATAAAACGGCTCATCACACGGCGCCCGCGTTCGGTCACATGGAGGTTGCCGTTTCGTCTCGTCTTCCAATATCCTCAGGCAGGCTTGAAGTCCGCTGGTTAAAAGGAACGCCGCGCTATGTTGAGTAGGGATAATAAATGGTCGCGCCGGATGAGCAAATGGCTGCTAATCGCCGGCGTGTGGACGCTCATCGCGTTGCTGTTCACGGGCGAATCGTTGATGCACAGTTATGTGGCGGGGCGTCCGCTGTCGGTGTGGCGGGCGCTGAGTTGGGAGTTGTTTTCGTGTTATGTGTGGCTGGCGTTTTTGCCGTTGATCTTTTGGCTGGGGCGGCGATTTCCTTTCGAGCGCGGAAGCTGGCCACGCAGTTTGCTGGTGCATGCGCTGGCGGGTTTGGTTTTCCCGTTGTTGCAACAGGCCGTAGACACAGTGGTATTGCCGCATTTGGGTTATCCGCCGATGGCCGGACTGAATACGTTTGCGGCGACATATCGGGCCTTTCTGCTGCTGAATTTCCCCATTAGCGTAGTCATCTATTGGGTCAGTCTCGGCGCGCAAGCAGGCATCGGTTATTACCGGATGTACCGCGAACGCGAATTGCGCGCTTCGCAACTCGAAGCCAAATTGGCGCAATCCCAATTGCAGGTTCTGAAGATGCAACTGCATCCGCACTTTTTGTTTAATACGCTCAACACGATTTCCGAATTGATTCACAAAGCGCCCGACGCCGCTGAAAGCATGGTGACGGATCTCAGCGATTTGTTGCGGCTGTCGTTGCAGGCGGTCGGGCGCCAGGAAGTCTCGCTGCAACAGGAACTCGATTTCCTGAACAAATATTTGCAGATTGAACAAACGCGTTTTCACGACCGTTTAGTCGTGCAGATGCGAATTGATCCGCAATCTCTCGACGCCAGCGTGCCGAATATGATCTTGCAACCGTTGGTGGAAAACGCCTTGCGACACGGGCTCGCGCCGCTGGCTTGCGGCGGACAGGTGTTGATTCAGGCGACGCGCGACAACGGTTCGTTGCTGCTGTCAGTGAGCGATGACGGTGTGGGGCTGTCGGGCGACGATGACGGCGCGATCAGAGAAGGCGTCGGATTGTCGAACACGCGGGCGCGGCTGCGGCATCTTTACGGCGCGGCGCATCAGTTCGAAATACAAGGCGCGCCCGATCGGGGCTTGACCTTGCGTATGACCATTCCTTATCGCAGGTTTGTCGAAGCGGATGAAGATCAAAACACTAATCGTGGATGACGAAGCCATCGCGCGCGACCGCGTGCGCCGCTTTCTCACTGCCGAACCCGACATCGAAATACTCGGCGAATGCCGCAACGGGCGCGAAGCCGTCGCGGCCATCAAAAAGCTCCAGCCCGATCTGGTCTTTCTCGATATTCAAATGCCGCAACTCGACGGCTTCGAGACGCTGGCGGCGCTCGACCCCGCGGATTTGCCCGCTGTCGTTTTCGTCACGGCTTTCGATCAATACGCGATCCAGGCGTTCGTCGTCCATGCGTTGGATTACCTGTTGAAGCCGTTCAGTCACGAACGCTTTCGTCAGTCGCTCGCGCATGTGCGCAAGCAACTCGACCGTGGCGAAAGTGGCGGGCTGCGCGGCGTAGACAACCGCTTGCTCTCGCTGCTCGAAGGCATCAAGGCTCCGCCGAAATTCGCCGAACGCCTCGTCATCAAGGCGACCGGGCGCGTGTACTTTCTCAAGACTGAAGACATTGATTGGATCGAAGCCTGCGGCAACTACGTCAACTTGCACGTCGGAGCCGAAACTCACCTCTTGCGCGAAACACTCAGCCATCTCGAAAGCCGTCTCGACCCGGCGCGCTTCCTGCGCATCCATCGCTCGCGGCTCGTAAATCTGGATTGCGTCAAGGAACTGACGCCGCTGTTCAATGGCGATTACACCGTCGTGCTGCAGAGCGGCGACGAATTGACGCTCAGCCGCACGTATCGAGATCGTTTGCAAGAATTGATCGAGAAGCTTTCCTGACCGCGGCATGTCGTTTCCCTTTGGGCGTACGCTCAATTCAAGAAAATTAGATAGTCATCCAAGTCGTGTTCTCCCGGCTGCCGCTGAACACGGCTCGTCACACTGACCATACTGCTCGTCACAATTGCGTTGTCGAAATAAGCGGAGTGGTTATGCTCGCGACTCAGTTTCCATTTCCGTTGGTAGGAGCGGCGAACCATGTTCAAACTACGAAACGGCGCGCTCGCGTTGATCGGCGCGTTGATGTTGGTCTCGGCGTCCATGGCGGCGCAACGCAATGACAGTCCGGCGCGCGGCAATGTCGAAGGCGTCACCGCCGCGCAGATGAAAGATTACCTGACGCTGATTGCGTCGGATGAGATGGAAGGACGCGACACGCCTTCGCGCGGCCTTGATCTGACGGCCAAATATCTGGCTTCGCAACTTTCGCGTTGGGGGCTCAAACCGGCAGGCGACGCTGGCAGTTACTTTCAGCGCATCGCTTTGCGGCGCAGCAAAATTGACGCGCCGCGCACCTTCGCCGAAATCAACGGACAGACTTTCAACTACGGTGAAGATTTTCTGGCATCGGTTTTTGCCGGGAGCGTCAGCGGCCAATTGGTTTATGTCGGCCACGGTTGGGTCATCAAGTCGAAAAATCTCGATCCCTATCAAAGCGTCGATGTCAAAGACAAGATCGTCGTCGTGAATTCGGTCACGTTGCCCAAGGGCGTCACTTTCAACGAACTGGGCAAGCAGGGCAGAGACTTCGAGGCGCCCAGAGTCGCGGCGCAAAAGCGCGGAGCAAAAGGCATCATCTACATTCCGGCTTTTGCCGCGCTCGCCAATTGGGGGAGCAACCGCCAAAGCGCGAGCGCGCAAGGCGCGGTTTTCTTTGAGAAGCTGCAACCACAAGGCGCGTCAATCCCGGCTATCACGATTTCGCCCAAGATGCTCAACGCTCTGTTCAGCAATGAGAAGATCAATGCTCTGACCGCCTTCGATCGCGCGGGGCCCAACGAATCCGGCGAATCGTTCGCCTTCAAACCTGAGAAGCAAGTGAGCTTCACGGTCGGCGTGAAGTCTGAATCCGTCAGCGCGCAAAACGTCGTTGCGGTGTTGGAAGGCGGCGACGCGGCGCTGAAAAACGAATATGTCGCGCTCGGCGCTCATTACGATCACGTAGGCGTCGGCAATCCGGTAAATGGCGACGCGATTTATAACGGCGCGGATGACGACGGTTCGGGTACGGCCGCTGTGCTGGCGTTGGCCGAGGCTTTCGCCAAAGGCCCGCGCCCGAAACGTTCGTTGCTTTTTGTTTGGCATGCGGGCGAAGAGAAAGGCCTGTGGGGCTCGGCGTATTTCACCGAGCAGCCGACCGTGCCGATCAATCACATCATCACGCAACTCAACATTGATATGATCGGGCGCTGCCGTCGCGAAGGCGACGCGCATCCGCAACGCGCGGGCTTGGCGAAACTCGGCGAAGTTTTCGTCGTCGGCTCGAAGATGATGAGCGCCGAACTCGGCGAACTAAGCGAAGCCGTCAATCGCGGCTATCTCAATCTCAGCTTCAACTACAAATACGACGACCCGAAAGACCCCGAGCGCATCTTCTTTCGCAGCGATCATTTTAACTACGCGCGACGAGGCGTCCCGGTTATCTTTTACACCGACGGCGAACACGAGGACTATCACAAGCCGTCTGACACCGTAGACAAAATTGATTTCGAGCAGATGGAAAAAATCGCGCGTACGGTTTACGCCACGGCCTGGGAACTGGGCAATCGCGCGCAACGTCCGCTCGTAGATAAAAAGCTTCCCGCCGAATTGACGGAGAATTGACGAATGAGGAAAAGAGCCTTGCCGCTGTTGTTGTGGCTGTGCGCCGCGTTTACGCAGGCGCAAGCGCAAAGCTATCTTTTGGTCTTGAACAAAGCCGAAAACTCGCTCGCCGTCCTCGACGGGCGCGATTACCAGGTCGTCGCGCGCATTCCCGTTGGCGAAGGCCCTCACGAAGTCATCGCTTCCGCCGACGGCAAGTTCGCTTACGTCGGCAATTACGGCACGGCGCAAGTGTTGGGCAGTTCGCTGTCGGTGATTGATCTGGCGGCGAAGAAAGAACTGCGCCGCGTAGACCTCGGCGCGTTGCGGCGTCCGCACGGGTTGGTCGAGATCAACGGCAAAATTCTGTTCACTTGCGAAGTCAATCGCGTGATTGCGCGCTACGACCCGGCGGCGGACAAAGTGGATTGGGTGATGGGCGCGGGGCAGGACGCGACACATATGATCGTCGGCAATGCCGAACATAAAAAGGTGTTCACCACTAACATACGCTCTGGCACAGTGACGGTGTTTGATTTCAGCGGGAACATTACGACGCTCACGCAAATCGCGGTCGGCAATCAACCCGAAGGCCTGGACATCACGCCCGACGGTAAAGAAGTCTGGGCGGCGCATCGCGGCGCGGGCGACATCTCCGTCATTGACGCCGCCGCCAAAAAAGTCAGCGAAACCATCAAGGCTCCCGGCGATCTTTACCGCGTGAAATTCACGCCGGACGGCAGACGCGCGTTGATTACAGATCCACAGGCCGGCGAGTTGATCGTCATCGAAACGGCTACGCGCAAAGAACTCAAACGCATTCCGATTGAAGGCGCGCCCGCCGGAATTACGACATCCGCCGACGGCAAGCGCGCTTTCGTCACGACCCTGCAAGCAAACGGCGTCGCCGTGATTGATCTGGAAGCGTTACGCGTTACGGCCAAAGTCGAAACCGGCAAAGGGCCGGACGGGCTGGCGTGGGTCGGACATTGAGGCGCCTGACTGTTGGGACTATCGAACGTGGCAAGCTCGCTGCTCTGGATTTATTGACGGCGAATCCGCTCGACAACGTCGCCAACACCGAAAAACGCGCAGGCGTAATGGCGCGCGGACGCCGGCTGTCGCGGCCCGAGTTGCGGAAACAACCGGATGAGATTACGCTCCGATTTCAACGCTAGAAAGATGGCTGCGCGAATTGCCGACGCCCAAGGCCGTCTTTCAAACGCATCGCAATGTGAAAGCATCCGCCGAACAAAACGCCGACGCTGATTGTATCGCCAATCTCGATGAACTGCCTGACGCCGGGCGTTCGATTAAGGTGGCGGTGAACGCGGCGCGACGCGCCTTCACGATCGCCAATGGCCGAACGCAGGAGAGGGACGACTATGCGGTCAAGTAGTTTGTCTTTATCGCCGCACACAGCGGCGAAGGGGTAGTTACCTTTCTTCGGCCCGTCAGGGTCGGAGGCTTCAGAGGAGAGAAGAATGAAACGCGCAACCATAGTCATCTACTTGTTCTTGTTCGCTACTGCGCGGCTGGCGTTCGCGCAAGAAGCGACGCTGTTCCAAAAACCCACTGTCAACCGCACGCATATCGTGTTCGCTTACGCGGGCGATTTGTGGAGCGTGCCGCGCGAGGGCGGCGACGCCGTGCGGCTGACCAACGGCGTGGGCGAAGAAACCGATCCGCACTTTTCGCCGGACGGGGCGATGATCGCGTTTACCGGGGCCTACGACGGCAACACCGATGTGTATGTCGTGCCGGCAGGCGGCGGCGTGCCGAAACGTCTGACCTATCATCCGGGGCCGGATTACGCGGTAGGCTGGACGAACGACGGGAAGGCAGTGCTCTTCAGCTCGCTGCGCGAAAGTTACGCCAACATCTTCTTCCGCCTCTACACCATCAGCGCGGAAGGCGGTTTCCCCACGCCGTTGCCGTTGCCGTCGGCTGAGCGCGGCGCGTACTCGCCCGACGGTTTGTCGCTGGCCTATGAACCATTGGCGCAGTGGCAGCCCGATTGGAAGCGCTATCGCGGCGGCCAACAGGATGTGATCTGGATCGCCAGGCTGGCCGACTCTTCGATTGAAAAGCTGCCGCGACAAAATTCGATAGATAAAAATCCGATGTGGGTGGGCGACAAGATTTACTTCCTCTCCGACCGCAACAGCCCCAGCGGCGGGGTGACGCTGTTCGCCTTCGACACCAAAACGAAGAAGATAACGCAATGCGCGCCGCCCGGCGAACTCGACATCAAATCGGCTTCGGCGGGGCCGGGCGTGATCGTGTATGAACGGCTAGGTTCGATTCACCTTTACGATGTGAAGACAAACAAGTCGCAGCCGGTCAACATTCGCGTCAACAGCGACCTGCTTTCATTGCGTCCGCGCTTTGAGAAAGTCGGCGCGCGGGTGGCCTTCGATATTTTCAGCGGCGAGCCGATGGCCGCGCTTTCGCCGACGGGCGCGCGCGCCGTGTTCGAAGCGCGCGGCGAGATTATCAGCGTGCCTGCCGAGAAAGGCGATCCGCGCAATCTGACCAACACGCCCGGCGTAATGGAGCGCAATCCCGCGTGGTCGCCCGACGGCAGATGGATCGCCTATTTCAGCGACGAATCCGGCGAATACGAATTGCACCTGCGCGACCAGAAAGGCGCCGGAGAGGTCAAGAAGTTCAAACTCGGAGCGCCACAGACGTTTTATTTCATGCCCAGGTGGTCGCCCGATTCAAAGAAGATCGCCTACTTCGATAAGAAGCTTCAGCTTTGGTATCTGGAAATCGAGAAGGGCGCGCCCGTCAAAGTGGATGACAATCCGGTCGGCCTCAACGACAATGTGATGCAACCGGTCTGGGCGCCCGACAGCCGCTGGATTGCATACACCAAACAACTGCCGAACCTGCTGCGCGGCGTCTTTGTTTATTCCCTCGAAACGGGCAAGGCCGCGCAGTTGACCGACGGACTGAGCGACGCGCGCTATCCCGCCTTCGACAAAAGCGGAAAGTATCTCTATTTCACCGCCAGCACCAACAGCGGCATCGGCCTCAGTTTCCTCGATCTTTCAGGTATTGAGCATCAAGCCACGCGCAGCGTTTATGCCATCGTGTTGCGCAATGACCTGCCTTCACCGCTCGCGCCGGAAAGCGATGAAGAAAAAGTCCCGGACAGCGCCGGCGGCGACCGGGCCAAAGACGACGCCAAGCCCACTGATAAACCGGCGCCAACCGCCGACGCCGCGACGGCCAAACCGTCGGCCAAGAAAGAACCCGACCCGGTGCGCATTGATCTGGACGGCGTCAGCCAACGCATCATCGCGTTGCCGATTCCGGCGCGGCCTTACGGCGATTTGCTGGCTGGCGCCGCGGGCGTGATTTATCTGGTCGAAAACCCGCCGGTCAACATTGATCCTACAGGGCCGGCCGGCGCCTCCGTCCATAAATTCGATTTCGAGAAACGTAAATTCGAAAAAGCGCTCGACGGCGTCACTGCCTTCATCGTGTCGGCCAATGGCGAAAAGGCGCTTTACCGGCAAGGCTTCGGCCCCGCCGCCAATTGGGTGATCGGCAATGCGGCGACGTTGGGCGCGCCCACGCCGCCGGGCGCGCCGGGCGGGCCGAATGTGCTGAAGACGGCCGAGATGGAAGTGCGCGTAGACCCGCAAGCTGAGTGGCGACAAATGTTCAAGGAAGTCTGGCGCGGGGAACGCGATTTCTTCTACGCGCCGAACGCCCACGGCATGGACTTGCAGGCGCTGGAGAAACTCTACGAGCCGTACCTGAAAGCCGTCGCGCATCGCAGCGATTTGAATTACTTGTTCAACGACATGTGCAACCAGCTCACGGTCGGCCATATGTTCATTCGCGGCGGCGACGTGCCCAATCCGAACTTTGTCAGTGGCGGTTTGCTGGGCGCGGATTACAAGCTTGAAAACGGGCGCTACCGCTTCGCGAAGGTCTACGACGGCGAGAACTGGAATCCACGTTTACGCGCGCCGCTCACGCAACCCGGCGTCAACGTCAAAGCTGGTGAATACCTGCTGGCCGTCAATGGCCGCGAAGTGCGCGCGACAGACAACATCTACAGCTTCTTTGAGAGCAAGGCGGGCAAGCAGGTCGCGCTCAAAGTCGGCCCCAACCCCGACGGCTCGGGCGCGCGCGAAGTCACCGTCGTGCCGATCGCCAACGAACTGGCGTTGCGCAATCTGGATTGGATCGAGAGCAATCGCCGCAAGGTGGCTGAACTGAGTGGCGGCAAGCTGGCTTACGTGCATCTGCCGGATACGGCCAATGGCGGTTACATCAATTTCACGCGCTACTACTTCGCGCAAACCGACAAGCAGGGCGCGGTGGTTGACGAACGCTTCAATAACGGCGGCTATCTGGCCGATTACGTAGCCGAAACGCTTGCGCGCAAGCGCCTGAGCAACATCTACTTTCGTGAAGGCGGCCGAGACCTGGCTTCGCCGACCAGCGCGATCTACGGGCCGAAAGTCATGATCGTCAACGAAATGGCCGGCTCCGGCGGCGACGCCTTGCCTTGGTACTTCCGCAAACTGAAGATCGGCCAAATCGTAGGTAAGAAGACCTGGGGCGGCCTGGTCGCCTCGTTCCCCATGCCGCAGTTGATGGATGGCGGCGTAGTGCGCGCGCCGGACGCTGCGATTTACGGGACCGACGGCGAATGGGAAGTCGAGAACGTCGGCGTCAGCCCCGACATCGAGGTCGAATTCGATCCCGCGCAATGGCGGCAAGGCCACGACCCGCAACTGGAAAAAGCCGTGGCGCTCTTGCTGGAAGAACTGAAGCGCAATCCGCCGCAACCGAGCAAGCGTCCGCCTTTCCCGAATTATGGGAAACCGGCGGTGGCAGGTTCGGGCAATTAACGCGCGTTGATAGGGCAATGCGAACGCAAAGGTTTGCGTTGCCTCTGAATACACAGGAATTCCGAACTACGGCGCCAAACTGTTAGGAGAGATCTCTCAAGTTTTGCGCCGTGACTCGATCCTTAAACGGCTTAGCATTACAGCCGAGATCAGCAGCAGCGGCGCGGCGATCTGAAAGACTCCGCCCAGGCCGATGATGTTTTTCAGGCCGCCGGCCGCCGCCGCGATGACGCCGCCGGTCAGCGTCCCGACCAGATTGAAGACGCCGTAGCCGGTCGAGCGCAGATCGCTACGCGCGATTTGCGATAACACGGGCATCGTGTTGCAGTCGTAAAAGCCGCGCCCGAGGCCGAAGAGAATGAGGGCGGCGATCAGCGGCGCTGTTGACGCAGTGAAGCCGACCAGGAAGAGGCAAGGGGCGGCCAGCGCGACGCCGATGAGTTGAGTCAACACGCGACCGCGCGCCGAGACACGATTCCACTTGTCAGCCAGCCACCCGCCGAACAGAATGCCGCCGAAACTCGCCACTTGTATGTAAAACGTGGCGGAGAAGCCCGCCGCCGCTAGCTTCATATTGAACCGCTCGTAAAGATAGGACGGCAGCCACGTGTAGATCGCCCAGTTGGTCAGCGAGAACGAGGCGAAAACAAATATCAATGTTTTGAAGCCGGGAATGCTGAGCAATTCCCGCAGCGCTGGCAAGAAGCGGGGCTGGTCTTCGCGACTCGGCGTCGATCTTTCACGCAGCGAGGGCAGTAGAAGCAGCGTGTAGACGACTCCGATGACGCCGAGCGCGGCGAAGGCGAAGCGCCAGCCGTAACGCTCGCCCAACTCGCCGCCGCCCCAGCCTCCGAGGACGATGCCCGTGTAAATGCCGCTGGTGTGAATCCCTGTGGCCAGAGAGAGCCTGCCCCTGGCGTGATAATCGGCAATCAACGCGAGCGCGGCGGGTATGTAGCAGGCTTCGCTCAATCCCATCAGCGCCCGCAGCGCAACCAAGTCGTTGAAATCGCGAACATACCTCGTCAGCCATGTGACAGATGACCATACCAGCAGGCTGATGATAATGATCCGCACGCGCCCGAAGCGATCGGCCAGGAAACCTGAGACCGGGCTGACCAATCCGTAGACCCACAGAAAGACTGCGCCGAGCAATCCCAGTTGCAGATCGGAGGGACGCAGGTCGGTCTTGAGCAGAGGAAAAACCGAAAAGATGATCTGACGGTCGAGGTAATTCAGCAGCGCGACTACCCAAAGAAAAGCGACGATCGCCCAGGCGTATAATCCCACGCCTGCTTCCTTACTTGTTCTGGTTTCGGTTTCGATCATTTGATTGTTATCAACGCTCGCGCCGAACGGTGGCCAGGACGGTCTTCGCCGCCAGGTATGATCACAGCGCCTCCCCATTTCACCGCCGATGTCGTGACCAGCGAGACTGGCAGTACGCCGGTCTTCGACCATTTGTCAGTCGTTATGTCGTAAGCAAGGGTGTCGCGGCTGAAGCCGGGATGATCGTCTTTCAACTCGAAGACACGGTGGGCGTTCGCGCCGTCATCGCCGCCGAATACAAGAATGCGCGAGGCGCCGTCATCAATTGCAGGCGCCGCCACGACAGGCCGCGTAACGTCGGCGATGCCCCGCCAGCCTTTATTATCCGCGCCGGGCGAGTAACGCCATCCGTCATTCAAATAGCGCCGCGAGACCTTGCCGTCGGCGCCGGTCAGAAGCTCCGCGCCGCTGATGACGAAGATCGCTCCGGCCTGCGCCACGACCACGGGCAAGATGCGAGCCGCGCCGGGAATCGGTTCGAGTGTTCTCCACTTCGGATCGCGCGCGCCGAGGTCCAGCGCGAAGAGCGTCTTAGTCGCTGAGGTCGAAGACGGCGCGCTCTGGCCGCCGGCGACGAAGATCGCGCGGCCAATCACAGCGGCTCCCATATTCGCCAGCGGCTGCGGAAGCGAGGGCAGCGCTGTCTTTTCCAGGCGCCGGTCTTTCCATCGCAAACGCCACACATCGGCGTAATGCCGCGCGCCGTCGGAACCGCCGATAACGATCACGCTGTCATCAACGCTGACGGCCGCGCCGTAACCGAGCGGATGGTCCAACTTCCCCGCGAGTCTCCAATCTTTAGCGTTTGGCTCGAGCGCGAGTATCGTATCGAGCCAGAGCTTCTGCCCTCCCTCAAAGAGGGAGGTCTTGTAATAACTGCCGCCGATGACGAGCAGCGTTCCGTCGCTGACGCCGGCCATCTGCCCGCCGCTCGCCTGCGGCAGGTCGGGGAGTTGTGAATGATTTTTGGAACCGCAGAACAGCAGTGATGCGAACAAAAAGGCAGATCCGAGTTTGATACGCATAAACTAAAACCTGCAACCGAAAATCTAATACCTATTAACCTTAAAAAAGGAGTGGGTGATTTCTGATTTATAGGTTTTAGGTTATAGGTATTGGATTTTAGGTACTTCCCGACTGTTTTGCGGGAGCCTTGCTATCTCAAGCCGGGCGCCTCGCAGTTTCAGAGAGGACCTGTTCCAACAAGCCCGCGCTTGCCAATTCATCGCGCAACCGCTCGCTCTCGCCCGCGCTCAGCGATTGTCTGCGAGGCGCGAGACAAGGTCCGCAATTAATCCCCGCCCAGCCGAGAATTGTCTTCAGGGCAGGGAAGAGCGGGTAGCGAAGAGTGATGGTGATGAATTCATTGATCCGCGATTGCAGCGCTCGCGCCTCTTCCCATCGTCCCTCCTGCGCGAGCCGCCACAATCGCGTGAACAATGCGGGGATAACGTTGTAGAAACTGCCGATGCCGCCGTCTGCGCCGAGCAGCAGCCCCGCAGACAACATTTCGTCGCGCCCGTAGAAAATCGTCGCGCCCCGCTCTTTCAACCGAAGCATCGTGTAGAGATCATAATCGGTGAATTTAAGTCCAATGACGTTCTCAATCGCCGCCAGTTCCAGAACATGATCCGCCGTTCTGATGGCGGGCGCCACTTCAGGGAAGAAGTATATGAGCAGCGGTATGTCCGAAGCTGCGGCGAGTTTTTCGTAGTAGCTTTTGATCTCGGCGAATGAATAGACGCCGACGATCGGCGGAAGGCTGCTGATGGCATGCGCGCCGATGCGGGCGGCGTGCCGGGCCAATTCAATCGCTTCGCCGGTGGTGTTGGCGCCGACGTGGACGATGACGGATTTGTTCGGCGGCGAATTGCGCGCCGCGGCCTCGGCCACATGCTTACGCTGCTCGACCGTTTGCAGCATCCCTTCTCCGGTCGAACCGCAGAGATAGAGACCGTGAACGTCGGCGCCGTAGAGCCGCTCCGCCAATCGCTCGAATGAACGGACGTTGAATTTACCCTCCGCGTCGAAGGGCGTAACTACCGCGGGAACTATCCCGGCGAGCATAGGCGTTTCTCCATTTTTTTTCATATGGCATACGGCATATTTCATATGGCATATGCCATATCCACATATCATTTCTTCGGTTTTAGACGGTCCTTGCCATCCGTCAGCCATTCCAGATTGAAACTCGCGAGCGTGAGTCGTCCGCTGTTTGAAAGGCTGCCGTCTGCGCCGGCGGTTTCGTAAAAGCAAAAGATCGTTCCATCCTGCCCGACGGCCAGGTCGGAATAGGCGCTGGGCCCCGATTCGAGAGTTTTGCTGACCGGCCACGTCCGCGCCTCGTCGTAACTGAGTTTGACCGTGAGATTTTTGCGGTCGCGTCTCAACCCCGGCGTGTCGCGTCCGTCTGCGCGTGTCAGGTTATCGGGATTGGCGAAGATGATGCGGTTGCGATCGTCCTTCGGCTTTTCGGTCAACCGCGCGACGCTGGCCATGCAGATCGGTTCGACCAGTTGTTCATCGAAGACCGGTTTCGACCATCCGGTGGCGCCGTCGCGGCTGAAGGCGATCGCGCGGCGATTCGCCTTCGAGAGGCTCCGCATATTGAACATTACGCGCCCGTCCGCAAGCTGCGCAGTCACTGTTTCGTTCGGATTGATGATGTCGGGCGCGTCGAGACCGATGATCTCGCCGGCGCGCCACGTCCTGCTGGGATCGTCGCTATAGATGACCGAAGTCACGGACGGCCCGTGCCCATTGCCCTCTGTTCCGAGCGATAGCCATACCGGAACGATCAGACGCCCATTCTTCAATTGGATTCCGTGCGCGGGCCCGGTGGCGATAACCCGCCAGTCGTAACGCGCGCGAAAGCTCTCGAATGTCGAAGTGATCTCGACCGGCCTCGTGAACGTCGCGCCGTCATCGTCGCTGCGCATGTAAAAGCAGCGCGCGTATTCCAGGCAGAAGAGAAAATGGACCGCGCCGGTCTTGTGATCCGCGATGGCCACCGGGTTGTTGTAAGTCACATCGTCGGGATTGGCCTGCTTCTTTTCAATCGCGACAGGGTTCTTGCTCTTCGGCCCTTCGACGTCTGCGATCTTGCGCGGGCCGTCCCACGTCCGACCGTTGTCCCTGCTGCGGCGTAGCATGATGTCAATTGTGTCCCAATCGCTCTTTCCGGTCTTGCGCGCCTCGCAATAGGCCAGCAATACGCCGCGCTTGGTCACGACGACGCCGGGGATGCGGTAGAGCTTGTATCCGTCTTTGTCGGTCTCGAAGAGATCTATCTTTTCGAATGACGGTCGCCGGCCGAAAGTCAGCGGCGGCAAAGCCGCCGCCGTGACGGCGGCCGTGATGAATTGGCGGCGTGTGAATGTCATGTTTTTTCTCGCGGCGCCGTACTTCAAAACTCGACCTTCATACCGAACTGGATTTGACGCGGCTGTCCGGAACTTTCCAGTCTGCCGAAATCAGCGTCGGTCAAACTCGCGGTCAAGCCGGTGTAGTTCGGATGATTCAGGATATTGAAAATGTCGAATTGGAACCTCAACCGCACCTTCTCATTGAGCCGAGACAGTTTTCGGAACGAGAGGTCTCCGAGGTACATAGATGGCGTCGGGATCATGCCTGCGCCGGCCGTGCCGCGCCGATCGGCGGGCGCCACGGCGAACGCGCTGCGGTTGATCCAGTTGTCGCGCGTGCGCTCGCTTTCGGGCGTCAGAACTTCACCGCCCAGATAATCGGCGCGCCTGGCGCCGCCGGTCGCCGCATTGCCGGTCACGGTCACATATGGTCCCGTCTGCGCGCGCGCCTTGCCGCTGATCTCATAACCGCCCAACAGCGCTCCGACCAGCCCCTTCGACTTGCGGAAGAAGGGCGAAATCAAGGTGAAAGTGCCGACAAGGATGTGACGCCGGTCGAAGGCCGCAGGTCCATAGTAAAAGCTGCGGTCGTAGGCGATCTCACTGTTGTCGGTATGCGAACTCGCGTCGGTCAACGCCTTTCCCCAGGTATAACTCGCGGTAAAACGCGAGTTCCCCTTTCGCTTGGTCAGGTAAAGCTGCAATGAGTTGTAATTGGAATTCGCGTCACTCATATACATCCTGATCGAAGAATAACCTTTATACGGCCGCAGCGCGTTGTCGGTGGCCCGCTGCGCCGAAGGCAAGAGGGAGTTGGCGTAAGCGACGTCGAGCGGAACCAGATTGATGTCCGGTTGGCGCAACAGTCTTCGCCCCTGATTGCCCACGTAAGCCGCTTCGGCGAAGAGACCGAATGGCAATTCGCTCTGCGCACTCAAACTATAATTCATTGTGTAAGGCAGGCGCAGTTTGGGGTCTATCGCGATCACCGTGTCGAAAGGCGTGACAGCCGTCGCCGCGCCGCTCAGCGGGTTCGAGAGATTCCCGTTCTCCAGATTGACGCTCGCGTTGAAGGGCGGATTGTTGAGCATCGACGCGGGAATGTCTCCCGGCGCCGTGTCGTAAAATATCCCGAAGCCGCCGCGAATCGCCAGCCTGCCGTTGTCCGTAGGCGAAAACGCGAAGCTGAAACGCGGCGCGACGCGGTTCGAACCTTCATACAACCCTCGTGGAGCGCCGGCCGGCACGGCGAGCACGTCCGCGCTGGTCGCGCCCGGCGCCCGTCCCGCCTCCGACGCGGGGACGCCGTCGCCTGCCCGCGCCAGGCCGTTATACCGATTGCCGCCTTTCGCCACATCGATGACGCCCGTGCGCGTCACCGTCACCGCCTGCGCCGGGTCGTAAAGCGCCGGGTCGAAGGTGGCGAAATTGTTAGCTTGCGGATAATAGGGGTTGCTGTTCTGAAAGCGCGCGCCGAACTCCAGGCTCAACCGGCGCGACACCCGCCAAACGTCCGTCAGATAAAAATCGAACTGCGTCGCGCGCAACAGTCCCTGCGGATCGTCGGCGAATTCGGTGTAGGTTCGATAATTGCCTAACAGCGCGTCGGCGAGCGAATTTCCCGTCGATTTCGTATTGCCCGTGGCGTTGAAAGAGATGTTGCCCAAATATCTCGGCCGTCCGTTCTGGTCCAACCTGGAGCGCGAATACGCCGCGCCGAATTTGGCCGTGTGCGCGCCGGCGATGAATGTCAGGTTGTCGTTCCATGCGATCTCGGTCGTCGGCTGGACCAGAGCGAACGCCGGTCCACGCCATCCCGAAAAGCCGCTCACGCCAACGTCCGGTATGCCGTTGTCGTAAGTCTCGCCCGTAAACACCTGCGGGAAGACGAAGCCATGCGTCTCGCGCTTCCACGTCTCGCCGACTGGGAAACTGCGTTGATCGGCGACGCCGACATACGCCCGCCCCTCGTTGGTCAGGCGCGGCGAGACGAGCCACGTGTGCTGCGCCAGCCAGGCTTCGGTCGGGCGGATTCGCGTCGTCGGCGTAACCGGCAATTGCGATTCTGTGGCCGGCCCGTAAGGCGTCGCAAAGTCGTTGATGTCATGCGTGTAGCGTACGAATAGCTGGCGCCTGTCGCTGATCTTGTAATCCAGGCGCAACATATCCTGGCGGTAATCGAAAGGGTTGCGTGGCTGATAAGTCGCGTTGTTGGCGACCGGCTGATCGTCGAAGGCCGCCGCCAGATCGGCCGCCGTTCGATAGACGCTCGCTAACGCCCGCCCTTCCGACGTGATCCGGTTTGCGGGAATGACGTTGTTCGCGAAACAGCCGCGCCGATCCGACGCCGCGCAAGGCAATGTCGAAAGCGGATCGCGCAACCGCCCGTCATCCGAAGTGCCGACGACGCCGTCGGCGCCGCGCAAACGGAGACGAAAATCCCCGGAAAGCTCCGCCGTAGTCGGCAGCGTGCGCTGCGCCGCGGCCAGCGAGCGCCGGATGAACTTCCATTCCTGACCGCCGAAGAAGAAGAGCTTGTTTTTTATGATCGGCCCGCCGACGCTGTAGCCCGCATTGTTATAACGCAATGGCGCTTTGACCGGCGCCAGCGCGGCGCGCGCGTCTGTCTTGTCGTTGCGTAAGAATTCAAAGACAGTCCCATGTATCTGATTGCCTCCGCCCTTGGTCGTAACGTTGATCGCCGCGCCTGAATGGCGCCCGTATTCGGCGGAGAAATTCGAAGTTTGAATCTTCACTTCCTGAATGAAGTCGATGCCGACATTGCTGATCAGGATCTGATTGTTGGTCGGACCGAGGTTGTATCCGCCGTCGACTGTCAGATTGGTCGCATTCGTTCGATTGCCGTTGATCGAGACCTGTCCGGAACTCGAGCCGGAGGCCAGTTGCAACGGATCATCCGTTGTCTGCGTCGCGCCCGGGATCAGCGCGAACAGCTCGGTGAAGTTGCGCGTGTTGAGCGCCAGATTCTGGACCTGTTCCCCATCTACCACGCGCGCCATCTCGCCCGAAACGTTGTTCACCGCTTCCCCCGCCGGGGAGACTATCTCGACCGTCAATGCGACGTCTCCCGCCTCAAGCTCGACGTCGACGCTCAGACGACCGTCGTTCACTAAACCGTATCCGCTCTTCACGACCCTCTTGAAGCCAGAGTGTTCGACCTTCACGCTGTAAACGCCCGCGCGCAGATTGGTCGCCGTGTAGACGCCGTCCTCGTCGGTCCTCACCGCGCGCGTCGCGCCCGTCCCCTCGTCAGTAATCATCACCGTCACGCCGGGAATCACGGCGCCTGTCGCGTCAGTGACCCTCCCCGAGATTCGCCCCGTGTTGGTCTGCGCGGACGCCCCGCCCCATAACATAATCAACAGTATTGACGGACCTATTATTTTCATGTTCCCCCCCTTTGAAGAGTTCTTCGGTTGACGGTAGGTGTGGGACTCTTCCGCGCGTGAACGGCCGCCCCCCGCGCCGCCGTGGCGCCTTAACCCAGCTCGGCCCGCTTCATCCCGTGTTTTTTGACAAAGCCGCTTCGCGTCCTTATCATCATTCCGCTCCCGCGAAGCGATTAGTGATTTTCTGATTACCGATAATCGAGAATGGCGGGATCATACAGACCGGCTGTCCGGAATGTCAACGGTCCCGGGGATTTTCTGAGGATTAACGATGGACGTGACTTTGAAACCGGTGAGGAACCGCGCGCTATCCGACGACGTGTTCGAGACGCTGCGGGACGCGATTTTTTCGGGGCGGCTCAAGCCTGGCGATCCGCTGCGGGAGTTGCATGTGGCGAAGGAGTTGTTGGTGAGCCAGGCGACGGTGCGCGACGCGTTGGTAAAGCTGGAGCGATTCGGTCTGGTGGTCAGGGTTCCGAACAAGGAGACGATCGTCACCCGGCATTCGAGCCAGGAGGTCAGGGAGCGGATCGCCATTCGCGCCACTCTCGAAGAGATGGCCTTCCTTGAAGCCGCCAAGCGCTTGACCGGGGAGGATTACGTCGCGCTCGAAGGGAAGCTGCGGCGGATTTCGGACTCGTTCAAGCGCAAGGAGTACTTCGACGCCGCGCAATTTGACCTCGACTTCCACCGCTACATCTGGCGGCGATCGGGCAACGAGACGCTGGCGGAGATGCTCGACTACTTGACCACGCCGCTCTTCGCCTTCATAAGCACGCTGCGAAGCATCGGCGTTGAAGAATTGAGAGACATCGTCGCGCCTCACGAAGACCTGCTAGCCGCGTTGAAATCCAAAAAGACGTCGCATATCAAACGGGCCGTTCGCGAGCACGTCATCGGTTCCTACAACGGTTTTCTTAATTCCGGCGCCGAGAGCCTGGAAAAGATGGTCCGTGAGAGGGCCTCGGGGTGAACTTTAGCTTTAGATCTGAGCAAGTAACTGTTGTATCTCCCGAAAACCCCATCCCTCCTTGAACTACTTGCCCTTAGAGAGATCATCAGCCATTCTGCTCGTTCGTCAGACCTATCGTTTTTTGACGGGTCGCTTCACAGTTATTATCCTCGTCTCCGCTCTCTTTCTGAGATATGGGCGAAAACGCTCTTGGTCGATTCTGCGCAAAAAAAAGCAGGGGGGGCGCTCAGCCGATGCCCCGGCAGTATGCTATCTGATTTTTCCACCCCGTCACTACTGGGCGCTACGGGCGGAAGTGGTTGACTTCTCATGGCGCCACGCCAATGAAACGCAACTCCGGCGCCGAAATAACAAGGTTGAATGTAGGGCGTTTCGCTGATTCGGGTGTAGGCAATGTCCCGAAATACACCACAGTTGTCGGCGTCAGCGCGTCCCGAAAAGCCGCACCTGTCTTGCGACGCTCCCTGTAAACCCACCGACCCTGCTGTCACTACATCCCTCTATCGCGGCGACAAATTGTCACGTCTCGCGCCGTCGTCAGAATTGATTGAGTATCACTCTCCTTGCGGAATCAGAAGCTTAGCGGATGGCGGACGCTTGGCGCCTATTTTGCGGTCAATTAGGGTCACTTCCTTTTAAATCAAATTTGAGTTGACGACTCTACCAACACCGTAAAAGTTAATACGGTGTTGTTCCAATCCTCCAGACTGAAGAGGGCGCCGGGTTAGGTTGCGCTTGGCGCCTATTTTGCCGCGCACCCATTTTTACCCCCCAAGACAATTCGGTTGCTGCCCCGAACGACGCCGCATAAGGCAATGTCGAGTCGCCCCGTACCCCCGCCAGAGGGTGACGGGCGCACGCTTGGTCCGTCACCCTCATTGTCATGGCGCTACACACAAAAGTCAGATGGAAAAGGAAAGACTCGAAAAAATGCGAATGGATTTGCGGGAGGCGGTAATGGCCGCAGTAATTCTGGCTTCCGGCATGTGGATGAATGTCTCAGAACTCATGAAACTGTGGGGCGAATAGAGAAGGCCGGGCGATGACCGGACTTTCGTATTCCGCAAATAAAAATGTCAACACCGCGTACGTTCCCCTAACTTATACATCTACTTACATCAGGATTACCTATGCGACGATTGATGGTTCTCTTAGCTGAAGATGACGACGATTTACGCTCGCTTTACGGTTATATGTTGTTGACGGCGGGCTATAAGGTGAAAGCTGTTCGGAACGGTCTCGAAGCGCTCGCTGAAATACAGGTAAATCGCCCCGACGTGGTCGTAACCGACATCACAATGCCGGTTCTCAGCGGTTTGGATTTAATCGTTGCTGTAAGGTCGGATGACGGGCTTGCAGACCTGCCGGTCGTGGCGATTACGTCCTTCGGGGAAGGCATTTGTAAACTGGCGCGTGCGGCAGGGGCGACCGAT
>Ga0075421_100002170_pt1 | contig 23289 bp, 13 predicted proteins | sample SoiMetdeltSBSDD5_FD_75292 | JGI IMG/M metagenome (GOLD analysis project Ga0075421, IMG submission 75292) | Bulk soil microbial communities from a Populus tree surrounding site in Tennessee, USA - Soil MetaG P. deltoides SBSDD5 | ecosystem: Environmental > Terrestrial > Soil > Tree plantation...
ACGAGAATGTCGCCCGCCCGCACCGGCCGGTTCTCCGACGCCAGCATCTCGCCCGATCGCAACCACCCGGCGATGGTGTCGCCGATGCGGTCAGCGAGGCGCACCACCGCCGGGGTGGCGCTCGTCTCGTCGAGAGGCGACCAGGTCTCGGCGGGGGTGGGGGCCTCATACTTCTCGGTGGGCCAGATCTCGACGAGGCCGGCATGGCCGGCGCGGTTGGCCACATGACGCACCGGTGATGAGCCCACGCCGGGCGTGCGGTCGGCTTGTGCGAACACGGCGTCCACAGCAGCGAGCAGGGGGGCCACCGAGCGGAACGAGAGTGTGAGAGGCACGCGCTTCCAGGGCAGCCCGGCCCTTTCGGCGCGGACGCGGAGCATCTCGCCTTGGGCGGCGAACATCTTGGGCGCGGCGCCCTGGAAGCTGTAGATCGACTGCTTCTCGTCGCCCACGGCGAACAGCGTGCGCGGCTCGTCGCGCGCCCCCTCGCCGGCGAAGAACTCCTCGGCCAGCGCCGTGATCACCTGCCACTGTATCGGACTCGTGTCCTGCGCCTCATCGACCAGGATGTGGTCGAGCCCGCCGTCGAGCTTGTAGAGCACCCATGCGACGGCCTCCGACGAGATCAACAGGCTCGAGGCCCTGGCGACCAGATCGTCGAAATCGAGCTGGGCGTGACGCGCCTTCACCTCGCTGTAGCGCTGCATGACGGCATTGCCGAGCCGCACCAGCGCCAGCGTCGCCTCCATGAGCTGCACTTTGCAGCGCTCCTCGTGGAGGGCAACGAAGCGTCTCTGCGCCGATTGCAGCGTATCCGCAGAGTCTGGGTGCTCCGCGGCGAGTGGCTTGGTCATGACCGACTTCCGCGGCTTGCCCTCGCCGGTGAGGAACACCTTGGAGAGCGCCGCAATGCGGCCGGCCGCGCCAGGCGCGGCCAGGGCCACCGCAATCTGCGTGGCGGCATCCGCATCGGTGCGCGAGCCCTCCGCCAGTACCACCCCCAAGTGTGTGAGCTGGGCCCTGGTCAGCACGCTGGCCAGCTTCTCAGTCGCCGCTGCAAAGCTGGCATCCGGCCCCAGGCCGAGGATGCGGCGGTAGAGCTTCTCCGTCTCTACAAGCCTGAGGCCGGTATCATCCTCGAGCCGCGCCGCAGCTTCCAGCCATTCGCGCCGCTGCAGCGTCTCTTGGAGTTGCATGCGGAGGCCGTTGGCCGCCGCTTCGAGCCAGTCGCGCTGGCGCAGGGCCTCGGCGAGGTAGGTGTCGAAGTTGGTCTCGGCGGCGAAGGCGATGGCGGTGGCGAGCGCGTCGGCCAGCGGCGAGCCGGGGGCCGCTGTGGTGGCCTCGGTGAGGACCTGGTTGGTGGCCTCCTCCAGCAGCGCCGCGCGAGTGTGATCGTCGAGGATCTCGAAGCCGGGCGGTACGCCGGCCTCCAGCGGAAAGCGCTGCAGCAGCCGCTCGCAGAAGGCGTGGATGGTCTGCACCTTGAGGCCGCCCGGCGTCTCGATCACCAGCGCAAACAGCTGGCGCGCCCGCGTCATCTCCGCTGCCGACGCCTCGCGGTGGAGCAGCTCATGCAGCCATTTGCCAAGATCGGCATCGCTGGCTGTCACCCAGTCGGCCAGCCGGGCCGCAACGCGCGTGGCCATCTCGGCGGCGGCGGCCTTGGTGTAGGTGAGGGCGAGAATGCGCGCAGGCTCGGTGCCGGCCAGCAGGAGGCGCAGCATGCGCATGGTGAGCACGTGCGTCTTGCCGGTGCCGGCGTTGGCGCTGACCCAGGCGGAGGCCGCGGGGTCGGCCGCGGCAGCCTGGCTGCGGCGCGTCTCCGCCAGGGCAGCATCGAGCGCGGCGGCGAGGTCGGGCGTCGCGGCGGGCATCGCTCAGTCCTCCTCCTCGCCGTCGTCATCGGACCATTCGGCGAACCGGGCCAGATGCGCGTAGGCGTCGAACTTGTACTTGTGCTGGAAGCGGGCGCGGCGCAGCGCTCGATAGGGCGTGCTCTCCTGGTCGAACTGGGCGATGAGTCGGGCGAGACCCTCTCGTGCAGCCCGCGCCATCTCCATCGGGTCGCCGTCGATTGGCACGTCCTGACCCGGCGGCTCGCCGCCGGAGGTGGAGATGTAGCGCAGGCCCAGAATCCGCGCCGCCGGCACGCCGGCAAATCCGCCGGCGGCGGCCATGGCGGCTTCCAGCGGCAGCTGCGGCGCATTCCCCTGCTCGGCCTGCCGTCTCAGATTGTCGAGCGTCTGGCTGCTCTTGTAGTCGGTGATGATCAGCCCCGATGCGCCCATATCGATGCGGTCGGCGCGCGCGGTGAGGGTGAACGGCCCCGCCGGCGCCTCCAGCACCAGCTCGCCCTGCGCCTCGGCCACCGTCTCGATCACACCCATGCGGCGGGCGGCCTCGGTGGCCGCGAACCATTCGGCGAACCGGCCGAAGCGCGGTGCCCAGAACGCGGCGATGCGCGGATCGCCCATGTAGCCGGCGAGCACCTGCGTGACGATTCCCTGCAGCTCGGCGGCGAGATCGTCGGGCAGCTTGTGCGGGAAGCGCTGGGTCAGCCGGCCCAGAGCATCGTGCACGACGGTGCCGCGCAGCGCGGCGCCGGGCCGCGCACCGAGGGCGGGCAGCTCCTCCAGCTTCAGGATGTGGCGGGCAAAGATCGCGTAGGGGTTGGCAATCCAGGTCTCGACGGTGGTCACGCTGAGCTTGCGCGGCCTGGCCGCCACCGGCGGCTTCGGCTCGGGCCGGGGCAGACGCTGCCGCCGGGGGACGGCATTGCGAGCCCGCGCCCAGGCGAGCCAGGGCCGGTCCGGCTCCAGCGAGAGCCCCAGGCCCTTCACCAATGCCTGCAGCCGCAGCAACCAGCGCGAGGGCACCGTGGGAGCGCCGTCGATCTTGGCGGCGCGGGTCAGCACTAAGCGGGGCGCGCCCAGCTGCGCGGCGAAATCGTGCGCCGACGCCCCGATGCGCTCCTCCGGCGGCGGCAGGCCGAGCCCCTGCCGCATCGGCCGGCTGAGCCAGGGGCCGGGGTCGGCAGCCTGCGGCCACGTCCCCTCGTTGAGGGAGCCCAGGATCACCGTATCGGCCAGTTGCAGTCGCGCCTCGTAGGGATCGCAGACGGCGATGCGCGGATGGGCGCTGCCGCGCGGGCGGATACGCTTCTCCGCCACCAGTGTGCGGTAGAAGTCCGGATAGTCGGCGCCGGCTACCGCGAGCTCCGGCAGGGCAGGATCGATGAGCTTCATGAACAGCTCGGCGGCCCGCTCGCCGGCGTCGCCCTGGCGCAGCGGGCTGCCATCATCCCGCTCGCCCGTCGCGGCGAGGCGCACGGCGGTCGCGTAGTGCACATCCGCCAAGGTGCGAAGGGGAAGCGCATCCGGCGCGCCCAGGGCCTCGACCAGCGGCGCGAGGGCGTGCCTCAGCCGCAGCAGCACGGCGCGCGCGGCGCGCCAGTCGTTGGCGCCGAGGCGGCGCAGGGCGGCGGGGCGCCAACCCTGCGTCCCCGCCCCTTCCAGCGCCCGCTCCACGCCGTCCAGGCCCTTGCCGAGATAGGGCGCACGGAAGCAGGCCAGCTCGAGCGCCTCCCGGCCCCTGCACATCTCCTCCACGCCCATACCGAGGCGGCACAACGGGTGCTTGAGGAGGGCCATCAGCGTGACGGGCTCAAGCTGCTCCTGCACCGCGGCGACCGCCAGCTCCAGGAACGAGCCGGGCAGCGTCCTGGCGAACGGCTCGCCGCCCAGGTCCTCGACGCTGAGCTCCCACGCCGCCAGCCGCGCGCCCACGCGGCGCGCCAGCGCCCGGTCGGGTGTGACCAGCATGGCCGTCTCGCCGGGCCGCTCCATGGCCTCGCGCAGGATGAGGGCAATCGCCTCGGCCTCCTCCTGGGCCGTCTCCGCCTCCAGCAGGCCGAGCCCGCCGAGCGCGGTCCGCATCTCGGCCTTGTCCGCCCTCGCGGTGAAGCGGTGCCAGACCTCGGTGGTGCCGGCCGGCCGCATGGATTGGCAGGCCAGCGCCCAGCGCGCCGCGCGCCGCGCCGACTCCGCGGTAGTGCCGAGGGGCGCGACATCGCCGCGGGACAGGCCGAGATCGTCCAGCAGCTGTCTCAGGCCGAACTGCGGGTGCTCCGGATGCTTGTCGATGGTGGACCAACTCGCATCGTCCAGGGTCCGGTCGAGCGCCGGCAGCACCAGGGCGCCATTCGGAAGCGCAAGCACCGCCTTGATGAGATCAGCGGCCGCCGCGTCGGCCCCCGTCACGCCGGCCACGATCACGGGCGCCGACGGCGGCGTCTCCTCCAGCCGCCGTGCCTCTGCTCCCAGTACGCGCAGGCGGCGGGCGACGGGCGAGAGCAGGGCCTGCTCGGCGAGATGCGCCGGCCAGAGCTGCAGGGCGATCTTGAGGAAATCGAGCGTGGGCGACCAGTGCTCGGCGTACTCGTCGGCGACCAGGCTCTCCAGCCGGGCGAGATCGATGCCTTCCGTCTCCAGCGCATCGATGAGGCGCGCCAGCTCGCGCGCCAGCCGCGCCGCCTGCGCGGGGCCGCGGGCACCAGGCTGCAGGCCGCCGCGCCCGCCCCGCTGCGCCCGGGCCCATCGTTGCACCAGCGCCGTCAGGATGAGCTGCCGCTCCAGCTCGTTGATGGCACGCGGGATGTCGGCAGCGGCCACGCCCGCATTCGCCGCCTCGGCGAGCAGCTCCAGCTCCTCGCCACCCTCGCCCAGCACCTTGATGCGCGGCAGCAGCAGCGCCTTGCCGCCCGCCGCGGCCAGGAACGCGTGCTGCAGGGCGCGCGCAGGACGCCGCGTCGGCAGGTACACGGTGATGTCGGCGAGGCCCAGGGCGTCCGGCCGGGCACCTCCACGAGCCGGGAGATCGCCGGCGAGCAGCGCCTCCGCCAGCACGGTGAGAAACGGGCGACCCGGATCGACGGTGTAGACGTGACCGCAGCGTGTCATTGGGCGGTGCCCGGAATGTAGGTTGGGTCGAGCGTCAGCGAAGACCCAACGCTTTCAAGGCACAACCTCGAACGTGTTGGGCTCGAATGTGTTGGGTCAGCGCTTCGCTCGACCCAACCTACGCCAACCCCTAAGCCTTCGCCTCGGCCAGCCTCTGCCCGGCCTGGGCCAGGGCGTCGGGTGTGCCTACGTGCATCCATGTCCCCTCCATGCGCAGGCCGTAGGCGCGCCCCTGCGCGATGGCCGCGTCCCACACCGCGTTGAGGGAGAAGGCACCATCAGGGCTGCCGTCGAACAGGCGCGGGTGCGCCAGCGACACGCCCGTGAAGGCGAAAGGCACGATCTCCTGCTCGTCGCGACGCCGCAAGCGGCCGTCGGCCTCGAAGGCAAAATCGCCGCGGCCCTGGTAGCCCAGGCTCTGCGACGCCAAGGCCAGCAGCATCAGGCAATCCATACAGTCGTCGTCCCAGGCCTGAAACAGCCGGCCGAGATTCGACCCCACACCCTCGATCCACACCGAGTCGCAGTTGTGGATCAAGAACGGCCCCGAGCCCAGCCGTGGAAGGCCGCGCTTCACGCCGCCGCCGGTGTCGAGCAGCCTGTCGCGCTCGTCGGAAATCTCGATCGCCGGCATGCAGCGGCCGCGCAGGTGCGCCTCGATCAGGTCCGCCTTGTGGTGAACGTTGACGACGGTGCGCACGATACCCGCATCCACGTGGCGGTCGAGCACGTGATCGATGAGCGCCTTGCCGCCCAGCTGGATCAGCGGCTTGGGCAGGACGCTGCTGGCCGGGGCCATGCGCGTGCCGAGGCCGGCGCTCAGCACCATGGCGGTCGTGATCGTTGCCGGCATTCCCCCTCCACCCTGCGCTCACGGCGCAAGCCGTCTGGCACGCTCCGACTCCGGGAAGTGCCTGCCGTACCATGCCGCGAGCGGTGCCAGGGTGACATACCGCAAGTTGCGGGCCAAATATCCCCAGGTGCGCGGGTAGTGCTGCAGGTAGTGGGGCTTGCCGTCGCGGCGCATGAGGCGTGCCCACAGACCGAGCAGGCGGGTGTTGCGCTGCGCGCCAAAGTCGGCATAGGCCGCGGCGAATTTCTCGCGGTCGAAGGCCGGCTCGCGCGCGGCGACCTGGGCACAGTAGTAGTCCAGCAGCTCGCGCTCCAGCGGCTCGGGCACGTCCACGCGCGCGTCCTGCAGCAGTGAGACCAGGTCGAACGCGAAGTGCTCGTTGAGGGCGTCCTGGAAGTCGAGAATGCCCACTCTGGCCACGCCCTGCCGCTCGGGCAGCCAGACCAGGTTCGGTGAGTGGTAGTCGCGCAGGAACCAGCCGCCCGGCAGGGCCAGCAGCCGGTCGATGACAGGCGCCCACAGGGCGCGGAACTCGGCGCGCACGGCGTCCGGCGCAGGCCCGCCCTTCAGCTCCGGCCACAGCCAGTCGAGCAGGAGGTCGATCTCGATCTCGAACGCCGCCCGATCGCGCCGCGGCAGCACCAATATCGAGCCGTCGGGCAGAGCGAGCCGCGGTGGCACCGGCACGCGGCGCAGATGCACCAGCGCGTCGACGGCAGCCCGCCAGAGCTGCGCCTGCGAGGCGCCGGCGGCGATCTCGCGGCCGTAGAGGCGGTCGTCCAGGTCCTCCACCAGCAGGAGCCCCGCGTCGAGGTCGGCCGCCAGCACGTCCGGCGCGCTGAGCCCCGTCGTTCGGAGCACCTCGCCGATGGCCACGAACGGCCGCACCATGTCCTCGGCCAGGCACGCGATATGGCTGTAGGACTTGCCGTCGCGGATGGGCGGGCCGTCGGGCTGGCGCGGCGCATCCATGAGGAGCGCGCTGCGATCGCCGGACTGCAGGCGCGCGTACGCGCGCGTGGAGGCGTCGCCCTGCAGATAGACAATGCGGGCGCCGGCCCAACCGGGCTGCGCATCGAGGAACGCCATGATCCGGCCGATGCGCTCCACCCGCGCCGCGGCGGCGCCGAGGCCCCGCACGGTCACGCGGCGCCGGTCCAGATCGGCCGTCTCCGCAAGGGCGATCTCGATGCGATCCTCGGGCAGCAGCTCGCCCGCGCGCTCAGGCCACTCGACGACGGCGGCGCCCGTCTGCAGCGCCTCCTCGAAGCCCACCTCGAGCACCTCGTCGGCGCCCGCCAGGCGGTAGAAGTCGAAATGCGAGACGCTGAGCCGCGGCGTCGCGTAGGTCTGCAGCAGGGCGAAGGTGGGGCTCGGCACCTCCGGTGCGCGCTCGTCCAGCAGGGCGCCGATCAGGGCGCGCGCCAGCGTGGTCTTGCCGGCGCCGAGGTCGCCGCGGAGCGCAATGGCGTCGCCCACCCGGATCTTGAGGGCGACCAGCTCGGCGAGCCGCACGGTGCCCGCCTCGTCGAGTTCACGCGTCCACTGCATGGGTCAGGCCTGGGCGACACTCCGGTCGGCATGCGCGTGGGCCGGCACGGGCGTGCCGTTCTCGGGGAAACGCACCGTGACGCGCGTGCCGCGGCCGGGCTCCGATTCCAGGGCCATGACGCCACCGTGCAGCTCCACCAGACTCTTGACGATGGAGAGCCCCAGGCCGGCGCCGCGATGCTTGGAGCCCTGAGTGCGGCTCTCGAACCGCTCGAACACGCGTTGCTGCTCCTCCTTGGGGATGCCCACGCCCTGGTCCTCCACCGCAAACGCCATCATGCCGGCCTCGCGCCAGGCGCTCACGGTGACGGTGTCGCCGGGCTTGGAGAAGCCGATGGCGTTGGAGAGGAGATTATAGAGCACCTGTCGGACGCGCTGCTCGTCGGCGATGAACTCCTGGGCATCATCGTCAATGCGGATGTCGATATTGAGACGCTCGCGTGTGGCACGGTCGCGCACGCCCAGCACCGCGGACTCGACGATGCCGGCCACCTTCACCGGCGTCAGCTTCAGCTCCAGCGCGCCGGCATCGATGATGATGAGGTCGAGGATGTCGTCGATGATGGCGAGCAGCGTGCTGGACGAGGTGAGGATGTCGGTGAGGTACTCGCGCTGCTTGCGGGTGAGCTCCACCTCCGGCCCCTGCATCATCAGCTCGGTAAAGCCGATGATGTTGGTGAGCGGCGTCCTGAGCTCGTAGGAGACGTGCCGCATGAACTGGCTCTTGAGCCGGTCGGCCAGCACCAGCGCCTCGTTGCGCTCGATCAGCGCCCGCTCGTAGCGCTTGGAGTCGGTCACATCGGCGAAGGTGATGAGCGTGGCCCCGTCGGGCAGCGGCGCGACCGCGAAGTCGATCACGCTTTGATCGGGGCGCGTCATCTGGCCTTGGATTGCCTGGCGGCGGTCGGAGATGCCGGTCACGGCGTTGCCGACGCGCGCCCAGGTCGCCCGGTCGTCGTACAGTTCGCGGCATTGGGCGACGATCTCGTCGATATGCGGCCCCTCGTTGAGCGTGCTGCGGGAGAGGCGCCAGATCTGAGCCAGCGCCGAGTTGTGCAGCTTGAGGCGGCCGTCCGGCTCGAACACCGCCACGCCCTCCTTCAGCCCGTCGAGGGTCTCGCGCTGGGCGTCGATCAGGGCGTTGTAGCGGCTCTCCAGCGCGAACCGCTCGGTCACATCGTCGTAGAGATAGGTGAGCCCGCCGTCGGGCCGCTGCGCCGAGGTGACGTGGATGGTGCGGCCGTCGAGCAGGTGCCACCAGTCCTCGTATTCCGAGCCGGTCTTGTAGCCCGCCAGGATCTTGGCCTTCCAGTCGCGGTAGTTGACCTCCACCTCCGGCAGGCGCGACAGCTCGCGCAGGCGGTCCAGGATCTGGGAGTCAGTCGGCTTGGTGGCGAGCCAGTCGGCGTCCAGCGACCACAGCCTGCGGTAGGCCTCGTTGAAGAAGGCGAGGCGCTGGTCGGGACCGAAGATGGCGACTGCGGTGGCGACCCGGTCGAGCGTGCGCTCGTAGGCTGCGACGTGGCGGGAGAGCTCGTCCTGGGCGGTCTCGATGGCGGCCACGTCGATGGCCGCGCCGGCGGTGCCACCCTCCAGCGGCAGCACCACCACGTCGTGCGCCTTGCGCATGCCGCCCGAGATGATATGGGCGCGCTCGCGATAGGGCGCGCCCTTGGACAGCGCGCGGCCGACGCGCTGGCGCTGGCGCGTCTCCAACAGCTCGATCTGGCGGTCGACCACCTCCCGGTCGGTGCCGGCCTCCACGGCGCGCACGTAGGCCTCGTTGACCCACTCGATGCGGCCGTCGTCGCGGCGGAACCAGACCGGCATCGGCAGTGCGTCGAGCAGCGTCCGGCCGGACTGCGTCGAGCGCGCCAGCATGCGGTACTGATCGAGGATTCGGGAGAGGTCGCGCTTGCGGCCGGTGACCTCGCGCAGGCGCAGGATGGCCCGGCCGCCGGTGGCGCGCCCGTCCGCCTCCACATAGCCGCCGGCGGTGGTCTTGAGCAGTTGGCTGAAGGGGCGCCCGTCGGCAAACAGCGCGTCGAGGCCCTCCTTGAGCGCGGGCGTCGAGGCCGCGTCGAGCCAGGCGCCAAACTTGAGGACGTCGGCGTGGTGCACCGGCAGGCCGGCGATGCCGGCGAGGGTATGCACCACCACGCGCACGCGCTGGCCCTGCTCCCACAGCACCAGCACCTGCGGCTCGGCCTTGATGATGGCCTCGGCCGTGAGCAGGTTCTTGCGCAGCTCGGCCACCTCGTCGCGCGGCCGGTAGGCCCGGCCGTCGCGCCGCAGCGTGGACATGATGCTCATGGCCGCGGCCAGCAGTGTCCCGCCCGCGGCGGCGCTGAGCACCAGGACAAGCGCCGCCCGCCACTCCGGCGGCGCCAGAGCGGGGCCGTGCGTCACCGCGATGCCCAGGGCAAGCACCACCAGCGTGCTGGCAAGCACAAGCAATGCCAGCTCCGCACGCGGCCTGCCCAGGCTGGCATTGGCGCCTGCCACCCACATGAATGCCGAACGACCGATCTCGGCCCCGCTGCCTTGGCTCATGCAAACGCGCCAATGCACAGGGCCGTGCTGCCCATTTACGAATCAGCAAGCATTATGTGGAGGTTCGCCCGCCCTGGCCAGAGCAGGAAGGGCACAGATAGCCGCCACCTCATCATCCCGGAAGCCGAGCCGAAGGCCAGGCTGTCCGGGACCTCGTGAAGCGAGTCACACCTCACGAGATCCCGGCTCGAAGGGGCTGCTCGCCGTTGGCTCGCATCGCTTCGGCCGGGAACTGCGGCGTTGATCAATACCGGTAATGATCCGGCTTGTACGGCCCAGCCTGCGGCACGCCGATATAGGTGGACTGCTGCTCGGTGAGGTTGGTGAGCTTGACGCCGATCTTCGCCAGATGCAGCCGCGCCACCTTCTCGTCGAGGTGCTTGGGCAGCGTGTAGACCTTGCACTCGTACTTGCCGGGGTTGGTCCACAGCTCGATCTGGGCCAGCGTCTGGTTGGTGAACGAGGAGGACATCACGAAGCTCGGGTGGCCCATGGCGTTGCCGAGGTTCACCAGGCGCCCCTCCGACAGCAGGATGATACGCTTGCCGCCGGGGAATTCGATCTCGTCCACCTGCGGCTTGACGTTGTGCCATTTGTAGTTCTTCAGGCCCGCCACCTGGATCTCCGAGTCGAAGTGGCCGATGTTGCAGACGATGGCGCGGTCCTTCATGGCCCGCATGTGCTCCACGGTGATCACGTCGACGTTGCCGGTGGCGGTGACGAAGATGTCGGCGCGCGCCGCCGCGTCTTCCATCGTGGTCACCTCGTAGCCCTCCATTGCGGCCTGCAGGGCGCAGATCGGGTCGATCTCCGAGACCAGCACGCGGCAGCCGGCCTGGCGCAGCGAGGCGGCCGAGCCCTTGCCTACGTCGCCGTAGCCCGCCACGAAGGCCACCTTGCCGGCCATCATCACGTCGGTACCGCGGCGGATGCCGTCCACCAGGCTCTCGCGGCAGCCATAGAGATTGTCGAACTTCGACTTGGTGACGCTATCGTTGACGTTGATGGCAGGCCAGAGCAGGGTGCCCTTCTTCTGCATCTCATAGAGGCGATGCACGCCCGTTGTGGTCTCTTCGGTGACGCCGCGGATCGCTTTGGCGCAGGCGCCGTAGAAGCCCGGCTTATCCTTCAGGCGCTGCTTGATGGAGGCGAACAGCACCTCCTCCTCCTCGTTGGTGGCGCTCTCGAGGAACTTGGTGTCGCCGGCCTCGGCGCGGACGCCCAGGTGGATCAGCAAGGTTGCATCACCACCATCGTCCAGGATCATGTTGGGCGTGCCGCCGTCACCCCACTCAAAGATGCGGTGGGTGTAGTCCCAATACTCCTTCAGCGACTCGCCCTTCACCGCGAACACCGGCGTGCCGGCGGCGGCGATGGCGGCAGCAGCATGGTCCTGCGTCGAATAGATGTTGCAGGATGCCCAGCGCACGTCGGCGCCCAGCGCGCTCAGCGTCTCGATCAGCACCGCCGTCTGGATGGTCATGTGCAGCGAGCCGGCCACGCGGGCGCCCTTCAGCGGCTGCTGGGCGGCGAACTCGCTGCGGACGGACATGAGCCCCGGCATCTCGGTCTCGGCGATGGCGAGCTCCTTGCGGCCCCAGTCGGCGAGCCCAATGTCCTTGACCACGTAGTCGGTGCGACCTGTCATGATTTTGTTCCCTCGGGGCCGTGAAAGCCCGCTGGTGATGGCCTGCACAGCCCGCAGAGCGCGTTCCAGGGTCGCCGACCGGAGGGAGCCGGCACTCTCGGAGGCGCGTACGGGCTGCTTTCCGGGCCTCTATAGCCGGCAGGATGCCCACAGGCAATAAGGATATAAAGAAATCCTTATGTCATGCGCCAAAGCTCGCGCTGGCCCGGCGGGATACGGGCGACGGGGGTGCATGCCGCAACTCATCGAGAGCGCCGACTTGCCGCTGGACCGTAGCCATTTTCCGCTTGGCACCGCGTGACAATCGGCCTACATGCTGCGGTGCGAACACCTGTGGCGCGGCCCCTACGGCGGCCGGCCTCGCGGGTGCGCAATCGGACAACGGAAACCCATGAGCTCGGACCGACCTAGTCGATCATCGATGCCGTCGCGCGGCTGAGGTGGCCTGAGCTTTGGCAGGCTCCCGAGGCCGCGGCGGCGGCGGAACGGGAGCACGATATGCTGCGCATCCATCGTTGCGAGGGCGACAGGCTGGTCGCCCGCACCCACACCACCGCCGATTGCCCCGAGCTTCGGCAGGACGACGGGCCGGTCTGGCTCGACCTCTTCAATCCCGCACCCGAGGAGGATGCCTGCGTCGAGCAGGCGCTGGGTATCTCGCTGCCCTCGCGCGAGGAGATGCAGGAGATCGAGATGTCGGCGCGCCTCTACAACGAGGGCGGCGCCGAGTTCATGACAATCACGGCCATCGCCATGCTCGACAGCGATGAGCCGGTGACCACGCCCATCACCTTCGTGCTCAAGGGCACGAGCCTGGCCACCATCCGCTATGCCGAGCCACTGGCGTTCCGCAGCATGGTGGCCCGGGCGCAACGGCCGGGCGCCGTGGCCTGCGCCAGCGGCGAGCAGGTGATGCTGAGCCTGATCGAGGCCCTGATTGACCGCATGGCCGACGCGTTGGAGCGCGTCGCAGCCGATACCGATGCGATCTCGCGCAGCGTGTTCCGCCACAAATCGAAGAACGGCCGCCCGAGCAAGCAGCGCGATCTCGCCGCCACCATCGAGCAGATTGGCAGCAACGGTGACCTTCTCACCAAGCTGCGCGAGAGCCTGGTGAGCATCAACCGCCTGCTCAGCTACCACTCCGCCGTCGAGGCCGACGACAAGCGCGCGCTCAAGGAGGTGCGGGCGCGCATCAAGTCGCTGCACCGAGACGCGGTGGCGCTCAGCGACCAGTCGAACTTCCTTTCCAACAAGACCAACTTCCTGCTCGACGCCACCCTGGGGCTCATCAATCTGGAGCAGAACCAGATCATCAAGATTTTCTCCATCGTCGCGGTGGTGCTGATGCCGCCGACGCTGGTGGCGTCGATCTATGGGATGAACTTCGCGCACATGCCGGAGCTGGGCTGGACCTACGGCTATCCGACGGCCCTCATCCTGATGGCCGCTGCCGCCGCCGTCCCCTACCTGTGGTTCAAGCGCGAAGGCTGGCTGTGAGGAGGCGCGCCATGCGAAACCATCGCAGAGGCGAGCTGCAGGTCGGGCTGTCCTGGTTCCTCGTCGCCTATCTGACGATGCTGCTGGGCGTCCTCCTGGCCGTCCACGTGCTGCAGCCGACAGGGGAGGCCCCGGGAAGCGCATCGCGATCGCCGGTGCATCAGGACCGGCAAAAAACGACGTAGGAGGGAGGATCAGGGCCGGCCAACCGCCCCCTCCGTTGCGCCGAGAAGTCTCCGGATTTCCTCCATTTGCGGATGCGTCAGGTCCGCCTTCTGGAATTCAGCGAAGTCGTCGGCGATAACCTCCTCCCAAGCCTTGTTGTTCTCGGCAACGTGTGTGCCTTTGAGCGCCAGGTATAAGGCTTTCGCTTCCTCGGCTCTCCCCAGGAACATGAGCGCATGCGCTCTATTGGTCTCGATCCAGGTCGCGGCACGATCGAGGGCCAGACCACGCTCCGCGACGGCCAGAGCATCGTCGAAACGGCGCGCGAACAGAGCGAACCAGGACAATTGCCCGAGTCTCCGCCCGGTATCGATCCCCGGCGCGCCGCGCTCTCCGGTTTCCAGCTTCTCCGCCGCCGCGCTCGCCGAGTTGGATCGCTCGAAAGCTGCCGAATAGTCGCGGCGATCGAACGCAGTCTGCGCGGCCGTATCGTCGCGCTGGATGCCAAGGAGTATCTCGACTTTGGCCAGCGCGGCTTTCCAACGCTCGAGGCTACGCTTGTCGCGAGCCGAAAGGCGCCCATGGGCGTCCAGCCCCTCCAAAATGCCGATGGCCCTTGTTCCGTCGGTGCGAGGGTCGGGAGTCAATCCTGCGATCTTCCAAAGCGTCTCGGCGATCAGCAGCTGCGGTAGCTCATCCGTGGGATCGGGGAGTGGCTGCTCAAGGGCTGCCACGCTGTCACGATAGGCCTTCAAAGCCTCCTCGGTCTTTCGCTGCGCCCGTAGGACATCGCCAAGGTTGTCATGCGCGGACGAAAGTAGGATCCGCCAAGACGGGTAGTCCCGGTCCGAGGCCGCGAGGTCCTTCATGATGTCGAGGCCATCGACGGACATCTTGAGGGCCTCATCCTGGCGCCCCAGGGCGAGGAGCGCACGCGCAGTGGACTGGTAGGTGGTCGACAAGGATCTCCGCAAGCTTATGTCTTGCGGATGCGCCTTGGCCAGTCTCTCGTAGATATCAATGCTTTGGCGATAAGCCTCCATCGCCTCGCCGAACTCCTTCTTGCCGACCAATGCGCTGGCTAGGTCGCGGTGCATTGTTGCGAGGTGGCCTGCCAGAAGGCGATCAGTGGATGATGGCGAAGCAAGACGCTGCGCCACCGAAAGGGCGTCGCGATAGGCCCGCAGCGCACCATCGAGGTCGCCCTGCTGCCGCAGCACGCCGCCCAAATCCGCGTAGCAGAGCGACAACCCCCGCTGAAAGGCGGCAGCGCCCGGAAACAGGTCCGCCAGCTCCTTCGCTGCCCGTAGTGCTTGCTCATAGTATTTGCGTGCCTGATCGAGCTCTCCCCTTGCCAGCTCGATGGTTCCGAGACCTCGGAGGGAATGGTACATTTCGTAGACGTTGGAATCTTTCAATCTCAAGACGGTTTCGAACGCCTTCTCGGCGGCGCCCAGGTTGCCGGCTTGCCGCTCCGCCTGCCCGTGCAGGAAAATCCCCCCTGCGTCTTCCGGATCGAGCCGCGCAGCCTTCGCGTAGTGCTCGCGAGCCCTCCTTGGGTCGGCCAGACCGGCGGTGGCGGCAATCGTGCGGTGGCGTTGTGCCGCCTTCCTATTACGCGCCTTGCCGGCGGCCTCGTCGTCCCGCGCCGCTTCCAGCTGCAGGCGCTCCGCCTCGCCGGTCTTGCCGTCGGCAATCAGCTTGACGATGACCGCATCGCGCGGGTCGCTGGCGGCGCCCACGCGCAGCGCTTCCAGCGACTTGATGCATTGATCGAGCGCGCCAAGCGGGGATGCCGATGGGGGCGGGTTCGCCGGCAGGTAGCGGGCGCAGGCCGCGGCGGTGTCGAGGAGCACCACGCCTTGCCGCTGGGACTGCCAAAGGTAGTAGGCTCCGGCACCTGACAGGAGCACGAAGCCGGCGGCGACGGCTGCGCGAATGCGGAGCTGGCGCCGGCGCTCGCGCTCGGCGCGCTGATAGACCTGATCCGGAGGCAGGCCCACCAGGGCGGCCACCGTCTTCGCCAGCGCCAGCTCGCTGCCGTCTCCGGTCTCGCGGAGGTCGGCAGCGATGGTGTCCGGCTCGCGCTCGCCGGTAACCACGCCATCCACCCCCACCTTGAAGCGCAGCGCGGGCGGAAAGCATTCGAGCTCCGGGTCGCCGGGCTTCCCATCGGCTATGACCGGCACGATCAGGCGGCGGGGAAGCCGCGACTTGAACAGCCGGATCTCCTCGTTGACGTAGCGGCTGACAGCTGCGGCCGGCGAGCACAAGACGATCAGCGCCTCGGACGCATCGAGGGCGGAAAGGGTCTGGTCGGACAATGAATGCCCCGCGGTGAACTCCTCCCGATCACGAAAAATGGGAGCGAGACCGGGAGGCACCGCTCCTCGCAATCCCTGCCTTCCCGCAAGCTCGCGCAGCCGAAACCCCTCCAGCCGCCGATGCAGCCAGCGCGCCCATCTGGTGTCGGCATGACTATAGGAGAGAAACGCTCGATACTTGGAATCCGCCATAGTACGCATCGCCGCTTAGATCCCGCCTTGGCAATCCCCAAGCATCGCCAAAATTTGCGACCGCGTCGAGACGTTCCGACTCGGTTGGCCGGACGGAGCAGACGGAGATCCGCGCCGGACCGGCCCTCCTCCGCGAAGCCTGGCTCGCTCGCCATCCCGGGCTGAGGCCGCTGAAGCGATCGGCCGCGCCACCGATTGCGGATGGCCACACTGGACCATCCGGCGTCCACTTGTTTTTCAAGCTTCGTCAACCGTACGGATGACGACAGCGGCCGATACCCGGCATAAGTGGCGTCGGCGGACCATCCGGCCGTTTGCAGAGAGCTGTCTGTTGGGGGATTGTGCGGTGCGTGACACATATGGACGGCTGCTTGGCCTCAAGGGGCTGGGCGTGATCCTGGCGGGATGCATTGGGGTCATCGCCGTTAGGCCCGTCGCCCAGGCTCAGGAGGCCACGCCGTCGGCGAGGCGCATGGCCTCAATGAAGGCGGACTACAAGCGGCCGGTGCCGCGGCCGGTGGAGAATGCGGCCCTCGTCGATCTGGGGCGCAGCCTGTTCTGGGACCCGCGGTCATCGGCCTCCGGCAAGACCGCATGCGCAAGCTGCCACTTCCCCCACCTCGGCTGGGCGACGACGGACGCCAAGAGCCGCAACGATTCCGGCAAGCTCACATCGCGCCGTTCGCAGACGGTGCTCGCCCTCGGCCACACGTCGGGGCCCATCGGCTGGGACGGCCGCAGCGCCACTCTGGAGGCGCAGGCCAAGGCGTCGATCGCCACCGGCTCCATGTCCATGAGCCAGACCGAGGCCCCCGTGAAGGTCGAGGTGATCGAGGAGCGCATCCGCGCGGTTCCTGGGTATGCGGCGAAATTCAACGCCGCGCTGCCGGGCGCCGCCATCAACCTCGATGCCATCGCCAAGGCAATCGCCGCCTACGAGCGGACGATGGAGCCCGGCACCGCTCCGTTCGACCGCTGGATCGAGGGCGACGAGAGCGCGATCTCCGAATCGGCCAAGCGCGGCTTCGTGCTGTTCAACGGCAAAGCGGAGTGCTCCCTCTGCCACAGCGGCTGGCGCTTCACCAACGACACCTTCCACGACATCGGCGTCTCCACCAAGGACCCGGGCCGCGGCCGAGACGTCAAGGACGACCCCTTGATGCAGTACGCCTTCAAGACACCCACGCTGCGCTCGGTGGCCCTGCACCCCCCCTACATGCACGATGGGTCGGCGGCCGACCTGCACCAGGTGGTGAAGCACTACGAGAAGGGCGGCATCGACCGCCCCAGCCGCTCACCGCTGATCAAGCCCATCGCCCTCACCGACCAGGAGCGCAGCGACCTCGTCGCCTTCATGGAGACCCTGACCGGTGAGGGCGAAGCCGAGCCGCCGCCCAGGCTGCCGTGACGTTCGGGCCTTAGCGCGCATCCTCCAGGATCATGGCGGCGCCCTTTTCGGCGATCATCATGGTGGGCGCGTTGGTGTTGCCGGATGTGATCTCCGGCATCACCGAGGCGTCGATCACCCGCAATCCACCCACTGCGATGAGGCGCAGGCGCTCGTCCACCACGGCCGTGGGATCAGTGGGGCGGCCCATCTTGCAGGTGCCCACGGGGTGGAACACCGTATTGCCCACCTTCGCCGCTGCCGCCAGCAGGCTCGCGTCGTCGTCCGCGCCGTTATCGCCGGGCGAGAACTCCTGCGGGTTGTAGCGCCGCATCGACGGCTGTCGCATGATGCCGCGCGTCACCCGGATGCCGTTAACGGCGACGCTCTGGTCGCGCCCCGTGGCCAGGTAGTTGGGCCGGATGGCGGGCGCCGCCGCCGGGTCGGGCGACTTGAGCCGGACGTCGCCGCGGCTGGTAGGGCGGCAGTCGTAGAAGCTCAAGGTCACGCCAGGCGTCTTGTCGGGGATCTGGGTGGCGGTGTTGGTGCGGGTGTAGGGCACCACCACGTAGGCGATGTCGGCGCGCTCGGCGTCCGGCGAGGAGCGGGTGAAGATGCCGAGCTGCGAGGGCGCCATGGTGAGCGCCCCGCGCCGCAGCAGCGCGTACTCCACGGCCATCAGCGCCCGGTGCAGCGGCGAGTGGTAACGCTCGTTGAGCGTGGTGATGCCCTCCACCGTGAAGCGCAGCGGCACCTGCAGATGATCGTGCAGGTTGGCACCGACACCCGGCCGGTCGAGCTTCACCTCGATGCCGTGCTCGGCGAGATGAGCCCCGGGGCCGATCCCCGACAGCATCAGGAGCTGCGGCGAGCCGATCGAGCCGGCCGCCAGGATCACCTCGCGACGCGCGTCAGCCGTATAGCGCGTGCCGTTCACCCGATAGTCGACGCCCACGGCACGGCTGCCCTCCAGCCGCACGCGCTCCGCCGGCATGCCGGTCTCCAGCGTCAGGTTGGGGCGGGCGAGCGCGGAGCGCAGGAACGCCTTGGCCGACTGGAAGCGCACCCCGCGCCGCTGATTGACGTGCAGCGGCCCGACGCCTTCGACCTCGCCGCGGTTGAAGTCCGCCGTCGGCCGGATGCCCGCCTCCACGGCCGCCCGCTTCACCGCGTCGAGCACCGGCCAGCCGACCCTGGGCGGATCAACGCGCAGCTCCCCGCCGGCGCCGTGCACCTCGTCGGCGCCGGCGAAGAAGTCCTCGTGCACCTTGAAGTAGGGCAGCACGTCATTCCAGCCCCAGCCTGCGAGGCCGAGCTGGCGCCACTGGTCGAAGTCGGCTGCATCGCCGCGCATGTAGATCATGCCGTTGATGGCCGATGAGCCGCCCACCACCTTGCCGCGCGGATAGGGGATGCTGCGCCCTGCCAGTGCCGGCTCGGCCTCGGTGCGATAGCACCAGTCCGCCCGCGGGTTGAGAATCGAGAAGACGTAGCCGATGGGGATGTGGAGCCAGATCCAGTCGTCGTGCCCGCCGGCCTCAAGCAGCAGCACACGCGTACGCCGATCCGCCGTGAGACGGTTGGCGAGCAGGCAGCCGGCGGAGCCCGCGCCGACGATGATGTAGTCGTATGTGTGATCGTCCGTTGACATCATCCCACTCGGGGAGCGCTGCGGCGGAAAAGGGGAGTAGGGAGTAAGGGAGTGGGGAGTAGGGAGATGTCGCGCGCTTCGCTGGTAGCGACTCCCTATTCCCTACTCCCCACTCCCTCTCTCATCACAGCTTGTCCGGGTCGAGCTTGGAGTACACCTCCCGCCACAGTGCCTCGGTAAGCTTGTCGGGATCGCGGCCGATGTCCTTCGACAGCTTCTGCCACTTCGCAACGTTGCGGGCGTGGGCGTCCAGGATGGCCTCCGGGTCCTTCACACCAAAGCCCTTGGCGACGCTCACGTTGCGCTCGCGCTCGCCAGCCTTGTACCTGGCCATCAGCTCGTCGAAGTCCTTGCCGACCGCCATCTTCTGCACGCCCATCTTCTCCACGGCGTACTTGTAGGACTCCTCGTTCCTGACGACGAAGTTGCCGATCGAGTGCACGGCGGCAATGCGCGCCGCCGCCTTCAGGTGCGCCACCTTCTGCTCGCGCGTCAGCTTGAGGAAGGTGTCGCGGCGCATCAGGAAGGCGACGACCGGCGACAGCACGCCGAGCGGATAGTCCACCGCGTACTTGGCGAACTCGCCGAAGCTGTAGGTCTTGAGCCACTCCGGCACGCCGTAGGTGCAGTCGATGCCGCCGCGCTGCAGGATGCCGACCGTGTCAGGCAGCGTCACGCTGACGGGAATGCCGCCGGCGAGCTTGACCAGATCCACCGCCGCGCCGGTCGCGCGGATGCGCTTGCCCTTCAAGTCCTCCACCGACTTGACCGGCTTGGTGCACATGAAGATGGACGCGGCGCCGGGATAGGGGCTCAGCGGAAGGGCATTGAGGGCCTTGTATTCCTCCAGGCAGGACGGGCAGTTGAGCAGCAGGCTCTCGCTGCCGGCGCCGGCCGCGGCCACCACATCGTCGCCGGGGATCACCGTGCTGTAGAGCATGGCGTTGGACGGCAGCAGGTTGGGCACGTAGGTGGGGATGGCGAGGCCGCCCTGCATCAGGTCGTCCTTCACCGCCGAGAAGGTGGCCTTGCAGTCGGCGATCTGCGCCCCCGCGATGGCCTTCCACTTGATGGCGCCCTTGGTCTCCTCCTCGATCACCTTGAAGCCGGCCGGCAGGGCGTTGGTGGTGAGGTAGTCGCTGGCCGGAACGCACGAGCCATAGACCAGGTCCTCCGCCTCGGCGCGAGGCGCCGTCAGCGCTGCGAGTGCGACGGCGGCAGCGAGCAGCGCGCGGCGCAAGTGGCGGCGAGCGTGACGGATCATTCTCTTGTTCCCCCAGGTACAGGCGTCTCTTTGGCTAAGGCGGTGGACGCGGGATTGTCGACGCCGGGCAGGTTGGCACGCCGTTCAATCCCTCGTCCAGGGGCCGGCAGCGCATCAGCTCCGCTCAGCGTGCAGGAGCCCGTTGGGACGGCTCCCCACCGTCGCTGCTGCTGTCTCAGATATCGTATCCGCGTCTCTACATCGAGTTCGGCAGCCACAGCGAGATCTGCGGGAAGGCGATCAGCAAGGCCATGATGAAGATCTCGCAGGCCAGGAACCAGTAGCAGCCTCGGTAGATCGTCCTGAGCGGGATCTCGTTGTTGGTGGCGGTGGCCACCACGTAGATATTGAAGCCCACCGGCGGCGTCAGGAGGCTGATGCCGATGTACTTCACCACCAGCACGCCGAACCACACGAGATCGAGCTTCAGCGCCACCATCATGGGCACGAACACCGGAATGGTAAGAAGGATCATGCCCAGCGGGTCCATGAAGGTGCCGAGCACCACATAGATCAGCGAGATGGCGATCACCAGGAGCAGCGGATCGACGGCCCACGATCCGATCAGATTGGTGAACATCTCCGCGGCGCCGATGAGCGCCAGGAACTTGGTGTAGACGATCGCCCCCATGCCGACGAAGAACAGCTGGGAGGTGGTTGTGACAGCGTCCTTGAAGCTGTCCACGAGGCCACCCCAGCTCAGCTTCCGCTGCAGCAATCCGATGACGATGGCGAGGAGCGCGCCGGCAGCACCACCTTCGGTCGGGGTCACCACGCCGGCATAGAGGCCGCCGACGACGCCCATGACGAGCACCACGATCGGCCAGACCTCCGCCAGCGAGGCCCAGCGCTCGCGCCATAGTGCGGCGCGGTCCTCGTAGACGATCGGTGGTGCCAGGGAGGGATTGTACCAGCAGCGGATGATGATCATCGCCATGTAGACCGCCGCCGTCAGGATGCCCGGCAGGATCCCGGCGATCAGCAGCTTGGTGATCGAGACCTCGGCGAAGATGCCGTAGATGACGAAGCTGATGCTGGGCGGAATGAGGGCGTCGAGCGTGCCGCCGCTGGCGCACACGCCCGTGGCGAGTGCCTTGTCGTACTTGTTCTTCAGCATCTCCGGCACAGCCAGGCGCGCCATCACAGCCGCCGCCGCGACGCTGGACCCGGATGCCGCACCGAAGCCGGCGCACGCCCAGTTGGTAGCCACCGCAAGGCCGCCCGGCATCCAGCCGAACCACGCGAGGGCCGCGCGGAACAGCGCCGTGCCGATGCCGGAGTTGCCAGCGACAGCGCCCATCAGCAGAAACATCGGAATGGCCGAGAGATCCCAGCTGGCGGCGAAAACGAACGGCGTGTCACGCAGGACGCTGAGCGCGATGTCGAAGCTGCGGACATACCAGAAGCCCAGGAAGGCAACGGCGCCCATCGCCACCCCGATCGGCAGCCTGAGAGCAAGCAGCACCAGCATCAGACCGAGGCTGCCCAGTGCAAGCGTCAGCGCATCCATCTTCTTTCCCCCGGCGTCAGCGCGGCCGCTTGTCGGCGAAGTCCGCGATCAGGCGCAGGGCCATGTACGCGGCCATCAACGCCCCTGCGACCGGGAGCGACCATCGGCTCGGCCACATCGGAATGAAGCCGCCGGCGGCCTCCCAGACCTCGCCGGCGCGCGTCTGGCGCATGGCCTGCAGGCAGGTCTGCCAGGTGAAGACGGAGATGAAGACGAACGTCGTGATCTTGACGAAGACGTTGACCCAGAAGCTGAAGCGTGGCCCACCGAACTGCTCGAACATGCCGGCCACGATGTGGCTGTTGCGAGTCTCGAGCCACGCCCAGGGCATGAAGGCGATGGCGACCATGTACCAGCCGGCGACGATCTCGGTGGTGCCTTGCAGGGGGTGATTGAACACGGTGCGCCCGGTGACATCGACGCCAACGTGCACCATCATCAGAAAGCCCGCGATCAGCCCCAGCCACAGCATGACGCTGATCGGGACCTCGAGCCACCTCAGCAGTGCTCTGATTGCGGCCATTGTTTCCCCCTGCCTCTCGGCGCCTTTTTTCCACGACGCTAGCTGTTGCCGTCTGCCCCTGCCATGCGACATAGGTCGCCGGCTCGACCGGGCGATCCCTCCCGTTGCTCGCCCGCCGCCGCTCAGAGCCTCGCATAGCCGGCTGCCCGAGGGGGGCTGCCCCCACTATCTCATCATTCGGCCTTGCGGCCCCACAGCTCCCGCGTGGCGATGCGGGCACCTTCTGCGAGCGCCTCCAGCTTCGCCCACATGATCGACTCGTGCACCCGCTTGACGTGCGGTGCCTGGGCGAAGCCGCAGTCGGTACCGGCCATCACGTTCTCGCGCCCCACCAGGCGGGCGACCCGCACGATCCGCTCGGCCACCAGCTCGGGATGCTCCACCACGTTGGTGGAATGGCTGATGACGCCCGGCACCAGCTTGCGACCCTCCGGCAGCCTGGCCTGCTCCCACACCCGCCATTCGTGCTCGTGGCGCGGGTTGCCCATCTCGATGCAGTAGGCTCCGGCCTTCACCCTCAGGACGAGATCGACGATGTCCTTCAGTGGCACGTCGCTGACGTGCGGGGTGTTAAAGCTGCCCCAGCAGATGTGATAGCGCACCTTCTCCGGCGGCAGGCCCTCCAGCGCGTGATTGAGGGCGTCGACCCGCACCGCGGCCCACCTGCGGTAGTCGGCGAGGTCCCTGCCGGCGAAGGCAAGGTCGTACATGTAGGGCAGGAAGGCGTCGTCCACCTGGACGTAGAGCCCGGCATCGACGATGGCCGCGTATTCCTCGCGCAAGGCGGCGGCGAGGCCGAACAGCGCCTCCTCCTCGCTCTTGTAGTGCTCGTTCTGGAACATCGGCACGGCGCTGGCCGGCGCCACCACCGGCATGAAGCCCTGGACGTCCACGCCTGCCAGCGCCGCCTTGAAGACCTCGATGTCGTGGGCGACGGCGGCCTGTCCCTTATAGGCGATGGGGCCGACGGCAACGACGGTGCCGCGCTTGGGCAGCCTCTGGGTTGGGAAATACTCCGCGTAGAACTCGGGGAACAGGCCGCGATCGCGCCCGCCGCCCACCGGGGCTGCCAGATCGCGCTCCTCGATGCCGGCGATGCGGTCCAGGACATAGAAATTCCAGGAGCGGAATTTGCCGTACTCGCCGTCGCTGACGATGTCGATGCCGGCCTGCCGCTGCCGCCGCACCACCTCGCTCACGCTCTGGCGCA
>Ga0075421_100002172_pt1 | contig 23287 bp, 18 predicted proteins | sample SoiMetdeltSBSDD5_FD_75292 | JGI IMG/M metagenome (GOLD analysis project Ga0075421, IMG submission 75292) | Bulk soil microbial communities from a Populus tree surrounding site in Tennessee, USA - Soil MetaG P. deltoides SBSDD5 | ecosystem: Environmental > Terrestrial > Soil > Tree plantation...
TCGCCCACATGAGCTTCCCCAAGGAGCACTGGGCGCAGATCCACTCCACCAACCCGCTGGAGCGCCTCAACGGCGAGATCAAGCGGCGCACCGACGTCGTCGCGATCTTCCCCAACGAGGTCGCCATCGTGCGCCTGGTCGGTGCCCTGCTGCTGGAGCAGAACGACGAATGGGCTGTGCAGCGCCGCTACATGAGCCTGGAAACGCTCGAGGCACTGAGCGATGATCCCAAGGCCAAGCCGAGGCGCATCGCAGCGGCTTGAGCCACGTCCCGAGCCATCTCTCAGCTCAGGCCATGACCAGCGCTCTTACACCACCGCTTGGGGCACGACCCTACGCTGAGGCTGAGACCGTCTACAGGCGCAGTCTCGCCATCAGTGGAAGGTCTTCGGCGCCGAGCATCCGCACGTCGGGATGGCTCTCAGCAACCTTGGGCAGTTTCTGGTCTCGAGAGAACGCTATCAAGAGGCCGAACCCATCCTTCTGCGAGCTCTGACCATCCTTGGTCCGGATCACTCCGATAGGGCTGTGAGGCTTAACAACCTTGGCGTCCTTCGCCGCCGCCAGGGGCGTTACGAAAAGGCTGCACAGCTTCATCTGCGCAGCCTCGCCATCCGCGAGAAGGCCGTGGGGCCCGATCACCCCGATGTCAGCCAGTCGCTCAACAATCTTGCCGCACTCGCGTATTTGCAAGGCGACTGCCAGGGGGCCGCGAGCTTCTGGCGCCGAAGCATCGCAATCATCAAAACGCATGGAGCGCGATCCCAATCGTCTGGGCCAACCCCTCACGGGCGCGAGCACGAGCGAGGCGGAGCGATTGACATGGCAGTTCTGGGGGCTCGTGAAGGCAGGCCACCGGCTGTCACAACAGCGCCCAGCTGCCGGGCCGGCACTGAGCCGCGAGATGTTCACTGTCGCCCAACGCGGTCTGGCTTCACAGACGGCGGCGTCCCTGGCTCAGATGGCCGCGCGAGGGGCAAAAGGGGATCCCGCCATTGGCGCTCTCGTCCGCGAGCGCCAGGACCTCGTGGCAGAATGGCAGAACCGGGATAGGCACTCAGCGCAGCCCTGGCGCGCCCACCGGATAAACGCGACCGCCAGGTTGAGGCCAACGCTGTTGCCCGGCTGGCAGCAATCGACGCGCGCATTGGCGGCCCCGGCCATTTCCCAGCCGGGGCCTTTCGCTGGGCGGCACTGGCGTGGCGCTGGCGTGGCGGCCGTCGAGGGGCTGACCGGCGCGGCCTACGGCGAGCACTCCCTCACCAGGGCGAACGAGCGGAACTGATTCTGAACCAAATCGCTAAACCGCACACCGCCGAACCCTCACCTTAACGTTTCCTCAAACGATCCTGGCTAAATATCGCGCGGAAGGTTCTTTTTGGATGCAATGCACCCGAAAAGCGGTAGCGTGTCCGGACGGTACGCGGACCACCACACAGCCCCCTGAATAATTGCGAGCGATCCATGGACCGTCGAAAGCGATTCCTGGATGCGATATTGTCGTCCGTTGCACTCGCGACATTGGCTCCCCTCGCTCCCTTGATCGCCGGGGCCATTTGGCTGGAGGACGGGCGGCCGATCATTTTTAAGCAACGACGGCTCGGGCGCGGTGGTCGATTATTTACGGTTTATAAGTTCCGGAAGCTCGCGCATAGATCAGTCGACTCGCATTTGCCGTCCGGGACGGAAAACGAGCCGCCGTATACTCAGGTTGGCAGATTTATCGAAGCGACCAAACTTAACGAAATTCCTCAGCTCGTGAATGTCATCAAGGGCGAGATGTCCATGGTTGGCCCGCGGCCAGAGACTCCAGAATTCGCGCATTGCTTTTCCGGCCCGTATCAGCGCCTGCTCGACTACTCTCCCGGAATTTTCGGGCCTAGCCAATGTGTGTTTAGGAGCGAAGCCGCCATGTACCCGGCGGATTGCGACAGGCGCACCTTCTACGAGAAGGTCCTGTTTCCGCAGAAGGCCGAGCTCGATCTCCGGTACTACCCTCGGGCGACGCTTCGCGGGGATCTGTACTGGGTCTACCGATCCCTGCTTGCGGTGCTGAGCAAGGACGTCCAGCGCCGTGACAGACCTGAGATGTGCGCCCAAGAGGCTTGGAAGCCGCGGGCCGGAGCACTGCGAATTACGTACCCGCAGAGAGCGGTCACGACGCGCCGAATGCCCAAGAAGTCAACCCAAACCGAGAGTAGAGCAATGCGAGCCATCATCCTTGCCGGGGGGAAGGGCCGCCGGCTGGCGCCCTATACCATCTCCTTTCCGAAGCCAATGGTCCCGGTGGGGGACATGCCGATCCTGGAGGTCGTCATAAGACAATTGAAGCAGGCTGGCTTCACGCACATCACAATGGCGGTGGGTCATTTGGCTGAGCTCCTGATGGCCTACTTTCAGGACGGCTCGCGATGGGGTATCCGGATCGATTATTCGCGGGAAGAAAGACCCCTTGGGACGAGCGGGCCGCTTCTGCTACTGGAGGGCCTTCCGGAAAACTTCCTTGTTATGAATGGCGACATCTTGACGACGCTGAATTATGGGGATCTTTTCCGCTTTCATATGAAGACGGGGGCAGCACTCACAATTGCCTGCCACCGGTGCAATACCAAGGTCGATCTTGGCGTCATCGAATTTGACGGTCGGATGCAGGTGACGGGCTATCGCGAGAAACCAACTATTCCCTATGACGTCTCGATGGGAGTCTATGTTTTCAACCACCGCGCTCTCGCCAGTTTTAAGCCTGGAATGTATGTTGATCTGCCGGCAGTGGTGGAGAGGCTCATTGAGCAAAATGAGACGGTTAAGGTGTATCTGAGCGATACTGAGTGGCTTGATATCGGCAGACCATCGGACTACGAGGTTGCCTCCGTCAGGTTTCAGGAGATGAGACACCAATTCCTCAATTCCGATATCGCGCACGAGCCGGTTTTCGAGGCCGCGCAATAGGCGGGTTAGGCAGACGCGCTCAGGAGGTGGGCCGACAAAATGACGTGGACCGGTCGCCTATCGCCCACCGCTCGCCATCGACTGTCGGCGCGCGGGAACGCCGCGACCCGGGCGACGGCGTCCGGCGCAGGGCCCGAGGGAATAGCGACCACGGTCGCCCGCTGGGGCGGCGCCCATGGCAGTCGGATGCCGTCTTGGCGCCCCCTGCTGAAGAGCAACAGCCACGCGGCCATGTACTGCGATCCAGGCATGGTCGAGGCCCTTTCGCGGGGACTGGGACAGGCCGCTTATGTCATCGAGGCGCGCGCCGGCAACGAAGTCGTCGGCGTGCTGCCGCTGATCTTTCTGAAAGGCTTCCTGTTCGGCCGCTTCCTCGTCAGCCTGCCCTACGCAAGCTGGGCTGGGGTTGTGGCTGGCAGCGAGGAGGTCAGTCACCGCCTCATCGACCGCGCCATCGAGCTGACGCATGAGGTCGATGCGGACTTCCTGGAGCTGCGCCACCTCCACCTGAACCGGCACCCAGGCCTAGTCGAGGGCGTGACGGACAAGGTGCTGATGCGCCTGGCGCTGTCGCGCGACCCTGGCGACAACTGGAAGCTGCTCAAGTCGGAGGTGCGTACGCAGGTCCGCAAGTCCATGAAGAACGGCCTGGACCTGTGCTGGGGCGGGCATGAGCTGCTCGATGGTTTCTACGCCGTCTTCGCCCACAACATGCGAGACCTGGGAACGCCTGTGTACCCCAAAGGCCTGTTTCGTAGCATGCTCGATCTGAATCCGAGCCGGGCCGAGCTCGGCGTCGTACGCATGCACGGCACGCCGATCGCTGCGTGCCTGGCGGTTCACGGACCCGGGCTGACGGAGATATCGAGCGCCGCGGCCCTGCGTGCCTATCGCGGCACGGCCGCCAATTCTCTACTCTACTGGCGTGCGATCGAGCGAGCCATCGAGCGTGGGCAGGCCGCCTTCGATTTCGGTCGAAGCACACCCGAAAGCCCCACTTTCATCTTCAAGAGCAAGTGGGGCGCCGAGCCGTTGCCGGTGGTGTGGCAGTACCACCTCCGACGGGGTGACACCCAGGCAATGCGGCCTGAGAACAAGAAGTTCCAGCTGGCCATTCGCCTGTGGCGACGGCTGCCCGTTCCCGTGACGCGCATTCTGGGTCCCATGATCGCGCGGGGCATTCCCTGATGCAGACGCTCTCGCAGGCCAAGCTGCTCCGGGCGCAACCGGCGCGGCCAGCAGCGTCCGCCGACGAAGGCAGGCCGCCCTGCTGCTTCTCCATCGACTTCGAGGACTACGCGCACGATTTCCAGCGCGCTTTGGGGGTCTCCAGACCACGGCACGCGCCACACTCCCTGTGGAAGGCCTACGAGCGCATAGAACGGTTTGCCCAGGAACGTCTGGCAGGGGGGCGGTTGACATTCTTCACGACGGGTCAGGTGGCGAGAGATCATCCCGACATCGTCCGTCGTATTGCCTCCGATGGCCATGAGGTCGCTTGCCACTACTACGAGCACGATCAGATATGGCACCAGAACCGGGATACCCTGCGCCACAACCTCGATCTCGCGTTGGAGCATCTTTGCAATGCGTCCGGCCAGGTCATAAAGGGCTTCAGGGCGCCGGATTTCTCGATCGATGATCGGTGTGCGAGCTGGACCTATGAGGAGCTGTCACGATTCTTCATCTATGATTCGAGCCTTGTTGCCGTAGGGCCTCCGGGTTCGGCGGCGCATCCGCATGTGTTCAGGTTCCCCGGCTCGATCCTTCACGAGTTCCCGATTGTGGTGCGGCGGCTCGCGCCCGGAGTCGCTGTCCGGGTCGTGGGCGGGACCTATCTGCGTGTCCTCCCGATCGCCACGATCATGCGGCTGCTGCGCGATGTGTGGGCCGCGGGTTATCTGCCGCATGTCTACCTGCATCCCTACGACATTCTCGACGAGTACGAGCAATGGTCGAGCTTTGCAGAACTGGCCGAGCTCCCGATGCATCGCCGGTGCTACTGGTGGGCCCGCCAGCATCAATGGCACACGATCGGCAATCGCAATGCGCTTCGAAAGCTGGCCAGGATTTTCAGAGAGTTCAAGCATACCGGACCGATGGCATCCCTGCTTGGGTCCGAGGAGGATCGCGGGGGTAAGACGGGTCAGTCGGTAGCGACGCATTTGGACGCGGAAGGCCATGCGATTGCATCAGTTGAGGGGGCGCGGTAGCCGCCTGGGAAACCGAGCATCTGGCGATCGCGCGTCGCTTGCGAATCCAAACCCTAGGACGTGGTTCCAATCTCAAACCGGGTCGGTGCCTGCAGTCTCTTCTTAGAGAAATTGATGGGGGCACCATGTCAAACATGCAAAAGCGTTGGTACGCGGTTCAAACCCTTGCCCGAGCTGAGAAGCAGGCCGAGCGCCATCTCGTCTTTCAGGGCTTCACCGTATTTGCGCCGCTGATCTGGAGGAAGGTCCGCCACGCGCGCCAGTGCAAGATCAGCGCCGCCCCACTTTTCCCGGCGTATATCTTCGTCGCGCTCGACCCCTGCCGCGACCGGTGGAGCAGCATCAATGGGACGGTTGGCGTCCTGGGGCTGGTCAGGGCCGGCAACCTTCCCCTGCCATTGCCGGTGGGCCTGATCGAAGCTCTTGCCAGCGCGCAGCATTCTGCCCACCAGGCGGGTTGCGGGGAGACGTTCAAGATCAACCAGCCCGTTCGATTGGATACCGGCCCCTTCTCGGACCTCATCGGGCGAATTCAGCGCCTCGATGCGCAGGGGCGCGTCCAGGTGCTGCTCGAAATCATGGGCCGGGTAGTCCCTGTGCGCACAACCCTGGCCTGCCTAAGCCCGGCCGAGCCTCCCGCTGGAGGTCTCGACCCCGGTGCACGACACACGCCGCACACGCGCGCCGCGCTGGATCGCGCCGAATAGCTGGCGCGCACGCGGCTCCGCCCGCGGACTTCAATGGCATCAAACCACGCCCTGACATCCATGCGATCGATGGTTGGAGGACATATGAAATACCTGCTGTCGGAGATCGACATCGGCGAGGAGGAGGTCTGTGCCGTCGCGGAGGTCGTCCGGAGCAAGTGGCTGTCGATCGGGCCGCGCACCGAAGAATTCGAAGCCGGCTTCGCGGATGCGTGCGGCGTCAAGCACGCCATCGCGGTGAGCAGCTGCACCGCCGCGTTGCACCTCGCCCTCAAGGGTTGCGGAATGGGCCCAGGCGACGAGGTACTCGTGCCCAGCTACACATTCGTGGCGACGGCGAATGCGATCCTTTATCAGGGCGCCACGCCGGTCTTCGTGGACATCAACGGCCCCGGCGACCTCAACCTGAGCATCACGGATCTCGAGGCCAAGGTCGGCCCGAGAACGGCGGCGATTCTTCCTGTCCATATCGCGGGCTATGCCGCGGATATGGATCGCATCATGGACACCGCGGAACGCCACGGGCTGGCCATCATCGAGGACGCATGCCACGGGATCGGCGCCAGATTCGAAGGCCGCTCAGGCAGCAGGTGGACCGGCCGCAAGCTCGGCGCCATCGGCACCGCCGGCTGCTTCAGCTTCTTTGCCAACAAGAACTTGGTGACTGGCGAGGGTGGCATGATCGTCACCAACGACGACAAGCTGGCCGAGACGGCGCGGCGTTGTCGCTCGCATGGAATGACAAAGTCCAGCTGGGATCGCGCATCGGGCCGCGCCACCGATTACGACGTCGTCGACCTCGGCTACAACTATCGCGCCACCGAGCTTACCGCGGCTCTTGGTCTCGTTCAGCTTGCCAAGCTGGACAAGTCGAACGTGAAGCGGCGTCATCTTGCCCGCCGGTACCGTCAGCGGCTGGCGGGCTGTCCCTTCATCACTCTTCCGTTTTCCGACAGACAGGACGAAAGCAGCCATCATATCTTTCCGATCCTGCTGTCCGACGGCGATCGGCGCCCGCAGTTCCGACGGCTGCTGCAAGAGCATGGCATTCAAACCAGCGTGCACTATCCGCCCGTTCATCTCTTCACGCAGTACGCCGGAAGGTGCTCCGTCCAGAACGGCAACCTCGATATGACGACAAGCGTATCGGAGCGCGAGGTGACGTTGCCGCTGCATCCTCTGCTCAGCGACGACGACATCGACAGGATCAGCGAGCAGGTTTGGTTGGCTGCCTCCAGGTCGCGGCAACCGGCCGGGGAGCGCCCTTGCGGCTGAAAGCACGCGTGATGACCACCATGGATGCTTTCCGGAGGGCCGTCGCTCAGCCCGGACGGTGGGGGGTGCCCGCTATGCTGGCCTGCGTGCTGACGACCTCGGCGGCGTCGGCGGACGTGGGCGCCAGCGTGTGGAGCGCGCGCCTGCTACGCACACCGAGCTTGCCGATGCCCGGTTATCTCGAGCGCATCGTGGACCCGGTGCTCGGCACGCCGATCGTGCGCATCACGGACCCCGGACGGAGGCTCCTACCAGATGCGGCATGCAACCCAGCCTATTGCAGGCACCGGTACTCCAGCACCCAGGCCTGGAACGCGGACCAATCGCTCCTCGTCATCACCAAAGGCTGCCCCGACCTGTGCTTCCTAGACGGGCACACATATGTGCCCCTGTTCGCGCGCCGCGTCTCTCCACACCACGACTGCAAATGGCATCCTACCGATCCGGACAAGATGATCTGCGTGCACCGCACGGGAATCGACGTGTGGACGCCGCGGATGAACACGTGGTCTGCCGTGTCCGCGCCGCCCGGCTACAGCCAGCTGGAATTCGGGCCGTACAAGGGCAACGTCTCGCGTGACGGCAGCATGATCGCCTTGCGCGCGCGAAACGCACAAGACCAGCTCGTCGCGTTCGCCTATCATCTCGGCACCGGGCGCAAGTTTCCGGACATTCCGCTTTCCGATCTCGCTGCCTCGAACCTATACGTCACGATCTCGGCGTCGGGCCGCTATATCTTCGTGTCGCAGTTGACCGCGGATGGCAAGGAGCCGGCCTACGTCTTCACCGTGGACGGGGATCTCTTCCAGTACTGGCCGGAGCATCACAGGCCCGGACACGGCGACATGGCCATCGACGTGGATGGCGCGGACGTCTACGTCGGTGTCAGCAAGTCACCACCGGACGAGTTCCACATCATCAAGCGTCGGCTCGATGACGGCAGGGTTACCGTGCTGGCTCCCCTTGGCGATGCCAGCCACGTCTCGGCACGCAACATCCGGTGGCCGGGGTGGGTGTTCGTGTCCTATCAGGGGTCGTTCGAGCATACCTCAGCCATGCGCTATCCGGCGCCCTTCTACAGTGAGGTAATCGCGCTTCGGATCGACGGTAGCGGCGAGATCCGCAGAATCGCTCAGACGCGCAGCACAATGCGCGAGTATCTGAGCGAGATGCACGCTTCGCCCTCCCCGGACGGCACCAGAGTCATATGGGCCAGCAATTGGGGCGTCGCCGGCGGGCCTGTCTCGGACTACGTGGCGCATGTAACGACCAACCAGGCGGTGCCCGACAATTAGCCGGCTGACGCCCCGGAGCTTCGCCAACTTTGCACGTCTCCGCGGCGCCAGGTCGTTCTGCACGAGGAGTCCACATGAACTTTGCAAGGCCGATACAGATAGAGTGGCCGATGGGATTTGCTCGCTGGGCCGCCGCGGTGATCGCGGTCGTGCTCAACTGCCAGTCGGCCCTGAGCGGCTACCGGGTTGGCCCTGGGGATGCCGTCGAAATCTCTGTCTTGGGGGTGCCCGACCTACAGCGGCGCGTGGCGGTCGAGCCCGACGGCACGATCTCGTTTCCAATCATTGGCAGCCTTGTCGTGCAGGGTCTGACCCCCGCCGAGCTGAGAGCGCATGTCAAGGCAGCGCTCGGCGGCCGCGTCGTTACGCTGCGAGGCCCGAACGCCCCAGTGGCGATCAGCATCGATGACGTGCTTGTCACGCTCGCTGCGTACAGGCCCATTTTCGTGAAGGGTGATGTGGCCAAGCCCGGCGAATACCCGTACAGGGCAGCAATGGCGATCCGCGAGGCCGTTGCGTTGTCCGGCGGCTTCCTCAGGGCGCCCGCGGGAGAGCACAATGCGTTGCGCGCCATGGACCTGCGCGCCGAGCTGGAGTCGCTGTGGCTCGACTTTGCGGCGCAACAGGCGCGCCTGTGGCGGATCAAATCCGAACTCGGTGAGAAGGTAGAGGATCAAGGCGCCGTCAGCAAGAGGGTGCCTCCCAATGCTCCGGTCGACCGGGCCGTGCTTTCTCGAATCATCGAAGTGGCGGCCAATCACCTCGAAACAAGGCAGAGCAACTATCAGCGGGAGGAAGGAGCCCTCCAGCAGGTCATCGCGCACCTCAACGATGAGATATCTGTTACCGGCGCACAGGTCCTCGAGGACGAGAAGTCGTACAAGGCGGAGGTGGAGGAGCTGGCCAGACTGACGGGCCTCGTCGAAAAAGGTGTCGTCAGCCAGCCGAGGCTTGCGGATGCGCGGCGGGACCTGCTGTCCGCATCAACGCGCGTGCTGATGGGGACGACGAGGCTGCACGATGCCAAGCGCCAGAAGACCGAACGTCAGCTGCAGCTCTACAAGCTCGCCGCCGAGAGGAAGGCCACGCTTCACCAGGAGCTGGAGGCGGCGACGGCCCGTTTGAACGACGTTCAGGCGCGACTGCGCGGAACCTCCGAGAAGCTGCAGTTCCTCGGCGCGAGCGCCTATGCCGATGGCGATGGCAGTCGGCCGCGGGCCGCATTCGTCGTCCGCCGAAGGACTCCCGAAGGCCAGGTGCGCTTGGTCGCCGACGAGGATTTCGAGCTCCTCCCGGGGGATGTCGTGGATGTAGCCGCCACGGGCGAGGTCGCGTCCGCTGATGCAGAGGCGTCAAGATAGGCCGAGTACGATGGTGGCGCTTACGGCACATCCGAGCGGGCCATCGATGGCTGTGCGCGTGCTGGTGGTCGGCGGGGACGATCATCATCTGCGCATTCCCTTTCTGCTCGCCTTGCGCGAAAGGGGCTTCCACGTCGCCGCGGCAGGAACGGGCAATCCCGCCCCCTTCCTGGAGAAGAAGATTGCGTACTTCCCCTACAGCTTCGATCGCTTCATCGATCCTGTAGCGGACTGGCGGGCCCTCAAGAGCCTCCAGGCCATCATCTCGAGCTTCCGGCCGGACATCGTGCAAAGCTTCGACACTAAGCCCGGCATACTTGCTCCGGTGGCGGCTCGGCGAGCGGGAAGCGCGAAGGTCGTGCGCACGATCAATGGTCTGGGCTGGGTGTTCTCGTCACGCTCCCCATTGGCGCTTACATTGCGGCCGGTATTCGGCGCGCTCCACCGGGCGACGGCGCCCATGACGGCCTTGACGGTGTTCCAGAACCGGGGCGATCAGGCATTCTTCAAGCGCGGAGGAATGATGGGTCGTGGCCGAAGCGAGCTCATCCCGGGCTCGGGCGTTGATGTGGGCCGCTTCGACGGTGCGCTCGCAGCGGGCCCATCGGCTGAGAAGATACGACAGTCGCTCGGCCTCGGCGACAGCGAGGTGGTGATCACAGTAAGTCGTCTTTCGCGCGTGAAAGGCATTCCCACCCTGCTTCAGGCAGCAGCCCTGGTCGCCGCCAAGCGGCCCAGCGTCAGGTTCCTTCTGGTCGGCCCTCATGAGACGGTCGGCCGGTTCGCCATCGATCGAGCCGATCTTGATCGGTGTGCCCCTTACGTGATGGCGATCGGGCCGCGGACGGATGTGCCGGCGCTCCTCAGGCTCGCCAACGTCTTCGCGCTTCCCACCGAGCTGTACGAGGGCGTTCCGCGGGCTTTGCTGGAGGCTGGCCTCGCCGGCGTGCCGATCGTGACGACGGCCATGCCCGGGTGCACGGACGTGGTTCAGGATGGCTGGAGCGGATTCGTGGTCCCTGCCGGCCAGCCGAGCCGCCTTGCAGACCGCATCATCGACCTGCTCGACGATCCGCCCGGCGCTCGGGTCATGGCGGAACGAGCGCAAGCGGTCGTCAGAAGCGAATTCAGCCTCGATATTACGGTCGACCGGTATGCGGGTGCATATGCCCGGCTTCTGAAGCGAACCGGGGAGCCGACTCCTGAGCACCGAAGAACAGGCGAGAACAGGAAAGATCTTCGATCATGGTCGCGCCAAGCGTCGGGCAGCTAAGAATGGAATGGATCGACGGCAGCGGCCAGACCTCGCACAGCCGCATCAATGGCGTGGAAACCAGTGTACGGCATTTGCTCGCGATCCTCACCCGCCGGCGCAGGACGATCGCCACGGTGGTTGTATGCGGAACCGTGCTGCTGGCCCTGGCGGCAACGTTGATTTCACCGCTGTATACGGCTTTCGCCCAGATCGGCGTCATCTTGCCGACGGGACCCACCGCCGGCTCGGCCTGGGGCGACCAGCGCGCCAGTCAGATGATCGTCGACACCCACATGGTCATGCTGAAGTCCCGTGATTTCTTGCGGGAGGTGCTCGTCAGCCTGGACGAGGGTGCCCATGCCGCACCGCAGCGCAAGCTCGACCTTCGACTGGAGGAGTTCGGGAGGCGTCTCACCATCAGCCAGTCTCTCTCGTCGGGCGTAATCTCCGTCGCGTACACGTCGAAGAGCCCGGAGCAGGCCGCCGAGGTCGCCAACCGCATCGTGACCCTGTATCGCGTGCAGCTGAGGAAGCGGGAGGCGGACGTGCTGCAGGCCGAACTCGAACAGCTGGGACACCGCATTGCAGACATCGGCCGCGCTGGGAAGGCGACGCGAGCGGAAATCCAGGCACAACTCCTGGAATCGTCCAAGGCCGCGCCCCTGGGCCCTGGCGACAGCAACGAGCAGCTCGGCCGACTGGAAATGGAGGCGCGTGCCAATGCGCAGCTCCACGTCGACCTGCTGCGGCGCCACGTGGAGATCCGGCAGCGGCTCGAAGCTCCCCCACAGCAGATATGGATCGTCTCGCTCGCGGCCGTGCCTGTCGCACCGAGCTCCCTGCCTCGCTGGGTTCTGATCATACCCTCTGGGGTGTTGCTCCTAGTCGGCAGCTGCTTCTGGGTGATCGCATCCGAGCAACTCGATCAGCGCCTGCGCAGCGCGAGCGATGTGACCGCCGCCCTGTTGGTGCCCTGCCTCGGTCTGGTACCAAGAGTGCCCCGCAGTCCCTTCTGGCGGCCCCGCAAATACCCGGACGAGCACCTGTTCACGCCGCACGCGGAGTCGATCCGCTCGGTTGCGGCGGGACTCGGCGCAACCGAGTGCTCCCACCCGGCACACATCGTATTTCTGAGCTCCTGCGAGGAGGGCGAAGGCCTGGCGAGGCTCGCTGTCAGCGTCGCACTCTACACGGCGGGCATCGGCCGCCGGGTGCTCCTGGTTGATCTCGATGCCAGAACGCCGGGCGTCCTGCGCGAGCTGAGGCTCGAGGCGGCCCATGACGTCGTCGACCTCGTCTTGAATGATGCCGCGCCCGAGACCGTTGTCCGCCGGCATCCGGTACTCGCGTTCGACTACTTGCCCATGAAGGCGGGTCGGGTCGATCCATTGAGCCTAGTCGCTAGCGGAAAGCTGAACGCCGTACTGCACGCGTTCCGTGCCAGCTACGATCTTGTGTTCATCGCCGGTCCGCCAGCGCTGCGGCCGGAGGCTCCCCTGCTGGCGGCCATGTCTGACCAGGTGCTGTTCATCGTGAAATGGGGCATCACGCGGCGCGATGTGGCTCAGAAGGCGGTGCGGCTCCTGTGCGATCGCAATCCGGTGCGCCACGATCCGCGCGACTTCATGGCCGCGGTCGTGACGGATGTCCCCACGAAGGCACATGCCCGCGAGCTTTTTGGCGATGCGGACGGCGCGACCATGACACGCGGGCATCGCCTGCGCGTGTGCGGGGATGGCAGCAGCCTCCTGACGTCCGCCGTGAAGCGGTTCTGGAGCGGGAGCCCGTGCGCGGGCCAACGGGGGAAATGAAAGCTGCGCTCCGCGAGATCCGAAGCGTGCTGACGGTCGTCGCCTGCGGCAAGGCTGCTCGCCTCACCTCGGACAGCGCCGCAGCCTTCCTGGTCTATGTTGTCGGGCACGGCCTGGCGTTCTTGACGCAACTGGTCATCGCCCGCCTGCTTGGGGCCAGCTCCTACGGCGTGTACACCTACGTTGTGGCCTGGATGACGGTGCTGGCCTACACGGCGATGCTCGGGTTCAATGTCTCGCTGGTGCGCTTCATTCCCACCTATGCCGCGCGCAACGCTTGGTCGCTGCTCGCCGGCGTGATCCGCTACGCCGAGCGGCGGGTGCTCTCGGCGAGCTTGCTGCTGGCCGCGGCCGGCGCACTGCTGGTGCTCGCCACCGGGCCGGCGCTTGGCGTCGAGTTGAGCAACGCATTCGTGGTCGGCTTCCTCATCGTGCCGCTCCTTTCGCTGATTTCGGTGCGGTGCGCCATCGTTCGCGCTTTCGGCGGGGTCGTCTCAGCGCTGGTTCCCATGCGCGTGATACGCGAGGGCTTCCTGTTCGCCTTCGCGTGCATCTGGTTGCTGCGCGGGGATGCTGTCGGGCCTACCGCTGTCGTGGCGGTCACCGTCGTGGGCCTGGCGCTGGCGTTCCTGTTCGCCACCCGACATATGGACCGGCTGCAGCCTCTGGCCCTGAAGGATGCAAGGCCGCAGTACGACGCGCGGGCATGGCGCCAAGCCACATTTCCGATGTTCGTCGTCACGGCCGGAGAGGCGCTGTTCGACAAGACCGGCGTGCTGATGCTCGGCTTCGCCAGTGCCAGCCAGGACGCTGGCATCTTCGCCCTCGTCTTCAATATGGGGCTGCTCGTCGTTCTGCCGCGGACCGCCGTGGATACCATCTTTGCACCGGCCATCGCCCGCCTCTATGCCGAGGGAAAATACGCGGAGATGCAGAGCATGGTCGTCAGGGCCTCGTTGCTGTCCCTCTCGGGGGCAGCGGCTATCGTGGTGGTGCTGGCCGTCATTGCCGACCCTGTTCTCGGTTGGTTCGGCTCCGATTTTGCCACAGGCAGGACGCCGCTGATCATACTTCTCATGGGCCAACTATTTGCGGCGGCAGGCGGCTCGCAGCTGTCGGTGTTGGCCATGACGGGGAACGAGGCCGGTGCTGCCCGCATACTGGTGCTGAGCGCGCTCGCCCATGCCCTTATGTGCGCGGCGCTCGTCAGCCTGTGGGGCCTGATCGGTGCGGCAATCGCGACTGCGGCGGCGCTGGTCGTGTGGAACGTGCTGATGGCGCTCGACATCCGGCGAAAGCTGCGGCTGTGGCCCGGGGTTGTGGGCGTCTTCAGGCCGGCGGCGGTTTGACGGCCCCTGGTCGAGGAGCCAGCCGTCCATTGAGGGAGTCGTCCTCCTCGCCCGAAGGGGAATGCGCACGTATGCTCAGATCGCCTCGCCCGTCGAGCCTCGTCTGTAGGTTTCGCCTGCGTGCGCGGGTCCAGGCCGGCCGTTTGCCGGCTGTCCAGATATTGCGGGCTCTGGCTGCCTTGTCCGTCGTGATCGGCCATGCCCTCTCCGAGTCGAGGTGGTTCGGCGCCGCCGGCGGATACGGCCCCATCGTGAACATGCACCAGTGGACTGCCGGCGTTGATCTGTTCTTCGTTCTCAGCGGCTTCATCATGATGTGGACATTTGGCCACCGCTTCGGTGAGCCGCGGGCATGGCGGGAGTTCCTGCGGCGTCGCCTGGCGCGGGTTCTGCCCCTATACTGGATCTTCACCGCCCTGATGGTTCTCGCGACTCTGCTCTTCACCCGCCGACTGGAGTCAGCCGCGTTCACGCCCGAGCACGCGCTGCTGTCCTTTTTGTTCATTCCGCATATTGCCCCGCATGGCGGCATCCACCCGATCCTCGCGCTCGGCTGGACGCTGATGTACGAGATGTTCTTCTATCTGTCCTTTGCACTGGCGCTGTGTCTGCGACGACAGATGGGATTGTTGCTGCTTGCGGCCGGGTTCCTTCTCGTTCACGGGCTGGGCGTCCACGCATCTCTGCTCCCCGAGGCGCTGCGCCTGTTCTGGGGCGACACCGTCTTGTTCGAGTTTCTCATCGGCATCGGATTCTACTTCTTGCAGCAGGACGGGAAGCTGGCGTTTGACCGATTGGTCGGGGTCCTGCTGTTCTGCGCGGTCGCGAGCGCGGCGGCCGGTCTAGCGGGCCAATGGTCTTCGAACCGGGTCTTTCACTTCGGTCTCCCGGCACTCGCCGTGTTCGCGCTGTTCTACTACTTGCTGCCGATCGTCAGGGCGCCGTTCTGGCTGGCTCTGGTCCTGGTCGGGGAAGCATCGTACACCTTGTATCTCTCGCATCCGTTCCTGCTGGAGCTCGCGAAGATCCCGATCGACCCGCTGCCCGTGACGGCCGGGTGCAAGATCGCTCTCTATCTCGCCGCGGGGCTGCTCGCTGCCGTCCTCTTCAGCGTCGCATTCTTCTCGCTGCTCGAGCGCCGGCTGACTCAGCGGCTAACGCGATGGGCTGTGGGAAGGGCACCGCTCGGGTGGCACCTCCCCGCGATTCTCCATAGCGCGACGCGCTGGACGAGGAAGCTGGCTGTCAAGGCGCGGCTCGGGTTGCGCTCCGGCTAGCTTCGTCCGGCGGCCTAAGCCAATACCGATCCCACTCGCCCTGCAGCTCCGGGTCCTACATTGGTCCGGCGCGATATCACGCAAAGGAGACCTGCCAATGCTCATCGATGAAGCGGATCTTGCCGCGCTTCCGTCAGATGTTCGAGTTGCGCTCGATGAGGAGTGGAGGCGCTTCGAGGCGGCGCATGGAAAGGGCGCCGAGCGCCACATCCTGATTGTCGGCGGGGCAGGCTACATCGGCGGCCCGCTGACGCGGCATCTGCTGGCGCAGGGTGCACGCGTGCGCAACCTCGACTGTCTCGTCTATCACCACGGCGCTGCCATCCTGGGTTTCCTATCGCATCCCCGCTACGAGTTCGTCGCTGGCGACATGGGTGACCGCAGCACCGTCGAACGGGCGCTCGAAAGCGTCACAGACGTGGTCATCCTTGCCGGCTTGGTCGGCGATCCGATCACGAAGGCGTTTCCCGTTGCCGCCGGCAGGATCAACGATGATGCCCTGCGAACTTGCATCGACACTATCGACGGCAAGGGTGTCAACAAGGTGGTATTCGTGTCGACGTGCTCCAACTACGGGATCATCGGCGAGGAGGAGACGGCGACGGAGGACTTCCCGCTCAGGCCGCTCTCCCTCTATGCGAAGGCGAAGGTGGCCGTGGAGCGGCATATCCTCTCGCGGAACGGCCTCGTCGACTATTCGCCGACCATACTGCGCTTTGCGACGGCGTTCGGCCTGGCGCCGCGGACGCGCTTCGACCTCACGGTGAATGAATTCACGCGCGAGCTCTTCCTCGGCAATGAGCTCGTGGTCTACGACGCACACACGTGGCGCCCCTATTGCCACGTCCGGGATTTCGCCCGGCTGATCGCCCGCGTCCTCGATTTTCCCGTGGCGGATGTCCGATTCCAGGTCTTCAATGCGGGCGGCGATGCGAATAACCACACGAAACGCAGCATCGTCGACCTCATTATGGAGCGCCTGCCGGGGTGCCGCGTCGCCTACAGGGAGAACAGCGATGATCCGCGCAATTACCGCGTGAACTTCGAAAAAGTGCGCACGCGCCTGCACTTTGTGCCACGCATGAGCGTCGGCTTCGGCATCCACGAGATCATCTGGGCGCTCTCGCAGCACATGCTGGACGACGTGGCCGCGCGGCGAGACTACTTCGGCAACCACGCTCTGCCTGGGCTCTCCTCATATGATCTGCAGGACGACCGGGCAAGAGACGGGGCGAGGAGCCTGAGCGGTCGCGAGGCGCCTGCCTACGTGATGGCGCCCCGCTGCTCCTGAAGCAGCACAACCAATACAGCGGGAGTGGGACGTGACCCGTGATGCGTTGCTTGCCGCTGGAGTGCTGTTCGCCACGTTCACGCAATTGCGCCCCTTCGGTGTGCCCTTGGGCCCCGGAGAGCTCTGCCTCGCGGCCTGGCTTTGCCTGACGCTCGGCCGCAACATCAGCTCGCTCCTCCCGATCCCGCCTGCGTTGCTCCGACTGCTGGTGTTCTGGCTGCTGTTCTCCGCTGCGCTGTGCATTGGAACCGTGATGGCCGTCATCGTGGGTGAGCGCAACGTGAAGGCGTACTTCATTCATGACGTCATCGCCTATGCGCTCGTTGCCGGCATCAGTCTGCTCGCCGTCTTCCAGGTCAATGCGCCCGTGCGACTGCGGCGCACTGCCTGGCTTCTCGTCCTGCTCGGCTCGTGCTTCGCCACGGTTCAGCTGTCGCAGGCATACGCACTGTTGCCGACAGCCGGGGTCGATGTCTGGTTCTACGATCGCTTCATCGGCTGGTCCTCCAACGCAAATCAGGTGGGCCTCCTGTGCCTGATCCTGGTTTTGCTTTCGCTGCATCTGGCCGAGACATCCTCACGGCCCGTCGCGAGGCTCGCGGCGATCGCGTCTGGCGTCGTCCCCGTCTGGGCCGGCCTGCTCAGTCGCAGCGACGCGTTCCTGGCGGCGCTCATCCTCAGCGTCTGCTGCATCGCTGGCGTCAGGTGGTGGCGATGGCTCGTCCTGCCGCGACGCCGGACGGGTATTGCTGACCTGTCGGCGCTGTTGGTCGTATTCGCGGTGCCGGCGTTGGTGGTGGCCACGGCCCCCCTTGCATATCGGCTGGCAGCCGAGGTGCTGGCGCTGGAAGCGCGCGGGCTGACGAACCAGAAGTTGGAGCGAGACGTGGGTGGCCGCGCCAAGCTTTGGGAGCAGGCGCTCGAACGCGGACTTGAGAGCCGGATGCTCGGTCTGGGACCGGGACCACATCTCGTTCGGCCGGCGGAGCTGCGCGAGCCCCGATGGGACTGGCTGCCGGATTTCGAGGCGCACAATACGTTCGTGGACGTATTCCTTCAGGGCGGGCTGCTCGCGACCGCAGGCTTGTTGTGGCTCCTGGGAACGGCGGCGCGCACCGCCGCCAGGGCAAACTTCAGTTGCCTGCTCGCACTGGTCCTCGCCCTCAGCGGATTTGCGCTTACCCACTTCATAATGCGCCATCCGATCGTTTGGTTCGCAATGGCGCTTGTCTTGGCCGCAGGGACCCCCTTTAGGCAGCGCGCGATGGGAGCGGGCGGCTAGCATCCAGGCAGCGCGACGGCCCTGATCCCGGCCCCAGGTGCGCTTCGTTCCAAAATCAATCCCTCTCGGTCGGCGCGGTCGACTGAGGCACGAACCGCGTTCGCCGGCAAATGCGACCGGCCAGCCAAGGTGAATGGCGCAAGCCCGCAGCTCGCTCATCGGGAAAAAAAGAGGCCTCCATGATGGTGCAAGGGACCACTGCTGCGCGCCCAGTGCTGGTTACTGGAATCGCGGGCTTCATCGGATTTCACGTCGCGTCTCGGCTGATCGACGCCGGCACGGCGGTTGTTGGTGTCGACAATATAAACGACTACTACGATCCGAAGCTCAAGGAGGCACGCCTGTTGGAGATCCAAGGCCGGCCAGGCTTTACCTTCTGTCGGCTGGACTTGGCGGACCGCATGGGAACCGCGGAGCTATTCTCAGCCTCGCGGCCAATCCGCGTCATCCACTTGGCCGCCCAGGCCGGCGTACGCTACTCGCTCGCAAATCCGCATGCTTACATTGACGCCAACATTATGGGATTCTTGAATGTCCTCGAAGGTTGCCGCCGGAACGGCGTGCAGCACTTGACCTATGCCTCGTCGAGCTCTGTCTATGGCGCCAACACGGTCGTCCCGTTTTCGGTCCGCCACAATGTCGGCCACCCGGTGAGCCTCTATGCCGCGAGCAAGAGGGCCAACGAACTCATGGCGCACGCCTACAGCCATCTCTACGAGCTGCCGGTGACGGGGCTGCGCTTTTTCACTGTCTATGGGCCGTGGGGCCGGCCCGACATGGCCTATTTCGCCTTCACCAAGGCGATTATCGAGGGTCGACCGATCAAAGTCTTCAATGAGGGCCGCATGCGGCGCGATTTCACCTATATAGACGACATTGTTGCGGGGGTCCTACGCGCTGACGAGCAGGTCGCCACCCCCAATCCCGAGTGGAACGGGGCGCAGCCCGATCCCGGCAGCAGTAGGGCGCCCTACCGTCTCTACAACCTCGGTAACGGCAGGCCTGTTGAGCTGATGCACTGCATTGCGGTGCTGGAAGAGACACTGGGCCGCAAGGCGAACCTGGAGATGCTGCCCATGCAGCCAGGCGAAGTGCTTGCAACTTATGCCGATGTGGATGACCTCAGACAGTGCATGGGCCTTAGACCCGCAACGCCTCTTGAGATAGGGCTCCGGCGCTTCGTTGAATGGTATCGGAAATTCTACAAGGCATAGTCATTTCGTGGCGACCTTGCTGCTGCGTCCGCTGAATCGGTCACTGGGTGGGGGCTGTGTCGTACTCGAAGGCAGGCGAGCTTATTGCGCTCGCGACCATGGCCGCAGGGCGTCATGTCGGCATGACGATAGAAGACGTCACGGAGCACTTCGACGTCCCCAAGCGCACTGCCCAGCGCATGCTGAGCATGCTGGAGTCGCAGTTCCCGGAAACTGCGGTCCGCGCTCGCCCGCAGCGAGCTATGGTACGCAGTCTACTTGGTAAGCGTCCGTCCACGACTACGGCTTGGTGAGCTTGCCGAAGCGGTTGGTGGCGTGTGCCCAAGTGTGCTTGCAGACGTCTGTAAGGACACCAAGGTACATGGGTTCCTAGGTGGTCGAGGTTCAAGTTCTGCCGGGTCACCAACGGGCTGTGCAGTGTAGAGGCTAGTGTCCTGAACCAGAAGTTCGCAACATTAGGCCGCTAGCGGGCTGATTGTAAGCGCAGAAGCGCTCGATCGACGGTAAGCGGTAGCCGGCCCCCACGTTTCGCGGGGAGTGCGCCGTGGGCATGATGCCGGCCCATGAGCAGGCATCGTTTTGACCATAGTGTTGACCATAATGACGACACCAAGGAGGTGTCGGCACCGGTGCGTCTGCGGCGGATCGAGATGATCACGGGCGCAGAGCGGCGGCGTAAGTGGTCTGCCGAGGAGAAAGCGGAGATCATCGCCGAGAGCCTGGCCGAGGGCGCCGTCGTCTCGGAGGTGGCGCGCCGTCACGGCCTCAGTCCGCAGCAGCTGTTCGGCTGGCGTGCGCGGTTGCGCGATGCCGTGCGGGCTTCGGCGCCATCGTCGGATGCCACGCCGGCATTCGTGCCAGCCATCGTGGAGAACGAGCCACCATGCGCGGCTGCACCGTCCTTGCCAGCAACGGCGCTGGCGATGGGCGCCACGGGTTCCGACCCGGCATCGATCGAGATCGCGTTCGGAGGGGGTCATCGTGCGCGTGCGCGGCGAGGCCGATCTGCGTGCGTTGACGACGGTGTTGAGAGCCCTGCGGGTGCGCCCATGATCGGTCCATCAGGCAATACACAGATCCTGGTGGCGACGAAGCCGGTGGACTTCCGCAAGCAGGCCGACAGCCTGGCCGCGCTGGTGCAGGAGGCGCTCGGCGCCGATCCGTTCTGCGGGACCGTCTACGTGTTCCGGGCCAAGCGTGCCGACCGGGTGAAGCTCATCTGGTGGGACGGCACCGGTCTCTGCCTTCTGTCGAAGCGCCTGGAGGGCGGGCAGTTCCGCTGGCCGCGTATCGAGGACGGCGTCATGCGGCTCACGCCGGCGCAGCTGTCGGCGCTGGTGGAGGGCCTCGACTGGGCGCGCGTTGCGCCCCGCGAGGTGGAGCGTCCGAGGGCCGCACAATGACCGCTGTCGAGATCGCACGTGCCCGCGTGGCGCACGCGACTGCGAGGCGCGCGACACCCAAGAAGCGCGTTGCCAGGCCGCGCCCGCAACATGGCGACTCGGACAAGCAATCGGCGTTGGAAGGCGCCGCGGAATCTGTGCTTGTTCGGTCCATGACGACAGCGGCCGACGCTCTGCCGGACGACGTCGGCGCGCTGCGCGCGCTGATCCTGGCCGAGCGTGCCGAGCGGACGCAGCTCGCCGAGCGCAACGCGGTCCTGGAGCGCCTCACCACGAAGCTCGCGCACATCGTCGCCGAGCTGAAGCGCGCGCAGTTCGGCCGCAAGTCGGAGCGCATCAGCGACGACCAGCTGGCGCTGGCCCTCGACGAGCTGGAGACCGCCGCCGCCAAGGCCAACGCCGAGGCCGAGAAGGCGGACCCGGAACGGAAGGCCGCCGCGGCGAGGAAGCGCCGGGCCAGCCGCGACGAGAAGCTCGATCACCTGCCACACGAGGAGGTGGTGATCGAGCCGGAGAGCAAGGTCTGCCCGTGCTGCCGCGGCGCGCTGCACGTGATCGGCGAGGACACGTCGAAGCGGCTCGACAAGGTGCCGGCCAAGATCACTGTGATCGTGACGCGGCGGCCGAGGTATGCCTGCCGGACCTGCGAGAAGACTGGCGCCGACGAGGTCGCCGGCATCGTCCAGGCGCCGGCGCCACCGCGGCTGATCGAAGGCGGGCTGCCGACCGAGGCCCTGGTCGCCGACGTTGTGGTGTCAAAGTACGCCGACCACCTGCCGCTCTACCGGCAGTCGCAGATCCTGGCGCGCCACGGCGTGAGGATCGAGCGCTCGACGCTCGCCCAGTGGGTCGGCGCGGCGGCGGCCGAGCTGGCCCCGCTCACCGATCGTCTGCTTGGCCTGCTGAAGGCATCGTCGAAGCTCTTCTGCGACGAGACGCGCTGTCCCGTGCTCGATCCCGGGCGCGGCAAGACCAAGACTGGCTACCTGTGGGCGATCGCGCGCGACGACAGGCCATGGGGCGGCACCGATCCGCCGGCGGTCGTCTATGCCTATGCGCCAGGCCGCGGAGCCAAGCACGCCGTGAAGCTGCTCGACGGCTTTGCAGGCATCCTGCAGGTCGCCGGCTACAACACGCTCGCCGATCCGGCGCGACCCGGCGGTCCGGTGACGCTCGCCTATTGCTGGAGCCACCTGCGGCGCAAGTTCTACGAGGTCTACGTCGGCGGTCACTCACCGATCGCCACTGAGGCGCTCGCCCGCATCAAGCAGCTCTATGCGGTCGAGGACGAGGTGCGCGGGCTGCCGTCCGAGCTGCGCCGGCGTGCGCGTCAGGACCGCTCCAAGCCGATCGTCGAGGCGCTGAAGCCCTGGTTCGAGCGGAGCCTCGCGGCCGTGCCCAAGGGCGGCAAGATCGGCGAAGCGTTGGCCTACGGGCTCAACCACTGGGACGGCCTCACCCGCTTCCTCGACGACGGCCGCATCGAGATCGATTCCAACACGGTCGAGCGCTCCATCCGCGGCCTGGCCCTCAACCGCAAGAACGCGCTCTTCGCCGGCCACGACCTCGGCGCCGAGAACTGGGCGACGATCGCTTCGCTCGTGGAGACGTGCAAGCTCAACGCCGTCGACCCGCTCGCTTGGATGACCGACGCGCTCTCCAAGCTCGTCAACCTGTGGCCCGCATCCCGCATCGACGAGCTGATGCCCTGGGCCTACGCCGCCAGGAGCGCCTGACGCCCTGTCCAGGTGGGGTGGTTCGACCGCTTACGATCGACGCGAGAATCGCGTCGGCAGACTTGGTCCAGCGGAAAGGTTTCGGGTTGGCGTTGTGGGCCTGGATGAACGACATGATGTCGGCGCGCAGGGCCACGACGCTGCGGTAGATGCCACGCCTGATCTTGCGCTCGGTGATGAGGGCGAAGAAGCGCTCGACCTGGTTGAGCCAGGATGCGCTGGTGGGTGTCAGATGCACATGCCAGCGCGGCCTTTTCGCCAACCAGCTGCGGATCAGCGGGGTCTTGTGGGTGGCGTAGTTGGCCATGACGAGATGCACGTCGAGGCCGTCGGGGACCGCGGCTTCGATCTCGTCGAGGAATTTGCGGAACTCGCGGGCGCGATGGCGGGCGTAGCATTTGCCGATGATGGCGCCGGTGGCGATGTCGAGCGCGGCGAACAACGAGGTAGTCCCATGGCGCTTGTAGTCGTGGCTCCTGCGCGCCGGCTGGCCGGGACGCATCGGCAGCATGGGCTGGCTGCGGTCGAGCGCCTGAATCTGCGATTTCTCGTCCACGCACAACACGATGGCGCGCTCCGGCGGCGACATGTAGAGGCCGACCACGTCGCGCACCTTGGCCACGAAATCCGGATCGGTGGAGAGCTTGAAGGTCTCGATCCGGTGCGGCTGCAGGCCGAAGGCGCGCCAGATAAGCTGCACGGTCGAGACCGACAATCCGCTGGCCTTGGCCATGCCGCGCGAACTCCAATGCGTCGCGTTGGTCGGCACGCTCTCAAGCGATCACCGCTTCGACGCGCGCGTCGTCGACGGTGCGCGGAGCCCCCGACCGCGGCTCGTCGTAGAGCCCGTCCAGGCGCGTCTCGGCGAA
>Ga0075421_100002175_pt1 | contig 23278 bp, 15 predicted proteins | sample SoiMetdeltSBSDD5_FD_75292 | JGI IMG/M metagenome (GOLD analysis project Ga0075421, IMG submission 75292) | Bulk soil microbial communities from a Populus tree surrounding site in Tennessee, USA - Soil MetaG P. deltoides SBSDD5 | ecosystem: Environmental > Terrestrial > Soil > Tree plantation...
TCGCCCAGCGCCGGTTGCACCTCCAGAGGCGGACGCTCTATGCCATCATACCAGGTGACTTTCACGGTTTTGTCCGCGGTAAAGGCAGTGCCGGGAAATTCATACTCGATGCGGGCGTTGATGGCCCAGTTCCATTCGTTCGGCACCGGGCCCTCCGAACGCAGGGAAATCGGCGCGGTCAGTTCGAGCGCCTTGAACACCGGATCGTAGATGTGGCAGCCCATGTCACCAAACGTGCCGGTTCCGAAATCAAGCCGCTTGCGCCAGTTCTCCGGATGATACCACCGACCGTCGATGAATGGCCGCTCGGCGCACACGCCCAGCCACAGGTCCCAGTGGAATCCATCGGGAACCGGATCGTTGCGTTTTGGCATCGGACCTTTGTCGCCCCACTTCTTGTTGCTCCAGGTGTGAACCTCTTTCACCTTGCCGATGGCGCCCTCCTGAATCAGCCGTACGGCGAGCCGATACTCGGCGGCGGAATGGATCTGGATGCCCATTTGCGTGACCAGTTTTTTGTCCCGCGCCATCTCAGTGAGCCGGCGCGTTTCGTAGATATCGTGTGTGAGCGGCTTCTGGCCGTACACGTGCAAACCACGTTGCATCGCGCTCATGGCAATCGGCCCGTGCATGTGGTCGGGGGTGGAAACATTGACCGACGTGAGTTCCTTCTCCTTGTCGAGCAACTCGCGCCAGTCGGCATAAACGCGCACCTTGGGCCACTTCTTCTTCAGCGCCTCGCCCCGCTCCGCTTCCACGTCAGCGACCGCAACGAGTTCCACCTGCGGATGCCGCGCAATCTCCGAGAGGTCTGACAGCGCCATCCCGCCCGCGCCGAAGCTGGCGTGCAACACTCGCCCCGACGGCGGCGCGCTGAGAAGCCGGGGCATGAAGAATGGGGCGGCCAGCGAGGTCGCGGCCGTCGCCTTGAGAAACGAACGACGTGAGATGAGGGATGATCGATTCATACGCTGCCCTTTTAACCGATCAGGGACTGGCAGGGCAAAGAGGAAGTGAACGGGAAGTTCTCGGCCCAGCCAAACCGGAAAGAAAAACGTGCGCCCATTTATGCGGTTGGACTGTTTGACCACCCTCACCCTTTCCCTCTCCCCCACCGGAACGATGCAGTGGGAGAAGACGCTCGCTCTCACCCCGGCCCTCTCCCCGGGGAGAGGGAGAAGTTCCCGAGCGCCTTGCCTAACCTCACCATTCCGTGATTCGTCCTAGCGTGGCCGAAGGGAGTTCCCTCTCCTGGGGCTGCGGACGAAGTCTCGGCGAAAGACAGAAACTCCCTGGGACAGGGTGAGGGCGAGCCAATTCTCTAACTGCATCGTTACGGCTGGCGTGAGGGCGAGCGTCCGACCCAATCGCGGCTCCGCCGCGCTGGTGTTTTTTCGTGCTGGATCGGAGTGGCCCAACCGAATCGCTCCGGTGTTGAGGCGGCCCGGATGGTCATCCATAATGCCGGCCGGTGAAATTGATCTCATGGAACGTCAACGGCCTGCGGGCCGTGTTGCGAAAAAATTTTCTCGATTACCTCGCCGAGGAAGCGCCCGACATGCTCTGTCTGCAGGAAACGAAGGCGGGGCCGGACGATGTCGAGCAGCTTTGGCCCGCGACCTATACGACCTACTGGAGCACCGCGGAGAAGAAAGGTTACTCGGGCACCGCCGTTTTCACCAGGACCCGGCCCCTCAGCGTGGCTCGCGGCATCGGCACGATCGCGCACGACAAGGAGGGGCGGGTTCTCACCGCCGAGTATGCGGATTTCTTTCTCGTGAATGTTTATGTGCCGAACTCGCAACGGGAGTTGACGCGGCTTTCCTATCGCCAGCAATGGGACCGGGATTTCCTGCGCTACCTCAAAAAGCTGGAGGGAAGAAAGCCGGTGATATTCTGCGGTGACCTCAATGTGGCGCACACCGAGATCGATCTCGCCAACCCCGGGGCGAATGTGGGCAATCACGGCTTCACACCGCAGGAACGGGCCGGCTTCGGCGCTTTCGTAAAGGCGGGCTTCGTGGACACGTTTCGGGAATTTGAAACCGGCGGCGGTCATTACACCTGGTGGAGTCCAATGGCAGGTGTGCGCGCCCGGAACGTCGGGTGGCGTATTGATTATATCCTGATTTCTGCCAGACTCCGTCCGCAGCTCAAGCGCGCTTTCATTCGCCCTGACGTGCCCGGCTCGGATCATTGCCCGGTGGGGATCGAAATCGAATAGAAGGAGGGCCTTCGGGCCGGCGGCCAGCTGGCATGGCGGATTACCGGGCGGCTGCCTCTCCGGGCGACGGCTCGTTCAGCACCGCCCAAAACATCCCCAACTGTTTGATCGCCTCGCTGAATTGCTGGAAGCCGACGGGTTTGACGACATACGCGTTGACCCCCAGCCGATAACTGTTGACCAGGTCGGCTTCTTCGCGCGACGAGGTTAGCATTACCACCGGGATGGTTTTGAGCGATTCATCGCCTTTCATCTGGCGGAGCACTTCTAGCCCGTCCACCATCGGCATTTTCAGATCAAGAAACACCACGACGGGATGGCCGGGGACGCGGTCCTGAAACCTGCCTCGCCGGTACAGGTAATCCAACCCTTCCCCGCCGTGTCGAGCCACAACGACTTCATTGGCCAGATTGTTCTGTTTCAACGCCGCCAGCGTGAGTTCGATATCGTGGAGATTGTCCTCCACCAGCAGAATGGGTCTTACCTCGTTCATAGCTTATCCTTTCGTCGTGTTCGGCAGTGTAAAATAAAATGTCGCTCCTTCGTTCACCTTGCCTTCGGCCCACGTTCGCCCGCCGTGGCGCAAGATGATTCGCTGGACGTTGGCCAGGCCGATGCCCGTCCCTTCAAACTCTTCGGCCTGGTGCAGACGTTGAAACACGCCGAACAGCTTGCCCGCATATTGCATGTCGAAACCGGCGCCGTTGTCTTGCACTGAAAATTCCAGTTCGTCGGCGCTGTTCTGACGGCACCCTATCCTGATCTCCGCACGATCGCGATGACGCGTGTATTTCACCGCGTTGGAAAGCAGGTTCACCCAAACCTGTTTGAGCATGGCTTGATCCACTTGCGCCTCGGGCAAAGTATCGATCTTCCACTCGATGTTCCGGCCCTGAGTATCGCGGGCCATTTCCCGCATGACCTCGGCGACGAGTTCGCCGATGTTGACAAGGGATCGGCGCATCTCGGAACGGCCCATCCGGGAGAAGACCAGCAAATCGTCGATCAATGTGCCCATTTGCCGCGCCGCCACGGAGATGATTTCCAGATAACGCCGGCTCGACTCGGTCAGAACCGAGGACGAATCCTGCCGCAGCATGTCCGCAAAGCCGTTAATGTGTCGCAACGGAGCGCGCAAATCGTGTGAAACAGAATAAGTGAACGCTTCCAGTTCGTTGTTGACCGCTTCGAGCTGCGCGGTGCGTTCCTGAACGCGATGCTCCAGGGATTCGTTCAGCCGCCGGATTTCGCCTTCGGCCTGCTTGCGTTCGGTGATGTCACGCACAAACGCGCTGAAGATGTGATGTCCGGCCAGCCGAATGGGAGTGATGGCCAATTCCACAGGAAATTCGCGCCCGTCGCGGCGCAGCGCCGTAATTTCAATCCGCTTGTTCAACACCGGCCCTTCCTCGGTGGCCAGGAAATGCTTCAGCCCCCGCCGATGTGCCTCCCGGTAGCGTGGTGGGATAATCGTGTCGGCGAGACTTTGCCCGAGGATCTCCTGGCGGGTCCAGCCAAAGATTTTTTCCGCCTCGTTGTTCCAGCTCGTGACAGTTCCTTTTTCGTCCATCGTGATCACGGCATCCAACGCGGTGTCCAGAACCAGCCGCACGCGCTCCTCGCTTTCGCGTAATGCCTTTTCGGAAAGCTCGATTTCAGTCCGTTGCCGCTGCACGCCTTCGGCCATCTCGTCAAACGACCGGGCCAACTGGTTCAACTCTCCCGGTCCGTAAACAAGGCCGGTGCGCGCCGTCAGGTCTCCCGCGCTCAACCGCCGCGTCGCGCCGACCAGCGCCTTGACCGGGCGCAGGATATGCAAATTGGCATAGATCTGCGCCGCCAGGAGCGCCAGAACAGCCACCACACCGAGGACCGCCAGGTTCCGCACCAGAAGCTGAGTCGTCTCGCCAAAGGCAAGGGATGTCGGGATTCCCACACTCACAAACAAACTGGCCTCCTGTCCGCTGCGAATCGGCGTGAAGGCGTAGAGCCGCGACACCTCGTCCAGGCCCTGCATTTCGGCCGTGCCCTCTTCCTTGGCCAGAATCGTCGCCATCAGTGGAGAACCAGCGACGGATTTACCCACCCAATTCTCGGCGTCCGGATGGCGGGCCAGGACGTGTCCGCCTCGATCGTAGATGGCGATCACTCCCCCTTCCGGCACTTGCGTCTTGCTGATCGCGCTGTCCAGCACCGCCAGGTCAATGGCTGCATAGACCACGCGAGCCAATCGGCTTTTTTCGTCCAAGACAGGATGCCCGAAAAGCAGGCTCGGTTTGACGGCGCTCTCGCCGGCCTGATAACTCCCGATGGCGAAATCCTGGGTCTTAAGAACCCGCTGCACGTGGGCCCGATCCGCCAGATAGGTGGGACCCCTGCGTCCAAAGGAGCACGCCACGAGATCGCCATTCGTTTCAATCAGGCCGAAGTCGATATAATCCCGGTAAACCTTCGGCATGTTCCCGAAGAAAACGTCGAAAGCGGCCAGGTCGTTGCCCCTGGCCTGCGGAAAACGGGACAGCGCAACCAGGTGTTGGCGAGCGGTCTCAATCAAGGCGAGTTGATTGGCGGCAGCCAATTGCACGACCGCAATCGCATCCTTCTCAACGCTAAATGTCCCGAATCGCCGTCCTTCCAGATTGGTGTAGAGCGCCAGCACCAAAGCCGGAATGACAGGCAACAGAACGAGCAGCAACAAACGCGCGCGGAGTCCCATATTAAAAGCACGTTCTCTCAACAACAGACGAATCCGGCCCTGCAAACCGCACGGCGGCTGCCTGGAAGTCTTTTCCGGTCGGGGCAGCTCATCGGAGCAGGCTCACCCTCCGCGGCGTTCAACGCACAAACGCCTCAAACTGAATCCATCCGCCAAAGGAATTGTTAGCGGCAAGACGCAAACGGCGCAAGACGCGTGTTCGAAAACCAGAGCTTGAATTCCCCCCGTTCAGGCCGGACTCTGGAAGGGCCGATATTCGAAAACCGTGGAGTATTCGTCCAATGCCTCAGGGCGCGGGGTGTCAGAAGCTGGTTGCCCGGTCTCCTCCTCGGGTCCATTCCAATGGCCGGATTCTCGCATCTTCATGCGCCCGCAAGGTAGTTCTACACACACGATGACTGCACGACCACGGGCCTTGGGGATTCAGGTTGATCCGTCATTTCTCCGGCCATTCGGGGAAGGTGATCTTGCCAAAGTCGATGTTGGTGGAGTTGGCGTTGAGATACACGGTGAGTTGATTCGGCCGCGCGTGGGAAAAGTCGAGTTGCCAGGTACTGTCACGGCGCAGCTCGTCATCGCGACCGCGATAGAGAACCAGGCGCAGGCCGATGCCGCGAAGCTCGCGCAGTTCAGACAGGAATTCATTCAGCGACGCCGCATCGCCCTCAAAACTCAACCGCGTGCCCCAGTCCGGCGGCCAGTAGCTCACATTGCCGCCAACAAACTTGAACCGTTCGTTGCGAATCACCTTCCGGATAGCCTCGGCCTTTTGGGGGTCGTAGCCTTTGGGAAACTCCATGTCCCGCCCGATCGACCGGCTCAAAGCGTAGGCCGCCACCGGTAAAAATGCCACACACAGGATAGCGATCCATTTTGTTCGAGATTTCATAAACTGGAGTCCTGCATCGTCACTGTTGTCCTGTTTGACGCCCTTCGTCGGGAAATGCTCCCAAACCGGATTACAGATTGCAGTGTGGGCGCGCTGTCGGACGAGGATTCCCCCTCCGTGCGTGTCGGTGTCGTAAACCCGCCCTAACCTCATGGTTTGAGGCGCAACGCTCGAAAGGTCTTCATAACTCGCCGCAACAGAGACGTGATCATCGACGGGCAGAGACGATAAAGGCGCCACGCCACGCGGGCCGAATTCTCCCCTGACGCTGCGCCAGCCTCCAGCTCAACGGGGCGAGGTCGTTCATCGTTTTCGCCTTGTCAGCCGCGGCAGCCATCGCGGTACTGAAGTCACGTAGCTCATCCACTCTTCACCAAATAGTCCCAGCAGCGTCGGTTCTTCGTAAAGCACGACGCGCAGATGAAAAGCAATCGCCACGACCATGGTATACGCCATCAGCAACGGCGACGCCGCGAGAAGACTCCAGCCGGCAAGCAACAACAAGATTCCCACATACATCGGATTTCGCGTGAAGCGATAGAGGCCGACGATGACGAGGCGCTTCGGCGGGTCCCACGGCGCGAGCGTCCCCTTGCCAGACACATAGAAGTCCCTCACGCACCAGAGCAGAATCGCGGTGCCGACCACCAGGGGCCCCGCGCCAATGATGAATCCATGATCGCGACCGCGATCGCTCGAAACAATCCAGGCGGGAATCAGTCCGGCGAACGTGCCGGGCAAGACCAGAAACGAAATCAGCGCTCGCAGGAACAGCAAACCGGAATTAAGAGTCACACAGGCTCAAAATAGCGAACCGGATCGCAACGACACAATCCGCAAAAATCTTTCGGAGTGCGCCCGTCTCGGGCGCAGAAACGGGTACTCGTCAATAGTGTCGGACCGTTTCAAAACACCTAACCGTGCCGACGCTGCTGCGGCGGGACGGCCCCACTCCGTTCCGGTCCGGCCGCGCCGGGCTGGGAAATGCCAGCCTTCCCTGTTGCCCGAGAACCTTCGCCGGGATACGCTCTGAATCCGCACTCAAAATCAAATCCATGTCAGTTCAATACTTCCGGCGGGAGAAATCCCACGATGCGGCCCGTTGCTTCCGCCGCCGCCTTCGCGCACGTAGGGCGTGTCACTCCGTTGCGCGACGAAGCGCCCCTATGGCGCGCCGCGAAGGCGGGCGCCCTGCCATTTGCGTCAGTCCAACAACTCATTCCGGAGTAAATCCACAACCCTTTACTTCAGCCGCAGCACTGTTCGTCTCGTTGATCGTTGCGGGGTCGGCAGCCGTGGCCGAGCCTTTCGTTGTCGAGATTTGGCCGGACAAAGTTCCGGATGAGAGCGGCGACATCGGTCCGGAAAGATTCCGCATGTCACCGGCACTCGACCGCAAACAGGTCGAGGTCACCGAGCCGACCCGGATGATTACCGACGTCGCTAAACCCACCCTCACGATCTATCGGCCCGCGAAGGAAAAGGAGGGCGGGACCGCGATGCTGATCTGTCCCGGAGGCGGTTACTGGAATCTCTACTGGCAACTGGAAGGCGAGGAAGTTGCAGAATGGCTGAACTCGATCGGCGTGACCGGGATCATCCTCAAGTATCGCGTGCCGCGCCGCTCCGATGAGCCGAAGGGCGAACCCGCCCGACGCCCGCTTCAGGACGCCCAAAGGGCCGTCAGTCTGGTGCGGAGCAGGGCCGCGAATTGGGGCATCCATCCCGATCGAATCGGCATCGTGGGATTCTCGGCGGGCGGCCATCTGGCGATTGCGACAGCGACAAGCTTCGAGAAGCGAACCTACGAGCCGATGGATGACGTGGACAAGATCAGTTGCCGGCCCGACTTTGCCATTCCGGTCTATTCGGGTTACCTGAAAGCGAAGGACAAGGATGATCTCGCTCAGGGTCTGCGCGTCCCGACAAATACACCGCCGGTTTTCCTCGTGCACGGTGGAGAGGACATCATCAGTCCACCGGAGCACAGCGTGCTCATGTATCTCGCCCTGAAGAAAGCCGGCGTGTCGGCGGAGCTGCACGTCTATGCGGGGTCGGCTCACGATTTTGGTGTCCGCAAGAACGACCACTTGTGCTCCGCCTGGACGGAGTCGTGTGCCAACTGGCTGCGGGCTCAAGGATTCCTCCAGCGCAGCACGAAGCAATAGCATATTCCGGTTGGAGTTGGTGCGGAGCGAGTGTGTCCCGCACGACCACTCGCAGCAGTCTGATAGCCGCGGACATCGCGCCGAAACGAAAGCGGCGGAGGGCCGCCGCAGTCCAGGACGTTGGCCGTCCCCCGATTGTTCTCGATGTTCGCGGAGCGTCCTGGAGTGCGCCAGTCCTCTGGCGCTTTGAGTGGGTGGCCGCAGCCAATATTGGGGCCCGATCCGGAGCGCGACTCGGCGAGTCGCCCCACGTGGAAACGATGAGGCCCTGAGGAAAATTCAAGACCGTTCGATCGTGGTAGCCGCTGCGGGTCACAGCGCTCCGCGTGAAAGTTCTTCGACGAGTCTGCGAGGGCAAGACACCTGTGCGAGTGCGGCAACGGCCATTTGACAGAACGCGGTCCACTGCCTACAACCATCGCGATCATGAAACTCGCCACCTTATTCCTTTCCCTCTTCTGCACGGGCCTTGTTGCTCAGGAAAAAGTCGTCCGTCTCTACGAAGGTCCCGCTCTCGGTTCCGAAAACTGGAAGCAGGAAGAGAAGGAGAACCGAACCAACGCGTGGCAGACGCGGATCGTTTACAATGTGGCCAATCCGACGCTCACCGTTTTCCCGGCCGATCCATCAAAAGCGAACGGGACTGCGGTCGTCATCTGCCCGGGCGGCGCGTTCTTCGCCCTTTCGATCGACAGCGAAGGATTCGATGTCGCCCGCTGGCTCAATAACAAAGGCGTCGCTTGCTTCGTGTTGAAATACCGGCTCGTCGAATGCAAGACGGATGACCCGACCCGGGAGCTGATGACGAGAGGAAAACTGGACGACATTGTCGCGCCCATCGTCAAGCTGGCCATGGCCGATGGAATTGCGGCCATCGGCTACGTGCGCAAGCACGCGAAGGACTACGAAGTCAACCCGGATCGGATCGGTATCATGGGCTTTTCAGCCGGTGGCACGGTGACCGCGTCGGTCGCTTTCAATTACTCCCCTGAGACGCGACCCGATTTCGTGGCTCCAATCTATCTGGCCTACAACTGGACGATCAAGACGGGCAGCGTTCCCGTCGACGCCCCACCCATGTTCATCCTCGCCGCGACCGATGATCCGCTCGGGCTGGGACCGCACAGTGTCGATCTCTACAGGGACTGGACCGCCGCAAGGAAACCAGCCGAATTGCATCTCTATCAAAAGGGCGGTCACGGATTCGGAATGAGGAAGCAAAACCTTCCCACTGACCATTGGATCGAGCGCTTCGCCGATTGGTTGGAAGTCCAGGGGTTGCTGAAGAAGTAAAGGCGTGCCGAAAACCGATCGTCAGTCGCTCCACGCCACGCATGAACCTCCATTGGTAGCGCCGGTCGAATTGATTTCCAAACAGGCGGGGCGAATCGCGTTGCAGGTCGATCGCGGAGTTATCTCCCCTGAGCCGGTTTCAACGCCGGGTCGTCGACGTCGAGACGGTAGAGGATTTGGTTGTAGTCGTAACGCGGCGTGGGCGCGGGCTTGTCGGCGAATTGCATCGTGTAAGTACCCTCGAAAATGAGGATGGGCGACTTCGCGGGGGTGAATTCGGGATGCAGGCGCGGGTTGTAGAATGTATAGTTTTCGTGCGAAAGGATTTTCACGGCCTTGCCCCAGGACCCTGTCGGAGCATCGGCCTCGGCATACCAGAGTTCGCCGAACGCCGAGGGTTTGCCAAAGGATTCCATGAACACGGTAACCCAGCGTTTGCGAAAGGAATTCCAAGCGATGGAACCGCTGTGAGGTTTCACGGGCTTGCCGTCGATGGCGGAGGGCAGGCTTTCCTGCGGCTTGAGCACTTCCCATTGGGAAGAATCCTGCCACGCCTCGAACGTGGCGGGGCAGCGCAGGCTGGGTAGCGGATTGCCGAAGAGCAGCCACTCCTTCCCGCTCGGGTCTTTCCAGAAAGCCGGATGCCCGTCCGGCGCGGGCGGTTGTTTCGGGGCTGCGTCGGACTTGGTCCAGAGCCTACGGTGCGGTTCGAAGTTCTCGGTTTTATCGTTCCACACGCAAAGCCCGCACTCATAAGCTTCCAACGGCGGCTTCACTTTGATGTAGGTGCCGACCAGCCGTGACGCGCCCGTCTTGTCCAGCAGGCTAACGTAGCCGCTGATCCATGTCGGCCCGCTGCCGGGCATCTTCGCCACGCCCCGGGGCTTGCCTTTGCCGTCGCTGAAGTAGGCGAACTTGAGCCGCACCGGAGGCTCGAAGGATGTGAGCGGCTGCGCGGCGGTCGTCGCGCTGGTCATGTCGAAAATACCGAGCGGATAGTTGGGGATGATCGTGTCGCCCCAGGCCCAGAAGAGCTTTCCGTAATGGAAGGCATTCTGAACGCTGTCACAGCCGACGATGCCCGACTCCTTCCACTCCAACTCACGTCCGAGTTTCTGGCTCTCGGCAAATAGCCCGCCGCCGGTGAGACGCCCGAGGCGCCTTGCGATGACGGTGCGATTCACTTCGACCTTGAGCGTCTTGCCCGGTTCCGGCTTTAGGCGCACCCCACGCGAGCCGAAGCCGTCTTTCGGCACGCCGTAGCCATGGCCTATCACGTCGAACCAGGTCTCGCGTCCCATCAACTCGGGCAGGTCGAAGGCGACGACACCCGCGTTGTCCGTAACGAAGCGCACGTGATGCGTGGTCTGCAATTCAACGAGCGGCACCGGCCAGCCCGTCTCCTTCTCCACGACTTCGACCCGACAAATCTGTCCGGGAGCGGCCATCCCCGCGTCAACCAGCGCCGTGCCGGCCAAAGCGGAGAAAAGAAACGACACCACGGCTTTCGATAGGGACCTCCTTCGTATCCGGGATTTGCGCTTAAAGGCGCGAAACATTGAGGAACTGCTTTATCTCAACGGACGAACCCAAACAAGCCCGCAAAGCTTTCTCTCCGTGTTTTCACCCCTTCCGGCGTCTACCGCCCAGTACAGAATTTCGTCGCATATGCGACAAAATCTTGTACGTACTGCCAGTGTTTCGAGTCGTGTTTACTCACCCATTCTTGCGCCGATGGCGGCAAGGTCGGACAGGCGGTCTTCCGGTTGTTGTGCGGTCCAGCAGATGCCGCGCAGCAATAGGAGTCGGAATAAGGGATCGTCGAACGTCCAGTTATAGTGGCCGGGAACGGAGACAAACACCCGGCCTTTGCCAGCCTCGCGGACCCAGAGTAAAGGCTGGGCCGCGCCTTCTTCCGCGCCACTGGCCAGCAGGTGGATCCGGCCCGGGTCACCTGTCAGGTTCCAATAGCTCTCGTCGTGCAGAGCCAGTTTGCGAAAGCCTCGCGTGATAGGATGGGCCGTGTCGGTGAAGTCCAGTTCGAGCGGGCCGTGGCGGAACCGCGACCTGCCTCCGCTCCAGGCGAGTCCGATGCGTTCAGCCAGCGGTGCGACCGCGCCGAGTCCGTCAATCGCGTAGTGAACATAGACCAGGCCGCCGCCGCGATTGAGAAAGTCGTCGAGTTCGGCGGCGCGTGCCGCAGACCAGCCAGGGTTGTTTGAGTAGAAAACGATGACGTTGACCCGGGCGAATTGTTCGGCTGTCGGCCAGCCGAAGGCGGTGTCCACGGTCACTTCGTCGGCCAGCGCCAGCAGCTTTGACCAGCGTTTTTGCCAGAGCGGATAGTCGTGTTCACCGGGTCCGTGGTCTTTAGGGCCGGCAGCAAGGAGCACGCGCAGGGGCGGCAGGTTCTCTGTCACCACCACCGGAGCCGCGCTCAAGACCGCTTGCAGTTCAGCGCGCGGGCGAGGCGGAGGCGCGCCGCCGGCTTCGAGCGGGGCCGGCTCCAATGGCGGTGGCATCAGCAGGAAGGCCAACAGGTCTTTCACCTGCGCCTCCGAGAGACCCTGCAGAAGACCCTCGGGCATGAGTGAGAGAGTCGAGGGCGATATTGTTACAATCTCGCGGCGCGAAACGGCATTGGTCTTGCCGCCGACAACGGCAAGCCACAGCTCCTCGGCGTTGCCACCCATCGGCACTCCGGAGAGGAAGTCGCCGTTCTTGAGTTCAATGTTGTAGGCGACATGGTCGGGATTGATGGCGGCACTCGGTTGTGCAATGTCTTTCATCACGGAAGCGTAGTCGCGATGAATCAGATTCGAGAGGTCGGGGCCGATGGCATGGCCCTCGCCGCGGACGACATGGCATTGCGAGCAGGCCAGCTTGTCGCCAAAGAACAACTGTTTTCCGTGCCGCCAGTTGCCGCCCGCGATTTCCGGAATGGCGCGTTCACTGTTGTTCGTAGCGGCCCCTGCGTCTGGCACCGTCCAGGGCAGCAACAGTCGGCGCAAGGGGAGCGCGCGCGGACGAGGGTCCTCTGCGGTGAACCAGGAAACGTCGAGAGCGGCTTCAGGGCCCGAACTGCGGGTGAGCGTCAGTTCCAGGGGAGTCCACTGGTTCTCATGCGGTGTCTGTACGAGGAGTCTGGTTTCGCGTTCGCTCACGCGTTCGACCGTCGCAGCGGGCGCGGTGAGCACGATCGGCGAGGACGACTTGAACACAACGGTGACTTGCTCGGGCGGATAATCAAAGTCGAGTTTCGAGCCGGGTTGTGTCGCGGAGCGGAGCATCTGCCAGAGGTCCAGTTGCGTGTGGAGAACGAGGCGCCCGCTTTCAGCGAGCAACGGCCACAAACGGGCATGAGCCGCGCTCGGAAAAGTGAAGGCGCGGGCTACGGACAGGTCGAGATGCGGCAGCCAACCGGTCCACCGCTCGACTCCGGCGGCGTCGCGCCAGATCGCTTCCACGCCGGTCAGGTCGTGGGCGAGATCGATGGCGGGGTGCTGGGGAAGCAGGGCCGTCTTGCCGGCTGGAGGCGTATTGGAACCTGACGGGACCCGTGAAAGGCTGGTGAAATTCTGGCGTGGAAGCGTGATCGCATAGTGCTCGGCCCGACGGCGCTCGGACGTGCGCAGAACGAGCGTGCGGCCATCGCCTTCCAGGACGGTCGAGAGCACTTCGAGTTCATAGCGTGGCTCGGCCAGTTGGTTCTGCACCACCTGATAACCCGGACGCAACACCTCGAACCGGTCGCCCGCCGCCACGTGGCGACCATGTGTAATGGTGATTTGCCTGGCAAGCGCCGTGAGCCGCGATGCGTCAAGCGGACGGTCGAACTCGACGTGCGTCTCGGTGGGACTGGCAGGCCAGACGAGCACGAGCTGCGGCATATTCGTGTCCGCGAAGGAGACCTGGTAGAGTTTGCCCTCGCCGTTCGGACCGCTGCCCCAATCCGGCTCGCCGCTGTGGACGGCCACTAGCAAGTTACCGCGCGGCGACACACAAGCGTCCACGGTGAGCAGGTTGAGAGAGGCAAAAAGCTGGTTCTGCGCCACGTAGCCGGCCGCGGTCTTCACGAGCTTCGTGCGCCATAATTTGCCGCGTGAATAACCGGCGACCAGGGCATCGCCCCGCCACCAGGCCGGGCCGAACCCCGACTCCGGTGCCGCGGCGCCGGCGGTTCGCCAAGGCGGCACATTAAAGTTCAACCCGCAGGTGGACTGGTGTTGCGGGCGGTAGTCGAACACGCTCGGTTCATCGATGACGGCTGGCAGATGCTTCGGATGCCGCGGTGGAAAACCATAATGGCGTCCAACCTCGATGTGCAGCAGTTCGTCCAGAGGATTCCCGTTCGGCAGCCATGTCGCGCCTTCCTGATCCGTGCAAAACAAATCACCTGCCTCGTTGAAGGCGAGCGCCACGGGGAAGCGGACGCCGGTGCAGATGATCTCCCGCCGCGTGAAATCAGACGACACTTTCAGAATCGCGCCGCGTTCGTCCTTCAAATCGTATCGTGCCTGGCCCGTCGCGCGGTCGATCAGATACGCATCCGTGAAATTCGCCGTGCCCAGGCCGAAATAGACACTCCCGTCAGCGCTCACGGCCACTCCGAGCGCGTCCACCCCGTGTGGCAGCTCTTTCCAGCCTTGCGCGACGATGACCTCCTCGTCTGCGACGTCATCTGCGTTGGTGTCCACGATGAGCGACATCTTGCCCTTGGACGCGATAAACGCACCCTGGCCGCGGGCGTAGCCCGGCGGCGTGAGCGCCAGACCGATGGGAGCGCGCAACGTGGGTTGGCTCCAGAACGGCGCCGCCTGATCCTCCAATCCGTCGCCGTCCGTGTCGCGCAGCAACCAGACCCGGCCGTCGTAGCCGAGCGCGACAGGCCGCCCGTCAGGACGATACTTCACGCAGTTGATGTTGCTCAACTTCACCGGCAGTTCACGCGCGACGAATCCCGGCAGGAACATTTGCACCGGCGGCGGATTCGACACGGCGATCAACGGAGCCAGGCGGCGGCCGTCCAATTCGAGAGCCGTGTGTTTGGCGCCGAGGTAACGCTCGACCTCCGTGCGTTCGCCTTCGGAGAGGACACGGCTGTAGAGCAGCACTTCGGCGATATCACCGTTGAAGAAGCCCTGCGTGAACGGCGGCTCGGCCGTGTTCGAGTAATGCCGAGCGCCGAGCGTGAATTCGTCCAGCGCAAGCGCGCCAGTTAAGCGTTGACGGACGCCTTGCGGCAGACTGTCGAGCCACACGCGCACGCTCGCCGCGTCGCTCATGATGGTCAGCGTGTGCGTTACGCCGAACGGAAACGCGCCGGACAACAGGTCCTGCGCGCCGGTGAAACCACGGCCTTCGACGTTCAGCGATTCAAACTGCGGTGTCGCACCGAAACTGAAATCCACCGTCATGCCGCTCGTGTAATCGTTCTCGCCCGCGCGATTGAACGCGAGGAAAGCGCGGAAGCCACCGGCATTCGTGCGCGGCGTGGCGCGAACGAACAGCGTGATATTCGTGAAGCCGCTCGCCAGGTTGGCTGCCGAGAGGAAGTCGTCCTGGCCATCGAACCGAACGACAGCGCCGCCGCTCTCCCGCACCAGGCGTGGCCGGGCTGAGCTGACGGGCTGGCGAACGTCGCGTTTGAGGCCCGACGCATCGTGCCACTGGTCGAGCGATCCGCCATTGGCGACGAGCGGACGGCGGTTTTCGCGCGCTGCGTTTTCACGCGAAGCGTCGAACCACAATTCGAGGCCATCGCGGACCGGCAGCTTCAAGTCGGCCCACCGCTCAACGGCGGACGATTCGGTTGCCACCAGGGCCAGCACCGCCATTACCACACAGGAGAGATTTCGGTGGGGTTTCATGCCGAAGGTTTCAATGTGGTCCGAGCCTCAGTCCGGCAAATTTCGCAGAAAACCCGTCAACTGCGCCCGCGTTGCGGATCGGTGTTGAACTCACGGGACGCGGCGCGCATTTCTCGTGGGAGGTTTTTGGGAGTCTCCGTCTGCGCGATTCAGAAAAACAAATGCGCCCAACTTGGAAACGGTCAGAATGTCCGCCCGGCCATCGCCGTTGATATCTGCCGCCGTGACCTGAACGCCGACGCCTGATCTGTCATCAATGCGGTGCGGAATAAACGTTGCACCTCCGGTGCCGTCTCGCGTCAGCCGGAACCAGTAGAGCACCGGCGCTTCGTTGGGTTCGATGTCGCCACTCGGCCCATGCGCCCACCGGCGTTTGCCGACAACGATGTCTTTGAGTCCGTCGCCATCCAGATCCGCGAAGTCGAGGGCGTGCGGCTGGGTGAAGGCCACGCCGTATTTTGCCTCCTCTGAACGTTCGCTCATGAGGACATGTTTCTTGAAAGTGATGCGGCCGTTGTCATTCATCTGCTCGAACCACACCAGGCCCCAGCCATGGGCGTCGAGCGCCGTGATGATGTCGTTGCGACCATCGCCATTGACGTCGTAAGCGAACATTTGCGCGCCGCCCTTGTCTCCGAACTTGAACTCATGCCGGATCCACTCGGCGTTGCGATCCGCAGGCTGCTCGTACCAGCCTTCGTTCAGCAGAAGATCGAGTCGTCCGTCGCCGTTCACATCGCCGAGGCCGGTCCCGTGGTAGAACTGTTCCCATTTCCTCTTGTCGGTGATCGGCTTGAACGTCCACGGTGAGGTTGGATTGATCCAATCGGGTTGGATGAAGCCCCACTGGTCCTCCCAGTGCGCGACGATCTCCGGTTTACCGTCGCCATCCGCATCCAGGAACGGCGGAGATTCACCTTTCACTCGCTCGAAAATAAAATGTTTCTTCCAAAGCCCCGCGGCCCCCTTCGGGTTCTCATACCAGAAGGCCTGATGGAGGTGGACGCGTCCGAGCACGAGGATGTCCTGCCAGCCATCCCCGTTGAAGTCATGCGTGTAAGAGAACATACTGTCGGTTGGACTCGGCGGCAGCGGAAATTCCTTGGCTGGATAGAACTCATGCTTCGCATTGAACTCCGGCCCTTCATACCAAAACGGCCCGGCGACGATGTCCATCTTGCCGTCGCGATTGATGTCGCCGGCGGTGATGCCGTCGCAAAAATACTTGTCGGTCAGCATCTGCTTTTCGAACGATGGCATTGCGGCCGTCGCGGCGCGGACGGTGAGGAAGATCAGCAAGGCCAGGGTCAGCAAGCTAGTTCCGGGAGTCATGTTGACGACATTTTCCTGAGCGCTGAAGAGCGGGTCGGCGTTTTGGCCTGGCCGCCCGGTCGATTGCAGCCATGGTGTAGCATCGGGCGCGATCCGAATCACTCTTTTTCTTGCCGACGTTTTGAATTCGAAAGATTTCACAACGCGTTTTGAGTCGACTGAACTCGGCCCGGCACGACCTACGCGCTCCAGACCTCCAATTCGACCCGCGCCGGCCTGAATGGCTTGGCGCCATTCCGTGTGAGGATACGGGACAGGCGCCTCTTCAAATCAAAGAAGACTTGTTGCGCAGAATCGGGCGACGGCATAATCGACACATCATGAATCTCCCGAGTCGTTGTTTCGGCCGCCTCTTCGCCGTCGCTCTACTTTCGGCGACGGCGTTTATGCCGCCACGCATTTGCGCGGCCGGCGAATTGCGCGACACTTCCGAGCCGCCCATGATTCCCATCGGATACGACGCGTTCCTCCAGTGGGAGCAGTGGCCAATGCTTCGATTGGGTGTTCGTGCTTACATGCGCAGCACTTTCGACCGGACCGGCGGCAACCACTTCGCCGATGCCGCTCACTACATCCGTCAACTGGACGATCGACACAGCGTAGCCCTGGACGAACAAGGTCCCGGCATTCTCTGGTTCGTCCGGCACAATCACTGGCACGGCAGTCCGTGGAGTTACACGGTGGATGGACGCGAGATGATCGTGCAGGAGAGCAGCACCGCCGATCCAACCAAACCGGTTGAAAACTCGGTTTTCCTGCCGAAGAACCTGTTTCCCGCAGGACTAACCTATACATGGTCCGTGACCAAGGGGGCCGATTTATCGTGGGTACCGATTCCGTTCGAGAAGAATCTTCAGATTGCCTACGGACGGACGCGCTACGGCACGGGCTATTTCATCCTCTGGAAATTGATGCCAGGCCTTACAAATGTGTCGCGGGTGCCGGGCACTTGGACCACAAATCACGTGCCGCCGAAAGAAGTGCTCGAACTGCTGCGCCGCTCCGGCACCGATATCGCCCCTCCGCCATCGGAATGTTTTCAAACCAACGGCACCGTGTCGCTTGCGGCGCACGAAAGCAGAACCCTGGTGAATCTCGACGGAACACCCTCCACCCTCCGCCGGCTGGCATTCCACGTTCCGGAGAAATCCGCCGAGGCCTTCCGGCAGGCGCGACTGCGCATCTGGTGGGACGGACGCTCCCATCCGTCCGTTGACGCTCCGGCCGGGTTTTTCTTCGGAACAGCCTCGCTGATGCGCGACGAGGGGCAAGAGTTCATTGTGAAATCGTTTCCGATGACGGTGCGTTATGCGGACGGAGCATTCGAGTTCGCGACGTATTTCCCAATGCCTTTTCTCAAGAGTGCGCATATCACACTTGCCGAGACCTCCGGTGCGCCGCTGGCGGACGTGACCTGGAGCCTGCGCACACAACCGTTTGCGGTTCCCGCGAACGCAGCCGGTCAATTCCACGCGACTTATCGCGATTTTCCCGCGCCCGGTCGGGGACAGGATCTGGTGCTGCTCGACACCACAGAAACCGAAGGCGGCGGTGACTGGTGCGGGCATCTCGTGGGCACCACCTACCAATTCACGACGACCGGCCAGCTCAACACGCTGGAGGGCGATCCGCGTTTCTATTTCGACGACAGCCTTTCGCCTCAATGCCAGGGCACCGGCAGCGAGGAATGGGGCGGAGGTGGCGATTACTGGGGAGGGCGCACCATGACATTGCCTTTCGCCGGACACCCGGTTGGCCGTCCGCCGCAGCAGGCGAAGTCGGACGTTGATCGAATCCACTCGGCTTATCGTTTCCTCCTGACCGACCTCATGCCGTTCGGCCGCAACGCGCGGATCACACTGGAGCACGGAGGAGAAAACACTTCCCGGGAACACTACAAGACAGTGACCTACTGGTACGGCGTCGACCGGCCCGGCTTGCTGCTAACCGACGAATTTGACGTCGGCGACGCCGCGGACGAAAAGCTGCACGACTATCGCTCGCCCGATGCCACCCGGCCCGAACACCTGTCGAGCCGCTTCGAGTGGGGCGTCGATCATTTGCCGGTTCCCGCCGGTCGCGGCCAGATGGAAATTTTTCCGGAGATCAGCGATGACGGGCGCAGAACCAGCACGTGGTCGGAGTTCACGTTGAAGGTCTCCACCAATAACCTCGGCGTTCTGCTTCGTCGCCGGCTGGATCTGAATTATCCGAATCAGAAAGCCCGCGTGCTCGTGTCGCCGGCGGAAGGCGAACCTGCGTGGCGGGAAGCGGGAATATGGTACACAGCGGGGGGAAACCCGGCGGTGTTCGGAGATCCGCTCGGCCTGCCGAAAGAGCAGGTCACCGTCAATCCTGAGATCGCGCCGCCCGCTCACATCGTGCGGCCATCGAACCGTCGCTGGCGCGAAGATGAATTCATGCTTCCTCCGCATTTGACGACGGATCACGCGATGATTCGGATCCGACTTGAATTTCAACCCGTCGGCCTGCCGCTCTTTCCCGGCCATCCGGTGGCCGAAGAAGCCTGGACGGAATTCCGTTACCGCGCCTACTGCTTCGTCATGCCGCGGGTTACGACGGATCGCGACAACAGGTGAGTTCGTCCGCGAGCGCCTCAGAATCTTGAAATCGGTCATCTGGCATCTGGCATCTGCAATTTGAGATTTGGGATTCTCGATGCCCGATTTCAAGATCGCCAATGCTTGACTTCACGCCGCGGAGTTCTGACCGGTTCTTTGCTTCACTTGCCGCCATACAACGCAGCGATGCGCTTCTGCATCTCCTCGGGCGAGACGTCTTCCTTGTGGGTGGCGATGGTCCACTGATGGCCGAACGGATCGGCGAGCGTGCCGGAGCGGTCACCGTAGAACTGGTCTTGCACCGGCTTGAGCACCTTCGCGCCGAGCGACAGCGCCTTCGCGACCACAGCGTCGCAATCCGGGACGTAAAGCAACAATGAAACCGGGGTGCCGCCGATGGATTGCGGACCGCGCGCATTTATCTCCGGGTGTTCGTCGGCAAGCATGATGACCGAATCGCCGATTCTGATTTCCGCATGGCCGACCTTGCCGCCGGGCTCATCCATGCGCACCTCTTCGGTGGCGCCGAACACCTGCCGATAGAAGTCGATTGCGCGGGCGGCGCCATTGACGATCAGGTAGGGCGTCGCCGTGTGATAGCCGGCCGGGATGTAATTGGTTTTCATAGCCGACTCCACTGCTTAATAGAAAACAACGCGCGCGTCCACGCTGAAAGCAGAGGTGCGGTGAACTGCGAGACGAAGGGAAGCCTCTGCGAGTCTCCGATCAGCGGTCCAGTGAACAGCCTGACAGCGAGGTTACGGAGCTGGAGTTGCCGGACGCGTGATGCGCTCCCGCATGTTGAGCAGATCTTTGTAGGCTTCTTTGAATGCGGCAACATTGACCGGGTCGGTGGCATTCGGCGCAAGCTGTTCGATCAAGGCGATGCGGTTTTGAATCAGAGGCAGGTCACGGGCCGTGAGGTTTCTGAAGTTCAAACCGTCCTCGTTGAGGTCTTCAATGAGGTTCTTGCGATGGCTTTTCGTGAGGACCGGGTCGTTGATGGCCTGTTGGTAGAACTCATTGGCCTGGGTGTCCGCACCGACAAAGCTCAAGGCCAGTCGCGCCAGCGGTTCTTTGGCCGCGGCGTTCGTGAGCAGCAGGGGATTCTGGTAGGTTTGCGCCGCAATCGCCACGGACTGCGGACCGAGCGACTGCTGGAGATACTTGAGAGCGCTGCTGTCCAATGCGCCATCAGGCAGCACCAGTTGAGCCTGCGCCGTGCCCACATAACTGGTGTCGCCATACATCATCAGCACGCCGAAGAGATGTTCGCGATCGTTCTGATCGAGCGGGCTGGCGGAGTTGGCGGCCAGCGGACGCGCCAGCAATTCCCGCGCGGCGGCAAGCGCTGCGTCGCGATACTTGTTCGGCGCCGATTCCTGCAACGCGCGCGCAAGCCAAGCCAGCTCCACGCCGCGACCCGTCGTGCCGAGAGTTTCAGCGAGAAGTTTTTCCGCGTCAGGTCCGCCAATTCGTTTCAACGCGTCGAACAATCCAAAGCGCAGTGAGGGCGGCAACACGAAATCGTCCGGGACGTTGCCGCGCCCGCCTCGGCCCTGGCCGGGCAAGGCAAGATCAATGTCTTCGTTGCGGGCGAGAAACTCGCGAATCGCCGGCAGCGCGGCAGGCCCGGCGTCGATCAGCTCCTCAAAGTCGTGTATCGCCTGCCGCGCCACTCGCGACTGGCCCGGCCCGGGCGCCGGTTTCAGTGCCCGCAATCGAGCGATCAGATCGGCCGGTGTCAGCTTCGGCGGATTCGCAGGCGCCGTCGCGGCGACGGGAGCCACGACGACACGTTCGGCCGTTTTCGCGTTTTCCAGGGTCGCTTGCAGTTCGGCCTTCTCCTGCTGCCACGCGGCCTGTTGCACGGCCAACTCGGCAGCGTGCCGCGAATTCAATTGATTGGAAACGAAGAAGGCGGCCGCGGCGCCTCCGATTGCAACGGCGACAACGAAAAAGAGCGTTCGCTTCATACCATTCCTCTATCGAGAGGTTTCAGTTTCGCAAGTCCGAGCTCGTCCCGGACTCGCGGGACCGGGTTCATTGGCTATTCCAACGGATCAAAGAATACGGCGCGAGAGGCAAGTATTCAATACCCGATCGGATCCTGGTTTGGGCGATTCACCCGCCGGAAAAGATATCAACGGTCCCGAACTTCGCGAAGCGTCCTTGGAGTGCGCCAGTGCTCTGGCGCTGTCGCGGCGGCGACCCCAGTGTGAGTCCCCGACGTGGACGCGATGGGAAGAAAAGGATTCGCCTCAACTCCGAAATGTTTCGCGTTTGGGGGATGTCTCGAGGGAGGGTGACCCAGGGCAGTCCCGCGGGGCGCGAGACTACCCTGGGATTTGGTGCAGCGGCGTTCGAGCGTCGGCTCACGAGAGTTCGGTTTCCGCGAAGGCTTTGATCGCGTTCGCGATGAACTCCGGAAGCTGCGGATGATAGGCTTCATAGGCCTTGCGCAGGTCTGAATCCACAATCATCTGACTGTGTCCGGCGTAGGATTCCCTCGTCGGCGTCCAGAATTGCTTCAGCCATCGGTAGTGACGACGGATGACGTCCTGCACCTCACGCGAATCAGTTGACAACTCCTGGCCCATGAGCGCGACAAGGTCCTTGCAAATCTCGCCGAAGGCCGCCCCGGACCTCTCCCAATTGGCCTTCGTCCAATTCTTCACCTTCTGTTTGGATTGCTCGATGCCTTCCTTCATGCCCTCGCCGTAGCGGTCGATCAGATATTGCTCATGCCTGGCCTGCTGTTTCGGGTCGAAACCCGCAAACAATTCCTGGCTTTTCATTTTCTTTGTTCCTTTCAAGTGCTCGATGGTTTTGTCGATGGTCACGATCAGTTTCCGGGTCCGGGCCAGATTCTTCCGCAACACCTTCCGGTGTGATTCCAGAGCCGCGACTTTGTCGAAGTCGCTTCGCCCGAGAATGCGTTTGATCTGCTTCAGCTCGAACCCCAACTCCCGGTAAAACAGGATCTGCTGGAGTGTCAGAAGCTGGGCCTCCTCGTAGAAGCGATACCCGTTCGCGCCGAGATAGGCGGGTTTCAACAGGCCCACTTCATCGTAGAAATGAAGCGTGCGCACGCTGACGCCCGACATCCCGGCCAGTTTTTTGACTGTGTAAGCCATTGTCGTTTCTCCCTTGATATCACCATGATGCCAAAGGCTGCGAGCACTGTCAGGGATGACGCAACGTGAGGGTCAAAGGATTTTTTTGGTATTTTCGAGCGCGTTTCCTGCGCTGCCCCGATCGCCGAAGTTACATCCTTGCCAAATCTGCCAAGGAACCGACAAAAGCTTTGACTCAAACTCGCGTAAACATAAAGTGGCCGCGCATGAACTGGACGCAAAGGCAGTTCTCGTTTCGCTCGTGCGCTCCATGACCGGCGCCACATCAATCACGGTCCACGTTCCCGGGCCGCTGCGAGATTGCTGCGCGGGCGCCGCGGAGTTGGCAGTTACGGCGAAAAGCGTCCGCGCCGTGCTCCAGGAGCTCGAGCGCCGCCATCCGGCGCTCCACCGCAGCATCTGCGACGAGACTGGAACAATGCGCCGGCACATCAACTTGTTCGTCAACACAAATCACATGCGCGACCGCAACGGGCTCGATACCCCGCTCGCCCCCGGTGACGAGGTCACGATCCTTCCCGCGGTCTCAGGAGGTTAATATGGCAAATCGCGTTCTTCTCTGCATTGGCACCAAAAAGGGCTTATTCGTGGCCGAGTCGTCGAAGACCCGGCGCGGCTTCACGCTGCGCGGCCCGTTCAGCCCGGGCGTGGCGGTTTACTCCGCGCTGATTGATACCCGCGGCACGCCCCGACTCTACGCGTCAAGCTGTAACGCCTTCTTCGGCATGAAGGTTCTGCGCTCGACCGATTTTGGAAAGAGCTTCAAGGAAACAAAGTCGGCTCCCGCTTTCCCCAAGGACGACGGCCGCGCCCTGGCCAACATCTGGTCGCTCGAACCGGGCAACGACAGGAAGGAACTGTTGTGCGGCGTCGAACCGGCCTCGCTGTTCAAGAGCCGCGACGGCGGGGATTCGTGGGAACTGGTTCCGGGCATCAGCAACCACGAACACGCACGCCAGTGGCAACCGGGCAACGGCGGCCTCTGCATGCACACCATCATGCGTGACGGGAACCGGGTGCATCTCGGCATCTCGACCGGCGGCCACTACCTGAGCGAGGACGGCGGC
>Ga0075421_100002176_pt1 | contig 23261 bp, 25 predicted proteins | sample SoiMetdeltSBSDD5_FD_75292 | JGI IMG/M metagenome (GOLD analysis project Ga0075421, IMG submission 75292) | Bulk soil microbial communities from a Populus tree surrounding site in Tennessee, USA - Soil MetaG P. deltoides SBSDD5 | ecosystem: Environmental > Terrestrial > Soil > Tree plantation...
CGATGGCCGGCATCGCGGTCATGCAGTTCGGCATCCTGGTGCTGTTGCGCCCGACCCTCGACCGCTGGCTCCGGCGCCCCCACGTGTGGCGTCGCGTCGTCGTCGCCAACGGCGTCGTCATGACCACCTACCTCTGGCACATGACCGCGCTGGCCTTCGGCGTCATCGCCCTGCTCCCCACCGGCGCCTTCCCCCAGCCCGAACCGGCGACCGGTGCCTGGTGGGCGCTCCGGCCGCTCTGGCTCCTGGCGCTCACCGCCCTCACCGTGCCGCTCGTCCTCCTCTGGGCTCCGGTCGAGGCCCGCCGTCCCCGCAAGCTCAGCCTGACGACGTCGACGGCCATCGCGCTCGTCGCCGGCCTGTCCGTCGCCCTCACCTACCTCGCCCTGGAAGGCGTGCCGGTCCTCCCGACGCGGTAAGCAGAGTGCTGTGCCTGACCGGATCGTGACAATCCGAGAGCTGAACCGTGCGACGCTGACCCGCCAGCTGCTGGCCGAGCGAACCGACGCCACCGGCCCCGAGGTGATCGAGCGCCTCGTCGGCCTCCAGGCCCAGGCGGCGATGGCGCCGTACGTCGGGCTCTGGACCCGGATCGACGGCTTCGCCCGAACGGACCTCGCCGACACGATCGCGGAGCGGACGGTGGTCAAGGCGGCATGGATCCGCGGCACGCTCCACCTCGTCACCGCCGACGACTACCGCCGCACCCGGGCGGCCCTGCAACCGATGCTGAGCGCCGGCTGGGCCGACATCACCAAGCGCCGGGGCGGGGAGGTCGACGTCGACGCAGTCGTCGCCGCCGCCCGGAAGCAGCTCGCCGCCGAGCCGATGACCTTCGCCGAGCTGAGCGACTGGATCGGCGAGACGTGGCCGGACGAGGACGTCGGCTCGATCCGCCACGCCGTCCGCATGCACCTGCCGATCGTCCAGGTGCCCGTCGACAAGGGTTGGGGCTACCCGGCCAAGCCGCAGTTCACGCTGGCCGACGAGTGGCTCGGCGCCAAGGTGCCGACGAAACCCGGCAAGCGGACCCTCAGCCCCGAGGACCTCGTGCGCCGCTACCTCGCGGCCTTCGGGCCGGCGGGCATGACCGACGTCCAGGCCTGGTTCGGGGGCAACCAGCTGAAGCCGACCGTCGAGGCGCTGCGCGAAGAGCTGGTGACCTACCGGGACGAGCAGCGCACCGAGCTGTTCGACCTGCCGGACGCCGAGCTGCCGCCGGCCGACCAGCCACTCCCCGTCCGCTTCCTGCCCGAGTACGACAACGTGCTCTTGTCACACCGCAAGCGGACCCGGGTCGTGGCCGACCAGCACCGCAAGCGGGTCTTCCTGCCGGGCCTCCGGGTGGCGGCGACCTTCCTGGTCGACGGCTTCGTCGCCGGCACGTGGAAGGTGACCAAGGCCCGGGGCGCAGCGACCCTCGAGCTGGAACCCTTCGGCAAGCTCCCCAAGGCCGATCGCGACGCGGTGGCCGAGGAGGGCGAAGCGCTCGCCCGCTTCGTCGAGCCCGACGCCAAGAGCCACACCGTCTCGTTCGTGAAGGCGTGAGGCTCTTCCGTCCATATTCCCTTTAGGAATACAATGGCGGGCATGCAGATCAAGCTCACCCAGCTGTTCGTCGACGACCAGGACGCCGCCCGCGACTTCTTCACCGAGAAGCTCGGGTTCCTGGTGAAGACCGACGCCGCCTACAGCCCCGAGTCCCGGTGGCTCACGGTCGTGTCGCCCGACGCACCCGACGGCGTCGAGCTGCTCCTCACCGTGCCGGACGACACCGCCCGGGCCTACCGCGACAACCTCTACGCCCGAGGGACCCCGGCGACGGCGTTCGTGACCACCGACATCGACAAGGACTACGCGACCCTCGTCGAGCGCGGCGTCACGTTCACGCTGGCGCCCACCCGGATGGACTACGGCGGCACCGACGCCATGTTCGAGGACGGCCAGGGCAACTTCCTCGCCCTCCACCAGGACTAGAGCCGGTCGGCCTCGATGATGCGTCGCAGGAACGACTGCGTGCGCGGGTGGGTGGGCTCCGAGAAGATCTGCTCGGGTGGGCCTTCCTCGGCCACCACCCCGCAGTCGAGGAAGCACACCTTGGTCGAGACCTCCCGGGCGAAGCCCATCTCGTGGGTGGCGAGCAGCATGGTCATGCCCTCCTCCGCGAGGCCTCGGACGATGTTGAGCACCTCCGCCACGAGCTCCGGGTCGAGCGCCGAGGTGATCTCGTCGAGCAACAGCAGCCGGGGGCCCATCGCCAGCGCCCGCACGATGGCCACCCGCTGTTGCTGACCGCCCGACAGGCGGTCGGGGTACTCGGTGGCCTTGTCCGCCAGCCCGATTTGGGCGAGCAACGTCATCGCCCGCTCCCTGGCCTCGGCCTTCGGCCGGCCGAGGACCTTCACCGGCGCCAGCGTCACGTTCTGGAGCACGGTCATGTGGGGGAACAGGTTGAAGCTCTGGAAGACGATGCCGACCTCCTGGCGGAGCCAGTTGACGTCGACACCGCGACCCGAGACCCGCTCGTCGTCGAGTCGGATCTCGCCGCCGTCGATCGGCTCGAGGCCGTTGATGCAGCGCAGCAGCGTCGATTTGCCGCTGCCCGAGGCCCCGATGAGGCACACGACTTGGTGCTCGTTCACGTGCAGATCGACGCCGCTCAAGACCTCGTTGGTACCGAAGGACTTGTGGACGGACTCGATCTCGAGGAATGAGCTCATGGCATCAGTTGGCCCGCATCCGGGCCTGGTCTCGCCGGATGAGGTAGTCGGTCAGGCGGGTCAGCGGGATGGTGAAGACCAGGAACACGAGCGCCGCGCCCGTGAGGTACGTCAGGTTGAAGTCCTGGCCCTTGAGGATCGTCGCCCGGTTCACGATGTCCAGGACACCCACGACCGACACGAGCGCGGTGTCCTTCTGCAGCCCGATGAAGTCGTTCAGCAGCGGGGGGACGATGCGTCGCACCGCCTGGGGCACGACGACGTGGCGGAGGGTCTGGGCCTGACTGAGCCCGAGCGAGCGGGCGGCTGCGGTCTGGCTCCAGTGGATGCTGTCCAGGCCGGCCCGGTACACCTCGGCGACGTAGGCGCCGTAGGTCAGCGAGAGGGCCAGCACCGCGAGCCAGAAGAGCTGCGCGTCGCGGCCCAGGCTCGTGAACAGCGGCACCTTCGCTAGCGGGAAGCCGAACACGACGAGGTAGATCACGAGCAGTGCCGGGATGCCCCGGAACAGGTCCGTGTAGGCCACGGCCAGCCAGCGCAACGGGGCACCGGCCCGGCCGGGGATCAGGCGCACGACCGCCACGAGGAGCCCCCAGACCAGCACGATGACCTCGGCCACCGTGAAGATCTTGACGTTGATCCAGAACCCGCGGAACAGATCGCTCATGTGGCCGAGCGGGAACTGCCAGTTGAACAGGACCTCGCGCACCTTGCCGTCGTTGGACCCGAAGAACCAGAAGAGGAAGGCGACGACGAGGGCGGTGAGCCCGAAGCCGACGACGTACCAAACCGCTTGGCGGAAGTCGTCGGCGGCCACCCGGGCGCTCGACAGGTCGCCTCCGCGCGCCAGGGCGGCCGAGCGCCGGGCGGCGACGAGCCCCCGGCCACCGTTGATCGGCACGGCGAGCGCCAGGACGGCGACCGCCACCTCGGCGACCCGGCCGAGCGCGAGCCCCCACCCGCTGGTGTTGAGCGTGCCGTCGAAGAACCAGATCGCCCACCACAGGAGTGCGAGGGCGACGACCGACAGCCCGAACCAGACGATCGCCTCGATGACGGGCGGACGGAACGGAGGGCGGGCTCGGGTATCCCCCGATGCCGCCGTCCGGTCCGTCAGCGCCCCTGTCATCAGATCCCTCAGGTCAGTTCGATCGTCGGGAGGTCGCCCGGATCCGCGCTCAGCTGGCTCTCGGCCAGGGCCTTGAGCACGCCGTCGTCGTCGAACTGCTGGAACGCAGTGTTGACCGCTTCGGTGTTCTCCGAGCCCTTGGGCAGGATCCCGCCGTACTCGTCGGGTCCGTCCGGCTGGGCGAACTGCGCGATGACCTTCTCCTTGCCGTCCGACGCAGCCGCCTGGCCGAGGTTGATCGCCGTGTCGATCAGCACGGCGTCGATCTGGCCGGCGTCGAGCGCCGCGTAGGCGTCGGCGAGGTTCTGGTACACCTGTGGCTCGCTGTCGGGCTTGATGAGGTCGTTGAGCATGTCGATGGCAGTGGTACCCGTCTGCACGCCCCACTTGACCGACTTGGCGTCATCGACGCTCTCGATCGTCAGATCGCTGTCGCCCTTCACGAGCACACCCTGCTGGCTCTCGAAGTACGGATCGGTGAAGTCGACGACCTGCTTGCGCTCGTCGGTGATCGACGCCTGGGTCAGCGCCAGGTCGTAGTCGGTGACCGTGCCCGCGACGATGGCGTCGAAGCTCTCGTTGCGGACCTCGAGGTCCTTCAGGCCGAACGCCTCCTGCAGCGCCTTGGCGATGCAGTACTCGTAGCCGGACTTGATCTGGTTCGGATCGGTGCTGCTGCCCACCCAGAAGCCCGGGCCTGGCAGCGAGGTCACGACCGTGAACGTGTCCGACTTGACCGGCTTGAAGCCGCTGACGTCCGACACCTTGAGGTCCCCGCAGGCCCCGCCATCATCAGCGCTCGTGGACTCGTCACTGCTGTCGTCGTCGTCACCACAGGCGACCAGGCTCATCACCAGCGTCGCCCCGAGCACCGCGCTGCACAATTTGCGTAGACGCACGGTTAGCCCCCTTTCACTTCGTTGATCGCGGGAGCATAACCCCTGCGTGTGTTACCAGGCGGTTTCATCTAATAGCACGGAAGACCCGACGCTTTGCCCACTCGTCCGGCGCGGTTGCGGGCGAGCGACGGCTAGCCCGGCCGGCGGGCCAGGTCGGCGTCGGAGGCGGCGGCGACCTCGGGGGTCTCGCCGCCGCGGGTGGTGAACCGGTAGAAGGGCACCAGGTAGCCGGGGCCGCCGTCGGACGGCTGCTGCACCTGCAGCACCACCTCGGCCGCGGTGATCGTGAGGTCCGCCGGCGGGCGGGGCGGCGCGGTGGAGCCCGTCGGGTCGGCGACGACGGTCGGGCCGGGCCACGGGTCGACCGACCAGCCGTACGACCGCCCATCGGCGTTCAACCGGTCGATGGCGGCGGCGGTGTCGATCAGGTCGTAGCCGGCCAGCTCGCGAGGCGTGCCGAGCCGGCCCGACGCCCACAGCACCGCGCCTTCGTCGCCGACCTCGACGAAGCTCACGAGCCCGGGTGCCGGCACGCCATCGAGGCGGGGTTCGACGGTGACCTGCAGCGTCATGGTCAGGTCCTGTACCTGGACCCGGGCGTCGTCGGTCGCCACCCCGGCCCGCCCGAGGAGGTCGACTGCGATGCGCTTCGCCTCGGCCTCGCTCGGGAGGTGGGCCGGCCGCACCGGGACCGTGGTCGCCGTGGTGTCGACGCCGGCGGCGCCCCGTGTGGAGTAGGTCCAGGCGCCGAAGCTGTCGAAGCGCAGCTCGGCGGGTCGGACGCCGAGCGCTCGGGCCAGTGCAGCGATCTCGGCCTCGCTCGGCGCACCGGCGAGCCGGTAGGCCGGCGCCGAGCCACCGAGCTCGGGCAGACCGTCGCCCGGCCGGTAGAGGTTGCCGTCGGGCTCGTCGTCGGCCGGGCCCCGGGTCGGAGCCGGGGTATCAGGCTCGCCCCGGGGCTCGGTCGTGTCGTCGTCGCCGTCGGAGCGCAGCGCCGCCCCCAGGCCCACCGCGCCGACCCCCAACCCCGCCACCACCGCCCACAGCGCGACGCGTCGTCCCATGCGGGATCAGACGACCTCGCCGACCGGGCCGGTTCCTGCCCGATCAAGGTGGGGTGTTGGGGCAGACCTGGGTGAGCCGCTCGAACGGGTTGACGGGGTCGCCGCCGTCGGGGTGGTACTGGAAGTGGAGGTGCGGAACCGACGCGTCGCCCGTGGACCCGACCAGGCCGATGGTCTCCCCCTGCGTGACGTGGCGGTCGCCACCGACGTACTGCGAGAGGTGGGCGTTGAGGTACTTGTTGCCGTCGTCGCCGTAGACGTAGAGGCCGTTGCCCGCGGTGCTGTTGTGGTAGGCGACCGCTCGCCCGCTGACCGGGGCGACGATCGCCGTGCCCGTGGCGGCGATCAGGTCGATGCCCTTGTGGGTCCGGCCACCCGGACGGGGCGCCCCCCACGTGTTGCGGAACCACATCGACCCCTTGAGGGGGCACTGGAAGCCGCCGGTCCGCTTGCGCTCGGCCGCCGCCGCCAGCTCCTGCTGGGCCCGGACCACGGCCAGCGCGTCCTGGCTCTGCTTGACCTTGGCGGCCAGCTGGGTCCGGGCCTCCTCCAGGTGCTGCATCTGCTCCGTGGTGAGCCCAGCCTCCTCGGCCGCGCGCTTGGGATCGTTGACCCAGGCCTGGATCTGGGTGACGAACTCGGCGCGCTGGCTGAACGCGGCCTTGAGGTCGTCGACCGCAGCCTCGGCTTCCTGGCGGGCCCGCTCGGCCGACGCCTTCGCCTTGACCTGCTTGCGCTTCTGCTCGCGCAGCTTGGCCCGGGCCTCGGTGAGCTTCTTCAGCTTGGCGGCGTCCTCGTCGGCCCGCATCTGCAGGATCGCCTGCTTCACCGTCGAGTCCTCGAGCGACTCCGACGTCATCGCCTCGACCGCCGACTCGAAGGGCGGGTTGGTGAACGTGCTGACCACCACCGAGTCGCTGGCGTTGGTGAGGCTCTCGATCTTGCCCTCGGTGGACTGGATGGCCAGGTCGGCGTTGGCCAGCGTCTTCATCCGCGCCTTGACGATGGCCTCGGCGTCGGAGAGCTGCTTCAGCTGCACGGTGACATTGGACTGGATCTTGTCGAGCTCGTCGGCGATGGCCTCGGCATCGCCGTCGGCCACGTCGACGTCGATGGCCACCGTCGCATCGTCGGTGCCGGGCTGCTCGCTGCCCCCCGGTCCCTCCTGCTGCGGGCGGGCATGGGCCCGGTCATGGGTGGCAGCAGCGACGGCCGACACGCTCACGGCCACCGCGGCCAGGGCCGCGACGACCCGACGATCGACGATCAGCTTGCGCACCACCCTGAGAAGCCCTCCCTCAACGCCGACAGCCACAGCCCAACGAGCCATCGACATCGAATCGTCATAGTAAACCCAACGGTGGGTCGTAGATGCGGAGCCCTCAGCCTTGCTTGCAGACCTGGACGAGCCGGCTGTAGGGGTTCACCGCGGCGCCGCCGTTGGGGTGGTACTCGAAGTGGAGGTGCGGCGCGCTCGCCGAGGCGTTGCCGCTGCTGCCGACCTTGCCGATGAGGGTGCCCGCGGGGACCCAGCGATCGCTGCCGACGTAGGCCGAGAGGTGGGCCCCGTAGAACATGTGGCCGTCGTCGGCGTACAACCGGTAGGTGAGCCCGCCGAGCGAGTTCGAGCTGTAGACGACCCGGCCGCTCGACGGCGCGATCGCCGGGGTGCCGGTGGGCGCCATCATGTCGGTCCCCTTGTGGGAGCGGCCACCGGACCGTGCGGCGCCCCACGTGTCGGTGAAGTGCATCGAGCCGTCGGGCAGCGGGCAGGAGAACCCACCGACCCGGGTGCGGGCCTGCTGTGCCGCCAGCTCCGCGGCCGCCCGCTTGGCGGCCTCGGCGTCCTGGATGGACTTGATCTTGCCGGCCAGCTGGGCCTTGACGTCCTCGAGGTGCTTGATCTCCTCCGGGGTGAGGCCCGCCCGCTTGGCCGCGCCCTCGGGGTCGATCATCCACTGCTGGATCTGCGTGATGAACTCGGTCTGCTGGCTGAACGCGGCCTTCAGGTCGTCGACCGCCGCCTCGGCGTCCTGCCGGGCCCGTTGGGCTTCGGCCCGGATCTTCACCTGCTTCGCCTTGAGGTCGCGCAGCTTGGCCCGGGCATCGGTGAGCTTCTTCAGCTTGGCGGCGTCCTTCTCGGCCCGCATCTCCAGGATCGCCGTCTTCACCGTCGAGTCCTCGAGCGACTCGGCGGTGATCGACTCGACCGCCGACTCGTAGGGCGGGTTGGTGAAGCTGGTGACCACCACCGAGTCGCTGGCGTTGGTCAGCCCGTCGATCTTCCCCTGGGTCGTCTGGATGGCCTGGTCGGCGGCCGCCAGCTTCTGCATGGCCTGCTTGACGACCTTCTCGGCCGCGGCGAGCTGGGACAGCTGCTTGCCGACGTTGGCGTTGATCTCGTCGAGCGCGCCGCTCAGCGCCTCCGCGTCGCCGTCAGCCACGTCGACGTCGATGGACACCAGTGCGTCGTCGGTGCCGGCCTGCTCGTCGGCGGGCCCCTCCTGGAGCGGCGAGGCGTTGCTCGATCCCGGCGCCCCGGCTGCGAAGGCCGGGACGCACACAGCCACCGCCGCAAGCAACGCGACGACCCGACGATCGGCAACCAGCTTCCGCACCACCTCAAGGCCCTCCCTCGGCGCCCAAACCCTCGCCCTAGCCCATGTCCTACGCCCTCGCCCCATCGAAGGCATCGACATCGAATCGTCATCGTAAGCGCGGCACTGGGGTCGGGGAAGCATCGCTGCTAGATCAATGTCGGTGAACGCGCCGATCCGACTGCCCGACCCGTGCCTGGTGGTGGTCGTCGGCGCGTCCGGCTCCGGCAAGAGCCACTGGGCAGCTTCGCACTTCGACGCCGGCCAGGTGGTGTCATCCGACGGGCTGCGGGCGGTCGTCGGCCTCGGGCCCGACGACCTGCGGGCGAGCAAGGATGCGTTCGACGTGCTCGACCTCGTGGTCGACCGGCGGCTGCGGCGGGGCCTGACCACGGTGGTCGACAGCCTGGGGCTCGACGCGGCACGGCGCGCGGCGTGGCTCTCGCTCGCCCGGCGGCACGGGGTGCCGGCGCACGTGGTCGTGTTCGCCACCGCGGAGAAGCTGTGCCGCGCCCGCAACCGGTCACGGGCGCGGCCGGTCCCCGCCAAGACCCTGACCGGGCAGCTCGCAGCCGTCGCCGCGGTCGGCGACACGCTGGCCGGCGAGGGCTGGGACGGTGTCCATGCCGCCGGGCCGGTCGTCGTCGTGCCGCCGGACTTCGTCTCGTCGCCGCTCAGCGCGGCTCGTCAGCAGGAGGACCCCATGCCGCTCCAGTTCGGGCTCCAGATCTCCCGGTTCACCTGGTCCGACGGGCCGGCGTCGACCGCGGCGCGGCTGGGCGCCATCGCCGCCGAAGCCGAGGCGGCCGGCTTCACGAGCCTGTGGGTCATGGACCACTTCCTCCAGATCCCGGTGGTCGGGCGGGAGTGGGAGGACATGCCGGAGAGCTACACCACGCTCGGGTTCCTGGCCGGGCGGACCACCACGGCCCGGCTCGGCACGTTGGTGACCGGGGTGACGTACCGGAACCTCGCCCACCTCGCGAAGATCGTCGCCACGCTGGACGTGCTGTCGGGCGGGCGGGCCATGTGCGGGCTGGGCGCCGCGTGGTTCGAGCGGGAGCACGAGCTGTACGGCTGGGAGTTCCCGCCCATCGCCCGCCGCTACGAACTGCTGGAGGACGCCCTCGAGCTGCTGCCGCTGATGTGGGGGCCGGGCAGCCCCTCGTTCTCCGGGCGCACCACCACCGTGCCGGCCGCGACCTGCTACCCCCGGCCGCTGCAGGAGCACGTGCCGATCTGGGTGGGCGGGTCGGGCGAGCGGCGCACGCTACGGCTGGTCGCCCAACACGCCGATGGCTGCAACCTGTTCGGCGACGCCGCCACTGTCGCCCACAAGGTGTCGGTGCTGCATCGGCACTGCTTGGACGTCGACCGGGACCCGGCGGAGGTGCGGGTGAGCAACCTGTCGTCGGCGTCGGTGGTGCTCTCGGGGTCGGAGCGCACCCATCCGGGCGCAGGCACTGTCGAGGAGCAGGTCGGCCGCTACCGGGACTACGCCGAAGCCGGGGTGCAGACGGCCATCCTCAGCCTCCCCGAGCTGGGCACCAACCCCGACCCGGCGGCGGTCGCCCGCTTCGGCGACGTCATCGCGGCGTTCCGATGACCCCGGCCGACGCTGTCCGCAACGCCCACACCTGGTTCGAGGTGAACTCGGGCTGGGCCCAGCCCGACGAGGACACCCTCGCCGACTGGCTCGCCGACGGCGTCTGCCGAGCCCCGGACCACTGCCTCGTGTCGCCCACGGGCTGGTGCCGTCACGGCCTGGCGTCGTGGCACCTCATCCTCGCCGCCGAGCGCTCAGACGACGGCCCAGGCGAGGGCGAGTAGGAGGCCGAGGGCCACCACCGCGAGCACCGGCAGGGCGAGGGCCCGGGCGGGCCGGCGCGGCCTCGGGGTGGCGCTGCCGGCGCTGCGGTCGCTGTCGGTCTGCAGGCTGTCGGCGAGGCGGCCGAGGGTCTCGAAGTCGCCGTCGAAGGCCACGCCCGACGGGTCGCTCGGCGGCGCGGGCGCCGCCCTTCGCACCCGCTTCTCCAGCTCAGGTCGTTCCGCGTCCCCCACGCTGACCACCCTTCTGTCCCAGCTCTTTGGGCTGCAGCCTAGGTTGCGACGGCCGCCCGCGCCGGGGCGTCCCAGCGCAGCGGCAGGCGCTCGGGGCCGAAGATCCCCATCGCCGTGCGCCACGTCGGCTCGCCGTCGAGGGCCAGGCCCGGCATCGCCGTGGTCAGGATCTTCAGGGCTTCCTGCAGCTCGGCCCGGGCGAGGCTGGCGCCGAGGCAGTAGTGCCGACCGCCGCCGAAGCTGTTGATCGGCTCGCGAGCCACGGTGATGTCGAAGGTGAAGGGCTCGGCGTAGACGGCAGGGTCGTGGTTGGCGCCGTTCAGCGACACCATGACGAGCGTCCCCTGCGGGATCAGGTAGCCGTCCAGCTCGACGGCCTCGACGGCGAGCCGGGGCGTCACGTTCACCGCGGCGGCGAACCGCACCACCTCCTCGACCGCCTGGGGCACCAGTTCAGGCCGGGCGCCGAGCGACCGCCACTGGTCGGGGTGCTCCGCGAAGAGCCACATCGCCAGGCCGAGCTGGTTGCGGGTGGTGTCGTGGCCGGCGAACAGGAGCGAGGCGATGAGCGTCTGGACCTCGTCCTCGGTCAGCCGGTCGTCGGCCTCCTCCGCCTGGACCAGTGCGGTGATCATGTCGTCGCGGGGTTGGCGCCGCCGGTCGGCCGCCAGCGCGGCGACGTACTCGCCCATGTTCCCGAAGCCCCACTCGATGTCCGCCATGTGGGCACCCACCTCGGCGGAAAGCGCCCACGTCATCGCCGCGTTCCAGCGGGCGAAGTCGTCCTGGTCCTCGCGGGGGATGCCCAGGATGTGGCACATGACCTGGATCGGGTAGTGGTCGCCGATCGCGGTCATGAGCTCGCAGTGGTCGCCGATGCCGCCGGACGTGGCGTCGTCGACGAGCTGCTGCATGATCGCCTGCATCGCCGGGCGATGGCGGTCGGCGGCCTTCGGGGTGAAGGCCCGGCTCGCGAGGCGGCGGATGCGGGTGTGGTCCTCCCCCTCGGCGCCCAGGACCGAGCGCTTGATCGCCTCGGCCAGCTCGCCGGTCCCGCCCTGGATGGCGACGACCTCGGGCACGGCGCTGCGGAACCGCCGGTCGGCCAGGATCGCCTGCACCTGCGATCGGTCGATGACCAGGACGCCGATGGCCGTGCGGGCCAGCCACGAGGTGCGCCGGATCGCCTCGAACCTCGCCTGCGGGTCCTCCCGGAACGACTCGCTGAAGATGTCGACGTACGGCGCCTGGTCGATGTCCGCTGCCATGTTGACAGAGTGAATGAACCTCATTCACTCTGTCAAGGTGCCTCGCACCCGCACCACGAAGCCCGCCGAGCAGGTCCGGTCCGACCTCCTGACGGCCGCGGCCCGGCTGCTCGCCAGCCGGGGCTTCTCCGACGTCTCGATCGCCGACATCGCCGGCGCGGCGGGGGTGGCGACCGGGACGTTCTACCGCTACTTCCCCAGCAAGGACGAGGTGATGGTCCGGCTGCGGTGCGACGTCCTCGACCAGCTGTTCGCCGTGCTGGCCACCGACGCCGCGCCGACGGCGACCACGGCGGAGGGTTGGTGGGCGGCCGCCGAGGCGACCATCGCGGCGACGATCGGCTTCTGGTTCGAGGACCTCGACCGCTCCCGGGTGGTCCTACGGGGCGGGTTCACCGACGACGCCGCCCTCATCGAGGCCGACATCGCTGCGGGCCTGGCCGAGGGGATGGCGGTCGGGCAGTCGCTGGGGGCGGTGCGGTCCGACATCGACGCCCCGCTGGCGGCCAGCTTCGTCATGCACGGCACCTTCGGCCTGGTGTACCACGCCATCGTGGGCGGCCTGACCGACGACCCGTCCCGCCTCGTCGCCAGCGTCACCACCCTCGCCCGCCACATGCTGCTCCCCCCGACGTAGCCCTGGCGGCCTAGCTCGCCGACTCCAGCGTCGCGAGGTCGCGGACCGCGTAGCGGTTGTGCCAGAACTCCTCCTCGAACACGGTGTAGATGCACTCCTTCAGTGGCTCCGGGCCGTTCTCGAGCACCTCGATCGGCTGGGTGAGGTCCGTCGTCGTCGCCCCGGATGCGAGGTAATCGCGGAAGCGTGTGGCGCGATCGGCCCGCACGGCGAGAGCTTCCTCGGCCGACGGGGTGAGGTCGTCGTCGAGGCCGGGCCACGGGAAGTCGACGGATCCGCTGTTCGGCAGCCCCATCGGGTGGAAGGGCTCCCCGAGGATCGGCGCCGTGAACCACTTGTCCATGGCGAACACGAGGTGGCGCAGCGTCTGGACGAACGACCACTCGCCGTCGACCGACTCGTGCAGCTTGGCTTCGGGCAGCGCGCTCGCCCGGGCGACCGTCTTCGCCCACTCGTCTTCGAGAGCCGCCCACGCGGCGCGCATGCCCTCCGGGTCCGATGGCCGGAGCATCGCGCGCAGCGGATGCCAGGGATCACGCTCGTTCACGTACGCCGTGACGTCGACGCCGTTGATGACGATCCGGTCGACCAGCGCGTCGATGTCGACGTTGACGAGCACTGCATGGGTGATCTTCGCGTCGGTGAGGTTGACGTAGCGGAAGCGTGCACCGCTGAGATCGGCGCCCCAGAACACGGCGCCCGCAAGGTCGCCCTCGAACTCCTCCGGCATCTGGCCTCCTCGATGTCGCTGCCGTTGGGTGCAGTCTTCAACAGCAACGTGCCCCCGAGGGGCGCAGGGTGATCCTGCGAGCCTCGGGGGCACGTTCCCGGCACTCGGGTGTCGGGCGCTTCATCAGGAAGCGGCGGGGCGCTGGGCCTTGGCGACCTTGCGGGCGATGCGGGCCAGGCGACGCTGCGAAGCGTTGGTGATCATCTCGTTGCGGTGCTGCTCGGCGATGGTGGCGGTGGTGAAGTTCATGGTGGGCTCCTCGTTCCGGTGACTCGCTTGCTTGATGAGCCCAGTGTCCGAAATCCCAGCTCCTGCCACATCCGTGCCCACCACGGAAGCACCACTGACCCGCCACTGATCCCCCACTGAGCGCTCCCCCACCAACCGTTACATCGCCGCGGCCACCGGCGGGAAGGTAGTCGTCAGGCGAGGGTGGCGGTGCCGGCGTTGGGGTCGCCGGTCAGGGTGTGGACGCCGGAGGTCAGGGTCGTCGGCGTCCAGCGATCGAGCAGGTCGGGGCATGTGGGTGGGGTGTTGGCAACCGCCTCGGCGTCGGACGACGTGCCGAGGCGGATCACTTCGTCCAGGAGCGCCCGGGACGATGCGTCGAGCAGCGCCAGGTCGTCGGACACGAGGGCCATGCCACCCGACACGCCGACCGCCTCCGCCCACGCCGAGACCTGTGCCGGCGTCAGCTTCGTCTGGGTGGTCCGCAGCATGAGGCAGTCGGGGTCGTTCAGCCACAGCTTGCGGTGCTCGAACGAGCGGGCCAGCGTGTTCCGCCAGGCGTTGAGCGTCGACGGCGCAGTGTCGACGTACGGCGAACCCGGCTCCGGCGCCCACCACGGCGCCACGTCCGGGCCGATCCGCATCCCGTCCACCACCCCGATGCACGGCCCCTGCGGCGCACCGCACCCGAGCAGGAAGGCCGTGTCGCCGGCCCCCCGCCGGATCGCCTCGTACCCCGCCCGCACCCGCTGCGCCGGCGTCAGCGACGGGTCGTGCCACTGCCCCTCGAACGACGGCGCATAGGTGAAGTCCAGCTTCAGGTACGTGAACCCCCACGACACCAGCGTTCGGGCCACCTCCTCCAGGTGGGCCTGCACCTCCGGATGGCTCGTGTCCAGCACCCCGGTCGCCCCGCCCCAGGCCGGGTTGATGGCGCCGATCAGCGGCCGGTCGGGCCGCCGCTGCACCAGCCACGACGGATGCGACTGCGCCACCGCCGAGGACGGCATGGCGAGGAACGGCGCCAGCCAGATGCCGGGCTGCAACCCCGCCCCGGCCACGTCCCCCGCCAGCGGCGCCAATGCCGTCGGGAAGCGCGGGTTGGTCGTCAACCAGTCGCCGATGGCCGCCTGGTAGCCGTCGTCCAGCTGGAACACCCCGAACGGCCAGTCCCCCGCCCGGGCCAGGTTCGAACGGAACGCCGCCTCGGTCACGTCGTGGAAGTAGTGGTACCAGGTGCACCAGCCCACCTGGTACGGCGCGGTCGTCCGGGCGCCCGACCGGGCACCGGCCCAGTCGCCCCACGCCGCCAGACCGACCGCAGGGTCGCCGGGGAACACCCGCACGGAGTGCAGCGCTCGCCGCTCCCCGGCCGCCAACGTCGCCCCACCGAGGTAGGCCTCGGCCCGCAGCCACTCCCCCAGCACCCGGAACGTGCCGTCGTGGCGGTCGCCGCCCTCGAAGCCCGGCACGACGGCGTCCGAGTCGTCGGCCAGCGCCGTGACGAGCTCGCTCCGCAGCTCACCCGCGGCCGGTGCGGCAGGGTCGGCGTGCATCCCGGCCCGCAGGTACGACAGCGCATCGGGCCGGTTGGCCGGGTCCTCGTCCCGACCGACCACGCAGCTCCCCGTCGGCGACCACGACTGCCAGCCGTTCACGAGCATCCGCACCGGCCCGCCGGAGCCGATGTGCCACCGCAATGCCACCCGGTCGACGGTCAGCGGCGCCGCGGTGTCGTTGGCAACGCTCCAGTGCCACTCGTCCGGACCGGCCGAGGTCACCTCGACGACGACCCCCGGGGGCGCTTCGACGCCCTCGTACGAGAGCTTCACAACGCCAGCCACACCGCGGCGTCGGGCGGCAGCGATCCGCCGGCGACCACATCTGGCGAGCTTCCCAGCACCAGCGAGCCCGACGGCAGGGAGACCGGCTCGGACCCCATGTTCACCACGCAGGCGAAGCCGTCGCCCCGGGTGAAGTGGAGCACCTCGTCGTTCGGCTCCGACACCCAGCCGAACGGCAACCCGACCGGCCGCCGGGCGATCGCCGCCCGGTACAGGTGCAGCATCGAGCCTGGGTCCGCCTCCGCGGCCTCGACGGTGAGGCCCGCCCACCGGTCGGGCTGGGGCAGCCAGGTCGCGGACCCGTCGGGCGAGAACCCGAACGGCGGCGCCGAGCCCGACCACGGGATCGGCACCCGGCACCCGTCCCGCCCGATCCGCCTCCCCTCGGTCCGGAAGAACGTCGGGTCGTCCCGGGCCGAGTCAGGCAGGTCGAGCACCTCGGGGAGCCCCAGCTCCTCGCCCTGGTACACGTAGGCGGATCCCGGGAGGGCCAGCTGTAGCAGCGCCCCGGCCCGAGCCCGCCGGGCGCCCAGTTCGGCGTCGATCGCGGTGTCCGGCCCCGGCTGCATGAACATCCGGGCCTCCCGCCAGCCGTAGCGGGTGGCCGGCCGCACGAAGTCGTGGTTGCCCAGCACCCACGGCGCCCGCCCGGGCACGTCGCCGGTCACGTCCAGCATGGTGTCGATGCCCAGGCGCATCGCCGGGGCGTTCCACAGCTGCACCAGCAGCATCGGGTTGAACGTTTGGGGCAGCCCCCGGTACGTCAGGTACGGCTTGAGGTGCTCGGGCAGCGACCAGTTCTCGGCCACCGCCGTGCGCTCGCCAGGGAACGAACCGGTCTCGTACGAGTCGAGGATCTCCCGCCACCGCCGGTAGACGTCGTGCAGCTCGGGCCGGTTGCTGCGGGCGTCGGGCACGCCGTAGCTGCGCGGTCCCTCGTCGTCGGGCAGCGTCGGGTCCTTGAACAGGTAGTTGGCGACGTCGACGCGGAAGCCCACGACGCCCCGGTCGAGCCAGAAGCGCAGCACCCTCTCGAACAGCGCCGGCACCTCGGGGTGCAGCCAGTTCCAGTCCGGCTGGCCGGGGTCGAACAGGTGCAGGTACCACTGGCCGTCCGGCAGCCGGGTCCACGCGGGCCCGCCGAAGGCCGACTGCCAGTTGTTGGGCGGCTCGGCGCCGTCGGGCCCCTTGCCCTCCCGGAAGATGAACAGGTCGCGCTCGGGACCGCCCGGCGCGGCGGCCAGGGCGTCCTGGAACAGCGGGTGCTCCGACGAGCAGTGGTTGGGCACGATGTCGACGATGACCCGGATGCCCCGCTCGGTGGCTGCGGCCACCATGGCGTCGAAGTCGGCGAGCGTCCCGAAGCGGGGGTCGACGTCGCAGTAGTCGGCCACGTCGTAGCCACCGTCGGCCAGCGGCGACCGGTAGAACGGCGACAGCCAGATGGCGTCGACCCCGAGGCTGGCGAGGTGGTCCATCCGCGAGGTGACGCCCGGCAGGTCGCCGGTTCCGTCGCCGTTCGCGTCGGCGAAGCTGCGGGGGTAGATCTGGTAGACGACCGCGTCGTGCCACCACGTCATGGCGGTTCCTCCAGGGTTCCCAGCGAGGGGTTCAGGAAAGGCGGAGCTTGGTGGTCGGGTCGAACAGGTGCACCTGCGCCGGATCGACCGACAGGTTCAGCCTGCCCTCCTCACCGTCGGGCGCAACCCCGAGTTGGCGGACCAGCAGCGGCTGGTCGCCGCAGCGGCAGAACAGCAGCCGCTCGTGGCCCAACCACTCGACCGCCTCCAGTTGGGCCGACACCCCTGCGCCCGCTCCCGCGGGCGCCAGGTGCTCGGGCCGGACGCCGACGACGACGGGCCGACCCTCCTCCAGCCGGGTCGTCAGGCCGGGCGGCACCGGGAACCGGGCGCCGTCCACCTGCACCGCGGGACCTCCGCCGTCGGTCGTGACCGTCCCGGACAGGCAGTTCATCGCCGGCGAGCCGATGAACTGGGCGACGAAGAGGTTGGCCGGCTGCTCGTAGATCTCCTCGGGCGTGCCGGCCTGTTGCAGGCGGCCGTCCGACAGGACGGCGATGCGGCTGGCCATCGTCATGGCCTCGACCTGGTCGTGGGTCACGTAGACCACGGTGGTGGTGACCCGCTTGTGCAGGTCGACCAGCTCACGGCGGGTCTGGGCCCGGAGCTTGGCGTCGAGGTTGGACAGCGGCTCGTCCATGAGGAACGCCTTGGGCCGGCCCACGAACGCCCGGGCCAGGGCCACCCGCTGGCGCTGGCCGCCCGACAGCTGCCGGGGCTTGCGCTTGAGGTAGGGCTCGAGGTCCAGCGCCCGGGCCGCCTCGGCCACCCGCTCGGCCCGCTCACCCTTGGTCAGCTTGCGGGCCGGCTTGTCGGGCCCGTCGGCGTGGTACTTCCGCACGATCAGCGGCGACTCGACGTTCCGCTGCACGGTCATGTGCGGGTACAGGGCGTAGCTCTGGAACACCATCGAGACGTCGCGTTGGGCCGGCTCGACGTCGTTGACCACCTGGTCGCCGAGCCGCAGCGTGCCGGCGCTGATGTCCTCGAGCCCGGCGATCATCCGCAGCGCCGTCGTCTTGCCGCAACCCGACGGGCCGAGCAGCACCATGAACTCGCCGTCGGCGACGTCCAGCGACAGCGCGTCCACCGCGATGACCCCGCCGTAGTCCTTGGACACCTCCTCGAAGGTGATGCTGGCCATGTTCTCGTCTCTCTCTCCTCGGGCTCAGCCGTAGTACTGCTCGAACGCCGCTTCCATCTCGGCCTGGCCGGCGGCCACCGCGGCGTCGACGTCCTTGTCGTTGAGCATCACGTCCTGCAAGGCGACGTCGAGCGCCTTGGTGAACGGCAGGTAGGGGCCCATCATCGGGCCGGGGTTGTCGGGGTCGACCGCCTCGAACTCCTCGGCGGCCACCTTCATGACGCGGCCGGCGATCTGGTTGTCCCAGAACTCCTGGATGGCGGGGTCGTCGGCGGCGCCCTTGACGAACGGCAGCCCGGAGCCGCCGAGGTGCCAGCGGACCACGTTCTCCTTGCGCAGCATGAACTGCAGGAAGTCCCAGGCCGCGGCCTGCTTCTCGGGGCTCGACTCCCGCACGATGTACCAGCCCGGCCCGCTCGGCTGGGTGGTGGCACCCTCCTCCATGCCGGGGAACGGCCCGGCGCCGAGCTGCAGCTTGCGGCCGGCGGCAGGGTCGGCGTTCCCGGTGTCGACGTCGCCGGAGTCGAGCTTGCCCTCCAGGAACGCCTGGATCGACGACGCCGCCACCGAGCTCTCCATCGCCATCGACGACTCGTCGTTGGACAACGCCAGCAGGTGGTTGATGCCGTCGGGCGAGTACGGCTGGAGGAGGCCCTCCGCCTTCATGTCGTGGAGGGTGGCCAGCAGCTCGCGGGTCTCGGGCTTGTCGAACGTGGGCCTGCTGGGCCGGCCGTCGCGCCCGTTGTCGTGGTTCACGAGGTCGGCGCCGATGCCGTTCAGCCACGTGACCACCCACCAGCGGTACAGCGGCAGGGCGAGCGGGTGGTTGCTGACCCCCGCCGCCTTGAGCTTGCGGGCCACGTCGGCGAGCTCCTCGAGCGTGCGGGGCGGGTCGTTGGGGTCGAGGCCGGCCTGCTCGAAGTGGGTTCGGTTGAAGTAGAGGATCGGCTGGCCGACGCTGACGAAGCCGGGCCAGTAGATGCCGTCGACCGTGTAGTAGGCCCGCACCCCGGGGTCGATGGTGTCGAGGTCGAAGCCGGCGGCCCGCATGCACGACTCGGCGGGCAGGATCGTGCCGCCGTCGATCGTGCTCTCCAGCAGGGTGTCGCCGATCTCCACGAGGTCGGGCAGCTGGTGGGCCCCGGCCGCCGACGTGTACTTGGCGGTCAGCTCGTCCTCGAGGCCCTGGTTGTCGACGGTGACGTGCACCTTGTCCTGGCTGGCGTTGTACGCCGCGGCGAGCTGGTCGACGGTCTCGGCCATGACCGCCAGCTCGGAGTGCCAGAACTCGATCTCGACCTTGCCCTTCGCCTTGGCGAGCGCGTCGACCGGGCAGGGCGGCAGGTCGTCGGCGCTGACCTTCTCGGTCGGCGAGGCGCTCGGGGGTGGGGTGCAGGCCGCCGCGGCCGCGACCACGGCGCCGAGCGCCAGCAGGGCGACCGGGCGGCTGCGGGCGTGGCCGGGGCGGCGGCGCATCAGCCCTTCACCGCCCCGGCGGTCAGGCCCCGGACGATCTGGCGCTGGAAGATCACGAGCAGGATCACCACCGGCACCGCCGCGATCAAGGCGCCGGCGACCCCGACGTTGGCCTGCTCGGGCCGGGTGCCGAGCAGCCGGGTGATGGCGAGCTGCAGGGTCCAGGCGTCCGAGTCCTCGATGACGGTACGGGGCCACAGGTACTGGCCCCACGCGGTCAGCGCGGCGATCAGGGTGAAGGCGCCGAGCACCGGGCGGGTCAGCGGCACCACGAACTTGGTCATGAAGGCGACGTGGCCGTAGCCGTCGAGCTTGGCCGCGTCGTGCAGGTCCCGGGGGATGCCGGCGAACGCCTGGCGCAGCAGGAAGATCCCCAGCGCGTTGGCGGCGAACGGCAGCACCAGCGCCTGCATCGAGTCGATCCAGTGGAGCTGGCGGATGGTGCTGGCGTTGGCCAGCAAGGTGACCTCGATCGGCAGCAGCAGGGTCGCCATGCACAGCGCGAACAGCAGGCGCTTGAACGGGAAGCGGATGAACACCAGGGCGTAGGCGGCCAGGACCGAGGTCACGACCTCGGCGACGGTGATGAGCACCGTCATGACCGTGCTGCGGAGCATCGCCGAGGCGAGGTGACCCTGGCGCCAGGCGTCGCCGAACACGCTGCGCTGGACGTCGACCGGGTGCAGCGGCTGGCCGGCGTCGACGTAGCTGACCGGCTGGGACACGGCCCGGACGATCGTCAGGTAGATCGGGAAGAGGACGACCAGCGAGAGCCCCGTGAGCAGGAGGTACCAGCCGGCCCGCCGGAGCGCCCTACTCGTTGCCATAGTGCACCCGCCTCTCCAGGATGACGAACTGGAGGAACACCACCAGGGCGGTGATCACGAAGAGGCCGACCGACATCACCGAGCCGATCGTCACCCGGTCGGCCGAGTTGGCCTCGAAGATCTTCCAGAGCAGGACCTCGGTCGACCGGCCCGGGCCGCCCTGGGTGAGCACGTCGATCTGGGCGAAGGTCTGGAAGCCGCTGACCGTCAGGATGACCAGGAGGAACAGGAGCGTCGGCGAGAGCAGCGGCAGGGTGATCCGGAAGAGCCGGCGGATCGGCCCGAAGCCGTCGAGCGTCGCGGCCTCGACGACCTCCTCGGGGATGGCCTGCAGGCCGGCGAGCGTGATGACGAATGTCAGGCCCAGGTTCTGCCACATCGACGTGAGCGACACGGCGAACAGCGCCATGTGCTTGTCCTGGAGCCAGTCGACGTCGAAGATGCCGACGACCGGGTTGAGCAGGAAGAAGAACACCACCGCGGTCACCGCTGCGGTGCTGGCGATGGTCGACGAGAAGATCGTCTGGAACAGCTTGATGCCCCGGAGCCGCCGGTTGGCCGCCACCGCCAGCAGGATGCCGCCGACGATGCCGACCGGCAGCGTGAACAGCACGTACAGGACCGTGTGCCAGACGCCCTCCTTGAAGGTGGCGCTGGTCAGGACCTCGCGGTACTGGTCGAACCCGACCTGCTCGTAGCGGGTGCCGCCCTGCCGGCTCTCGAACGTGCCCCAGGTGACGATCCGCCAGAGCGGCAGGAACGCGAACACCGTGAACACGGCCAGCGCCGGCGCCATGAAGGCGAGCCCGAGCGCGACTTCCTTCGCCTTGTACTTCTTGCGCCAGCGGGCGATCACGCCAGCACGACCTCCAGTTCGGCTGCCCGCAGGGCCTCGACCTCGTCGCCGGCGGCGTCGATGTCGCTGATGAGGAGGTCGACCTCGTCGATGCCGCAGATCCGGGCCAGCTGGACGTCGCCCAGCTTGGAGCCGTCGGCCACGACGATCCGGCGGCGCGCCGCCCGGAGCAGGGCCCGCTTCACCGCGGTCTCGGGGAGGTTGACGTTGGTGACCCCTGCGTCGGCATCGACGCCATTGCAGCCGATGAAGGCCACGTGGGCGTTGATGCCCTCGAGCAGCACGGTGGCGAGCGGGTCGACCAGCGAGTGCTGCAGCGGTCGTAACGTCCCGCCGGTGACCACGACCTCGATGCGGTCGGCGGCGTGCTCCAGCTCGAAGGCGATCGTCAGCGAGTTGGTGAACACGGTCAGCCCGTGCAGGTCGGTGCGGGCGACCAGCTCGCGGGCGACGGCCGTGGTGGTGGTGCCGACGTCGAGCAGGAGGGTGTCGCCGGTCCGGACCTCGTCGACGGCCCGAGCGGCGATCCGGGCCTTGGCCGGGCCGGCCTCGCTGCGGGTCACCTCGAACGACCGCTCGGGCCGGACCCGCCGGATGGCCCCACCCCGGACCCGTTGGACCCGGCCGGCGGCCTGCAGGTTGTCGAGGTCGGCCCGGACGGTGACCGTCGAGACGCCGAAGCGGTCGCTCAGGTCCTGCACGCTGGCGAACCCCTCGTCATCGACGAGGGCGCGCATGGCATGCTGCCGCTCTTCCGACGACTGCAACGTCCGGTGAGCCCCCCTCGTCACGGCGTATTTATCGTCCGGCAACCCGGATGTTGTCAAGCCGCAAGTGCTACTTTCGGAATCGAAGGTTGGGCGCATGGGATACACACGGGTGGCGGAGCCTCGATCGGGTGCGACGGTGTGGATCAACGGCGCGCGCCAGGAGCGGCCCAACCTGCCGGCCGCGGGTTGCCCGTTCTGCCCCGGCGGCGTCGAGGCGCCGGACGACTACGACGTCCGCTGGTTCCCCAACCGCTGGCCCGCCCTGCCCGACGACCGCTGCGAGGTCATCCTCTACACGCCCCGCCACGACGCGGCGTTCTGGGAGCTGGGGGTGGCCGGCGTGCGGCGGGTGGTCGACCTGTGGGCGGAGCGCACCGCCTCGCTGGGTGCCCGATCCGACGTCTTGTGCGTGCTGCCGTTCGAGAACCGGGGTGCCGAGGTCGGGGCCACCATCTCGCACCCCCACGGGCAGCTCTACGCCCTCGACGAGGTGCCCCCGGTGCTCCGGGCGGAGTTGCTCCCCGCCCTCGCTCCGACCTGCCCGGTGTGCGCGGGAGTGAGCAACGGCCACCCGGTCGCCTCGGCGGGAGGCTGGGAGGCCGTGGTCCCGGCGGCGGCCAAGTACCCGTTCGAGCTGCTCATCGCCCCGGCCCGGCACCTACCCGACCTGCCGTCCCTGGGCGCCGCCGACCGGGACGCCATGGCGGCGGTCCTGGTCGACGCCCTGGCCCGGCTCGACCGCCTGTTCGACGCCCCGATGCCCTACATGCTGTGGGTCCACCAACGCCCGACCGACGGCGGCGACTGGCCGCTCGCCCACGTCCACGTCGAGGTCGCGCCGCTCTACCGGGCGCCGGGCACCCCGCGCTACGTCGCCGCCGCCGAGCTGGCGACCGGCGTCTGGCTCAACCCCGTCGAACCCTCCGACGCCGCCCACCGCCTCCGGGAGCTCACGTGAGCGCCCGGCTCGCCCACCGCCCTCGAGCCGACGCTGTGGGCCGGGCCGTAAGGCTCGCCCTCCTCGGCGCCGGGAACGGGGCCGACCGCCGTCGAGCCGACGCTGTGACGGTGGCGGTGCTGCCCACCGCGGCCGACGCCAGGACCCGAGACATGGCGGCACTGGCCGGCGCCGGAATCCCCGGGGGGGCGACGACGTGACAACGGCCGTGCGGCTGGCGCCGACCGGCGCCCTGATCCGGGAGTCGACGGCATGACAGCGGTCCGGGCTGTGCGGCTGGCGCTGGTCGGGGCGGGGATCCGAGGCATGGACTACAGCCGCCACGCCGTCGCCGGGGTCGGGCGGAGCTGGTGGCGGTGGGGCCGGGAACAGACGCCATGACAGCGGCCCTGTCGAGCCGAGCCGTGCGGCTGGCGCCGGCCGGTGCCGAGGGCCGGGAGCTGGCGACGTGAACACCCGCGGTCCGGTGCGGC
>Ga0075421_100002177_pt1 | contig 23252 bp, 24 predicted proteins | sample SoiMetdeltSBSDD5_FD_75292 | JGI IMG/M metagenome (GOLD analysis project Ga0075421, IMG submission 75292) | Bulk soil microbial communities from a Populus tree surrounding site in Tennessee, USA - Soil MetaG P. deltoides SBSDD5 | ecosystem: Environmental > Terrestrial > Soil > Tree plantation...
ACTCCGAGAAACGGCTGAGTTCATCGGGCATGATGCGCCGCTCGATGACCTCGAGGCCGCGTCTCTTCGCCAGCTCGATGACGGTGCGGCGGGTGATGCCGTCGAGAAAGCAATCGGCGATCGGCGTGTGGATCTTGCCGTCCCGGATGAAGAAGATGTTGGCGCCCGTGCATTCCGCGACGCGGCCTTGCCAATCCAGCATCATGGCGTCGGCACAGCCTTTGCGCTCGGCGATGTGCTTGGAAATGGTGCAGATCATGTAGAGGCCCGAGGCCTTGGCGAGTGCCGGCGCAGTTTTCGGGTCCGGCCGCCGATAGTCGGCGAGATCGAGCTTGATGCCCTTCAATCGCTGCACCGGGTCGAAATAGCTCGGCCACTGCCAGGTGGCGATGGCGAGATGGATTTTGTTGTGCTGTGCCGAGACGCCCATCATCTCCGATCCGCGCCAGGCCACCGGCCGCACATAGGCGTCGGTCTGGGCGTTCTTCTCCAGCACCAAGCGCTTGGCCGCGTCGATCTCGGCGATCAAATAGGGAATGTCGAAGTCGAGCAACTCGGCCGACCGCTTCAGCCGTTCCGAATGCTCCGTGCACTTGAAGATTTCACCGCCATAGGCGCGCTCGCCCTCGAATACCGAGCTGGCGTAATGCAATCCGTGGGAGAGCACATGCAGCGTCGCCTCGCCCCAGGGGACGAGCTTGCCGTCGTACCAGATCACCCCCTCGAGGCGGTCATAGGGTTGTTCTGCCATGGCGATTTCTCCTCGGGACGTCGTCCGGCGCCTGTGGACGCGCCTTCGTCTTCTGCTTTTGCGTCGCGGGCTGACACCCGGTATGGTTCGGCCGCCCATGAGAGCGCGCTTGCGCCGCGGGCGCAATCCGTTCCGGGCGAAGCTGCGGGTACGATCCTTTCGTGGCGACCCGTTCTCGGATAACAATCTGACCGAAATATGTCAATATGGCTGACCTAACTGCCCCGGTGACGAATGATCGGTCATTGTCCGGCGTCGACCGAGCGGCTCGCGGCCGTGAACCCATTTGGGATGTCATCGAGCTTCTGTTTTTCGCTTATCGGGATTTCATCGGCGACCCCGACGACGTGCTGGCGAAATTGGGCTTCGGGCGCGCGCACCATCGAGTGCTGCATTTTGTCAACCGCAATCCCGGCATGAAGGTTGCGGAGCTGCTCGATATCCTCAAGATCACCAAGCAGTCGCTTGGCCGCGTGCTCAAGCAGCTCATCGATCAGGGTTATGTGGTGCAGAAGGAGGGCGCCAACGATCGGCGTCAGCGCTTGCTGTACGTCACCGCCAAGGGCGAGAGCTTGGCGATGAAGCTCGCCGGGCTGCAAACCGCCCGCATCGTGGCCGCGCTCTCCGAGCTCGGGCCGAACGCGCACGAGGCCGCCTGCCGATTTCTCACCGCCATGATCAATGCCGACCACCGCGACGCCGTGCAGCGCTTCATCGCGCGCGCCGACCGGGCGCGGCGGGCGCGCGGCTGAGCCGAGGCCGTAATGCGAGCCACGACGGCCTCCGCCGCTCTTGCCGACGACGCGCCCCATTTATTGGTGGTCGACGACGACCGCCGCATCCGCGATTTGCTTTCCCGCTTCCTGTTCGCCGAAGGTTACCGGGTCACCACGGCAGAAACGGCGGCTGACGCGCGCGCCAAGCTCGCGGGGCTGCGTTTCGACCTCTTGATCCTCGATGTCATGATGCCGGGGGAGACCGGCTTCGATCTCGCGCGCGACCTGCGCGCCTCCTCGAGCGTGCCGATCATCATGCTGACCGCCCGCGACGAAGCCCAGAGCCGCATCGAGGGCCTGACCATCGGCGCCGACGACTATGTGGGCAAGCCGTTCGAGCCGAAAGAGCTTTCGCTCCGCATCGCCAGCATTTTGCGGCGCGCCCGCCCGGTCGCGGCTCCGGCCGTGGAATCGGTGCGCTTCGGCGAGTTCCGCTTCCATCTCGCACGCGGCGAGCTCAGGCGCGGCGATGAGATCGTGCGGCTCACCGATCGCGAACGCGACATGCTGCGCCTGCTCGCCGCCACTCCCGGTGAGACGGTGCCGCGGCAAACGCTCGCCGGCAACGACGGCGCAACCGGCGAGCGCGCCGTCGACGTGCAGGTGAACCGCCTGCGTCGCAAGATCGAGCACGATCCGGCCAATCCGCTTCTGGTGCAAACCGTGCGCGGAATCGGATATCGCCTGGTAACCACACCATGACCACGCTCGACGTCGGGATTGCCGCGCTGCGCTCGAGCCTGAGCGCGCTGCGCTTGGCCGCGAGCCGCGGCTACGAGTTCTATGACCGAACCAGCGCCACGCTAAAAGCAGTCATGCCGAAAGGGCTCTATGCCCGCGCGCTGTTGATCATCATCGCACCTATGGTGGTGCTGCAATCGGTCGTCGCCTTCATGTTCATGGAGCGGCACTACAATCTGGTCACCCAGCGGCTTTCCGCCGGAGTGGTGCAAGACATCGCCACCCTGATCGAGATCGACAAGGCCTTCCCCCAGGAGCAGGCGCTGGTGCGCCGCATCGCGCAAGACAAACTCGGGCTGGTCGTCGACTTTCTACCGGTCACCGAGTTGCCGCCGCCGGGGCCAAAACCATTCTTCTCGCTGGTCGACCAGGCGCTGTCGGAGGAGGTCAGAAAGCAGATCGGCCGGCCGTACTGGATCGATACGGTCGGGCGCTCGGCACTGCTCGAGATTCGCATCAAGCTCGACAACGCGGTGATGCGCGTCTTCGCGCCGCGTCGTGCCGCTTACGTCTCCAACTCGCACATCTTTCTGGCTTGGATGGTGGGCACCTCGCTGGTGCTGATCACGGTGGCGGTCCTGTTCTTGCGCAACCAGATCAGGCCGATTCTGCGTCTCGCGGATGCCGCCGAAAGTTTCGGCAAGGGGCGCGAAGTCCCCGACTTCCGGCCGCGTGGCGCGCGTGAGGTTCGGCGCGCGGCGGTCGCCTTCATCGAGATGAAGCGCCGCATCGAGCGCGCGCTCGAGCAGCGCACCGCCATGCTAGCGGGAGTTTCGCACGACCTGCGCACCATTCTGACCCGTTTCAAGCTCGAACTTGTCCTGTTGGGGGACAGTCCCGAGATCGAGGCCATGAAGAAGGACGTCGACGAGATGGGCCGCATGCTGGAGGCTTACATCGCGTTTGCGCGCGGCGATTCGAGCGAGCAATCGTCGCCGACCGACATGGGCGCCTTCCTGGAAGAGCTCAAGGCCGACGCCGAGCGCAATGGTCACAAGTCGAGCGTGCATTTCCACGGCCACCCGATCGTCACGGTGAGGCCGGCGGCATTCAAGCGCTGCCTCGCCAATCTGGTCTCCAACGCCGCGCGATATGCCCCGTCGATCTCGATCACCGGCCATCGCGACCACCGTTGGCTCACCGTCACCGTGGACGATGACGGGCCCGGCATCGCCGCGCATCTGCGGGAAGAGGTGTTCAAGCCGTTCTTGCGGCTCGACGATGCGCGCAATCAGGACGAAGGCGGCACAGGGCTCGGGCTCGCCATCGCGCGCGACATCGCCCGCTCGCACGGCGGCGACATCACATTATCGGACAGCCCGCTCGGAGGATTGCGCGCGACGGTCCGCGTGCCGGTCTAGCCAGGAATCGGTCACACGGAACGCGATGCCTTCTGATTACTGAGTACTGACTACTGAAGTGCACGAGCGCGTTCACGCAAGACGAATTTCTGGATCTTGCCGGTTGCCGTGGTCGGCAGCGGACCAAATACGACCGACTTGGGCGCTTTGAAATGCGCGAGTTGGTCACGGCAAAAGGCGATGATTTCCTCTGCGCTCGCCTTGGCACCCAGCTTAAGCTGCACAAAGGCGCAGGGAGTTTCGCCCCATTTTTGATCGGGCCGCGCTACGACGGCCGCAAGCTGCACTGCCGGATGCTTGTAGAGCGCGATTTCGACCTCGACGCTCGAAATATTCTCACCGCCTGAGATAATGATGTCCTTGGCACGGTCCTTGATTTCGACATAGCCGTCGGGGTGCTCGACTGCGAGGTCGCCCGTGTGCATCCAGCCGCCGCGGAATGTATCGGTGGTTGCCTTGGGTTCCTTGAGATAGCCCAGCATCACGGTATTGCCCCGCACCATGATCTCGCCGATGGTCTTGCCGTCGCGCGGCACCGGTCGGAGGGTCTTTGGATCGGCCACCATGTGGCCTTCCACCACCGGATAGCGAACGCCCTGGCGCGCAGTCAGCGCGGCTCGTTCTTCCAGCGGCAGTTTTTCCGATCCATCTTGCGGCACGCATAGAGTCGACGGACCTTGCAATTCGGTCATGCCGTAGATGTGAGTAACGCGGAAGCCGAGCTCCTCCATGCCCTTGATCACTTTGGCCGGGGGCGGCGAGCCGCCGGTCTGGATATCGACAAGGTGATCGAACCTGCGCCGCTGCTCGGCCGGCGCGGAAGTGAGCAAGTTAAGGACGGTTGGCGCGCCGCACATATGTGTCACGCCGTGTTCCGCGATCATCGAAAAGATGAGTGCCGGATCAACTTTGCGCAGGCAGACGTGGGTGCCGGCCATTGCGACTACCGACCACGGGAAGCACCAGCCGTTGCAGTGGAACATCGGCAAGGTCCAAAGGTAGACCGGCTTCGGGGGCAATGGCCAAGCCATGATATTTCCCACGGATTCCAGGAACGTGCCGCGATGGTGATAAACTACGCCCTTCGGATTGCCGGTGGTGCCGGAGGTGTAGTTGAGCGCGATCGCGCTGCTTTCGTCGGCTGGGCACATCCACGCGAAGCTCGGATCGCCCTTCGCGATGAATTCCTCGTACTCGATCTTGCCGAGCCGCTCTCCCGGCCCCGAGTAGAGCGCGTCGTCCACATCGATGACGATGGGACGCCTTTTGAGTTTCGCCAAAGCGGGAGCGACCTGTGCTGCGAATTCCCGGTCGGCGACCAGCGCCCTGGCCTCACCATGTTCCAAGATATACGCGATGGTTGCAGGTTCCAGGCGGGTGTTGATGGTGTTCAGCACGGCGCCCAGCATCGGTACGCCGTAGTGCGCCTCGACCATGGCGGGTACGTTGGGAAGCATGACCGAAACAGTGTCGCCGGAACGAATACCGGCACCCGCAAGCGCCGAGGCCAGTTGCCGCGCTCGCTCGTAGAGCTGCCGATAATTGTAATGACGCGCGTCGTGGATCACGGCGATGCGTTCGGGATGGATCTCGGCCGATCGCGGCAGGAACGACACCGGCGTCAGGGGTGCGAAATTTGCGGCGTTCGGTCGCAGGCCGCTGAAGATGTTACGCCCGGCGCCGGTCTGGCGCCGGCTCCCGATCGGCGACGGCTTGCGCGGCCGGCGGAGCTCACCGATCCTTCCCTTGCGAAGCAGCCGTCTGGTTGGCTTTGGCTTGGCTGGTTGGACCACGTTCCTCCTCCGTCGGAGCGGTTTGGCTGCAGGGTCTAATCGAGGCTTCGAGATGTATCATGAGAACTTGCATGGTGCGGTGCGGTAGATTTTTCCGCGCCTGCAGGTCGGACCGCCGTTCGAACCGATCTGTCGGCCGCTCGACGGTGCCTCGTGGCGCAACCGTTCGAACATGTTAGGCTTGCCCACCAACAAGAAATGCGAAAATCGCTCAACACTTCAGGCGGAGGACTCCCATGAAAGCTCTGACTGCCGCATGTGCGACGCTGCTTGCCATCCCGGCGCTGTTTGCAAGCGAGGGCGCGGTCGCCCAGGATCGCACCGTCAAGATTACCGGTTTCGGCGCCAAGTCGGGTGTCGTCCGTGTGTTCGGCATCAACAGCGAAGCGGCGATGAAGGCCGCCGCGGAGGAGATCAACAAGGCCGGTGGCGTCACGCTGGGCGATGGAAGCAAGGCCAAGTTGACCGTCGAATTCCTCGACGACCGTTGCAACGCCGAAGAAGGCATCTCGGTCGTGCGCCGCATCGCCTCGACCGACGCTTTCGTCGCGGTCGGGCCGACCTGCTCCAATGTGGCCGAATCGCTTTTCGGGATCCTGCAGAAGAAAGTGGGCGATGCCTCCGATAGCGGCCTGCAATTTCCCATCATTGCCGACGTGGCCGCCAAGGGCGGACTTGCCAAAATCTCCGAGTGGTCGTTCCGCAATGTGCCGAGCGAATTCGAGATGTACAAGTCGCTGTTCGCGTGGGTCAAGTCGCAGCATCCGGACCTGAAGACCATCTTTGGCGGCGTCGAGAAAGATTTCGCACATTCGAATGCGACCTACGGCGTCATGAAGGCGCAAGCCGACGCCAACGGCTTCCAGGTGCTCGGCACATCCGAATGGCTTCTCAATGACACCACCTTCTCGACCCAGGTCCGCGACATGAAGCGCGCCAACGCCGATATCGTCGCGATCTCGGCGCATCCCTTCACGACTTGCGGCGTGCTCAAGGAGATGGAACGTCAAGGCGTGAAGCCCAAGCTCCTGATCGGCCTCACCAGCTCGTCCAGCATCGAAACGCTGCAGGGCTGCGCCAAGCAGGCGGAAGGCATCATCATTCCGACGAGCTTCGCCCCGGTGACGCCGGAGGCCAGGAAAGCGGCCGAAAACGTCGCCAAGTTCGGCGGAAGCGCCGATCTGCACAGCGCCGCGGCCTACGAGATCATGTTTATCCTCAAGGATGTGATCGAGCAGCAGAAGATCATGGCGAAGCCCGACACCGTGCCGGCCGATCGCAACAAGATGCGTGAAGGCCTGGCGGCGTTGAAGGAAACGATGGGCCTCTTGGGCAAGGTCGGACGCACCCCTGATCGTGAAGCCATCAAGCCGTTCCTCTATGTCCATGCCAAGGATGGAAGCTGGCTGGTGCTGCACAAGCCATCATCCTGACGGGCCCAGGCATTTCGGCGGGCCGCACTGGCGGTCCGCCGCCCTGCCTGTTCAATCAGCCGCCTTGCCGCCAATCATTCGTCAGTACTGATCAGTTCCGGCCATCGACGTGGACGCTCTTGACCTGATCGACGCTGTGCAGTCGGTTGCCGATGGCGTGCTGTTCGGCGCGACGTATGCATTGCTGGGAATCGGCTTCACGCTCGTTTTCGGCGTGATGCACAAGATCAACCTGTCCTATGCCGCGGCCTCGATTGGAGCCGCTTATGCGAGCCTGTTGATCGTCGCCGGTATCAAGGCGCCCGCCATCCTTGTATTCCTGGCGGCGGCGGCGGCAGGTGGAATCATCGGTGGCCTCATTTATCTCGTAGGCTTCAAGTTCATTCCGCTCGCCAATCCGCTGGCAACCTTGATGTCCACCGTCGGATTGCTGCTCCTGATCGACGAGATCATCGTGCACACGACGGCCGGCGTTCCGCTCAATTATCCGGCGCTGTTCTCCGATGTGATCGTTCCGGTGGGGCCGTTCAACCTGCGCGGCGATCTGATGTTCGTGTTCGCTCTGAGCTGCGCGTGCATGGTCGTGCTGCTGCTGTTGCTCTATCGGACCAGACTCGGCCTCGCCACTCGCGCCGTTTCGCAGCAGCCCACGGCATCGGAGCTCTGCGGCATCAGCATCACGCGCGTGAATGTTCTCACATTCGTCATTACCGGCGTGGTCGGCGGCATTGCCGGAGCCATGACAGGGGCGGCCATCGGCATGCTGTCGCCGCTGCTTTCGCTGCCTTTGACCGTCAAGGGGCTGATCGTGACCGTGATCGGAGGGCTCGGCAGCATCCCGGGCGCCATCATCGCCGGTCTCGTCGTCGGCGGTCTTGAAAACGTCTTCCAGTTCTTCCGTGGGGTATCGGAGCGCGATCTCTACATCATGATGTTGCTCTTCGCTTTCCTCATATTCCGGCCGGGCGGCGTGTTCGCGATGCCGGTTGGACGCGATTGACGGCGGGGCGCAACCCGATGGATTTCTACCTCGGACTTATGCAGATCATCGGCGTTCATACGCTGCTCGGGCTGTCCGCCTATTGCGTGCTGCTCACTGGCCAGGTCAGCCTCGCCCAGGCCGGCTTCTTCGCGATCGGCGCCTACGTCGCCGGCATGCTCACGGTGCTCGCGCAATGGCCGCTCGTCCCCGCCCTCGGCGTATCCGCCGTGGTCGCCGGCGCGATGGCTTGCGCCGTCGGGTTCCCCGCCTTGCGGGTGAAGGGCCTGATGCTCGTGGTGGCGACCATCGCGTTCGGAGAGGCCGTACGTCTGTTCTTTTTCAATTTCACCTACCAGGTGCAGGCCGGAAATCTCAAACTCGGGCCCCACGGCGCCGAAGGTTTCCGCCAGATCCGCTACTTTCCCGAGAATGGCTGGACGACGCTCGACGTCATGCTCTTCATCTGGACGGTGGTCGCCCTGGTGATGGCCGGCGTGTGGTGGCTGGACCGATCGCGCGCCGGCGCCGTATTGCGTGCAGTCGGCGAGGATGAACTCGCCGCGCAAAGCACCGGCATCAACATTACTGCCGTGAAGGTTTCCGCGATGACGATCGGCGGCGTCATCGCCGGCATCGGCGGCGGCATTTTCGCGCATTACACGACGCATATCGAGCATGTCCAGTTCGGCGTCGTGCTGGCGACCTTCGCCATCGCCTATCCCATTCTCGGCGGCCTTTCCAATGTGCTCGGCACCCTGCTCGCCGTCATCTTCATTCAGGGCTTCCTGATCGAAGGTCTTCGCTTCATGGGCGATTGGCGCAATCTACTGTTCGGCGGGTTGATCGTGCTCGCGATGAATGTGCGCCCGCGCGGATTGCTCGACGCCGGGGCCATGCTCGCCCTCAAGCGGCTGGTCGTCCCGAGCAAGGATCGAAACGGTGCTTGATCTGCAGGGACTCACCAAGCATTTTGGAGGCGTCCGCGCGGTCGACGGCATCGATCTGACTGTTTCGCGCGGCGAAATCGTCGGCCTCATCGGCCCGAACGGCTCGGGCAAGAGCACGATCGTCAATCTGATCTGCGGTTTGCTTCCCCCCACCGCAGGCCGCGTCGTCTTCAACGGCGCCGACATTTCTCGTCTGCCGCCGCATGCGCGTGTGACGCTCGGAATTGCGCGCACGTTCCAGAACATACGCCTGTTCGGGCAATTGACGGTTTGGCAGAATCTCTGGGTTGCGCAGAATTCCGGCGAGCAGCGCAGTCAGAATTTTCTCCCGCGCTGGCTGGGCGGCTCGAGCGGCGCGTGGGAGGAGATCAACCGGACCCTCGAGTTTTTCGATCTTGCGTACAAGCGCGATGAATTGGCAGCCAATCTGGCATTCGGCGAACAGCGGCGGCTCGAATTCGCCCGCGCTCTCGCTGCGAAGCCTGCCCTGCTGCTGCTCGACGAACCGGCAGCGGGCATGAACGCCGAGGAAGTCGATCAACTCGACGGCCGAATCCGCAAGCTGCGCCAGGACGGCGTCACCACGCTCTTGATCGAGCACCATGTAGAACTGGTCATGTCGGTAGCAGACCGCGTCGCCGTGCTCAATTTCGGCCAGAAGATCGCCGAAGGAACGCCGGCTTTCGTTCAGGCCGACTCTGCGGTGCGCGAGGCCTATCTCGGCACCGCCGCGGTCGCATGAGGACTGAGATGCTCGACATATCCGACCTCGTCACCGCCTACGGCAAGATCGACGCGTTGAAAGGCGTGTCGCTGCAGGTCGAGACCGGAAAAATCACCTGCCTGCTCGGACCCAACGGTGCGGGCAAGACCACGCTGATGATGACAATTGCCGGTCTCTTACATCCGCGCCGCGGCTCCATCCGACTCGCCGGCACCGAGTTGGTCGGACTGTCGCCGGCCAGAATCGTCGGGCATGGCATCGCGCTCGTGCCCGAGAACCGGCTCGTCTTCCCACAGATGAGCGTGCGCGAAAATCTGCTCGCGGGCGCCTATCAGCGCAACGACAAGAGCGGGATCGATGCCGATCTCCAGCAGATGTATGCCCGCTTTCCACGTTTGAACGAGCGGAACGAGCAATTGGCCGGCACTCTCTCGGGCGGGGAGCAGCAGATGCTCGCAGTCGCCCGCGCCCTCATGTCGCGGCCGCGCGTGTTGCTCATGGACGAGCCGTCGCTTGGGCTCGCGCCCCTTATCGTCGCGGAGATCTTCAATATCGTCCGCGAGCTCAATCGCGATGGGACTACCATCTTCCTGGTCGAACAGAATGCGCACATGGCGCTGCAGGTGGCGCATCGATTCTTGCTGATGGAGCAGGGGCGCATCACGTTCAAGGGAATGCCCGGCCAGCTGGCCGAAGATGAGGTCATCCAACGCGCCTATTTAGGGACGCGCCGCGCGGCCGGCTGACGCAACCGCGGGAGAGGCCGATGATCGACCTCATCCAGAACACCGTCGACGGCGTGATGATCGGCTCATCCTATGGGCTGCTGGCGCTCGGCTTCACCCTGATTTTCGGCGTGATGCGCAGGCTCGACTTGGCCTACGGCCCGTCCATCATGATTGGCGGCTATTTCGGAACCCTCCTCTATTTGCATTACGGCGCCGGGCCGTTCGCGGTGGCGATCGCCGTGGTTATCGGGGCGGTGATTGCCGGCATCTATGTCGAGCGGCTCTGTTTCGCGCCAATGAAAGCCGGCGCCGCCATCGCATCGATGGTGTCAAGCTTCGCGATCTGGATGCAGCTCGAACAGGCGGCGATCCTGGTCTTGCCCCGCCACACCTATCCGTTCCCGCCGCTCGCAACCGCCGCGCCGCTCGAATTCGGGCCCTTCTTGGTACGTGTCGATCATCTCATCATGCTGGCCTGCGCGCTCGCGCTGGCGGCGGCCGTGCATATCGCGCTCTATCGCACCCGATTTGGGCTCGCCTTGCGCGCCATCATCGGCAACCCGGTCGCGGCTCATCTGGTCGGGATCAATGTGCGGACGGCCGTGCTGCTAGCATTCGCGGGCGCCTCGGCGGTGGGCGGCGCTGCCGGCTTCCTCGTGCTCGCGGTCGACCAACAGGTCACGCCGATGTTCGGCATGTGGGCGACATTGAAGGGCCTGATCGCCATGATGATCGGGGGACTGGGATCCGTGCCTGGCGCGGTTGTCGGTGGATTGCTGCTGGGCATCGTGGAGGCCAACAGCCAATGGTACTTCGGGCCGCAGATTCGCGATCTCGTCGCTTATGTCGTGTTATTTGCATTTCTGGTGGTGCGTCCGCAGGGCTTGCTCGGCAGCGCGCCCGAACCCGCGATGCCGCCGAAGGCTTGATCCATGGACGACTATCTCATCGGGGTATTGTCCAATATCGGCGTCATCTCTTTCGTCGCCCTGTCCGCCTATCTACTGCTGCTGACCGGAGAGATTTCCTTCGGCCAGCAAGGCTTCTTCGCGATCGGAGCATATGCTGCGGGTATAGCGACCGCCTTGTGGGGCTGGTCGCTGACAACGGCCCTCGTTTGGGGCGCCGCGGTCAGCGGCAGCGCGGCGCTGCTGGTCGGTGTGCCGACGCTGCGGCTGCACGGCCTCTACTTCGCGATCGCGACCTTGGCATTCGCGGAGATGGTGCGGATTCTATTCGAGCTGTTCCGTTATCAGATTTCGATCGACGGCGAGCTGATCGGGCCCAACGGTACCGACGGATTTCGCAACATCCGTTACATCTTCGACCACAACATCGACGCCTTTCAGTTCCTGCTGCTGATCTATTCGTTGCTCGCGGCGACGATGTTGGCATTCATGCTGCTGGAACGCTCGCGGCTCGGTGTCATCTTCCGGATGATCGGCCAGGATGAAACGCTCGCCGAATTGCAGGGAATTCCCGTCGCGCGTTACAGGGTACTCGCCGCCGGGATCGCCGGGATGCTTGCCGGAATTGGCGGCGGGCTTTATGCCCACCTGACGACTTATGTGGAGCCGCGCATTTTCGACATCATGCTCGGTGTTCACAGCCTGGCCTACGGCTTGATCGGTGGGCTGGGGACCGCATTGGGTCCGCTCCTCGGCGTTTTGATCGACATCGGCCTGCTGGAATCCATCAGAGCGCTGGCCGGGTATCGCATGATCATCTTTGGCGGGCTCGTTGCCATGCTGTTGATCGTACGCCCGCGCGGTTTGCTCGATGAGGTGGTGGTGCACAAGATCGGCCGCGGCTGGCGGCGAGTTGCCCTGTGGGTACGGCGGTCGGGCCTGAAACCGAGGGCAAACAACGCCCGAGCGACTGGAGGACCGCCGTGAGGTCGGTAGCTCACGCCATGACGACGCTCGCGATGCTTGCGCTTTGCGGACTCGAAGCCGCACACGCGCAGGTCCGCGCCAAGGCCGAGGTCAGCTGCCGGCCGGCCGAGAAGCTGCAATACGACTGCATCATCAAGCTCGCCAACTCCCGCACCAGCGAGCCTTTGTCCGGCCTCACGCTGATGGTGGGAGCCGACATGCCCTCGATGCCGGCGGCGCATAATGTGCGGCCGGTGAAAGCCACCGAGGAGCAGGACAAGGGCACGTATCGGGCGCGCATCGCGCTCGAAATGTACGGCGACTGGGCGCTGCGGCTGGAACTTTCCGGCGCGGTGCGCGATCGGGTGGTCAAGCTGCTGCGATTCGAGAGCGATCGCGTGGGTGAGGCGACACCAACGCAGGCGCCCGGGCGGCATCGGCACTAGCTCTAGACCGCGACTGTATCCTCATCCTCCGCGTCGCGTCGCCGGCGACGCGGGCGGACGCGGCAGACGGCGGCGGGAATCCGGAGCAGATCGTCCAGGAAACCCGACCAGCGCTGCCCACGCGCCAGCGCGCGGTCGAGCGCTGCCATGGTGCGCGCAAGGCCGGGGTCCTCGTCGTTGATCCAGGTGCGCAGCACCGATGCGAACAACAGCGCGAGGCCCTGCGCGCGCACCATGCCGCGCGGGCCCGAGGCGCTAATGTCGGCGGCGGTCAGCATCCATTGCTGCGAGCGCACGGCGAGCGAGTTCAAGGTGAATGCAAGGCCGGGATTGCGCGTAGCCGAACGCATCAGCGAGCGCACCGCGGGCTTATGAGGTGCGAGCACTTCGAGCCGGCGCATCAGCACGTCGAACAGACGCTCGCGCGGGGGCTCCTCGGCCATGTCGGCATCGCCGCCGGCGAGCACCGCGCGATCGGTCTCCCTCATCTGCGCGGCGAGGATTGCGAGCGTCGAAGGGAAGGTGCCGCGCAGATCGGCGAGCGAGACATCGGCGGCCCTTGCAATCTCGGCGAAACCGATCCGCTCGATCGGCTTTTCGGCGAGCAGCGCCATGAACGCGTCGATGATGCGCTCGCGCTCGGATTTGCTGCTGCGCGATGCCGGTCGAGCGGCTGACTTGCGCGGGGGCTTGCGAGCCATAACCGAGCTCCTGAACCGATCTTCCCCGTACGATCAATGTAGGCCGGCAACGTGGGACCTTCTAGGCCCCCGCAACCCTGAGCCCGCTGGCGCGAGCCACTCATCCCGCCAAATCGCGCGATCGTTTCGTCGCCGCAGCGATGGCCTCGCTCATCAGCCGCTCGAGGCCGCCCTCGCCCATGAGCACCTCCAGCGCGGCAGCGGTCGTGCCTCCGGGCGAGGTGACGTTTTGCCGCAAAGTCGCGGGGTCGAGCGGTGAACGGTGGAGCAGCTCGCCCGCGCCGGCGACCGTGGTGCGCGCGAGCGTGGCGGCGAGCGCTGCCGGCAAACCGGCGGCGGTGCCGGCGCGTGCCATCGTCTCGGCGAGCAGGAACACGTAGGCGGGTCCTGAGCCTGAGAGCGCGGTCACCGCGTCCATGAGCGCCTCGTCCGCGATCCATTCCACGGCGCCGACAGCGGACAGGAGCGCGTCGACGAGCGCGCGCTGTTCGTCCGAGACGCGCGCGTTCGCGACCGCGGCCGTGATGCCGCGGCCGATCGCGGCGGGCGTGTTGGGCATGGCGCGAACGATCGCGGCGCCCGGCAAGCCATCGGCGAGGAATCGCAACGTCCGCCCGGCCATGATGGACACAACCACGGTCGTGCCGCCCACGAACTGCCCCAGCGCCGGGAGGGCCTCGTCGGCGACCTGCGGCTTGACCGCGATCACGAGGGCGGCGACTTCGCCGGCCGCATCGCGCGACGGATTAAGGCGCAGGCCGCGCTCCGTCAGCGCCGCAAGTTCGCGGCTGGGCTGCGGCTCGAGCACCGCGACCTTTGCGGGAGAAAGCCCGAGCGCCAGCCAGCCTTCGAGCATGGCGCTTCCCATCTTGCCGGCGCCGGCGAGAAGGATGGTTCCGGACAGATTCGCGAGGGAACGCGTTTTCGTTTGCGGGTTCGCTGATGAACTCATGGCTGCGCTCCCGCCGGTGATGCCCCGGCTTCCCAGCCATCCACGTCCTAAATCTTGCGCGGGTCAAGCTCGCGCGCGGACGGAAACCGTGGGGAGCTTACGCCTGGCCCTGGGTGTCGAACATGGCGGCGTCGAGCGCCACGCGCGCCGGCTTGCCCGCCCACACGACGAATTGGAAGGCGGGAAAATACCGCTCGCAAGCATCGAGCGCGGTGGCGAGCAACGCCTCGCATTGCCGGCCCGAGGCTTCAACACCGCCGGCAAGCACCAGGGCGTGCCGGTACATGACGAGGCCGTCCCGGGTCCAAAGATCGAAATGTCCAACCCACATCTGCTCGTTGATCAGCGAGATGAGTTGCTGCACCTCGCTGCGGCAGCGCTCCGGCACTTTCAGCTCAAAGGCGCAGGCGAGATGCAGCGCCTCGATATCGTACATCCAGGTGTAAGAAACCTGATAATCGGTCCATTTCCCGGTCGCCAAGATCGTGATCTCGTCCTCGCCCGCACGCTCGAATGACCAGCCATTCGTGGCGGCCACCCGCTCGACGACCTCGAGCGGATTGCCCTGGGGCTGTTCGGCAAATTCGATGAGAGCCATGCTTGGTCTCCACCCTGACATGGGATGCGCAATCGATCGCACGCACACCACGCCGCTGCTCACGCAGTCCCCGGTGGAGCTGGACAAGCGCTCCGGGGCGAATCACCTGACGAGTCGAATATAACCCCATTGATTCCAGTGGCTAAAGCACAATCGGTTTCGACCGCGGCGACTGTTTGGTGGATATCTCGCCGGGCGGACTCATTTTCTCCACAGGTTCCATCATCGGGTTCGGGAGTCTGGAATCAGGAGCCCGGAGTCAGGAATCGTCCTGTCCTGAGTCTGGACTCCCGATTCCTGAGTCCTGTCAGTCGAATAGGCTCGATACCGACTCTTCGGCCGCGGTGCGGCCGATGGCCTCGCCGATGAGGCTGGCGACCGAAAGCGTGCGGATATTGCGGGCGACCTTGACCGCCTGGGTGGGCTGGATCGAGTCCGTGATGACCAGCTCCTTAAGCCGCGACGCAGTGATGCGGGCGACGGCGCCGCCGGAGAGCACGCCGTGGGTAATATAGGCGTAGACCTCGGTCGCGCCCTTGTCCAACAACGCATCGGCAGCGTTCACCACGGTGCCACCGGAATCGATGATGTCGTCGACCAGAATGCAGGTGTAACCTTCGACCTCGCCGATCACGTTCATCACTTCGGATTCGCCGGCGCGCTCGCGTCGCTTATCGACGATAGCGAGCGGCGCGTTGATGCGTTTGGCGAGCCCGCGGGCGCGGCCGACGCCGCCGACGTCGGGCGAGACCACCATCACCTTGCCGATGTCGAAGCGCTCCTTGATGTCGCGCACCATCATCGGCGCGGCATAAAGGTTGTCGGTCGGGATGTCGAAGAATCCCTGGATCTGGCCGGCGTGAAGGTCGAGCGTCATCACCCTGTCGGCACCGGCGCGGGTGATCAGGTTGGACACGAGCTTGGCCGAGATCGGGGTGCGCGGCGCCGGTTTGCGGTCCTGCCGCGCGTAACCGAAATAGGGAATGACGGCGGTGACCCGCCGCCCCGACGCGCGGCGAAGCGCGTCGATGATGATCAGCAATTCCATCAAGTTGTCGTTGGCCGGATACGACGTCGACTGGATGACGAAAACATCGGTGCCGCGTACGTTTTCCTGAATTTCGACGAAAATTTCCATGTCGGCGAAGCGGCGCACCACCGCCTTGGTCAGCGGGGTCGCGAGGTAGGCGGCGATCGCGTCGGCAAGCGCAGGATTGGAGTTGCCGGCGACTAGCTTGATCGCTCCGTTATTGGGCCGCATCGCTGGCTCCTGGCGAGAGGCTTCGCACGCTCGCGGCGCCCTGATAACAAGGACGCGGCAAGGCTGGCAATATGACGGGGCACGGCGCCCGCGACTTGTCCCGCTGATTCACGTAGTTGGAGTGCCTAGCCGCGAAACTGGGTAGACCTCCTCTCGCCCTTAATCCACATCGCTTCTGCCTGCTGCCGGTGGAATCCCGGGTCAACAGCGGCGACGGCGCTACCGGGCGAGCGCGATGGCACTGACGTGGCGCCCGTAATCGCGCTCGTTGCGGTGAGTTGAACGTCGGTAGCTGAAAAACCGCTTCGTATCGGCGTAGGTGCAATGCCCGAGGTCCTCGAATCGGCGGATGCCGGCAGCGGCGAGGCGGGCGGCGATATAGCCGGGAAGATCGAAGAGGGCGTGTTGCGGCCGTAGCGACGGCAAGAAGAATCCTTCGTTGTTAGCGTCTTCGGACGTGAAACGAGCGACGAATTCAGGCCCGACCTCGTAGCTCGGCTGGCGGATGGTCGGTCCAAGCGCGACTGAAAGGCGCGCGCGGTCCGCCCCGCACCGTTCCATGGCGGCGATCGTCGCCTCGAGCACGCCGCTGGCGGCACCGCGCCAGCCGGCATGGGCCACGCCGACCACGCCAGCCGTTTCATCGGCGAACAGGACCGGGGCGCAATCGGCGGTGGTTACGCCGATGGCGAGCCCCGGCACGGCGGTCACGATCCCATCCGCGCGGGGGCGCTCCTGCCACCGCCACGGCCGGTCGATCGTCACCACGTCGGGCGAATGCACCTGGTAGGCAGTGAGCAGGCGATCCGGCGGCACCCCGAGCGCCGCCGCCATGCGCGTGCGATTCTCGGCCACTTTTGCGGGCACGTCATCGGAGCCGGGCCCGCCGTTGAGGCTCGCATAGACCCCATCGGACACGCCGCCCTCGCGGGTGAAGAAGCCGTGGCGGACGCGGGCGAGCGCACCGAACGAGGCGGCCTGTAGCATGCCGGCCATTATCTCATGCCCGCCTTGCGGGTTGCGCGAATCTCTTGTTGGCATCGTTCGCACTCGGCTCTCGTTCACGTGTCGAAACCGGGCAGGCGCTCGAGTTTCGGATCGGCCACCGCAATGGCCTTGAACAGGCGGCCCATGCCGGTGCGGTCCTCGCTGGTGAGGCGCGCCAAAGCCGCATCGATGGTGCCGGCATAATCGGGCGGCGCGGCTGCCTTGAGCGCCGCCGCGCGCTCCTCGATACCGAGCCGGCGCAAGAATTCGCCTTGCGGCACCGGCCCGTGCACCCGCGCGCCCATGCCTTCGGCCGCGTGCGTCAATGCCTCAAAGTCCACGTGCGCGGTGAGATCGACCAGACCCGAGGCGAGCAGGGGCTCGGCAAACTGGTGGCCGCCGACGGCTTGTAAAGTATCCCCGATGGCGCTCTCGCTGTGACCGTAATCGATGATCAGCGCGGCGCCGCCGCGGCGCACGACCCGCCGCCCGATCTCGAGCGCGATGGTGTCGGAGCGCCACTCGAAAATCTCCCCGATCTTGGCGGCGCGCAATCGGCTCGGCAGAAGCTTGTCGAACAGCGGGATCGGATCGCGATCGATGCTGAAATGTAACCTGTCGTCGTCGCCGATCTTGATCACCCGCTCGTGCCAGCCGTCGGCGCACATCACGGCCTGATGGATCGGCAGGGCATCAAAGAACTCATTGGCCAGCACGATCGACGTCCCCTCCGGCACGTCCTCGAACGAGCGATGCCATGCCAACGGCACCTCGCGCCCCTCCAGGGCCTGGCGCTGCAGGCGCTCCAGCGCCGGGCTGATTTCGACCAGATGAACGTTGGCGGCGGCGCGGAAATCCGGGATCACCTTGGCCGCCCGCAACACGTCGACCATCATGGTGCCGCGGCCGGGGCCGAGTTCGACCAGATTGAACGCTCCGGGCGAGCCGATCGCGCGCCAGGTGGCGGCTGCCCACAGGCCGATCAGCTCCCCGAACATCTGGCTGATCTCGGGCGCGGTAATGAAGTCACCGGCGGCACCAAACGGGTCGCGCCGCGCGTAGTAACCGCGTTGGGGATCGGTGAGGCAAAGCTCCATGTATTGCGCCACCGCCATCGGGCCGCCGACTCTGATGCGCCGTCGAATTTCCGCCTCGAGCGAGGCCATCTCCGTCATGTCCGCTGTGCCGCCTCCTTGCGCAGGGCCGCCGCCATGAGCGCGACGCCGGCGAGCATCAACGGTAGCGATAGCAGCGTGCCCATCGTCAACCCACCCCACAGGAAGCCGAGTTGGGGATCCGGCTCGCGAAAATGCTCGCAAATCGAGCGCGCGACGGCATAGCCGAAACTGAAGGCGCCCAGGATGAAGCCCGGCCGCTTGAATGCGCCGGCGCGGATGAAGGCGGTAAGCAGCACGAACAGCAGCAACCCTTCAAGCACCGCCTCGTACAGTTGGCTCGGGTGACGCGGCACCGGGCCGCCGGTCGGGAACACCATCGCCCAAGGCAGGTCGGCGGGTCTGCCCCAAAGCTCGCCGTTGATGAAATTGGCGATGCGGCCGAGAAAGATCCCGATCGTTCCCGCCGCGCAGGTGATGTCGCCGAGCGAAAGGATGGACAGGCCGCGATGACGCGCGAACAAGACGACCGCGAGCACGCAGCCGAGAAAGCCGCCGTGAAACGACATGCCGCCCTTCCAGAGCTGAAACGTCTCGAGCGGGTGTGCGGCGAAATAAGCCGGATTGTAAAAGAGCACGTAGCCGAGCCGTCCGCCCAAGATGATACCGAGCGTAACCCACAGCACGAAGTCATCGTAATCGGTGACGGTCATAGGCACCGGCGAGGCCCACAGCTGCTCGCGGCGAATGATCGCGCGCGCGTAGTGCCACCCCAACAGGATCCCGACGATGTAAGCGAGCGCATACCAGCGGATCACCACCGGCCCGAAGCTGATGAGCACGGGATCGATGGCGGGGAAGGGGAGGGCGTAAAGCGACATCGGCGACTCGCGTCATCCGGGTGATGCGGGCAGCAAGCCGACGAAGTCAAGCCGCCGTCGACGGTGGTGCCTCGGTCTGCGGCATTATCTCAAAGCGTTCTGTTCCGAGATCGGCCCCGTGACCGGGTAAAAGGGGCGCGTTCCGACCGCCCTTGCGGGCGGAGCAAACCGTCGCCATTCTTGCGCCAGCGTTTGAAGTCGAACCCGAGACCAGCGATGACCCAGACCACCAACCGTTTCTTCGACGAGATGGCGCGACTGATGAACGACGCGGCCGGCGTCGCCTCGGGCGTGCGGCGCGAGTTCGATACCATGGTGCGCAATCAAGCGGAGCGCATCTTGCGCGACCTCGATGTCGTCAAGCGCGAGGAATTCGAGGCGGTCAAGGAAATGGCCCGCATCGCGCGCGAGGAGAACGAGGCCTTGAAGGCGCGCATTGCCGCGCTGGAGGCCAAGCTCGGATCCGGCAGCAATCCGTAACCACTTGGCCTGACGTCGTTTTCTGCACAAGCGGCGGCATTGGCCCTTTCTTGTCTTTCCCTGTCGCGCTCGCTATAAGCGCGCGGGATCGCCGGCGGGACGCGCGCTGGTACGAACGCAGCCGCAGCCCAAAAAACCCTCGAGGCACTGCGGCGCCAAAGGCCGCAGCGTCTTGGCGGCTGTTTTGTTGCACGAGGATTTGCATCATGGCGAGCGTCAAGCAGATGAAAGCGGCGGCGCGGTCGCAGGCCGGCAAGGGGGCTGCCCGCGCCGAGCGTCGCGCTGGCCGCGTGCCGGGCGTGATCTACGGCGACGGCAAGCCGCCGCTCAGCATTTCAGTCGATCACGGCGATCTCAAGCAGCGGATTTATGCCGGCCGCTTTCTCACTACCATTTACGAGCTCGACGTCGACGGCACCAAGGAACGAGTGATCCCGCGCGACTTCCAGCTTGATCCGGTGAAGGATCTGCCCGTGCACGTGGATTTCCTGCGCCTGGGCGAGGGGGCACAGATCCGGGTGCGTATTCCGGTGCATGTCGTCAATGCCGATCAGGCGCCGGGCGTCAAACGCGGCGGCACCGTCAATATCGTCACGCATGCCGTCGAAGTGGTGTGCTCGCCCGAGCACATCCCGGAATCCATCGATGTCGACATTTCGGGACTCGAGATCAATTACTCGAAGCACCTGAACGAGGTCGCGTTGCCGCCGAACGTGCGTGTCGTCGGCAGGCTCGACGACACGCTGGTCACCATTGTACCGCCGTCGGGTTACGCGGAAGAGATGAAGGCAGCGGCCGAAGCTGCCGCCGCGGCCGCCGCCGCTGCAGCCGCTGCAGCAGAAGCCGGTGTTCCTGCCGAAGGCGCAGCTCCGGGTGCCGCGCCCGGTGCGGCTCCCGCCGCAGGGGCTCCAGGTGCGGCCGGTGCCCCCGCTGCCGCCGCTGCCGCGCCGGCGGCGGAGAAGAAGCCTGCGGCCGCGGAGAAGAAGTAAGGACATCATTCTTCCGTCATCGCCCGTGCAGGCGGGCGATCCAGTAAATCACCGGTGCCTGGAGGCGGTGTCGGTGCGATCTCATGATCCCAGATTACTGGATGTCTGCTCGCGCAGGCATGACCGCACGGACAAAACTCCATGCTTCTCCTCGTCGGGCTCGGCAATCCCGGTTCGCGCTACGCGGGCAATCGGCACAATATCGGCTTCATGGCGGTGGACGCGATCGCCAAACGGCGCGGCATCGGCCCGTGGCGCCGGCGCTTTCAGGGTGTGGCGGCCGAGGGGCCGCTCGGCGGCGAACGCGCGCTGCTGCTGCTGCCCGGCACCTACATGAACGACTCGGGCCGGGCGGTGGTTGAAGCCGCGCATTTCTACAAGCTTGGCCTCTCCGACATCATCGTCTTCCACGATGAGATCGACCTCCCGCCCGGTAAGGTCCGGGTCAAGACTGGGGGCAGCGATGCGGGCCACAACGGCCTGCGCTCGATCTCGGCCCATATCGGCAATGAGTATCGGCGCGTGCGCATCGGGGTCGGGCATCCCGGAGTGAAGGATCTGGTTCACGCGTATGTCCTCAGCGATTTTGCCAAGGGTGAGCGTCCGTGGGTCGAAGCGCTGTGCGCCCTCGTCGCTGATAACGCCGAGCTGCTCGCGAAAGATCAGGACGCGAGTTTTCAGAACAAAGTGCATCTCGGTATGCAGGCCAAAGGATTCTTGGACCCCAACCAACCGGAACAGCCCGACGAGTGAGACACGCGTAGATCGATCAGAGCAACTCATGGGCTTCACGTGCGGTATCCTCGGTCTGTCCAACGTCGGCAAGTCGACGCTGTTCAACGCGCTCACCGCAACCGCAGCGGCGCAGGCGTCGAATTATCCGTTCAGCACCATCGAGCCGAACGTGGGGGAAGTCATGGTGCCCGACCCGCGCCTCGACGAGCTCGCGAAGCTCGCCAAGTCCGCCAAGATAAAGCCCACGCGCCTTACCTTCGTCGATATCGCCGGTCTCGTGAGCGGGGCCTCGAAGGGGCAAGGCCTCGGCAACCAGTTTCTCGCCCATGTGCGTGAAGTCGACGCTATCGCCCACGTCGTGCGCTGCTTCGTCGACCCTGACGTCGCCCATGTCTCCGATACGATCGATCCGATCGCAGATATCGAGACCATCGAGACCGAGCTCATGCTCGCCGACCTCGACAGCCTGGAGCGGCGCGTCGACGGCCTGACCAAGAAAGCGAAAGGAAACGACAAGGACGCGCTCGAGGCGCGGCAGACGCTCGATCTCGTCAATCGGGCGCTCGCGCTGCTGCACGAGGGAAAACCCGCGCGATTGGTCGAGCGCAAGCCGGAGGAGGAGAAGACGTTTCGCATGCTGGGTCTCTTGACGGCGATTCCGGTCCTCTACGTGTGCAACGTCGACGAAGCGGCCGCCGCGGCCGGTAATGACTTTTCTCGCGCCGTCGAGGCGCGCGCCCGGGAGGAGGGCGCCGCTTGCGTTGTCATCTCGGCGAAGATCGAAGCGGAAATCGCCGTGCTGCCGGCGCAGGAGCGCGCCGACTATCTGGCGGCGATGGGCCTCAACGAACCGGGTCTCGACCGCTTGATCCGCGCCGGCTATTCGCTGCTCAATCTGATCACCTATTTCACCGCGGGGCCTAAGGAGGCGGCAGCCTGGACGATCACGCGCGGCACCAAGGCGCCGCAGGCGGCCGGCGTCGTCCATTCGGACTTCGAGCGCGGCTTCATTCGCGCTGAGACCATTGCCTATGAGGACTACGTGGCGCTCGGCGGTGAGGCGGGCGCGCAACAGGCGGGCAAGATGCGACTCGAAGGCAAATCCTACGTCGTCGCCGACGGCGACGTCATGCATTTCAGGTTTGCGACGTAAGCAGATGACGTAGGGTGGGCAAAGGCACCGCGGCGCCGGCGCACCGATCATAATCCCTCGCGCCTTTGCCCACGCGCGGAGCCGCGGCTAAAGTACGTTACGCGTGGGCACGGCGCACGCGATCAAGCTGCCGCACGATATTTGCCGCGTGCGCCTTTTCCACCCTACTTGCTTCGCGCTGCACCGCGTCCGGGACAAGTATCGGCCATCACATCTGCTGGCCGCGCTGGCGGATTGCGCCGAGATGCTCGTTGATGCGGAACATGATCAGCACGAACTCGGCGATGATGCGGGCGAAGATCACGCCGATCACTACCCCGATCAAGCTCGCGACGATCCAGAACAAACCCGCGAGCGGACTGAGCGCCATCAGCGTGAGACCGGATATGATGCCGGAGAGTCCGAACAAAGCCGAAATACCGACCGCGAGCCAGTAGAAGACCTTGATGATGGAAGGCGTAATGAACCGTTCCCACTGGAACAGGTCGCGAAAATCGAACATGGGGTTCCTCCTCCCGACGCAGGGGTGCCGCCAGTTGACCAACTCGCGCAGCCGACTTCGTGCTTTCGCGGCCGGTTCGACTGCGCTGCCGCGTCGTGCGCTCCTCGCCGAAGCCCATTCGAACACTGCACTGCGGCGTCCGCGTGGTCAATCGAACTCCTCGAACGCCCGTGGTTAATGCCGGATTAATCAGCGCGCGCGGCGGCGCCGGTGCGCACTCTCGGTGCTGCCCCGGTTGACCTCTTCGGAGGCGGCGCTTAGGGAACGCGCTCCGCAAGCCGCAGGATCGCCGTGCCCCGTCTGCATTGGGAAGATTTCAGTCCCGGCCAAGTCACCGAGTGC
>Ga0075421_100002178_pt1 | contig 23250 bp, 17 predicted proteins | sample SoiMetdeltSBSDD5_FD_75292 | JGI IMG/M metagenome (GOLD analysis project Ga0075421, IMG submission 75292) | Bulk soil microbial communities from a Populus tree surrounding site in Tennessee, USA - Soil MetaG P. deltoides SBSDD5 | ecosystem: Environmental > Terrestrial > Soil > Tree plantation...
CAACTCCAGCCCGACCGGCTCCTGATCGACGTAGTAGTTGATGTCCTTCACGTCGGCGGGCACGACCAGCGGTCCGGCCGCGGTGTCCTGACCTGGAGCGGCGAGTCCGTGTCCCGCGTAGTAGAACCAGAACCGATCGGCATCTTTTGCGGCGCCGTTCTGGTACTTTTGAAACGCATCGTTGATGGCCTTGCGCGTCGCTCTCTTCGCGCCTTGCACGTCACCTACAGGCGAGAGGAGCAGCGTGAGATTCTCCGGAGCGACGCCGCCCGCTTTCACCACCCAATTCGCGAACTCGAGTGCGTCCTTCACCGCGCCCGTGAGGTTCCAGGCGGGTTTCGGATAGCGATCGATGCCGATGACGAGTGCGTGCGCGCGCATGATCAAACCTCAGCCGAACACCACGCCATTGTCGGCGAGCACGGGATCATCGCGAAACTTCCACAGCGGCACCGCCCTGTTGGCGTTGTTGTAGATCCCCCAATAGTGCAGCCCGACCACGCTCCGTTGCTCGAAGTCGACGATCGCGGAGCCGGAGCTGCCGGCAAGCGTCGAAGCATCGTGACTGAACTGGTTCGCCCCACCCCACTCGATGATCGTGCCGGGCGAGAAGCGCTTCGTGCCTAGACTCTTTTCATCCGCGCCGAAGACGCGCTTGAACACGGGTGCGGGCGTGACCTTGAGCGAGTCGACCATCGGATATCCGACCGCGAAGATGCGGCGGCCTTTGAACGCCGGCGGCTCGTCCTTTGTCAGCGACAACTGCCGCGAGCCCGCCGGCTCCTCGTCCAGCTCCAGGACCGCCATGTCCACTTCGAGATGATGACCGAGAATGCGCGTCACGCGCGCCGTCGACGATTCCTTCGAACCGAGCTCGCCGCGCAGCTCGAAGAACGGCGAATCGGTTTTCTTTTTCTTCGACCACTCCTTGCTGTTGCTCTTGCACAGCTTCGCGAAATCATCCGGCGATGTCTGCCACGCGTTGAGGGCGAGCCCGAACAGCGAACAGAGCACGTGGTTGTTGGTCAGAATGCGTCGCGGCCCGACGATGAAGCCGGTGCCGCGTCCGGAATGTTCCGCGTTCTCGATGCGTCCGACGCCGGCGATCACCCCAGGAAGGAGGTCCGCGTTCTGCTCCACCTCCGGCCAGTTCTCCGGCCGCTCCGCGACCGTGCCTTTGCGCACGAAGATCGCCGGCCGCGAAACGAGGACGATGAAGAGATCGAGCGCGTCTTTCTCCGCGTCGCTGAGCTTGGCCTTGTCGCCGCTCTCGGCGATTTTCTTCGCCGCTTTCGTTGCGAGCTTCAACGCGGCCTTCACCTTTTTCTCGTCAGCATCCGCCTTGGCGATGAGATCGTCATCGATGTTCACGACCGCACGATCCCTTGCGATGCCGCGCAGTCGGTCGACCGTATCTCCCTGGAGCATGTCTTCGAGCACATCGTCCGACGGCATCCGCTCCGCGAACCAACGCGCGTCTCTCTCGTCCGGCATAGAGTCCTCCGTTTGTGTGTGAGGGACTGATTATCGCTTCTACCCGACGATCCGCAGTCCCGGAGTGCGCAGCAACTGCGAGCGATCGCGCAGATCGACGCGCAATCGCGTTCCGTAGCCGCGGAACTCGTAACGAATGCCCGTCACGTTCCCGACGACGGCCACGCTCTCCGAGCCCGTGTATTCGAAGACGACTGTCGGCTGCGACGAGGCTCGGCGCGTGTTTATCGGCGCCGGAGCAGCCGTATGTCGAATCGACAAGGCCTCGCGGCCCTTTCCACAACAACTCATAGCTCTTCTCCTTTTGTCGTCGCGCGCTCGAGCAGGATCGCGCCGCCGGAGATGCTCAGCCAGTGCAGCACTCCTTCGAGCACATTCCGCGAGGTGACGATCGCGATCGGCAGCGACACCCACAGACTCAGGCAGTAAAAGCAATCCATCAGTTTCCCGAAGAAGCCTGCGCCCGCGAAGCGCCGAAGATGGACCAGGACATCGCCCGGCCCATCCTCGGCGTGAAGCAAATGCGTCACACGCCAGCACGCGAGCACGCTGATGAGCAACGCGACCATGATCAATCCAGGCAATACCCGAGGTCATACTCGTTCGACAGCGACGTCACGTAGAACGTCGGGCCGCCCGAGTAGCCGTAGATCGTGCGGTCGTACGCGACGAAGCGGATGGCATATCCGCACGGCTGGCAACCCGACGTATCGACCGTCCACGTCCCGTTTCCGCCCGTCGTCAGAATCGGCGGATGCGCGCGGAATGGCAGACCGGTGCCATCGAAGTCGACCGGCCCGCAGCCAAGCGCCGGGATGATCGACGCGTGGATGCTGCTCCAGTGCTGGAACTCGACGAGAGCGGGGTTCGGAACGAGCGTGCTCGATCCCGGATCGTGAGACGACCACGAGCCGTGGATGATGTCGCCCTTCTTGAACTTGCCGCACTGACCGAGGCCGGTGAAGTCGGCAAAGACCGTCGGCGCAGTGTTGTCGATGCGAACGACGACCGTTTGCGTGTCCACTTCCGTCAGCGGATTGCCCGTCTGCCGGAACGTGGCCTTGATCTCCCACCGTCCCTCGTCATTCGCGGAGGTGTGCCAGAAGCCGAGGGTGTTGTCGGTGAGATACGTGCGATTGCCGCCACCCGACATGCGGTTGGGGTACGGATACCAGCCGCCGACGGGCACCACGTGCTTGACGCATTCGAAGTTGAACACGCCGCCCGCGATGCAGTCGACCGGATTGCCGATCGCATCCTCTTCGGCGAAGAATACGTCGATCTCGTTGCCCAGCACGCGGACCTCGCCGGTATCGACGTTCCTCACCTCGATTCTGTACTCGCGGTCGATGAAGCCGGCCATGCGGCCGCGGATCGCGACGATGCCGCCGAAAGGGCGCTCGCCGGCGATCGCAAGGCCGGTGGCGGCGTTGATGCTCGCGGCGTCGGCCGGCACGTCACTGATGTTGAGCAGCGACGGGATCAGCACATCTCCGGGATCGCCCGGGGCCAGTTGCATGAGGCACTCTTCGCGATTGCCCCAGTACGGCGTGTAGTCGGGTTGGTTCGGCGGCGGAGGCGCGCCCCACCGCAGAATGCCGCGGAGCATGCCGACCACCGGCGTGTCGCAGTCCTTGAGCCACTTGCCGATTTCGACGGGCATGGTGATGCTGTATTGCACGCCGTCCGCGGGCACTGCCAGGAGGTCGTGCACCTGCACGCCGGCGGTGCCGAGGTGGAAGAAGTTCCCGTCGTTGTTCGGCGAGAAGTAGAACGCGACGTACTCCGTCGAGCCGTTCGTGCAGAGCCTTCCGGAGTAGCCGCCGCCCTGCTTCACCGTGAGCACCGCGGTGACGGTGTTGTCTTCCGGCCGGTAGCCGACGCAGCGGAGCTCCTCATAGGTCGTGTTGCCGTCGCCCGGCGACAGGAACGCCTTGAGCAGCACGTCGATCTGCTTCGTGGCGACGAGTTTCGCGAGCGGCGTCTCGGAGATGGCCGACGTGAGCGCCACGGAGTTGAGATGCGCGAGCTTCTCGACCTCATCGTGCGCGAAACGGTCCACGCCGACCTTCGTGCCCTGATAAAGCGAGATCTTGTCTTCGAGGCTGAGCTTCTTCGGCGTCACCGCGAGCTCGGTGTCCGGATCGAAGAACGAGAAAGTCTCCTCGACGAGCTTCGGGAGCTGAATCTTCGAGAGCTTCAGCTCATCCATGATCTCGTACCAGAGCTTCTTGTAGGTCGGACGGATCTGAATCGTCCTGTCGACGACGTTACCCCACACCGGCGGATAGTCCGGCGTGTTCGGCGGCGGCACGGTCTGCCACGAGAGGATCGCGCGGACCTTGACCAGGCTGTCGTTCAGCCCGCAGTACTTGCGCGGCGGATCGATGCTGATCTTCGCGTGATAGCAAATCGGCTTCGGACCGGGAATGTCGTGCACGCGCACGGACGAGAAGCCGAGGTCCTGCCATCCGGCGCCGTAGTCGGCATAGAAGCGAACGTACTCGTTCGTTCCGTTGAGACAGATGTCGGTGCCGTAGCCTGAGCTCAGCTTGACCGTGACGACCGCCTCGAGCAGGTCGCGCTGCGGATTGAAGCCGAGGCACGTGAGCTGCTCGTAGGTCGTGTTGCCGACGATGGCCTCTTTCACGACCTTCTTGAACGGACTGTCCTTGAGGTTGCCGTAGTAGTTCGGGTTGGTGAGCAGGTAGACGTTGAAATTCGCGCGCTCCGTCGGAACGCGCGATTCCGGTTTTCTCGTGGCCATAGTTTTCCTCCCACTGATTTGTTACTGAGTTAGTGAGAGGGAGGAAGGGAACGTATCGGCGATTGCTTGGTCGAATCGCGTAATGCTTGGTGGAATCTGTCATCCTGAAGCCGCGAAGACGGCGAAGGATCCCCTGCTTTGCTGCGCGTCACGTGCTATCGGCAGGAGATCCTTCGCCGTCTTCGCGGCTTCAGGATGACAGCGGGTTACTTCTGCAACTCCTCCAATTGCGCTTTCAGCTTCGCGTCCGCGGGGTAGAGCTCGGTCGCGATCTGCGCGAGCGCGATGGCGGCGGGTTTGGCCGCGCGGGCGAGAAAGTTCACGATGTTGAGCAGATTGCCCGGGCTCGCGTAGCCTTTCGGATCGATCTCCACCGACTTCGCGAGCAACGTTCTGGCACGCGCGGCGTCGCCGGTCATCAGCGTGAGCACGCCGAGAACGCCGTTGACGCCGGGCGAGCGCGGATAGAGCTCGAGTCCGAGGCTTGCGGCGCGCAGCGCGTTCGGGATATCGCCCCTCTGCGCGCGTTCCTCGGCGAGCTCGATCAGATCACCGGCGAAATCGGGCTTGAGCGATGCGGCGGCGAGCATGGCGCGGTGTTTCTCCAGCGCGCCGAGTCCCGCGATCGTGGTGAGGTCGATCGCCTGTAGTTCCGGCGTCCAGAGCTTCGACCATTCGGAGCTCCACTTCGTCACGCGCGCAGAGAGCGTTTTGTCGAGACGCGCCTTCGGCGTGCGCGCGTAGTCGGCGAAGAAACGCAGCACTCCTTCGCGGTGATAGACATCGAGGTCGCCGCTCGCATCGAGCACGCTCGCGATGTACGACCCCACGATCGTGAGCGGCTCGCCCGCGACCGGATGCCGTCCGTCTTCGACCAGCTTCTTGTCGGCGAGCGCGTCGCGGAAATAGCGGAACGCCTTCGCGAGCTCGCCCGCGTCGGTCGTCTTCGCCTTGCCGTGACGGTCGTAATAGGCGAGACCGTACGTGAATGCCTCGTCCATCGCGCGATAGGTCGTCGTCTCGGTTTCGTCGTTCGAACGTGCGCCGATCTCGCGCGGGTGCCCGAGGAACAGCGAGACCAGTTTCTGCTGGAAGATCCCGAGGTTCGCGTCGTCGAAGTTCGAGGCCAGAGCGACGGCGAATCGCTCGCGCGGGAGGTACAGCACATTGGTGCGAGTCTCCTGCTGCGAGCCGCCGTGCTCGACGCCCCAGCGTCCGCTCATCTGCACGATGCCGAAGCCGTAGCCGTAACTCGTGAAGCGTCCGTCGCGCGTCGGCTCCGCGGTCCACGCGCGCTCGCGCGTCTCGCTCTTCAGCACCTTACCGTTCGCGAGGCCGTCGACGAGACGGATCATGTCCTCGACCGTCGAGCGCGTGCCGCCTGCGGCGAAGCGGCTGGAGATGTCGATGTATTCGCTCCGCTGCAGCTTCCCTTCATCATCGAGCGCATAGCCGGTGACGCGATGCGGAATGAGCGCGCGCGGATTGTCCATTCGCGTCGAGGTCATGCCGAGCGGCGTCCAGACGTTCGCGGTCATGTACTCGCCGTACGGCTTTCCGCTCGCGGCCTCGATGATCGCGCCGAGGAGGTTGTAGCCGTAGCTCGTGTAGCGATACGCGGCGCCGGGCTCATTGACGAGATCCCAGTCGGAGAAGACCGCAATCGCTTCCCGAGTCGTTTTCGGATCGCGGAAATGCCCTTCCTTCTCGTAGTCGCGGTAATGACTGATGCCGCCCTGATGCGCGAGGAGCTGTCGCACCGTGACCTTGTGCACCTTGCGCGGGAAGTACGGCACATACGTCTGCACCTCGGCGTCGAGATCGATCTTGCCCTCTTCGACGAGCTTCAGTACGGCGACGGCCGTCATCGGCTTCGTGACCGAGGCCATGCGATACGAGGAGTCCGCGCGCGCGGGGACTTCGTTCTCGATGTCGGCGAATCCGAAACCGCGCGACCACCGAAAGTCGCCGTGCATCACCGCGACGGAGAGTCCCGGCATCTTCTGTGCCTTCATCGTCTCTTCGGCGAACTGCTCGAAGGCGCGGACGCGCGCGTCCTGCGCAAACGCGGACGCGGCGAAGAGGAGTGTGAAAACAAAAACGCGCATGCGGTGCATGCGCGTGAGGGTAGCGGATCTTTCGGTCATTTGCGCGGCTCGTCCCCGAGCTAGGACTGCAGTGCGCGCAAACGAATGACGTTGTAACCTACGGTGAAGCAATAGAGACTCGTCGGCGTGAAATTCAGTTGGAGCTCCCCGACAATTTTTACCGTGCTTGCCGTACGCGATGTGACGGATACGGCATCGAGGCGATTCGCCGTGCAGAAGCTGACCAGGCTGCGGAGGTCGGCGGGCCGCTCGACGAACCGGTCTGTCCATTTCACCTCAACCGCCCACGACGGCTTCAGCTTCGGACCGAGGTGAACGATGTCCACTTCACCTTGATCCCAACGTGCGTAGTGCAGGGCGGTGTCAGCGTGAAACCACTGGGAGAAGATGCCCGTCTCTGCCAGATCTCCCATTGCCTCGTCATCGCTCGCAATCGGCGAGAATAGTGCGCTTCGCATGGAGGGATTGGTCAGATAGACCTTGAAGAAGTTCGCGCGTTGAAACCGCCGGCCGCTACGATCGATTCGGTGGACTACTTTGATCAGGAACGCGGCCTCGAGGTACTCGATATACCGTTTGATCGTATTCTTCGCGACACCGGAATTCTGTGACAGTTGCTCGAGCGATACCTCGTTCGCGGTATTGAATGCCAGCGTTGTGAAGAGGTAGTTCAGCTCCTGGATGTCCTGGATTCCGTATAACCCAGGCAAATCCCTCAACAGGACTTTGTCGATGATGTCTCCCTTGATGAATCTCGCTGGGTCTGACTGGATCGTCTCCGAGAAGATCACCTCCGGGTAGCCGCCATAGTTCAAGTAGTGCACAAACGCATCGTTCAGCGCCGCGATATTTGTCGAGGTGATCCTCTCAGACTGACGATCCGGGCTTTCCATGTCGATGAGGTTCATCTGACCGAGCAGGTCGAGATACTCGTAAAACGTGACCGGAGGAAGTAAGAAATCGGTAAAGCGGCCAGCGCCGGACTCATTGCTCTTGAGCCGCAGCGCGGCTGCGGCCGAACCCGAAGCGACGAATCGAATCGTCGGATAGGAATCAACGAGTGTCTTGAGCTGGACCTCCCATTCCCGGACGTACTGAATCTCGTCGAAGATGATCACCGGTCGCGAGGCCTCGAGATCAACGCCCGACACATCGCTGTAGTGTCTGACGAGATCATGCAGATCGCAGTTGTTGTAGATGGGATGGTCGACGGACAGGAGGCAGATGTCGTTGTGCGGCATTCCGTCGTCGAGTAGGTGCTGGACGACGTGGTGGAGGAGCACGGTCTTGCCGACTCGCCGGGGTCCCATCAGCAGGACAGCGCGCCGAACGTCGCTTTGTGTCACCAGGGGATAGAGCAGATCGAAATATGCACGCCTGCGCATGCTTCGGTAGCTGTCGTTGATAGCGTGCGGCTCAGCCCACCAGACGTTCTCCGCCGTCATCCGCCGAAGAACCTGCTCGGTAGGAACCTGTTTCATTGCCCGCCAATGCTATCGCCGAATTGCTTTAAGAGCAATCGACTGATCTTAACGCGGTATCATCATTTAACTTATTGGTGCAACGCCACTTAGCGCGCGTCGATTGCTCACGCCGGTTCGTTGGGTGTCGCCGCAGTGTTGGCCCAAAGGAAGAACTTCGAAGAATCGTTCCCGATCCTTGCATAGTGACGTCCTCATGAACCGGTCCCTGCTGCTGCTCCTCGTGCTCGCTTTTCCGCTCTCCCTCTTCGCGACGAATCCGCTCGTGACGCTGCAACCGATCGCGAACGATCTCCAGAGCCCGGTCTCGATCACACACGCCGGCGACTCGCGCCTCTTCATCACACTGCAGCGGGGGCAGGTCGTCATCTGGAACGGCACGGGAATCCTCCCGACGCCGTTCCTCGACATTCGCAGCATCGTTTTGAACGGCGGCGAGCGCGGGCTGCTGAGCATCGCCTTTCATCCGCGCTACGCGGAGAACGGGTTCTTCTTCGTCAACTACACGAACTTCAGCGGCCACACTGTAATCGCGCGATACCGCGTCTCCTCGGACCCGAACCGCGCCGACCTCGCCTCGGCGCAACAGCTTCTGCTCATCGAGCAGCCATTCGCGAACCACAACGGCGGACAGCTGCAGTTCGGTCCGGACGGCTATCTGTACATCGGGATGGGGGACGGCGGCTCGGGAGGCGATCCGGGCAATCGCGCACAATCGCTCAACACGCTTTTGGGCAAGATGTTGCGCATCGATGTGAACAATAGCCCCTACTCCGTGCCGCCGAGCAATCCCTTTGTGAACAATACCGCCGCGCGCCCGGAGATCTGGGCTCTCGGAATGCGCAACCCGTGGCGCTTCTCGTTCGACCGCGTGACGGGCGACCTCTGGATCGCGGACGTCGGCCAGGGCGAATGGGAGGAAGTGGACTTCCAGCCCGTGACGAGCATCGGCGGCGAGAACTACGGCTGGCGGCGAATGGAAGGGACGCACTGCTACACACCGTCGACGGGCTGCAACACCGGAAATCTCGTGTTGCCGATCCTCGAGTACAACCACTCCGGCGGCGCGTGTTCGGTGACGGGCGGCTACGTGTATCGCGGCGCGGGCTCGCCGCGGCTGCAGGGGATGTACATCTACGGCGACTATTGCAACGGCAAGGTCTGGGGCGTGGTGCGAACCGGCTCATCGACGGTCATCCGCGAGCTGCTCGATACGTCGATGTTGATCTCCTCGTTCGGTGAGGACGTGAACGGGGAGTTGTATGTGGCGGATCACGCGGGTGCGGTGTATCGGATGGATGACGCGCGGCCCTTGAATCCGAAGAGGCGCGCGGTGAGACGTTAACTCACCGCAGCGCGCGTCGTTTCACCTTCGGCGCTTCGACGCGCCACAACTCATCGCCCGTCGCCTCGGTCATCGCGAAGAAGTAGAGCCACCCGTCGAGCTCCGTGATGTCGTGCGGCAGCGAGGAATCGGAACCGACCGCGACATCCGCGACGAGACCCGTTCCCGCGAGCGACGACCACCACAACTCGCGGCCATGTTCTCCGTCGTCCGCGGAAAAGTACACGCGATCGCCGATGCCGCGCATGCGCGTCGGCGTCGACGACCCCGGGCCGCGCGCGATGTCGTGCACGAGCTCCGTGCGATCGGCCGTGCCGTCCGTGCGCCACAACTCGCGTCCGTGCACGCCGTCGTCCGCGACGAAGTACGCGAATCCGCCCGCGACCGCCGTCACCTCGGGATCAAACTTCGGCAGCATCGACGACGCGGGACCAGGCGCGACGTCGCGCAGCAGCACCGTTCCCGCTTCCGTGCCGTCGCTGCGCCACGGCTCCACGCCGTGCTGGCCATCATCGGCCGCGAAGATCACGCTGTTCCCCATCGTCTGAAAGACAACCGGAAATCCGTAGGTGTCGCCGAAGAACGCGTCCTCGCGACCCGGCCGGATGTCCTTCACGATGTGGGTGCCCGCGAGCGTGCCGTCCGAGACCCACAACTCCGTTCCATGTGCGGAGCCTTGCGCGATGAAGAAGAGATGGTCGCCCGCGGCGTGGAGTTGCCGCACTTCCGATGCGACCGCAAACGTTCCTTCCAGCGTCGCATCCGTGCGCCACAGCGCGCCCTCGGACACGAAGAACGCCACGCCTCCCGCGGCGACCGGATCGTAGTCGTCATCGACATACGGGAGCATCGTGCCGCGCGTCGTGTTCTCGAGCGTGCCGTCGCTCGTCCAGACCTCTTCCCCATTTCCGTAGCCGAAGACGAATGCGCGATCGCCGACGACCGGGAATGACGCCGAGTCCTTGCCCTCCGGACCGAAGCTCGCGAAGACGAAGGTGTGCAGCGCGTTCCCATCCGTGGAACGGAGCGTGAACGGGTAGCCGATCGCCCGGGTGAGGAACAGCAGAAATCCGTTCACCTCGGTGAAGTGGTACGGGTTCGACGAGAGCTCGCCGGGCTTGATGTCGATGACGCGCAGTCCTTCGTGATCGATGACCCACGGCTCGAGGCCGTTTTCGTCGCTGCGCGCGCGGAAGACGATCATCTTGCCGAAGCGCCGCGCGAGCGATCCTTCCGAGTGATTGTCGGGATGGATGTTCTTCAGCAGCCGCGTGCCCGAGGCCGTGCCGTCGCTGATCCACAGCTCCGAGCCGTGCTCGTCGTCCTCGAGCTCGAGCAGAAACCGATCCCCGACCTCGGCGATCTGGAGGTCGAAGTGAGGCCGCTGCGTCGTGATGCGATCGGCGTTCGTTCCGTCGTGCACATACACACCGTCCGATCCGATGAACACGACCTGCGACGACGTGATCGCGGCGGCGCTCGAATACGGCGACGCATCCTCGATCCTGCGTGTGCCACCGGCGGTTCCGTCGCTGCGCCACAGTCCCTGACTGTTTGTCGCGAAGACGAGGAACTCGTTCGTCGCGTCGGTGAAACCGTAGTGGTCGAACGTGCCCGGGACCTCGGTGGCCAGCGTCGCACCGCTCGCGCCGATGCGCATCAGCCGCGTCGTCTGATCACGCGGAACGATGACGAACACGCCGGAGTCGATCGCGATGAGACGGGGCTGATCGCTGGAGTCCTCCCCTCGCGTCACCGACCCGACACGCGACGTGCCCGCGGCCGTGCCGTCGCTGCGAAAGACGTCGAACGTGTCGTAGTCGTCGAAGTTGCGGGCGAGGATGTAGATCGCGCCACCGTAGACGAGCGTCTGCGCGTCGTAGCCGAGCTCCTGGTCGACGTTGACGATCTCGCGCGTGCCGGCTTCGGTTCCATCGGTGCGCCAGAGCGATGAGTACGTGACGAAGTAAAGGAGTCCGTGCAACGGCACGGGGTGCTGGACCACCACGTCGATGTCGAGCGCACGCGTGCCTTCCACGGTGCCGTCGGTGACATAGGTATTGTCGTCGGTGATGAGTGCGCCGTGTTTCCCGAGGGGCGCAACCGGGAGCGGGTAATACCAGTTGTCGGCTCCCGCGAGCGCGCGTGTCACCGCGAACGTGCCGCTGTGCGTGCCGTCCGTGCGCCACAGCTCCGTCGCCCCGCTGTAGTAGTCGCGGTGCCAGAAGTACACGAGATCGCCCGAAGCGACGAAGCCGGGTTCGAAGTCCAGATATTCGGGCTCACTGCCGGCCGTGAGCTCGGCGACGAGGTGTGTGCCCTCCGCGGCGCCGTCGCTCGTCCAGAGCTCGTGACCGTTGCCGTCATCAGCAAAAAAGTACGCGACCTCGCCGTTGCTGAAGAACGCCTGCGGCTGCGAGTCGACGAGCTCGATCGATTTGCGGAAGTCGCGCACGAGCTCAGGCGCGGCACCGCCGTGGAGAGTGAACGTGAACAGGAGACCGAGGACCGCCACGGTCTTGCGCATGACTCAATCGTACTGCATGGTGCGCGGGTGAAACGCTTCGAGCCATTGATCAACGATCTCGCCTCGGTCGAGCTCTCCGAGCGCGCGTGCAATCAGTTCTCGCGCATCAGCGGCGATCTCCGCGAGAACGCCATTCGCCGCCGCAATCTCCGTCTCTACCTCGGCGAGCTCGATGCGATCGGGCCGCGCATGCTGCTCATCGGCGAGGCCGTGAGCTATCGCGGCGGCCGTCTCACCGGGATCGCGTTCGTCAGCGAGAGTGTGATGCTCGGCGGAGTCGAGACGCGCAGCGGCCACATCCTCGGCGCGGACCACGGCTATCGCAAAGCGACGTCAGGTCCGCGGTTGTCGACCGAGGCCAGCGCGACGATGGTGTGGTCGACGATCCGCGACATCGATCCGTTGCCGATGCTCTGGAACGCGTTTCCGTTCCACCCGTTCCACGCCGGCGATCCCGACTCGAATCGCGCGCCGACGTCCGCGGAGCTCGCGATCGGCGAGCGCTTCATCGCGCGCTTGCTGAAGCTGTTCGCCTTCGAGCGCATCGTCGCCATCGGCAACCACGCCTCGGCATCGCTGACGAAGATGTCGATCGAACACGACAAAGTGCGCCATCCGTCGCAGGGCGGGAAGAATCTGTTTGTGGAGGGGATGGCGCGGCTAAGTCAACGGGGTAGGGATTAGCGAGTTCATCTACACTCCTCGTTCGTGAACAGAGAACGTGTCGAGACCATCATCCGCTGGTTCATCGCGACGATCGTCATCATCATCACCGCTTTCCTGACCTGGGACGGATACGCGGTCGCCGAGGAGTGGCAAGCGGTATTCGTGATGGTGGTCGGCTATTACTTCACGGACCGCCCGCAGACGGATAAGGCGCGTGCGTCGGTTCTCAGCGAGACACCGATTCCGAACGCTGCCGCGCTCGAATTGGGCGCGCAATTTCTGCTCGCCCTCGGACTGCTCATCGCCACCGTCGTGTTCTTCGCGACAGCGAAGCCGGGCACCACAGTCTTGCGAAGTGACGTCGCAGGTGCGTGGATCGGCGGCGTCACACTCGCGATTGCCTTCTACTTCAAGAGCACGCGCTCGACGGGCCAGGAACGATCGCACGATTTCCTGCGATCGATGCTCGCCGTCGCGGTTGCCGTGTCGACGGTATTGATCTTTCTCATTCGTCGAGCTGCGATGACCGCAGAGAATCCGCTCGAGCCATTGCCGCTGCAGTGGATCGCGCTCGCGTTCATCGTCATCACGTTCTACTTCAAGGAGCGCAGCGACTCATCCCCCGATGTGTGACATCTCCACCTTCTTCAGCGCCGGCGTCGCTTCGCTCCGCAGCTCCGAATAGCGATCGTTGCGGCCGCGCCACATCGTCGCGATCGCGCTATCGATCTCCTCGTCGCTCGCGCCTCCGCGCAGGAGCGCGCGGAAATCGTGACCGGTGCCGGCGAAGAGACAGAGGTACATCTTCCCGTCCGCGGCGAGGCGTGCGCGCGTGCAGGTTCCGCAGAACGGTTGCGTGACCGAGGTGATGATGCCGATCTCGCCGGCGCCGTCGGTGTAGCGCCAGCGTTCCGCGACCTCGCCGAAGTAATGCGGCTCGACCGGGACGATCGGCCACTCGGCGCGCAGCGTCTCCAGGATCTCGCGGCCGGAGACCACATCCTCCATCCGCCAGCCGTTGGAGTTGCCGACGTCCATGTACTCGATGAAGCGGACGACGTGGCCCGTGCCGCGGAAGCGGCGCGCGAGCTCGACGATCTCGTTCTCGTTCATGCCGCGCTTCACGACGCAGTCGATCTTCAGCGGCGTCAGTCCCGCGTCGGCGGCGAGCTCGATTGCCTCCAGCACCTTCGCGACCGGAAAGTTCACGTCGTTCATCGCGCGGAACGTCGCGTCGTCGAGCGCATCGAGACTGATCGTCACGCGACGTAGTCCCGCGGCTTTCAGCGCGCGCACGTTCTCTCGCGTGAACAGCGAGCCGTTCGTCGTCAGCGCGATGTCCCGCAATCCGTCGATGGCCGCGAGCTGTTCGACGAGACGCACGAGGTCGCGGCGCAGCATCGGCTCGCCGCCCGTCAGCCGCACCTTCTCGACTCCGTTGCGCACGAACAGGCGCGCGAGCCGCGCGATCTCCTCGAACGTCAGCAGCTCCTCGCGGTGCAGGAACGCGAAGTCGCGGCCGAAGACCTCCTTCGGCATGCAGTACGAGCAGCGGAAGTTACAGCGGTCCGTGACCGAGATGCGCAGATCGCGCGCGGGGCGTTCGAGGGAGTCGAGGAGCACTGTTCGCCGAAACTACGCTGGCGGGAACAAAAACTCCAGTGCCTGCCGAAAGCGCCTGGCCCACGCCCTCTCGCTGTGGTCGCCGCGGCGGTCCTCGTAGAACTCCAAATCCCTCCAACCCTTCTCGACCAGGCGATCGCGCAAATCGCGAACGTCGCGCAGCGTTTCGACTCCTTCGCGGCCGCCGACGTCGAGCCACATCCGCGGCGGCGGACCCTGAAACGCCTGCACATCGCGGAGAATCGCGCGGTCGGCCCACCAGACCGAGGGCGACATCACCGTGGCGCGACGGAAGACGGTTGGGTGCTCGAGCGCGAGATGCAACGACACCAGCCCGCCGAGTGAGGAACCGCCGACGGCGGTGTTCTCCGCGTCCGGCAGTGTGCGAAAACGCGCGTCGATCGCGGGCTTGAGCTCCTCGATGACGAATCGCGCGTAGTCCGCCGCGAGTCCACCGCCTTTGTGCTTCGCGTCCTTCACTGGCGTGTACTCGTCGACGCGTCGCGTTCCCGCGTGATCGATGCCGACGATGATCATCGGCCGCGCCGTGCGCTCGCCGATCGCCGCGTCGGCAGCTTCCTGTATCCGCCAGTGATTGCCCGGCACGTACGCGCGATGCGGATCGAAGAGATTCTGCCCGTCCTGCATGTAGAGCACGGGATAGCGACGGTCGCCGCTCTCGTCGTAGCCGGCCGGGAGGTAGACCGTGATCTCGCGCGCGTTGCCGAGGATCGCGGAGGGGAAGCCGCTGATGTGCTCGAGGCGGCCCTGGCGGATGGCGACGCGACGATTCTCGAGGCGCAGCACGCGGCGGAAAACCGCGCGCAGCGTTTCTTTCTCGTCACGCAAGTCGGCGATACCCGCTACGGAAATAGGCCAGCGGCGCCTCGTCGTCGGAGGTCGTGCGCACGCCGACGACTTCGCCCACGAAGATCGAGTGGTCGCCGCCCGGAAGCTGATTGTGAACGCGGCACTCGAGCGTGCAGATCGCGCCGTCCAGCAGGGGCAGGCCGAGCTCGGGGCCACGCGTCACCGCGACGCCCGCGAACTTGTCTTCGATCTTCTTCGTGGCGAAACGGCCGGACAGATCGGCCTGGTCCGCTCCGAGGATGCTCACGCCGAACTTCTCCGCGGCCACCAGGGCGTCGTGAGTCTTCACCGCTTTCTCGATGCAGACGAGCACGAGCGGCGGGTGGAGGGAGAGCGACGCGAACGACGCCACGGTCATTCCGTAAGGCGTCCCCTCGTGCTCGGTGGTCACGACCGTCACCCCGCTGAGGAAGTGCGACATGGCCGACTTGAACTGCGCGTCATCGACTGGCATGGCGGGCGGATCTTACTTCAAACTTTTCGAGTCGGCCCGCGTATGAAACTGCAAACGGAGGACTGTTCATGCGTCGTTCCATCATTCTCGCCATTACCCTTCTCGCCGCTTCGAGCGCCTTCGCCGACGTCATCCGCCGCGGCTTCAACGTGGCCGAGGGCGGCACGCTGAAACTCGAGGGCGCTTACGGAAACATCAAGGTCGTCACCGGAGGCACGGGCGTGGCGGTCGAGATCACCCGCGACGCCGACGGCCGCCGCGGCGAGCGCCGCATGCAGGAGCACAAGATCACGTTCGAGCAGCGCGGCAACGACGTCGTGATCGAAAGCGACTTCGACGACGACCGCCACTTCTCGTGGTTCTCGTGGGACGACGACTACGAAGTGCAGTGGAACATCCGCGTCCCCGACCGTTACAACGTCGACGTGTCGACGTCCGGCGGCTCGATCGAGCTGGACGACATCGGCGGCACGGCCGACGCGCGCACGTCCGGCGGCAGCATCCGCACGGGACGTCTCGGCGGCCAGTCGTCGCTGAAGACTTCGGGCGGCAGCATCACCATCGACGGCGGCAGCGCGGAGATCGTCGCGCACACCTCGGGCGGATCGATCTCCATCGGCGACACGACGGGACGCGTGGAAGCGAAGACCTCGGGCGGCTCGATCAAGCTCGCGCGCGTCGGCGGCGAAGTGGTTGCGCGCACGTCCGGCGGCGGGATCCGCATCGAAGACGCGTCCGGCACCGTCGACGCCTCGACCTCGGGCGGCTCGATTCACGCGCAGATCTCGCGTCAGCCGAACGGCGACTCGAAGCTGTCGACATCGGGAGGCGGCGTCGTGGTGACGCTCGCGCCCTCGATCGCGGTCGACCTCGACGCACACTCGAGCGGCGGCGGCGTTAGCTCGGACGTGCCGGTGACTATCCGCGGAACGCACGACGACAACTCGCTCAAAGGCCAGATCAACGGCGGCGGCCCGCGGCTCGTGTTGCGCAGCTCGGGCGGCGGGGTGCGGGTGAAGAGTTTGTAGACGCGGCGGCCCGATGAACCTGTCGCCCGCTACGCGGGCTCGGATTCGTTACACCCACGTTCCCCCGGCTGAAGCCGGGGGCTATTGCCCTGCAGCCCGCTACGCGGGCAAGAGAATCTAGCCCCCGGCTTCAGCCGGGGGAGCGGGGCGCCGTCGAAGAACCTAGCTTGCCAACACACCCCTCGCCGCCGCGCGAGCGCTCGAGAGCGCCGCATCCGAAAGCAACCCTTCCTCCCCCACCCAGTCCCCCGCGATGAAGAGGCCGCGCACACTCGTCACGGCGGGTGGGCGCGGGGTGGACGGCGTGACGAGTGCGTTCGAGACCGTCATCGCGGGCAGGAAGCGGCGGTGCACGAGGACGTCGCGCCAGCCGGGTTGCATGCGGTCGAGCAGCGCTTCGAGCGTGCGCTCGTCCGCGGCGGCTGTTGCGTCGCGGCGCGCTCGCTCGCTTTCGATCTCCACGTCCGTCGCGCTTTGCTCCTTGCGATACTTCACCGTGTGAATCAGCGCGCCGCCTTTCGGCGTGAGCTGCGCCCAGGCGGAGTGCGCGGCGAAGTAGAGCGGCTCGTCGATGCCGAGCGCGAACGTGCGCTTCGGATTCGGCAACGTGCGCAACGCGACGTCGAGACACGCCGCGGTCACGGGACGCGCGTTCGCCCACGACGCACCAACGTCGCCCGCGAGCTCCGCGGCGGTCTGCGGATCGACGGCGAGGATCACCGTCTCGGCGGGCAATCGCGCGCCGTCGACCTGCTCGGGCGACATCTCCGGATACGCGATGGACATCGTATCGGTGCGATCGGCATCGAGCTCGAGTCCGCCGAGGCGCACGGCGCGCACGCTGCCTCCCTCGGTGTCGACGCCGACGATGCGCGAGCTCGTGACGAAGTTCACGCCCGCGGAAATCGCGTTGCTGTGCATCGAGTCGATGATGCGCTGCCAGCCCTCGTGCACGTAAACCACGCCGCGCAATGCGATCTTCATCTGCGCGAGCGCGAGCGCGGCGCTCTCCATCTCGGGGTGATCGGAGTACGTCGCGAGACGGATGAGCGACCCGAGCACCTGACGCGCGCGCGTGTCGGCGACATTCGAATCGAGCCACTCGCGCAGCGTCTGCGATTTTACGCTCGCGAAATCGAGTCCTCGGATGCGCCACAGCGCGGACGCGAGCTGCACTTTCCCGCCGATCGAGAGCAGCGACGTCGTGAGCAGCGACAGAATGCGATTCGGCAGCCCGCGCTCCTCGCCGTCGATCAGCGCGATCGCCTTCGGCTTCGGCACGACGCCTGGGACGGGCACGCCGAGCTCCTTGCAAACGGCGGCACCGGCGCCGGCGCGATAGAACGCGTGCGCGCCGAGATTGAAACGATAGCCCTGGCGGAGCTGTGTGATCGCGCGGCCGCCGAGGGAGCGGCGCTTCTCGAAAACCGTGACCGTGCGGCCCGCGCGGGCCAGGTAGATGGACGCCGCGAGACCGGCCAGTCCCCCACCGACGATCACGACGTTCTTGCTCACGGAGGGGCGGATGGTACCGCATTTCTTACAAGCGGCTTCGTCGCATGGCTGACCAGAGGTATGGCAGAATCCGGTAGGGTCAGAATTGCTTCGGCGCCTCTGCTGTTCTCCGAGGCGTTCAAAACATGCGCAAACTCATTCAGTGGACGCTGCTGCTCCTCACCATCTCCGGCGGAGCGCCGCTGTTTGCCGCGACCGCGACGGATTTCTACCTCGGACTGCTTCGTCGCGGGATCAGTGAGGTCGATGCCGGCCGCAACGATACGGCGATCACACCGCTCCGCCTCGCCGCCTTCGGTCTCGTCGAATCGGTCGAGCACTACCAGACCGCGCAGGTCTACCTGGCGATCGCGTTCGACCGCATGCAGCAGCCCGAGGCCGCGCGTGAATCGATGGTGCGCATCCTCGCCGCGGAGCGCGTGGAGCGAAAGTTCGCGACGCTGTCGTTGCCCGCGCCGATCCGCACAGCGTTCACCGCGGTAGCGAAGAAAGTCCTGCCCTCGGCGGACGCGGCGCTGCTGACGAGTCCAGCGCAGCCGGCGACTGCACCTGCGTCGCAACCGCCGACGACGCAGACGCAGACGAGCGCCCAGACCACGACGAAGAAAGTCGTCGAGTCGACGAGTCGTCCAGTCGTCGAGAAGCCCGAGCCGACGAAAACTGTGCAGACGAAACCCTCGAAAACTCCTCCCGCAAAACCGCGCGTCGACGTTGCCGCATTGCTCGCGGCGGGCGACCGCGCGGTCGTCGCGGCGAAACTCGCTGATGCGCGGCGCGCCTATCGCGAGCTGCTTACCGTGCCCGATCTCGATCACGCGACGTCGATCCGCGTGGCCGAGGGGTTGTATCGCTCGCGTGATTTCGCCGGAGCGCTCGAAGCATTTGCACGCGTCGGCACATTGCGTTCCGGCGAAGAGGCGTACCGCTACTACATCGCCGTCGCTTTGTTCGAGACCGGCCAGCACGAGCGCGCGAAGCGCGAGCTCGCGAGCGCACTGCCGTACATCGAGATCACGCCGGACGTGGAGCGGTATCGCGCGCGGATCGAAGCGGCGCGCTGACTCGTTACCTCGTCACCTCCGCCAACCTCCGCAACAGCAGCTCCCGATTCTCCGCCGCCGAAAACACGATCACCGGGATGCTCATCTCGCGCAGGCCTGAGGCCTCGATTGCGTCGTCGAGCATGATTGCGCGCGGGCTCATCATGCGTGCGCGCTCCATGGCCTCGTCTCCGGAGCGCGCGCGCATCGGCACGTAGCCGGCCGAGCGGAGATACGCGCTGTACGTGTCGAACGTCTCGTCCTCGCTCTCGACGATCAGCACGCGTCCGCCGAAACGCAGCGGCAACGTGAACGTGAACTCGCTCCCCTCGCCGAACACGCTCTGCACCGACACCGTACCGCGCTGCAGCTCGACGAACTTCTTCACCAGCGAGAGCCCCAGCCCCGTGCCGCCGTGCGAGCGACTGGTCGCGGTGTCGATCTGGCGGAACTCGTCGAAGATCAGATCGCGATACTGCGGCGCGATGCCGATGCCGCGATCGATCACCGTCACGACCAGCATGCCGCCCTTCGCGCGCGCGCGAATCGTCACGACGCTGCCCTGCTTCGAGAACTTCACCGCGTTCGACAAGAGGTTGTAGAGGATCTGCTTGAACTTCGCGTGGTCGGTCTCGATGTCGTGCACGTCCGCGGCGACGTCGACTTCGAAGGTAATGCTCTTCTTCGCCGAGAGTCCCTTCATCACCTGGCAGACGCTCTCGATCGCAGGGCGCACCGGGAACGTCTCCGGATAGATCTCCATCTTCCCGGCCTCGACCTTCGAGAGATCGAGGATGTCGTTGATGATGCCGAGGAGGTGCTGGCCGGATTGCAGGATCGAGCGGAGGAAACCGACGTACTTCGGCTCGATGCGCTCGTGCAATCGCTCCATGAGGATCTCCGAGAAGCCGATGATCGCGTTCATCGGCGTGCGCAGCTCGTGGCTCATGTTCGCCAGGAAGACCGACTTCGCGCGATTCGCATCCTCGGCCTGTTCGTTCTTCAACTGGAGCTCGCGCAGGATGCGCGCCTTTGTGATCGCGGAGATCGCGTGCTCCCGCACGCGCGCGAGCTTCTGCAGGTCGGTTTTCCCGAACGCGTTCTCGCTGGTGAAGTTGTCGAAGATCAGGAAGCCTTCCATGCGCCCGCCGAGTGTGACCGCCATGGCCAGCATCGCCTTCGGCTCGGGGAGGTTCTTGATCTTCTCCGCCGCCGCGAGATGGGGGAAATCGGCGGAGCGGATGAGATACACGCCCTCGCCGAGCTGCTCGGCGCGCTCGGAGTAACGCTGCATCGCTTCCTCGAACGAAAACGAGATCCCGCGAAAAAGCTCCGGATCGTAGCCCGCGACGCTGACGACTTCCGTCCGCCGCGTGTCGTGATCGAACATCAGGAACACGCCCTTCTCCGCATTCGGGAAGAGCTTCATCCCCTGCTCGAGGATGCTCCGGAGCACGTTCTCGAGACTCAGCTCGCGGTTGATGACCTCGACGATGCGGTCGAGCGTCTCCAGCTCGCGCGCCTGCGAGCGGATCTCGTCGGTGCGCGCGAAGACGAGGTCCTCGAGAGCCCAGTTCTTTCGCTGGAGCTGGCGCATGCGCCAGCGGTTCGCGGCCCACGCCGCGGCGACGATGACGACGAGGTACGCGAGCACCGCCCACCAGCGCAGCCACGGCGGCGGCGCGATCGTGAATTGATACGAGAGCGGCTCGGACCACACGCCGTCGGCGTTGCGCGCCTTCACTTCAAAGGTGTATCGCCGCGCGAACAGAAACGCGGGGAGGTTCGTGTACCGAATCTTGGCGTCCGGCGTGTCGCTCGACCAGTCGCGGTCGTATCCCGCGAGCCGCGTGCGGAAGAGCACACGCGACTCGTCGCCGAACGTGAGCGCCGCGTATTCGAATCCGACGTCGTTCTCCTCGGCGTGCTCGATGCGTCGCAGGCGCACGATCGGCGCGATCGTGTTCGTTTCACGCGCGGCGGGATTGAAGACCGAGAGGCCGCGGGGCGTGCAGAGGTAGACGAATCCGCGCGCGTCGGTGGCAACGGGGCCGTAGGCCCACGCCTCGTCGTCGAGCAGTCCGTCGGCTCTGGTGACGTGCGAAACAACACGCAGCGTTCGCGCGTCGACTTCCACGAGACCCGCGTTGTTGCTCACCCAGACGCGTGAGCCGTCCGTCGACGGAGTCATTCCGATGGCGGGACGACCTCCGTACACAGCGACCGTGGTCTTGCCGACAATCGACAGTCCCGCGCTCGTGCCCACCCACAGCTTGCCGTCGTGAAAGAGGAGCGAGCGAACGCTGTCCGACGGAGCGCCGTTCTCCTTGCTCCAGACGCGCACGAACTTCACGTTGGGCAACGCCGGCGCGAGCCGCGCGGTCGAGCGAAAGAGTCCGCGATCCGGACTGCCGACCCAGAGGTGTCCCTGGTCGTCGAAGGCGATGCTCGTCGCGCCGCCGGGCGAGAGACCCGACTCGCGCCCGAAGCGCGACCACTTGCCATCCGCAAAACAACCGGCGCCCCAACTGCCGGCGAAGCAGAGCATGGTGTCACGGGGGGCCGGCGCCCCGCCGGCCGTATCACCGGCCCCCGGCCGGTGCCGCCGAGGCGGCGGCGGAACGGCCGGCGAGGCGCCGGCCCCCCATGTGCGGATCGCGTAGGTCGTGTCGAGGCCGTGCGAGCTCACGACTCCCGCGGGCGACACCGAATTCAGGCCGGCCGAGGTGCCGATCCACACCGTGCCCTTGCCGTCGTCCGCGATGGCGTAGACCTGATTCGAGCGCAAGCCGTCGCTCGTGCGATACGTCGTCGTCGCGCTGCTGGTCATCTTCGCGAGACCATTGCTGGTGCCGACCCACATGCCGTCCGCGAGCGGCAACACCGCGAACGTTCCGGGATCGGGCAACGCGGGACGCGTGCGCGCGGTCCATGCGTGGAACGCGCGATAGCCTTTGCGCAGACGCGACACTCCGCCGTTCTGGCCGAACCAGAGATTGCCCTCGCGGTCTTCGAAGAGCGTCCAGAGCGTTTCGGCGAGGAGGCCGTTTGCGCGCGTGACGACGAACGGCCGCGACGGATCGCGGAGGTCGATGCGCACCGCGCCGCTACCGAGGCTCGCGGCCCAGAGCTCGTTCGCGGGCGTGACGTGCAGCGCCACAATGCGCTCCGCGAGATCGTGATTCACGACGTGCGGTGCTCCATCCTCCAACCGCCACACCGAGCCGTCCACCAGGCCGCCCCACAACGTCCCGTCGAGCGTCTCCGCGAGCGCGCCCGTCGCAGGCGCGGTGTACGCGACGACGCCACGCACCTTTCCGCTCGAATCGATCGAGACGATCGTTCCGCCCGCGAGACTCACGAGCAGCGAGCCGTCGCGCCGCACGAACATCGACAGCGCGGCCACCGGAGTCTCGACCGAGCTGAGGTCGATGGTCTCGCTCTCGAGGCGCCCACCGTTAAAGCGATAACGCACGATCCCGTCCTGCGTTCCGGCCCACACCCATCCGTCCGGCGCCGCGACGACGCAGTTGCGGCGCATGCGCGAAGCGGTCAGTCCGTTGGAAACGAAGCGCACGCGCTGGCCCGGAGCGTATGCGTGGAGCGGCTTCTCGGAGACGACCAGCCCCGCTTCCGAGCCGACCCACAGACGATGCGTGCGGTCCTCGACGATCTCGCGCACGGTCGGGTCGGCGATGCCGTCCGCCACGCCGTAGCTCTCCATCGTTTTCCCGTCGTACCGGGCGATGCCGGTCGAGTAGAACGCGAGCCAGATGAACCCTTGGTGATCCTGAATGACCTTCTGCACGCTCGCGGACGGAAGGAGGTCGTCGGTGGTGAAGTGAGTGAACGGGAGCTCCTGGGCGTGGAGCGCGGCCGCCGCGATCAACACGCTGAGGAGCCATCGGCGCATCCGCGGAGTGTATCCTTCGTCTCGCAACTCCAAGTCCATCACTCCGTACAATCCACCTGTGGCCCGCCTCCGCGACTGGCTCGCTCTCGGGAAGAGCACGTTCACGTCCCTCACCTCGGACGACGTGACGAATCTCTATTCGCTCGAGTGGCCGGAGACGCAGAAGATGCTCATGGCCGAGCACAGCGCGGCCATCGAGCGGGAACCGAGGCGCATTCGCCGCTGGGTGCGGACGGTCAGCGCGATCTTCTACGGCCTGGCCAAGCGCCTCGCGCCGCACCGGCGCATCCTCTTCGCGCTCGCATTCGTCTTCTTCTTCGTTTGCCTCGTGTCGCTGGCAGCGAAGATGGATCAGCCGCCGTTGTGGACGCTGGCGGAGATCGCGGCGACGTTCCTGCTGATGGTGCTGCTCCTGGCAA